>Ga0116134_1001190_pt1 | contig 13254 bp, 9 predicted proteins | sample June2015DPH_19_5_FD_89737 | JGI IMG/M metagenome (GOLD analysis project Ga0116134, IMG submission 89737) | Peatland microbial communities from SPRUCE experiment site at the Marcell Experimental Forest, Minnesota, USA - June2015DPH_19_40 | ecosystem: Environmental > Terrestrial > Soil > Wetlands >...
CGAAGAAGATATGTCCGGCAGCGTCCTCGATTCGCGGCTTGGCGAGAAACGCCAGATCGAGACCGGTAACGTGGGCGATGCCAAACGATTTCGACAGTTCAAAGCGCGAAGAGTCGCTGTTGCCGAGGAATATCGCGATGCGATCCACCAGCAGGGTGCGTGCCAGCCGGTCCACCAGCGAGGAAAGCATTTTGTCGAGGTCAGTCTCCGAACTCAACTCGCGGCCGAACTCGATCAGCGTGCGCCGATAGTCGTAGCCGGTGCGGAAGAAGTACTGATCGAGCTTCTCCTGAATCCATTTCCGCACCGGATCGAAAAGCAGCGCGGTGACCACAACCGCCACCATCAAACCGTAAGGTCCGGAACTGGGTACGCGCGTGTGCACCAGCTCCGCTATCGCGGCCACGCCGGCGAAGTACATGGCCACGATGGCCGCCGCCGCCAGCGTATATGCCATGCCGCGCTTGAAGATCAGATCCACGTCCATCAAGCGGTAACGGAAAATGGCGTATCCGAAAGTCAGCGGCAGTAGTCCCAGCGAGAGCACCGACACCTTCATGGTGGGCGAAGGCATCACTCCGAGCAGATACGGCAGTACATAGCACAGCGTGAACGGGGTGATGGCGAGGATGGTGCCGCGCGTAATCCACTTGAGTTGCTGCCGCAGAATCGGAGTCGTGGCCCGTTGGTAGTTGTGCCACAGAACCGCTGCCGCCGAGACGAAGAAGACCGTCAGATAAGCCCAGTGCACCCGGTTCAGATTAAAGAGCAGCGAAGCGCTGGCTTTTGAGAACTCCAGCGCCAGCACCTGGATTCCGAGCAGTGCCGCTCCCGGCAGGTAGAGCAGCAAAATCGACCAGCGATGCTTACTGACGAACTCCCGCCGTTCCGGGAAGGTCAATGCGAAGTGCAGAAACAGCGCCGGCTGCAGCAGCCACGCGACTTCATTGGCCCACAGGACGGTCCAGTCAAAAGCGTTGAACTTGCCGGTGTAGTGCAGCGAGTAGAAAACGAACGACACCAGGCAGAAAATGTAAAAATGCGTGGACCCTACTGCGGTCCAGCGCCGCAGCAGTACATAAAGCCCAATGCCGAGGTAAATGAGCGCGATCAGCCGCAGCCAATCGTTCATGGAGCGCTCGGCCGGAACCAGCACCACTTCCACATCCAGCGGAACTGAACCGCGGACCAGCGAGTAGGTGGCCTTCGACCAGACGCCGGAATAGTAGAGTTGCCGTGTCACGGCCGCCGCAGTATCCACAGCGCGGCTATTGATGCTGACGACCTTGTCCCCGCGGCGAATTCCGGCCCGCTCGGCTGGACCGTTCGGCTCCAACCGGTCCGCCACCAGGTGGCCATTCCGCTCGAGCCACCACGCGCCGTCGTCGGGAACCGCAGACTGATGCTCGATTTTGTAGTTGAAGCCGGCGAATAGTACCGCCGCTGCTGTCAGCAGAGTCAGCAGGATGGCGGTAAATCGGGCCTCAAATTCGCGGTTCATATCTCGCGACTCATGGACAGGGACGGTCGCAGCGGCGGCGCGGCCAGAGACTCGCTGCCGTAGAGGCATAAGCAACTTCACTGCCACCCTCCAATTTTCCCCGGTGCTGCTAAGTCGCGTGCGTAGAGCGAGTTCCACAATTATAGAGAGGATTTGGAATAGCCGCTATGGATTATGGGAGGTAGCTTCTGCTTTTTGGGATGACATAACAACCCATAGCGCGGGTACAGTTCGTGTCAGGACATGACTTTAGAGGAACGGAAGAAGTCCGGTTTCGTATCAGGGTGTCGCTTTAGCGATACCGTAAGCCCTGCAAAATCAGACGCCCCTTTAGGGGCCGGGCGGATGGGAAGAGGGTCTGGGGGCTGGGGGTAAGCTAGAGGGAGCGAGCGGATTTGTGGTTGGCCTGTTTCTGAAGTGCAGTAAGGTGACGTGCCCAAACCCTTCTTTGGTGTTTGGGGGGTTCGAGAACCTTCCCCGTTTCCCGAACCCCCCACTCACTGGGCCCACCTGACTCGCTTAGCTTCGACCTGCTTAGGAGCGGTGAGCAAATCCCGCAAGTGAGTGTGATCATGCGCCTGATTCCTCGGGACGTCCATAGAGCCAGTCTGAAGCCGTCTGAATTGATCTGAAGAAATTCACGAAGTCGCGCTTGACACGGCCGTTCCGACAGACCAGAATTTCTGACAATCCCAGAGAGCGAATGACCGTAGAGACGCGGTTTGGCGCGTCTAGCGGCAAAGAAGGAAGAAATAGGTCGCGTAGGAGTTGTGCAGTGCCGGAGAAGAAGGTTCGTTTCGACGATTTCGAGCTGGATTATGGCCGTTTTCAGCTCTGCCGCCGTGGCAGCCCGGTTCGGCTGGAGGGCCTGCCGCTGCAATTGCTCATGTTCCTGGTCGAAAAGCGGGGGCAGTTGGTTACGCGCGAGCAGATCTCCAGCGAGTTGTGGAGCAAGGATGTGTTCGTCGACGTCGAGCAGGGAATCAATACCGCCATCCGCAAAATTCGTCGCGCTATGGCGGACGATGCCGATGAGCCGAAGTACCTGCAGACCGTAGTCGGAAGGGGCTATCGCTTCGTCGCGCCCACCGCCGCGGAGGATGCCAGTGGCCATGCGCCCGAAGGATTTGTAGTGTCCGCGGAAGAACTGGGCCGCGCCATCATGACCGCAGCCGGGTTGGATCCAGAAAATCCTCGAGGCACTCCGAAGAATCCCGCCGAAGACTGATTGCTGATCGCAGCAGTCTGAGACGCGGCAAGCCGCGTCTCTACAACAGGGTTAATCGGTTCGTTCTACAATTAACCCATGACTCGCCTCGATCAGATCGTCGATCTTGAAAAGCGCTTTCTTCTCCCCACCTACAACCGCTATCCCGTGGGCTTTGAGCGTGGGAAAGGTGTTTTCCTCTACGACTTCGAAGGCAAGAAGTATCTTGACTTCGTGGCCGGGCTGGGTGTAAACGCGCTCGGGCATGCTCATCCGCGCATCGTGAAGGCCATCCGCGAGCAGGCAGCCCGCGCCATTCACCTTTCGAATCTCTATTACAACGAATATCAGGGACAACTGGCCGAGCGCCTTTGCCAGCTTTCAGGCTCTAATTTTGATCGCGTCTTCTTCTCGAACAGCGGCACCGAGGCCATGGAAGGCGCCATCAAGCTGGCGCGTCTCGCCGGACACAAGGCGGGCGGCGAGGCCAAGTCGCAACTGGTGGCGCTGCAGGGTTCCTTTCACGGCCGAACGTTTGGCGCGATGTCCTTGACCGGCCAGGAAAGGTACCGGAAAGGTTTTGAGCCACTGCTCGAAGAAGTGACCTTTGTTGAGCAAAACAACGTCGAAGCGCTGCGCGCCGCCGTCAATGTCAACACTTGCGCTATCGCGCTGGAGCCCATCTTTGGCGAAGGCGGGATCCTCGAGTGTTCCGAAGACTTCCTGCGCGCCTGCCGGACGCTTGCCGATCAGCATCAAGCTGCGCTCATCTTCGACGAGATTCAGTGCGGCCTCGGCCGCACCGGAAAAATCTTCGCCTTCCAGAGTTTCGGCATACCTCCCGGCATAGTGCCCGACATCGTCACCATCGCCAAGCCCATCGCCGCGGGATTGCCGCTCGGCGCGTTCCTGTCGAACGAACATTTCGCCTCCGCGATTTCGCCCGGACAACACGGCACCACCTTCGGAGGCGGTCCGCTGGCGTGCCGCGTAGCGCTCGAGTATCTTGCGATTATTGAAGAAGAGCACCTGCTCGAAAACGTCGTGAAGGTTGGCGGATACCTGCATCAACAACTCCAGGAACTGGCCGACAAGTACGCTGCGACCCGCGAAGCGCGCGGCCGCGGATTGATTCAAGGCCTCGTGCTCGACATTCCCGCCCGCCCATTGGTGGAGCAGGGTCTGGCGGAGGGCGTGCTCTTCAACGCGACCCAGGACACGGTCCTGCGCTTCCTGCCGCCGTTCCTGCTGGAAGAAAAGCACGTGGATAAAGGCATCAGAGTGCTGAAGAAACTGCTGGGTAAGAAGCGGAAGCAAGCGCAGAGCGTGGCTGCCACCAGCATAGCCGTGCCGACAAACTGACGCAGGATTCACAGCAAAAAGAAGGGGGAGCCAGAATTCAGCTCCCCCAAAGCATTAGAGGCGATATCACTTAGTAAGACTCTGTCTGCGAGGATTTCGTTGCCTATCGAAACGCAACATCCCGAAGAAAAATTCATCCCCGCCGGCCAGCACAACGTGGTCCCGGGCACTGCGGTGAATGAAACTGTGGTTAATGAAACCGTGGTTGAGGAGCGCTGGCTCGAACTCGCCGACGGACGCATGCGTTACCTCAAGGCTGGATCAGGCCCGGCGCTCATCCTGATTCATGGGCTGATGGGATATTCCTTTTCCTGGAGATTCACCATCCCCGCGCTCGCGCCTTTCGCAACCGTTTACGCCATCGACAATCTGGGCGCTGGGCTGTCGCCTGCTAATGCCGGCATGGACTGCGCCGTACGCGCCACCGCCGAGCGCGTCCTGCAGTTCGCGGACGCACTCGGCATTCGCGATTTCGACTTGCTGGGCACGTCCCACGGTGGCGGCGTTGCCATCATGGTGGCAGCCATCTGTGCCGAGCGAAACCTTGGTCAGCGGAACCTTGATCAGCGGAATCCCGATCAGACGAATCATTCGCGCCTGCACCGCCTGATCCTGGTCGCGCCTGTCAATCCCTGGTCGCCGCATGGCAAGCGGCTCGCGCCCTTTTTGGGCAGCGCTTTCGGTTCCCTGCTATTCCGCAACACCATCGAGCGCTGGCGTTCGCTCGACTACCTATGGCTGCGCCGCCTGTTCAGCGAGGAAACAAAAATTCCTCCCGATTCGCTCGACGGCTACCGCATCCCCGTACTCAAGAATCACGCCTTCCGTCACGCTGCGCGCATCGTAAGCCATTGGACAGCGGACCTCGCGGAACTGGAAAGAGCGCTTCCCAAGATTCGCGATTACCCCACGCTTCTCATCTGGGGAACGAAAGACCGCGCCGTTCATTTTCAATCCGCCGAACCGCTGCGCCAGAATTTTCGCGATGCCCGTCTGGTGGCGTTCGAGGGCATCGGCCATCTGCCCTACGAAGAAGCGCCTGAGGACTTCAACCACGCGCTCGTCGAATTCCTGACCAGTTCCCAGTTCTCAGAAAATCGGGATTACTGAGAACTGGGAACTGAGAACTGGCTTCATCAATTCAAATGCACATCTCTCACTGGCTGCGCGCATTCGTCGCCGACTACGGCTACTGGGCCGTGGCTCTGGCATTGCTGTCGGAGAGCGCCGGTATTCCCGTTCCTGGTGAGATCACGCTCTTGCTGGCAAGTTTTCTGGCCTATTCCGAACACCAACTCCATCTCGGATGGATCATCGTGGTTGCCACCTGTGCCACCACGCTGGGCGGCGATCTGGGTTACGCCTTGGGCTACTATGGCGGCCGTCCTCTGCTCGATCGCTATCAAAACGTCTTTCGGATTCCGCCGGCCGCGCTAAAACGCGGCGAGCGAGTATTCGCCCGCTACGGAGCAGCCACGATTTTCTTTGCCCGCTTCATCTTCGGCATGCGCGTTTTCGCCGGACCGCTGGCCGGCGTGCTGCGCATGCGCTGGCGAGCGTTTACTCTCTTCAACTTCCTGGGTGCGGCCGTCTGGGTCACCTGCATCGCCAGCGCCGGATATCTTTTCGGGCAGCATTGGCGCAGCCTTGTGCGTGTCCTGCACCGCTTCAATATCGCCGTCCTGATTGTCGCCGTGGCTGTAACTTTGTTTCTATGGTGGAGATATCGCCGCCAGCCTCCGCCGGAAAATGGATGACGCCGCCCGCCTGTCTGAGAATTGTCGGTGTGCAGGCGATGTTTCGTCAGCAACTCACGACAGAAATTTATCGCCGGTGATGAAAATTGTTTCACATTGACGCCAGCCGGGATTGCGGTGAGAATGACAATTATTTTTTTGGATCAAGAAAAGGAAATTCCTACTGAAGTCTCTCGGACTCCTTCAAGTCAAACCCGCTTCTTAGGCTAGGGTGAGTGCCCTCGGACGAAAGTATTCCACGGGACGTTCATTCCATGTTGTTTCACTTATGGCTGTATCCAGATTGCAAAGGAGAAAGACATGACGCTTCAAGGATTGTTGAGAGGGATCGCCATCACTGTAGTAATCTCGCTCCTCGCGGTGGGAGGCTCTTCAGCCTACGCGGAGGTAGCGGCAACGAATGTGCCTGCCGGCATTCAATTTTCTCAGGACCTCGGTCTTGCCGATCCATCGGTGGAGATCAACATCACCGTCCACCTCAAGCTTAATGACAAGGCTGCATTCGACAAAGCCGTCGACGCGCTTCAGGACCCAGCTTCGCCGACCTTCCACAAGTGGATGACTAATGCCGATCTCAAGAAGTTCGCGCCCACCGAACGCCAACGCCAGGCCGTGCGCAAGGAACTGGAAAATCACGGACTCACCATTCTGTCCACTGACCCGATCGGCTTCACCATCCGCGCCCACGGCACCATCGCCAATGTCGAGAGCGCCTTCAACACCGAAATTCACCAGTTCCAGCACAACGGGAAAATCTTCCGCGCCAATGTCCGCAACGCCCAGCTTGGGGGCGAGGCAGGAAACTATGTCTCCAGCGTAGCCGGTCTGGAAAGCCACCAGGTGCGGCCGCTCTACATGCGCGCGCTTAACCCGCGCACCCAAAAGCCCTATCCTCCCGTGCCGCTCAGCCAGCTCGGCGCCCGTTCCCATATCGCGCAGCAAAGTACAACCGACTGTCTCACGGCGCCGCAGACCTACACCTTGGAGTACGGGAACCCTCCCGCTCTGCCGGAAGGCGTCTACACCGGCACCGTTTATGACCTGAATGGCCTGCCCTGCGTTTACCTGCCGCAGCAGTTGCAGACTACCTACGGCCTGAATGCGGTTTACGAGGCGGGATGGAACGGTGCCGGCCAGACAATCGTTCTGGTCGAGGGCTACGGGTATCCCACCATCGAGAAGGATGCCAACGCATTCTTCAAGTTGATGGGTCTGCCGTTGCTGAACAAGTCCAACTTCAGCATTGTCTACCCCCAGGGCAAACCCTCTAATCCTGACGAAGGAGTGCTCACCGGCTGGGACTTTGAGATCGCGCTCGATGTGCAATCGGCGCACTCCATCGCCCCTGGGGCAAACATCGTTGTCGTCGCCACCAACGGCCAGGACAGCGAAGACTTTCAGAACTCCATTGCTTACGTAGCTAACAATCATCTCGGCAACTCAGCCTCGAATAGCTACGAAGAAGACGTCGACCTGTTCGCCGGCCCCCTCGAACAGACATCCTGGGACGAGGCGATTGAGGTCGCAACCGCCCAAGGCATCTCCGTCAATTTCTCCACTGGCGATGGTGGCGACGATGGGTTGGGCACTCCGCTGGGCGCGCCCGGCGTGCCTTCGGTCGCTCCTCATGCCACCGCCATCGGCGGTACCACGATCCTGAACGACGTCAGCCATCCCGGATCCACGATCACCACCAGTTGGGGCGATTCGCTGGTTTACCTGTCAAGCAACAGCGTAGTCTCAGACCCGCCGGCGGCGTTCGGCCTCTACGGTGGCGGCGGTGGTGGCGAAAGCGTCTTTTGGGCCAAGCCATCGTGGCAAGCGGCGCTTCCCGGCAAAGGCCGGCAAACGCCCGATGTCTCCGCGCTGGCTGATCCCTTCACCGGCGTTGCCATCGTGATCACGAGTGGTGGGGAGCAGGAGCTTTTCTATGGTATCGGCGGCACCAGCCTGGCTAGTCCCGTCTTCACCGCTTTCTGGGCCATTGCAAACGAGAAGGCCGGCCAGCCCCTCGGTCAGGCAGCGCCCACGATCGCTGCTCTGCCCTACGGTGGGGTTCAGGACGTGCTTCCCAAGACCGACAGCACACCGAACAATGTGACCGGGTCGATTACGGACGAGAGTGGCACCACCACGTACTCGGCTGCCGATCTCTTTACCGGATTGCTCTACGGCAACAAGGGCTTCACCAGCGCAATCTGGCCGGAGGATGCGGGCGATTTTTTCGATTTCGGATTCGGGATCGACAGTTCACTTACCGTCAAGCACGGCTGGGATAACGCTACGGGGTTTGGTACTCCTTACGGCCTCGCCTTCATCGATGCCGTCACCGCAAACGAATAGTAGGCGGCCGCCGCAGCGAATGTGCGCTTTCACGAGCCGGAGAGCATTTTCTCCGGCTCGTTCTTTTGGCGAGCCGCGGTCATTTCGCTCGGTCAGCTTTCTTTGTCTGCTCAAAGTATCTTCCGTCACTTCACACTTGCCCCGCCGCCGTCATATGCTGGCAGAAGCATCGCCCGGCAGCGGAGAGCAGCCTGATTACGAAAGCGATCCCCGAACGCACGCAAAAGAACCCGCAACCCGAAGCTGCGTCCCGCTTTCCGCGGCTGGGACTTTCGCCAGTCTGGGTGCGATTCCTGCTGGCCATCGTGGGCCTGATGCTGGCTTTCGCTGCTGCGCTGTTTTCCACGGTAGCGCGCGAGGCGGGCAACATCTGGGGAACCATCATTCTGGCGTCGGCGGCACTGCTGCTGGCCACCTTTGTCGGCCTGACCACGGTGCCCTACCTGGCGCGGCGGGTCGTCGCATCGCGTGTTCGCGAAGCCATGGACTACGACGTCACGCGCCCTGGCCTGATCTACATCCTGATCAGTGTCGTGATCGGAATCGCCGCCATCAATACCGGGAACAATCTGCTTTACGTTGTCGTCGCTGCGCTGCTCTCTGCCATTCTGGTTTCTGGCATCGCCTCGGCCCTGGTGCTTCGTAGCCTCACGCTCGATGTCCGCTTGCCCGAGCACGTTTTTGCCGCGCGTCCCATGGTGGCGCGCCTGCTCTTGCGCAATGCCAGCTCTTGGCTGCCGTCCTTTTCCGTGCGCGTCGTTCCCGCCAAACGCAAGTCCAAATCCAACGCCCACTGGCGCTGGGAAGCCTCGACCTTCGGCTGGCCCCGCAACCGCGCGCCCCAGAACCAGTGGCTCCGCCTGCCCGATCGCCGCCTGCGCCGCGTGCGCGAGGAAGCAGCAAAGCCGATCCTCGAAGAATCCGTTTATTTCCCTTTTCTCGCTCCCGGACAGGAACTCCGCGCCGATCTGGAGATCAGCTTTCCAGCTCGCGGCCGTTACTCGGAAAAAAACTTCGGCTTGGCCACGCGCTTTCCTTTCGCTTTCCTCATGAAAACCCGGCGCATTAACCTGGCCCGCGAAATTATTGTCTATCCCGTCGTCGAGCCCACCGAACAGTTCCGCGAAGTTCTTCCCATGGTCACCGGCGAGTTCGAAACCTTTGTGCGCGGCCGCGGCAACGATCTTTACCTCATCCGCGAGTACATGCCCGACGACTCCGCCCGCCACGTGGACTGGAAGGCCACGGCCCGCACCGGCGCGCTCAAAGTGCGCGAGTTCAGCCGCGAAGACGAACGCAAGCTGCGCATCGTGTTTGACAACCCCGCTCCCGGCGTCCTGCCCCCCGTGGTGTATGAGCGAGCGGTGCGCCTGGCCGCTTCTCTGGGATGGCACTTCCACCACGAAGATGTCGAAGTCTCCTTCGTCGCGCCGGGGTTGGAGCCGACCGAAGACGTCTTCACCTTCCTGCGCTACCTGGCTCTGGTCGAGCCGCAGGAGGCGACCCCGGTGTACAGCCGTCTTCGCGCCAGTGAAGATTACAACCTGGTCGTCACCGCCCGCGACGCCGCCGAACTGCCCGCCGCTTTGGCCGCCAGATCCTACGTTATTTCGTTGGGCGCGGGCCGAAGCACGTAGCCGGTTTCGGGAAAACGAGCGGCCCGGGCTGCGGCCTGTCTGCATTTTTTTCTTCCCACCCGCCGATTTTCGACATATACTCCGCCGGGGTCCAGACGTAAGACTTTTTTGCTTCCTTCGTCCAAGCGTTCAAGGCTATTTTGACGCGGTTCGCCGGGCACGTCGTTATTCCGGCATAAGTTCACGGGAGGTGCAAATGTTGATCTGTGATCTGCTCAGGAATCAAGTCACCATATCCGCCGAGGCCCACCAGACTGTGCTCGAAGTCGCCAGCATGATGGTAGAGCACAACATCGGTGCCGTACCGGTTTTGCAAAATGGCCGACTGACCGGCATTTTCTCCGAGCGCGACCTGATGAGTCGCGTGGTGGTCGGCGGCAAGGATCCCGCCCGCATCACGGTCGGCCAGGTCATGACCGAAGATCCTCTGACCGTCGCGCCCAACGACCAGCTCGAGACCTGCATGACCTTGATGAAACGGCACGGTTTCCGGCACTTGCTGGTGTGCGCGGGACAGGAACTGAAGGGCGTGGTTTCCTTGCGCGACGTCCTGCTGCACGACCTCGACGAAAAAGACGACGAAGTGCGCATGATGCGCGCCTACCTGCATTCCACGCCCGACGCCGGATAGGGCCTCCCGCCCATACTGTGGCTGGCTGAACAGGCGGCGGAGAAACGCAGGTGCCTGCGAAGACTAGCTGGCCGGGGTAATGGTTACCAAGGTTACCCAAGTGGGTTGACCCGGAAGGGTAGTGTGCCTCAGGATGTAGAGCGGGGCCGAAGTGAGACGGTTACGGTTGGCCGCGTCCTTCCCCCCCGCGTGTCCAATGACCTGGCACAGCCAAACCGTCGTGCTTTATTTGTGGTGCGCGCAACCGCTTCTGCAATCGGTGGTCGCGGTAATCCTATGGCGTCGCAAGCTGCACAAACAGTTTCCCGTGTTTTTCTTGTTCCTTCTGGCGCAGGTCGCAAATTTTGCGGTTATCTTTCCGCTTTGGCTCACCGGCAATCACAATCTGTATTTCGGGCTTTTCTGGCTGGGCGAGGCGGTCAACGCGGTCCTCGGCTTCAAGGTCATTCATGAGATTTTCCTTGACGTGTTCCGCCCCTATCACACTCTGAAAGACCTGGGCACGCTGCTGTTCAAGTGGGCGGGCGTGGTGATGCTGCTGGTTTCGGTGGTGGTCTCCCTTTCGAATTCTTTCGACAGGAATCTGCTGTGGCGCATCCTCTCCACCCTGCAGCGCTCGGTCCGCATCGTGCAGCTTGGCCTCATCCTCTTCTTGCTCCTGTTTTCACGCTTTCTGGGAGTATCCCGGAAGCAAGTCAGTTTTGGCATCTCTCTTGGCTTTGGCTTTTTGGCCGGTGTGGAATTGATGCTGATGGCGTTGCATTCGGGGGGATTTGTCACGCTCGAAAATCTCAACCTGATGAACATGACCGCTTATGTTTTTGCTATATGTGTTTGGCTCAGCTACTCATTCTCGCGCACCGCCGCACGCGAAGCCTCCGTCAACCCCTTGCAGACGCAGCGCTGGGAACAGGGCTTGGCGGATATTCAACACCCGATGCCTTCCGATTCGCTGATTCCGATGTTCGAAGGCATGGTGGAGCGCGCGTTTTCGCGAAACTCGAATCTGGAGGCTGCGGAAGTTCATATCCCGCTCAACCACCCTGGGGACCCACCCCGAGCCAACTCCGCGGCAGCCGGCTCCAAGAGCCAACCCTAGCCGGTTTATCCCCAAAAACAGTCCCGCGTAAAAACCTTGTCAAGAGGAATTTTGGGGCGTCCGGCAATCCCGTTTCCCAAGCCTGAAACGAAGCAATTCGATTCAAACCATTACCTTAGGAAACCAGCGTAAACCCCTTTCCTATTGCCTGCCGGACGGCCCGCCGATTTTTCGGCATCCCGGTCAACTTCTGGCATCGTTCGGTGCCCCGAAGTAACTTACTATTAATCAGAAAGTTGCAGGGTTGTGTATAATTCGTCCCGCTGCAAGCTTGCAGTTTTGGGCGAGCTTTCGGCAGACCCTAAGGAGATGTCAAAATGAAACGTTCGCTAAGGGCGTTACTGCTGTTGGTAGGTTTGGTAGGTACGTTCGCATATGCCGCGGCTCCGAGAGTTCCCACTCCCGATGGGCCGTTTCCGTGTAATACGAGAAGTTGCGACAATTAGCCGCAACCATCGACAGAGTCGCTTTAGCAAGATGCTGTGATTATTTGCATCACAAGAAAAAAGCAATTTTCCGGGCTGGCCTCCATGGCCAGCCTCCTTTTTTACTTCCCGTTTTTTTCACCGGTGGTTTCGGATTCCGCCTTCGCGCCGGCTGCTGACGGGTTCATCTCTCCCGATTCTTTCGCATCCTCCGCGGGAGTTAGCGCTTCGTCGGGGGTGCTATTGATGTACTGCACGATGATTGAAATGCGCCGGTTCGCTGGGTCCAGCGGATCCTTGAGGTTGCGCAGACGTTGGTCCGCAAAGCCCCGCACTTGCGTGACCTGATCGGGGCGCAGTCCCTCGGGCTCCTGCATCAATCGCCGCGCCGCGTTCGCGCGGTCGGCCGAGAGTTCCCAGTTGCTGTAGCTGCTCTTGCCGGTAAAGGGTTTGGCGTCGGTGTGTCCCTCGATCGAAACATGGTTGGGAACTTTTCCTAGTTCCGCTGCCAGCAGCGTCAGCAGTTCCTGCCCGCTCTGGTTGAGCTTGGCACTCCCGCTGTCGAAAAACGTTCCTTTCTCCGATTCGATCAACTCGATGCGCAGACCTTCCGCGGTTACCGTCATCTCGATATTTTTTTTCAGCTTGTCCAGGTCGTTCATCTTCTGGATGGTTTTTTGCAACTTGTCTTTGAGCAGTGCCATGTCCTGCTTGGTCAGTTGAATATTCTCGCCGGTTCCGGCCAGAGTGGTTCCGAGCTTGTTGGCGGTTCCGCTGGGATCTTTGAAGTAACCGGCAATCGCCGCCTTGGTTTCCTTGGTGCTGCTGCTCATCAGCCACAACACGATGAACAGTGCCATCATCGCCGTGACGAAGTCGGCATAGGCGACCTTCCAGGCGCCGCCGTGATGACCGCCATGGCCGCCTTTTTTCTTGATGATGATGATGGGTGGTGTCGGCATGACGCTGTTTATCCCGCGGGCGCAGCCGCAGCCGCAGCATCGGCGCCAGCACCAGCATCCCCTCCCGCTGCTGCCGCCGCCTCGGCTTTCGCGCCCCGGCAAGCCTCTTCCACCGCTTTAAACGAAGGACGCACATGCCCAGGCACTGTCCGCCGCCCAATCTCAACTGCCATGATCGGGGCAACACCCTTCAGAAATGCAATCATGGTGACCCGCAACACCATCAGGAACGCGTGTTCCTCGTCTACCGTCTTGCCCATCCGCGCCGCCAGCGGTCCTACCAGCCCGTAGCACAGCAGAATGCCCAGAAAAGTCCCCACCAGCGCCGCC
>Ga0116134_1001193_pt1 | contig 13248 bp, 11 predicted proteins | sample June2015DPH_19_5_FD_89737 | JGI IMG/M metagenome (GOLD analysis project Ga0116134, IMG submission 89737) | Peatland microbial communities from SPRUCE experiment site at the Marcell Experimental Forest, Minnesota, USA - June2015DPH_19_40 | ecosystem: Environmental > Terrestrial > Soil > Wetlands...
CCGTAACTCCGCTGGAGATTGTTACGGGATTGGGCGAGGGACTGGTCGAGAAACTGAAGGCGGCGGGCGTGAACACGGTGGAGTCGCTGGCCGATATGACCCCGGAGCAATTGGAAGCGATTGAAGGCATCGGTCCGAAAACGGTGGAAAAAATCAGTATTGCGGTCAATAATTATTTCGCCACCCTGGATGGCGGCGAGGCAGTAGCCGACGCGGAAGCGGAAACGACCGGGGAAGCCGCCACCGAAGCGGTCGTCAGCCAGGAAGCACTGGCGGAAGGCTCGATCGAAGCGGAGGCGTTGGCCGCGGAACCGGAAAATACCGGAGAAGCCGAATCGCCCGCGGACGGCGAGTTAGAGGCGGCGCGGTTGGCCGCGATCGGTGCGCCCATCGGTGGGCCCATCGGAACGGCGCCAGCGGAAGAAGGCGCGGAACCCGCGACCAAAGAAGTCGCAACGGAAGAAGCCCCGGAAGACAAGCAGAGCTGAAAGCTGGGATGGTGGCGAGTTCGGAGGTATATCCGAACCGAGGGCGCGGGCTTCGTCAGGCGGAAGTGAAATTGAACGGGGATTTCGGGAGTTAGATATACGAGGTTAGATATGCGAGCTTGAACACGCGCGATTAGCGGGACAAGAAGAGGAAACAAGAGCGGATGAGTAAGATTCGAATCAATGATCTGGCCCGTGAGCTGGAAGTCAAGAGCAAGGAAATTCTTGACGTGCTGACCATGGTTGGCATTACGGAGAAGAAGACGCACTCCAGCTCTCTCGAAGACCACGAAGCGGAATTGGTGCGGAAACATCTGCGCCGCCGTTCCGAGGCGGCGCCAAGTTCGGCGAAGACTTCGCGTACCGCTCACGGCGAAGAAGAGATCAAGACCAAGATCGACCTCTCGCATATTTCCCGGCCTGGCGACGTGCTGCGCGCCATCACGCAGCAAAAGGGAGCAGCCGAGCATCCGGCAGCGCGGCCCGCAATCAAGTCGCCGGCTGCGACGCCAGCGGTAGAAGCAAAGGTAGAGGCGAAGGCAGAAGCTCCGGCAGCTCCAGTGGCGCCAGCGAGGGCAACGCCGCCCAAGCCTGTGGTCGAAGCACCTGCGCCGCCAGCACCCAGAATTGTGACTCCTGCTTCCGTAGCTGCCGGATATCGGCCGCCTTCGGTAGTCGTGATTCCGCCCAAAGTTTCCGCTCCGCCCTCCGCGGTCTCATCGGCCGCGAGCGCGGCACCACCGCCTGCTATCGCTGTTCCGCCACGAACCACGACTCCGCCTCCCGCAGCGCAGGCCGGGAGTGCTCCGCCCGCGGCGCAGCCTCCGGCTAATGTTGCGCAGATGCAAGTCGCGGCGCCCGCGAAGCCTGCGCCTCCGACTGCGCCACCGCCGCGGATGATCATGCCGCAGACTGGCCCGCGTCCGGTATACAAGGCCCCTCTACCACCGCCGGGACCACCCGCTGCGGCGGGAGCAGGAGCGCCTCCGCGGTCTACGCCTGGACGACCTGTGCCAGGACAGCCAATTTTTCAGCGTACGGCACGGCCGCAAGCGCCAGGATCGCGTCCCATACTTCGTCCAGGTGAACGGCGACCGATGCATCCGACCCGAGTTGCGCCTGCTGGAGCGCGTCCGCTGGGTGTAGGTCCGGGAGGGACGCTGCCGCCGCCGGGACCGTCGCGTCCAGGAAGCCGTCCAGGAGGGCCAGCACGGCGACCGGGACAGAGATATGTGCCGCGAGGCGTGAAGGAAGGCCCGATGAAGGGCTACACTCCACCGCCGCGCATGACCATCAACACCGAGCCCGCGCCGATTACGCGCAACATCACGATTACCGAAGGAATCTCGGTGAAAGACCTGGCCGAGAAGCTGGGCATCCGTGCCAAGGATGTGATTGCGCGCTTGGTGGTACGGGGCGTGTTCGCCACCATCAACCAGACGCTCGACGCGGAACTGGCCAGCGAAATGGCGCGCTTCTTTGGAGCGGATACGGAAGTAATCACCTTCGAAGAGCAGGCGGCGAAAGACACAACTGAAGCAGTCGAGAGCAGCGAGGAAGGCGCGGAAGCGGTATCGCGTCCACCGGTGGTCACGATCATGGGCCACGTGGATCACGGCAAGACGACGCTGCTGGATTCGATCCGCTCGACCAATGTAGCCGGAGGCGAGGCAGGCGGCATCACGCAGCATATCGGCGCCTACAAAGTCCGCATCACCGACACGGCGTCTCCGGCCTACGGCCGCGAGATTGTGTTCCTGGATACGCCGGGTCACGAAGCCTTCACGCGCATGCGCGCGCGCGGGGCGAAAGCGACCGACATTGTGGTGCTGGTCACCGCGGCGGACGACGGCGTCATGCCGCAGACGATTGAAGCGATCGATCACGCGCACGCGGCCGAAGTTCCCATCATTGTCGCGGTCAACAAGATCGACAAGCCGGGCGCGCTGCCCGAGCGGGTCAAGAAGCAACTGGCGGATCGCGGGCTGGTGCCCGAAGAGTGGGGCGGCAAGACGGTGTTCGTCGACGTTTCCGCCAAGCAGAAAACGAATCTTAATCTGCTCATGGAAATGATCTGCCTCACGGCGGATTTGCAGGAATTGAAAGCGACTCCGGGACGAGCGGCGAGCGGCCTGGTGCTGGAAGCGAAACTGGATCGCGGACGCGGTCCGGTGGGGACGATTTTGGTGCAGAACGGCACGCTGCGCGCCGGTGACAACTTCGTGGTCGGCAACGTTTACGGAAAAGTCCGAGCGATGTTCGACGATCGCGGCAAGGCGCTGAAAGAAGCTCCACCCTCGACGCCGGTGGAAATCATCGGATTGGAAGGGCTGCCGCAAGCGGGCGATCAGTTCGTGGTAGTCGCCGACCGCGAAAAGGCGCGCGACATCTCCGACTACCGCGAGCAGAAAGCGCGCGAAGCGACACTCGCCAAGAGTTCCCGCGTTTCGCTCGAAGGCCTGGCCGAGCAACTGAAGACGGCGGGCATGAAGGAACTGAACGTCATCCTCAAAGCTGATGTTCAGGGGTCGGTGGAAGTGCTGGGCGATTTGCTGGGCCGGCTGTCGAACGACAAAGTGCGGTTGAAGTTGCTGCGATCGGGCATTGGAGCGATCACCGAGACGGATGTGCTGCTGGCGTCGGCGTCGAATGCCATCATCATTGGATTCAGCGTGCGTCCGGAGCGCAAAGCGCAAGAACTGGCCGACCAGGAAAAAGTCGACATTCGGCTGCACTCGATCATTTACGAACTGCAAGACGAGATCAAGCGCGCCATGACCGGCTTGCTCGAACCGACAATCAAAGAGACCTACCAGGGACGCGCCGAAGTGCTCGAAACCTTCCGCATACCGAAGGTGGGAACGATTGCCGGTTGCCGCGTGAGCGATGGATTCATCAAGCGCGATTCCGAAGTGCGGTTGCTGCGCGACAACGTGGTCGTGTTCAAAGGCAAAGTGGCGTCGCTACGGCGCTTCAAGGACGATGCTTCCCAGGTGACCAGCGGCATGGAGTGCGGCATCTCCATCTCGAACTACGGCGACATCAAGGCGGGCGACGTGATTGAGGCGTTTGTTACGGAGCGGATCGCGGCAGAGGCGATTAGGTAAGTTAGCGGCCGGTGCCTCGCCCCGCGCGCCCGTTTTGCCCCCAATCCGTACCGCCGTCTTTGGTGAGGCGGAATCTTTTTGCAATCAGAAAACAAAAAGGCCGCTTCCTTCGAGGCGGCCTCACTTTTCTACTTTCTACAGAACTTGTCCTTTGTGGAAACCGACCTTCTGATCTTTCCTACGTCGACCCCCCCACGATCCTCGCTACAACGATCCGCGCGACGCGGGCGGAAATAGGAGCGCTCACACTGGGTTTCGCGTTCTTCGAGTTGGCTTTCTTTACTGCGCCGTGCTGGCTGATCAGTGACTTTTTCCGGGTGCTCATGAGATGGCTCCTGATATTTTATTTAACCTGCCGTGCGCTTTTCTGATCAAGCAAGCATGTTACCAAAGCTAAGGGCCTCCTCTGCCGCAACGCTCCCACAGAAGAATCAGCTAGTTAGCACAATCGGGGAATGTTTTCCGCTGCCGTGATCTGGTTGATAATTGACCAACGCGGTCATTAAATAACCACTTGAGGGTTAATTTCTCACCCCGCTGCAGCCTCGTGCGTACCTCAGCTTCGCGATTCAGACCGCCGTGCTTGTGGTGAAAGTGACTCCGCATTTTGGGCACCGCACGTCGGCTGCGCTCACTGGCTTTGCTGGTTCGTAGTCCTCGATCATGGATACCCACTTGGGTCCGAACTTCTGATAGACGAGCGTGAGAGCCGCACTCTTCATCTTTTCGGCCTCATCTTTACTCAAATCGTCGTACTCTAATCCCTCAAACTTGGACCAGGCGGTAGCTCCCAGCGGAGGCTGCGCCACGCATTCGCGATCGATCACTACGTGCGTCGGCTCGGGCTCAAAGAAGGTGAACTTCACGTTGGCGGATGCGATTTGCAGCGCATACAGCAGCAGTCCCGCCGTGCGGTGATCGAGCATGTCTGACTTCCTCGCCAATTCAGCGGCTTACGCGGGAAATCGGCGAAACCGGGGCTTGATTTCAAAGAATCGGGCGATGGACACGGTGGGCCGGGCGAGGACGCCCAGCGCTCCATCGTAGACATGGCTGGAACAAAGGGCGCGGCCTTGTGGCCGCGCCGTTTGGTTATTTACGTGATCCGGCCGGAGCCCACTTGCTCTGCTTGGCCGCGCGCGGCCGGACTGCTGGATGCACGATGGCTGGGTGCGCATGCATCGCCGCTCCAGCCCCGGGAGTGCTCTGTGCCTCGAACGTTCCGACCGCGACCTGGTCTTGGTCCACGTCGATAAAGAGGACGGTTGAGGAGTTGGCCACGTAGTACTCCAGGTTTAGTGTGCCGATGAATGTTGAGATGCTGGGGATAGTGATCGAGCCGCGGCCGTCCGGGGTTGAATCCGGTGTGTAGGTGCCGGACAGAGACACACCAGGATCCAGACCGCCAAGGATCGAATTTTCATCCAATGAACCGGTCAGGTTTATTGCCGATGGCGCTGTAGTGGTGGCATTGAATTGGGCAATGTTGTCCACCTCGCCGACATCCCCCTGGCCGTCGGTATTTTCGCCCGAGAGATTTAGTCCGAAGCCCGCGGGAGCAGTGAATGACGTAGCAGTTTGGGCGTAGGCCGAGCCCTGCATTAGTCCGAAGTTATCGATTTCCAGCATCAGAACGCCGCTGCTGCCGTCGCTGCTGTAGGGATAAGCGGCGAATACGAAGCTACCCAAGGCGCCGTTGCTGAAGCCACTCAAAGCCAGTTCGCACCGTCCTCCAGCAAACGGAGCCGTCGCGTTGCAGGACCCGCCAAAGCCAGTCACTGTGTTGGCGCTGCCAGCGTCGTTGTAGTCTTCGGTGCCGTTACTGAGGGTGCCGTTCGCATCCGTCGTCACGAAGCCACCGGTGGCCAAGGGATCGAAGCTAGAGTCGAAGCCCCCGAGCGCGAAGACCAGCTGACCAGCGGGAAAGGATGTCTGTTGCGTGAAAGCATCGCCGGAGAGGACGTTTAGTGTATCGTCGTTCTCGATGATCTTCAGGTGGGTTGAGTCGATCACCCAGACGTCAAAGGAAAGCGAGCCAAAGCTGGCGCTTGAATTGGTAAACGACGCTGTCCCTGAAGTCCCGCTCGACAGGAACACCGAACCACCCGTGACCGGCAGACCATTGAACCCAGACTCGGCGGAACTGCCACTGTCATTGAAATCCTGAGTGCCAGAGGTAATCGCCCCGGTGGTGGTGTTGAGCGCGACGCCTCCCACCATGACAAGCGGATTCCCGCCCGAGTCAACGCCGGAGAGTGAGAAGGCAAGCGCCGAGAGCGAACCTTGGGTGGCCGTGCTCTGCATGTCAATGGTACCACTGCCGGTTCCGACGCTGGTCCCTACGTCGTCGAAGCGTGTGATCAGCCCGTGATTTGTGGAGCTCAGAGCGAAATCAACATTAAAGCTTCCCTTTGGGGTCACAAGCTTGCCTGTGCCACGACCGTCTTGCTTGACGCTGTATGAACTGCTCGAACTGACAGCTTGGCCCATATTCACGCCGGTGACGCCGGGGTCGTTGATGTCAACCGTGCCCGTGATGCCGCCTTTACCATCGGCCGTTATGGTCCCCACGATTGCAAAAGTGAACTCCTCGTCCGAAGCCGTGTTAACGTCCGTGCCCGACATGGAGATAACGTAGGTGCCAGTCAGGCTACCGTCACTGAAGCCTTCATTGTTGGGCGGGGTGATCGAACTGCCGGAGCCGCAGGCTGTCATCCAAAACATGCTGGTGAGCGCCACTAACGCCATGAGCAGGCGTCCGACAAACTTGTAGGGAGCAAGGGGATTCATAAGACACTCCTGTCTTTAATACTTTGGATGCGCTAACCCCCATTGTAGAAGAAAGTTTCGGTGGAAAAAATTGGCGAGAGCGTTTCCTCAGCCGAGACAGGGCAAGCCCCGTCTCTACAGCGGATTCTGGGCTTGGGCTGGAATGGCTTGCGGCTTGCGCTTTTCGGAGGCCCAGACGGCCACCCGGTAAAGCAACAGGATGCCTAGCACGACTCCGTATTCTATGGGTTTGCGGAGATCGGCCTTCACCAGCCAGGTGTAATGGATCACCGCCAGGATCCCGGTCAGATAGATGAGACGGTGCAGGCGTTGCCAGCGCTTGCCGCCGAGGCGGCGAATCGACCAGGAGGTCGAGGTCAGGGCCAGGGGAATCATGAGAACGAAGGCGGAGAAGCCCACGGTGATGAAGCGGCGCTTGGCGATGTCTTTCATCATCTCGTGGACGTCGAAGAACTTGTCGAGCCAGATGTAGGTGAGGAAATGTAAAGTTCCGTAAAAGAAGGCGAACAGTCCGATCATGCGGCGGACGCCGATCAGCCAGTATTGGCGGGTGATGCGGCGGAGCGGCGTGATGGAGAGCGTGGTGAGAACCAGGATCAGCGTCCAGTCGCCGGTCGAGTGCGTGATGACCTCGATGGGATTGGCGCCCAGGGCGTCGTGAAACGCCTTCCAGGCCAGGCGTTCTAGCGGGATGAGCGCGGCGAGGAAGATAATCGTTTTGGTGAGCCGTAGGCGGTTCATTGGAGTGCAGAAGTCAACAGTCAGATTGCAGAAGTAAAACCCTTTCGGCCATCAGATTTCACTTTTGCAATCTTACTTCTGACTTCTACAATGCCTTTCAAAAGTTCTTTTTCAGGTCCATTCCTGAATACAGGCTGGCGACTTGATCATACCCATTGAACATTAGCGTCGGGCGTTTGAGGAATTCACCCAGACGGCGTTCCGTGGCTTGGCTCCAGCGGGGATGGTCGACGTTTGGATTCACGTTCGAATAGAAGCCGTATTCGTTGGGGGCGTATTGCTGCCATGAGTTCAGGGGCTGGTCGCCGGTAAAGCGGATGCGGACGATCGACTTGGCGCTCTTGAATCCGTACTTCCACGGAAGCACGATACGCAGCGGCGCGCCGTCCTGATTCGGGAGCACCTCGCCGTACATGCCGAAACAGAGCAGGGCGAGCGGGTGCATGGCCTCGTCCATGCGGAGACCTTCGACGTAAGGCCACTTCAATACGCTGGTGCGCTGGCCGGGCATTTGTTTGGGATCGTATAAGGTGGTGAATTCGACATACTTTGCTTTGGGCAGAGGGTCGACGTGCTTGATCAGTTCGCTCAGGGAAAAGCCGACCCAGGGCACGACGATCGACCAGCCCTCGACACAGCGATGACGGTAGATGCGCTCTTCGGGGGCAGCCATTTTCATGATGGCGTCGACGTCGAGCACCTGCTTCTTCTTGACGTCGCCGTCGATGGTCACGGTCCAGGGACGGGTCTTGAAATTCTTGGCCAGGTCGGCGGGCTCGTATTTGTCGGTCGAGAACTCGTAGAAATTGTTGTAGTTGGTGACATCCTTATAGGGCGTTTCCTTTTCCGTTGTGCTGAAAGGGCTTTTCTGGAGACCGTCAATTTTGGCGTTAGCCTGGGCGGTGAGCGACGGATTGACAAGATCAGCAAGATCGCGGAAGGCGACACCGGTGACGGCAGCCGCTCCGGCAAGAGCGGCGCCGGCGAGGAAGCGGCGCCGGTTCAGATAGACCGACTTCGGAGTAATTTCGGACGACGGAATTCCTGCTGGCTTCCCGACCAACATTTTCACCCCACACTCTAATTATACGAGTCGGGAACGGGGGGGAAAGTTGCAATTCCCGGCTCTCCACTAGGTTGAGGCTGATTTTGCTATTGATGCAGGCGCCGGGGCGGATCGTGCGCGCAGGACTTCGCGGACTTTCTTGGCGAGATTTTGAAGGGTGAAGGGTTTCTGCAGAAACGCGGTACGGGGGCCGAGCGCGCCCTGGGTAACGACGGTGTCTTCCGTGTAGCCGGAAAGATAGAGCACGCTGATCTCAGGACGCAGGGAAAGCAGTTTTTTGGCCAGTTCGCGGCCGCCCATGCCGGGCATGACGACGTCGGTGACGAGGATATCGATGTGTCCTTTGAAGTCCTCGGCGAGGTGCAGGCCGCACTCGCCATTTTCGGCTTCGAGGACGTTGTAGCCGCGGGAGGTGAGGGTGACACGCACCAGTTCGCGCACCGATTCCTCATCTTCCACCAGTAAGACGGTTTCGGAGCCACCCGTTTCGTTCTGTGGAACCTTGGCTGGGCTCGCCTCTTCGGCGCATTCTTCGACGCGGGGTAAATAAACGTAGAACGTTGTGCCCGCTCCCACCTCGCTTTGGACGAACACGTATCCATTGCTCTGCTTGACGATACCGTACACGGTGGAGAGACCGAGGCCGGTGCCTTTTCCTTTTTCCTTGGTGGTGAAGAACGGCTCAAAGATGCGGGACTGGGTTTCCTTGTCCATGCCGAGGCCGGTATCGGCAACCGAGATGACCGCATAGCGTCCCGGCTGGATGAGACGGTGCTCGCGGAAGTTTTGGCGCACCGTAACATCGGAACTCTGGACGGTGAGCTTGCCGCCTTCCGGCATGGCATCCTTGGCATTGACGACCAGGTTCATGATGACCTGCTCGAGCTGGCCGGTGTCGGCGCGGATATGTCCGGTATCGGGGGACAGCCGCGTAACCAATTCGATGTTTTCGCCGATGAGGGGCCGCAGCAGGCGCTCCATGTCTCCGACCACGGTGTTGACGTCGACCACCTTGAGTTCGAGGAGTTGCTTTCGGCTGAAGGCCAGCAACTGGCGGGTGAGGGTGGCGGCGCGGTCGGCAGCCTGCTGGATGGACTGGATTTTACGGTGGGTGTCGCCGCCCTTTTCCAACTGCTCCAGCAACACCTCGGTGTATCCGTTAATCACCATCAGGAGGTTGTTGAAGTCGTGGGCCACGCCACCGGCGAGACGGCCGACAGCATCCATTTTTTGCGCCTGACGAAGCTGCTCTTCGAGCTGACGCCGGTCGGTGATATCTTCGGCGATCAGTTCCAATACCTCTACTTCTTCGGGTTCATCGCTGCGGGTGGCGGCGCAGCCACTCAGGCGCACGATGATGACGCGGTCGTCCTTGCGTCTCCACTGCACTTCCACACCATTCAGGCTTCCGGTGCGACGATAGTCCTCGGCCAGGCGGTCCAACTCCTGGGGATTGACGAAGACATCGCGCCTTGCGCTCAGATTCAGAAGATCTTCGACCGCTTCGTACCCGAGCATGGTGATGAGCGCCGGATTCACATCGAGGAATCTTCCGCCGAGGGTGCAGCGGCAAATGCCGAAGGCCGCGCTCAAAATCAGAGAGCGGGAGCGGGCTTCGGAGCGGCGGAGCGCTTCTTCATAGCGCTTGTGCTCGATGGTTGCGGCCAACTGCTGCGAGACAAATTTCAGAATCTCGCGGTCGCGTTCTCCAAAGCGGGCGTTTTCGTTGTAGCTCTGGACGACCAGGACTCCAATACAGGTCGCGCCGCTCTTCAGGGGAACACCCAGCCAGTCCAACGACGCGGCGCCAATCAGTTCCACTTCGCCGCGCCGCACCAGGTCCTCGAAAACTGGTGGGGTCGCCAGCAGGGACTCGCCGGATCGGAAGACGTATTCCGTCAAACCGCGGCCCAGAGGTTTGGGGACCGGTGTGGGATCCTCTTCATCGACAAAGTAGGGAAAGCTCAACAACTGCGACTGCGGATCGAAGAGGGCGATGTAGAAGTTGCGCGCATTCATCAACTGACCGACGATGGTGTGAATGGCGGCAAAAAACTGTTGCAGATCCTCGGCGGACTGGCTGCGGGCTGCAATGGCGTACAAGGCCGCGTTGAGCTCCTCAGCGCGTTTCTGCTCGGTGATGTCGCGATAGGTGGCGTACGCCCCAACTCTGGTGCCGTTCTCGGTCACGGGCGAGGTGGAGAGCAACACCTCGACCAGGGAGCCATCTTTTCGCTGGCGGCGGGTCTCCAGCGAAAGCTTGCTTGCCGTCTTGATGCTCTCGGCGATCCACCCGGTTTCCGCATAGCGATCGGGCGGAACGATGAGCGTGTCGAGCCGTTTCCCTGCAGCCTCATCCGCGGTAAAGCCGAAGAGGCGAGTGAACTCGCCGTTGATGCGCACGATGTTCAGTTCCTGGTCGATGATACTGATCGCATCCGGCGCGTTTTCGATGAGCTGTTCGAAGTAGGCCTTCTCCAGTTGGAGTGGCACTGCGGAGGCATGGCCGTTGGTGGGCGAAGTGTCCGGGATTGGATCGGACATGTGGGGCAGGGTCGAAGGCGCAGTGTGCTCAAGAGTCTCCTGCGGCGCCTTCACCCCCGGCAGTTCGGACGAGGTTGGTGCCGGGGCGATTTCCTCACCCATACAGTCCTTTCCCAGATTCACTGACGATAGTGCGATGGTAAGCGGGCAGGGTTACCGGCGGATAGTTACGGCCGTAATGAAGATTTTCAATGACGACTAACGTGGGCTACGGCAGAAAAAACTCAGGAGGCGTTCGCCAACACTACGCAGACCTGGCGCAGCAGCAGTCTCTGCTCCTCGGGCACAATCAAAAACTCGAATCCGCAGCGCAAGCCTTCGCTGTAACGCACTACAGCTCGCACCTTCATGACGTGAGGCGCCAGCGGGATGGGAAACTCCATGGAAACAACCTCGCCCGTCTGAAACTCACCGCTGAGGGTCGCGCCAATGCCATCCAAACTGAGTTCGCTGGTTCGGCCCCAGCATGTGGCTGTCTGGCCTTCGCGAAACACCGACACCTGAATGCGCACATCAAAGCGATAACGCGAAAAGCGCCGCATCTGCCGGGAAGTCCTGGTTGTCGGTGGTGCGTCGTCGCTCAATTCCGCGTCTCCATTTAAATCTCCCATCACATCTTATCCTTTCCGACCGCTTTTTCTGAGCGCCGGGACAAAGGGGATCAACCTTCGCAACCTTGGGGAGTCTTGAGCCGTCTGAAGCTCTGATTGTGCTTCACCACAACGGCTGCTCTCAAGGGCATTAAAGTGCATGTACCAGGGAAGTGAGGCAGTTGCGTCGAGCGGAGTGGGACACCGCATTGCTACCATTACGCATCTTTTTTCAGTTGCCAGTCCTCATTCTCGGTTTTCGGGACGCATTTGGCGGGGTTCACCGTAAAGCCGCGTAAATAGGCGTGACAGATGCGTGCGGCAGCATCTAACATCGGTAGAGAGTTTCCGGCGCTATAGCGAGTGCAGGTTGTTATGGCCGCAGGCAGCCGCCGAGCTTTGACGGGCGAGGCGCCCGTCCCCACACGAGCCTCATCTGAATTCTTATGCCTTACCGCTCAAATACCGCCGAAGCCTGGTATCCCGACCCGCAGTCCACGACGGCTCCGCAGGAGATTCCGCTGGATTTGCTCCCGCCGCCGAGCCTGACGCAGCCGCTCTGGAGGTCGCTGGTGGGCAATCTGCGCGATACCTTCGCGCCGGAAAAATTGCCGCCGCTTGTCCTCACTTCACGGCCGGCGAATGTCGGCCTGCTGCTTGGCGAGCGTCTGCGGCTGCCATGGTTTCGAACGGTTTTCACCAACATTGGGGACGTGATCTCGCCGGAAACGCTGCCGCCGCTTGAACTGGAATCACGACCCGTCGACGTTGGTGAACTCCTCACCGATCAACTCAGCCACTTCTGGTGGGGCTCGCTGCTGCGGAATCTGGCCGATCGGGTCGCCCCGGAAACACAGCCGGCGCTCAATCTGACTTCCAAGCCGATTCTGGACATCATGCCGAAGTCATGGATCCTGCTGCCGTTGTGGTCGGAAGTCGTGGACACCCCGAAAGTGTTTTATCCCGACAAGCCGAAAGCGGCGGAGCCTGTTAGGCCAATCAATCTGCAACCGGTGGTGCTGCCGGATGAAAAGCTGGAGACCCTAGTCGAATCTCTGGTCAAGGAACCCAGCGCCACCGACCTGCTGCGCGACATACGCCGCTCGCGCATTCGGCGGCGAATCTGGATCGGTTTGGCGGCGGCACAGGTTCTCTACCTGGCTTGGGATCCTCTGCTTAGTTTGTTTCACGAATATATTTTGAGGTCCTAGCTCGTCTTGCTGTTCAGCCGGGCGGGGACGCCCGGCTTTCCAACCAACAAGTCCATTACTGGCGCAAGCCCATCCAGCCTTCGGCAATCACCATGGAATTTCCGGGATTGCGAGAATCGTACTTCACGGACGTCGGCAGGCCGAGGCGGCAGGAATGCAGATTGATCCACTGCCGAAGATAGGTAACGTCCTGCGAGGCCTCATAGGAAACGCCGGCGACGTCATACTGATAAATCAGCATGGTGGCGGGACGCTTCGTTTCCATCGTAATTTCCTGGACATCAATGACCGTGCCATCGGTGATGCGCCCGACCGTGTTCAGCCAGGTGCGGCGCTCGCGTTCGACGTCGTCCGCGTTTTTGGATTTGCGGCGCAGCAGAGCATAGCTGGCAACGGCCACCCCAATCGCGCCCAGCACAATGGTGTAGAGACGAAGCGAAATCATTAGGAAACGAAACCTGAGCCTTTCATTTTACTTTCTACTTTCAGGATAAGCTGTAACCTTGCCAAGCGCCAAGGCCCTAAGGTTTGGCGGTGGTGGTGCGGGTTGAATCGGTTTTGAAAGGGCGCGGCTTCAGAGCTTGCGGAAAAACTCGCTCTTGCACTTGATTTTGGGTGGCGCAGCGGTTTACCGCTGCGATAACTATCCTCTTTCATCGCGGCTTTAGCCGCTGAGGGGCGGCAATTCTCAAACTGCACCACTACCTAAGG
>Ga0116134_1001195_pt1 | contig 13242 bp, 8 predicted proteins | sample June2015DPH_19_5_FD_89737 | JGI IMG/M metagenome (GOLD analysis project Ga0116134, IMG submission 89737) | Peatland microbial communities from SPRUCE experiment site at the Marcell Experimental Forest, Minnesota, USA - June2015DPH_19_40 | ecosystem: Environmental > Terrestrial > Soil > Wetlands >...
AATGCCTGAAGACAGAGCAAGCCAATCGTGCCCGCGCCCATCACCAGGGCGGTGTTCTTAGCGACTCTCTTCTGAGGGACGGTCTCGCGAGGAACGATCTCGGCCAGTGAGACCGCGTGCACGGCCACGGCCACCGCCTCCAGCAGCGCCGCTTCGGGAAAGGAAATATTTGGCGGCAATCGGTAGACAATCTGTGAGGGAACGACGACGTATTCGGCAAACGCGCCGGCGCGGCGATAGTCACCGCAAGACACTCCAAGAACCTCGCGCTGGTTGCAGAGGTTGACTTCTCCTCGGCTGCAGAAGGTGCAAACGCCGCAGGAGATGGTGGAATCGAAAGTGACGCGGTCATCTTTTGCTAAGTTCGCTACGCCGCTGCCGAGAGCTGCGATGGTCCCAGCGGCTTCATGTCCCATGACGATTGGAGGAATACGCCGGCCGGAAGAGCCATCGTAGCCGTGAACATCACTGCCGCAGATGCCGCAGGCCGCAACGTGTACCAGGACTTCGTTTGGCCCGGGCGTCGGTCTCGGGACATCCGTAATTTCAAGACGATTGTATTGAGAGAGCAAGAGAGCTTTCATAGATGCACAACAGCAAAACCATGCCAGCGGACGGCCAGGGGGTTGTTCTGGTTGGCTCCAACTTACAACAATCGGGAATTTTCAGGCAATCGAAATTAGGCGAGAATTTGAATACATCCAAAATCGTCGCATCCGCTGTGACGCGCTGCCTGGACTATAATGGCGCGCGATGACCCTCAGCTGCGGCGCGAAACTCACGCCGTATGAAAGGCAATCGCCGCAGGGGAGGGCAGCACGGGCGAGGTCTCCCCAATGAATCGACGCACATTTACCCAGAGCTTGGCAGCAGCGGCGATGGGCTCTGCTGCTTTTGGACACAGATTCCTGCCAGGACTTGGAAGAAGTGAAATGGCTGGCGAAGCAACACTGCAAAATGCGCCATTCAGGCTTTCTGTCATGCTCTGGACCGTTTTCAGAGATTTGCCTTTTGAGCAACGCCTGGAGAAAGTGGCAGAAGCTGGCTACAAGTATGTGGAACTGGTCGGCGAGTACGAGAAGTGGTCTGCGGATGACTTCAACCGGGCAAACGCAAAACGCAAGGAGCTGGGCATCAGCTTCGATACCACGGCTGGACTGAAGCACGGCGTATGCAATCCGGCCGATCGTGACGCGCTGCTTGCGGACCTCCGCGGAGCGCTCGATGCCATGGAAAAGATCGACTGCCCCAGCGTCATTCTGCTGTCTGGCAATGTGGTGCCGGGCATGACCCGTGAGGCGCAGCATCAGAGCTGTATCGACGGACTGACGGCGGCAGCGAGGCTCATCGATGGGAAGAAGATCGCTGGAAGCCCAGTGCAGCTTCTGCTTGAAACGATCGATCCCGAGGAGAATCCCAAGTACTACTTGACTTCGGCAACGGAGGCATTCGAAGTAGTCAAAGCAGTAAACCATCCGCAGGTTAAGTTTCTCTACGATTTCTTTCACGAGCAGATTGCGGAAGGCAATCTAATTGAAAAGCTGGAAAAGAACATCCGGCACGTGGGCGTAGTGCATATTGCGGACGTCCCCGGCCGTCATGAACCGGGCACCGGCGAAATCAACTACCAGACTATCTTTCGCAAGCTGGGCGAACTGAGATACAACGGTGTCGCGGCCATGGAATTTCTTCCGTCCGCCGATCCCGTCATGAAATTGCGCGCCGCCCGCGAGATGGCTTTGCAGTCCAGCCGTGAGGCAATACGGTGAATGAATTTCAGTTTGATCGATGTGATTGCACGAGCGGAAGCAGCCTTTTTGTTCAGCTCAATAGATCAGTTTCAGCGAGAACTGGATTTGCCGGGACGAGCCAGCGGTTTTGCTGATCACGCCGAATCCGCTGCCGCGCACTATGTTGGACGGTAATCCAAAATCCACCAGGTTAAATATATTGAAGAATTCGGCGCGGAATTCCACCGTCGCCAACTCGCCACTGCCCCTATGACCCACGGGAGTGTCTTTAATCAGAGCCACATCGAAATCATGGAAGCCGGGCCCGCGGAATGTGTCGCGGCCCAGCGTTCCGAAGCGGCCTTGGTTCGGTCCGGTGCCGCCCGGCACGTTGAGCGGAATGTTGAAGAAGGAAGCGTTACAAGGGCCCTCGGCACAATCGTCACCGAGGCCGAAGTAGTCGGCACGCGCTTTGCGGCTGGTGGAGAAATGAGGCATGGCGACCAAGTCGGGACGATCGGTGCCACCCGCTCCCGCCCCGGTTTGCTGCACACCGGAGAAGACGGTGAACGGAGAGCCGGTCGTCAGGGTCGTAATGTTGAGGAACTGCCATCCCGTAGTGAGCGGCCTGCCCAGCGGGCGAAGGAAACCCACACGCTCAAGGCGAAGTAACTGGATCCAGCTGACCGTAAAGACATGGGTCGTATCGAATGTGGACGGGCCTTTTTCGGCTCGCGGATTCCATGGATCCTGCGGCAGGGTTTGCAGGATCACCCCGGCATTTCCGAAGAGTCCGCCCAGCACGGCGCTGGTGTCGTCGAGCGACTTGGAATATGTGTAGCTGGCCTGCAGCCCGAGGCCTAGGCGCGGCGAGTTCTTGGTCAGGCCCGTTTGCAAGGCGTGATAGGACGAGTGGGAGCCGCTGGTAATCATGCTCTCGTCGCCATAGCCACCGATTGGATGCCCGGACGAATCGAACTTCGTAAACGGCGCGAAAGCGGGGTCGGCGCCGGTGTAGCTGTTGGGCGAGAAGACGCTGGGGAGATGAATACCGGCGGTCGCCACGTAGGAGGCGCTCGCCTTGAAGTCGTTGAAATCGTGGTCGACGCCCAGCGTATAACTTCCGACGTATCCGTTGCGGAAATTGCGGGCAATGCCGGAACCGACTGGCAGTTGTGTTTGATGCCCGGGTGTAAGGTCGGCGACGTCGTCTTGAAAACGCTGCAGATCCAGCACCGTATTTGGGCGAGCGTCGGTGCTTCTCAGGTTCGGGAAAATCGGCTGGCCCTGAATGTCGTAAGCGGTGGGCAGCACCTCGGGAACAACCGCATTCTGAAACGGCACCGCGACGCCCGGCTGTGCCGTAAAGAAAGGGTTGAAGGTATATGGAATGCCAGCGGTGAGAAAGTTATCTTGCCACAGATTGGGCAGAAGCGTCGCGATGGATCCACCGGCGTGAAGCACCGTGTGCGCGGAGAGGCCGTAGTCAATCGCCAGGCGAGGGCCCCATCCGTTCCAATCTTGCAGGTACGGAGGCTGCGGATTGATGACGTAGATCTGGCTGGCGTTGTGGTTCCAATAAGAAGTGGGCTGTCCACTGGCGTCGAGAAATTCGGCGAGCGAGGTGCGCTTCGTTTCTTCGTGAATGCGGCTGTTCAGCTCGTAGCGCAAGCCGTAGGACACGGTCAACTTCGGCATGGCTTTCCATGTGTCCTGAAAGTAGAAGTTGTAAGCTTCGCGGCGCACGCCGGCTTCGTCGAACTTGCCGCCAACGGGCGTGAAGGCGGCAGGGACACTGACGTTGTACGAGTATGGAGTCGCGGTGAGCAGACCGGTGAGCGAATCGGGAAGCGGATCGCCTTTCGCGATGTTGTGCGTCCCGCTCGCGGAAGGAATGTCAACCGGAGAATACGCAGTGCCGCCGCCAAAGGAATACGCGCCGTTCGGAGCCGTGCCGAAGATGGTGGAATCCCGATTGAATCGAATCTCTGTTCCCCACTTATAAGTGTGGTTGTGATGCACGTAACTCATATCGTGCTTGAGTTGGTAGAGATTGGAGTAAGACCCGAAGATCGATCCCGCCGCAGATTCAAAGCCTTCAAAGAGCCCGTCGCCGAAGCCAAGGGCCGGTTGCGTGTGATTGGCGGCAGGAAAGAATGGCGTGCTGCGAATGTATCCCAAAGAGGTTTCGGAAGTCAGGTGCGGACCGATGGTCCGTGTGTACTTCACACCCGCGCTCCGCTGATGGTCGAAGAACTGGATACCGAAACTGGGATCCACCGCGGTTTGATCGGGATTCGTGACCGGGCCCGTGACCTGATTCAAACTGAAGCGGCTGAGGAGTTGGGCTCTGCCGGAAATGCGGTGGTCGACACGAACGGAAAACTGATCGGTGCGCGTCGTCACCTTCGATGACGCGGCATAGGTCCGCGCCCCGTAAGACCCCGTTGGATCATTGGGCAGCGGGTAGCCGGCCAGCACGGGAGCGATCACGGCGGCGACGGGAACCGTCAGCGTGTCGTGCGTGCCGTCGGGATAGGTTATGTTGTCGATTCCTTTGCGCTCGTCGGCGGTCGGCACGGGAAAGACCTGGGTGGTGCCAAGTACCTGCCGGAACCCCTGGTACTCGCCGAAAAAGAACGTGCGGTCGCGGCCGTCGTAGATCTCCGGAAGCACGATCGGTCCGCCCACCGTCGTCCCAAACTCATTGCGCGCGAACGGAGGAATGCGCCGATGGTCGAAGCCGACATAGTCGAAGTAATTCCGCGCATCGAAGGCGGCGTTGCGGACAAACTCAAACACGCTGCCATGCACGGCGTTCGTGCCAGAGCGGGTGACGACATTGGTGTAACTGGCGGCGCCGTGGCCAATCTCAGCAGGCATCACGCCGGTGCTGGACTGCACTTCCTGAATGGCGTCGACATTGAAGTTGGAAAAAGTCGCGCCGCCCATTTCCGGGTCGGTGGTGTCGGCTCCGTCGAGTGCGAAGACGGTGGCGCTGCCGCGCTGGCCGTTCACGGCAAACTGCTGCGTAAAATTTGCGGCGCCGTTGGTGTCGGTCATGGTGCCTGCGGCGAGAAGCAACAACTTGCTGAAGTCGCGCGAATTCAGCGGCAGACTGGAAACTTCTCCGGCCGAAAGATGTTCGCCGCCGCTGGCTTGTGGAACCGACGCGCTTTCTCCCTGCAACAGGACCAGCCCTTTTTCCGGAGACGACAGTTTCAGCCCGGCGGTGAGTTTGGTCCTGTCTTGAATATCTAGAAGCTCGGCCGACTGGAAGCTCGCCGCCTTCGTGATCACAGACAATTCATACTCGCCTGGCGCTATGCCGGAAAAAGTAAACTCTCCTCTGGCCGAGGTTGTCGTCCTGTACGCAGGGTGTCCCGAGGCGTGATTTCCTGAAGCGGCCTTTCCTGCCGAAGAGCGCAGCGTGATCGTGGCTTCCGAGACAGGACTTCCCGCAGCGTCGCGAAGCACGCCGCTCCAAGGCGAAACTGCTCCTGCGGCCGGAAGCAGCCCGATTAGAAAAATGAAAGCGGACGCCAAAGCCGCGCGTCGAACCATACAATGCATGACGGGAGAAATTATACCGGCCTCCGGTTATCCTGCGGCGAGGACCTAAATTACCCAGTTGTAACCAAGCGATATTCTGCTAGACTGTGCGCAAAGTCTCAGGGTCGGTTATGGGCTCGGACAAATTTTCAACTGGCGATTCTTAGGAAAGCTTTTCAAGGCTTCTGGGAATAAAAAAATTGGGGCGGCCGCGGGAATCGATTTGGCCCGATTATAAGTGTACGATTCCGAGGAGCCGCTCAGGGGTGAGCCATGGCATTGCACCCTGGGGAACGGAAGCGCCACTTCCTGGATGAAGCGCCAGTCGTATGGGACCCGATCCGGCGGGCCCTGGAAGAAAACGAAGACTGGTATCGCGATCTGGTCGAGCACAGCCAAGACCTGCTGTGTGTCCACGACCTTCAAGGCCGATTTCTGTCGGTCAATCCCGTTCCAGCGCGTCTGCTGGGTTACAGCGTGGAAGAAGCACTGCGCATGCGGCTGCAGGATGTTGTCGATCCGCAATTCCGCGATCAGTGTGACGCCTATCTGCGCGAGATCGGGCGCACGGGGAAAGCTCGCGGCCTGATGGCGGTGGTGACGCGATCGGGAGAGCAGCGGATTTGGGAGTATCAGAACACTTTGCGCACCGCAGGCGTGGCAGCGCCGATTGTGCGGGGGATGGCGCACGACGTTACGGTACGGGTGCGGGCGCAGATGGCGTTGCGCGCGATCCGTGCCGAACTGCTGAAGACGTCCCGCGAGCAGGCGCGCATGCTCAAGGAACTGACTCTGTTCCGAACGCTGCTGGACAAATCGAACGATGCCATTCAGGTTGTCGAACCGGAGACCCTGCGATTTCTCGATGTGAATGACAGGACCTGCGTGGAGCTTGGGTACAGCCGGGAGGAACTCTTGTCGATGACGGTTTATGACATCGCCCCTGGGTTCGACGAAAGTGCGCGGGCGGGGGTATTGCGGCAGTTGCAGGAATCCGGATCCGCAATCATAGAAAGAACGCACCGGCGAAAGGATGGAACGACGTTTCCGGTGGAAGTGACTTTGCGCAGGGTGCAACTGGATCGGGAGTATGGCGTGGCTGTGGCGCGCGACATCACGGCACGGAGGCGGGCGGAGGAGAAGCTGCGGCAACGAGAGGAGAATCAAAAGCTGATTCTCGACCATCTTCCCGTGGGAGTCGTCCTCGCATCGGTGGGCGAGGAGAACGCCATCTATCACAATCCAAAATTTCTCGAACTCTTCGGCTATTCCTTTGAGCAGTTCTCGAACGTATCGGAGTGGTGGCCCTTGGCGTATCCCGATCCGGGATATCGGGAGTGGGTTTCGACGGAGTGGAAGCGGCGGATGGCCGAGGCGGCCCGGACCCAAGGTGAGATCGAGCCCATGGAGGTCATCATCACCTGCCGCGATGGAAGCAAGAAATACGTCCGCGTTCCCGCCAAGGTGATCGGTGATCTCAATTTCATTTCCTTCATCGACCTGACCGAGCAGAAACAAGCGGAGGAAGCATTGCGGGAGAGTGAACTGCGATTCCGCGCAGTGTTCGAGCGGTCTCCGGTGGGCATTGCTCTGGTGGATTCGCCCAGCGGGCAAATTCTGCAAGCCAATCCGAAGTTCTGCGAAATTGTCGGACGCTCCGAAGAAGAATTGCGACAGCTCGACGTGAGCAGCGTTACCCATCCCGATGATTTTGGCAAGGGCAGTGCATACCTGCAGCAAATGGCCGAGGGAGAGCCGGCACATTTCGAACTGGACAAAAGGTATCTTCGCCCGGATGGATCGGTGCGTTGGGTGAGGATTCTGGTAGTGCCAATGTACGCTAAAGGCGAAACGCGCCGATGGCATATGGCTCTGGTGGAGGACATCACCAATCGCAAACAGGCGGAACAGTCGCTACAAGAAACGCAGGTGGAGCTTGCTCATGTCACTCGCGTGCTGGCGATGGGAGAACTGGTCACTTCCATTGCCCATGAAGTCAACCAACCCCTGACCGGGGTCGTGACGAACAGCAATTTCGCTTTGCGCCAGCTTGCAAGTGGCACGCCGAATCTGGCGGAGTTGCAGGAGGCAATTGCAGAGATTGTGGAGGACGCACGCCGGGTCAATTCCATCATTTCGCGAGTTCGCACGCTGTTGAAGAAGGGCGCTCCCGATAGGGTTGCGCTGGCCATCAACGATGTGATTCAAGACGTCACCGTTTTCGTGCGCAACGAGGCAGCCCGAAATGGTGTTCAAGTCCATCTCGACCTCGCCGCCGTTCTGCCGCCCCTAGTCGGCGACCGGGTGCAATTGCAGCAGGTCTTGATCAACCTGGTGATGAACGGCATCGACGCGATGCGCACCGTCACTGACCGGCCACGAAAACTCGACATCAAATCGGCAAAGCACGCGGACGGTGTTCTGATCCAAGTTCAGGATTCCGGACTCGGACTCGCCCCGGACCGGCTGGAGAGTATCTTTGAACCGTTTTTCACCACCAAGCCGCAGGGCATCGGGATGGGGTTGTCGATCAGCCGCTCCATTATTGAGTCTCATGGTGGCCGTTTGTGGACCGTACCGGTTGCCAATGGTGCTCTCTTCCAATTCACCCTGCCCACCAATTGGGATGGTGTTTCATGAACGAGCCCGCACCCATTGTTTTCGTGGTCGACGACGATCCTTCGGTTCGTCGCGCGATCAAGCGCCTGATTGGATCAGTCGGTTTGCAAGTCGAGTTATTCGGATCCCCACAGGAGTTCATAAACAGGCGCCCTGACGCGCCCAGTTGCCTCGTCCTCGATATCAGGTTGCCCGGAACCAGTGGGCTCGATTTCCAGCGGGAGTTGGCCCACTCCGGCATTCAGATTCCGATCATCTTTATTACCGCGCACGGTGACATCCCCATGACGGTACGCGCCATGAAGGCCGGCGCCGTCGAGTTTCTCACCAAGCCGTTCCGCGATCAGGATCTGCTGGATGCGATTCAAATCGCACTGGAGATGGACCGGACCAGACGCCAACGAGAAGCGGAAATTGCCATGTTGCAGGTGCGCTTCGAAGCGCTGACGCCACGAGAGCGCGAAGTCGCCGGCATGGTGGTTTCCGGCATGCTCAACAAGCAGATTGCGGCTCGGATTGGAACCAGCGAGAACACGGTAAAGGCGCACCGCAGCCGCGCGATGGAGAAGATGGAGGCACGTTCGCTGGCCGACTTGGTGAGGATGGTTGAAAGACTCCGTATTCCACAGGCAAGAGCGTCCTAAACTAAAGCACTATATGCATTCTTCTTTCTGTTATCAGAACTGCCCAATGCTTAATAGTATTTTCTGTCTCCAAGTCATATATTGGATAGGACCTCCCGGACTTGATGAAAACGACTAACCTGCTCGTAATCAGTGACGAAGCGATCGCTCGCGTGGGTTTAAGGCACTTGCTCGCCTCCGAAGCAGGATTCAAAGTCAAAGGGGAAGCGACCGGTAAGGATGCCATCGAGCAAGCGAGCAAGCTGAGACCCGACGTCGTCATCGTCTTCGCTGAATTGACAAAACCGAGTTGTGCGCGGCTCCTCGCCCCTCTTTGCGCAGCGGTTCCTGGCGCCGGAATAGTTATTCTGGGTCGTGAGACTCACCATGCCTACGTGGGGTTGCTACTGGCGGCCGGGGCGCTCGGATACGTTCTTCTGCGCGCAGCACCTCGAGAGCTGTTCACGGCCATCCGTGCCGCCTCCCATGGGCGCAGATATGTCGATCCGGAGTTAAGCGAGGCACTTTTCGAGTTGCTTGCCCGGCAAGCAGAGTCTGGCACCAAGGCGCTCAGCCGGCGCGAAGATGAAGTTCTCAGAATGTTCGCCTACGGTTACACGCTCAAGGAGATTGCCTCGAGCCTGAACATAAGTCGAAAATCAATTGAAACCTACCGGGCCCGAAGCCGGGAAAAGCTGGGGCTGCGGACCCGGTCGGATATCGTCCGTTATGCACTCCAGACGGGCATGTTCAACGCTGAATTCGAGCAGGCATCTTAGCCGTGGCGCCACGCTCTCCTGCAGAACTCCCCTGCGTTTTGCCGAACAACTTGCGGTGGCCCTTGTCCGTCGATTACCTGACAGAGGTCAGGAAAAATCCCGATAGACAGCTTTGATGACAAACCGTTGGGTGTGCGACACGCGGCCAATCCGGCGTGGAGCCTCCAATCTCTCGCTAACCTCTCCCCAGATCGGGATGCCGTGGCATACTCGGAAGGAAACCAAGTAGAATGTGGACTCGGCGACGCTTGTGCCCGAGGGCAGCCGTTCCAAGAGTGGGCTCCCTCGTTTTCAGTTGACCGGTTGGAGTTGAATGAATATGGATCTGCGCAAATCGCGACCGTTCCTCAGTAATCTCGCAGCGATGCTTCGCGGCGAGCCATTTGATGCAAGACAAGACACGAAAGAAATCATGCAACTGAGAGAAGCGATCATCGAGCACGGGCAAATGGCGTATCAGCTGTATTTACATCAGCCAGTCCGCATCGAGGTGAAAGAACTAGCCTTTCGTTTCAGGGAGACACCTCGCAAAATCGTCACGGCGTTGACTCTGCTGGAAGAGGAGGGTTGGGCTAAGCGCACGAAGTATCGAGGACTGTGGTACTTACGAGTGCCGCCCCAGAATAGCAATCGCGAGGTGAGCGAGAGCCGTGAAGACCAACGAAGCGTCTAAACATGAGGTACCTCGGCCGGCTGACCAACTCCGGAAGAAGCCCCATGAAACCCCAAGAATTGTGCCCCAAGAATTGTGTTCCTGAGGCCGGATCAGGCGAAGGCTGAACTCGCTGCGAGGGCGCTGGCAGGAGACCGCGGCTCCGAAGCGATGCTAAGGCTCGTTTCTTAGACTGGCAGCCCACTAAATTGTCATGTATTCCCATTCTCGCCCGGAAATGTCCGTCGGGCAATTGGCGACAATCGTCAGGCCAAAGCCGGATAGACGGCGTTGCTCGCAGAAGGTACGTTAAACAACGCTGAAGCGCTGCGGCGCAGAGTTACAAGCCCAGTAGTGTTCCTCCCACAATTACGACTCTGCGCTATTTTCTCAGTCTCTGGCCAGGATGTTAGACAGTGGACATGATTACCTTTGAGGCCCGTTGCAGGTCGGGACACTACTTGGCAGCCGTTGTACCAATGATGGACAAACACCTGAAGCCGGAGTTTCACGTGCTCGTTTTTCGGCACGGACACGAGGTCTATGAGGAAACGGAAAGAAGCCTGGAGGAGGCGATTGAGACGGCCAAGGCGTACCTGGATTGGCGGACAGAGCAAGACCTGGATAGCTAGTTGACAGATATGCCAAATCCCGGCATGGCTTACGGTGAAGTACCCCGCTATGTAGGGGAAACGACCGACACACTTCGGGAGATGCCACTACATACATCCTAGTGTATACAACGCTATTATGCAGACACGCAGTACACGACCACAGAAGATAGCTTTAGTGTCAACGCCCACAACCTCAGGACGCGCGCACTCGGACCATTCTGAGGGAGGCTCAAGCGATGACTCTCGGGGCAAGACTTGTAGCGCCATGCGTGGGCGCATTGGTTCTTCTAAGCGGGATGGGCGCACTTTCTTACCGTTCCATGCTTCGTGTTGACGAAGATCAACGCCGGGTCATGCACACGCGCATCGTCTTGCTGAAGCTGGATGCCGTGCTCTTGAGCGTGATCTCCGCAGGAACGAACCAGCGCAGTTATACCCTCACCGGTGATGAATACTATCTTTCGTCGTATAGGACCGATCTAAACGGTATCCGAGACAACCTGAACGATGTGGGTGAGTTGACCTCGGACAATCCGCAGCAACAGCACGCTTTGCAAGAACTCCGGCCGCTTGTCTCGAGTGAGCTTTCCGATTTTCAGGAGAATGTCGCGGCGGGCAGCAGGAAAGGAGCCAATACTGCGGTACGCGGAAACAGAGAAACGCAGTCGCTGCAGGCGATCATATCTCGCGTGACGCAGATGAAAGAGGAAGAAAGCCAGCTGTTGATTCGGCGATCTGAGGTCGCCCAGGTTGCTTCCTTCCGGATGAAGATTGTCCTCGTCTTTGGAAATATCCTGGCCGTCCTGTTTCTCGCGGTTGCCGCATTTGTCATTTACCAGGAAATGAACAAGCGCGGGAGAATCGAAAGTGAGCTTCATGAGAGCGCGGAGCAGTTCCGGCTCATGGTATCGAACGTCAAAGACTATGCGATTTTCATGCTTGACCCCAATGGGCGCGTGATTAACTGGAATGCCGGGGCGGAGCGCATTGAAGGCTATCGGGCGGAGGAGATCGTTGGGCGGCACTTCTCCTGCTTCTATCCCGAAGACGACGTCCGCAAAGGAAAACCGGAGCAGAAACTTATCACGGCCATCAGCGAAGGGAGGGTCGAAGACGAAGCTTGGCGAGTGCGCAAGGATGGTTCGAGGTTCTGGGCTAACGTAGTCATCACTGCTCTGTGGGACAGCGCTGGCCGTTTGAGAGGATTCTCGAAGGTAAGCCGCGATGTCACAGAGCGCAAAGGAGCAGAACAAAAATTTCGTGGGCTATTGGAAGCCTTGCGCCATAGCGAGGAACAACTACGGCTTCTTCTCACCTCGACAGCGGAAGCAATTTACGGACTGGATGGTGAGGGCAATTGCACTTTCTGTAACCCGGCGTGCCTCCGCTTCCTGGGCTATCGAGATTCCCAGGACTTGTTGGGAAAGAACATGCACTTGCTCGTGCATCATACCCGGGTTGACGGGAGTGCTTCCCTTCGTGAGGAATGCCCGATCAATATTGCCTTTAGGGAGGGCAAGAGCACTCACGCCGTTGACGAAGTGCTGTGGCGCGGCGATGGGACGAGCTTCCCGGCCGAATATTGGTCGTATCCGATCGAGAAAGACGGGCGTCAAGTCGGATCAGTGGTGACTTTCCTCGACATCTCAGAAAGAAAACGCGCGGAACAGGCGCTTCATGATTCCGAGGAGAAGTACCGTGAATTCATCGAGAACGCCACCTATGGATTTCTTCGGTCAGATTCGCAAGGAACTCTGTTGGACGTCAATCCGGCATTGGTCTCGATGTTGGGCTACGGCTCTAGAGAGGAACTACTCGGGCGTAACCTGGAGCGCGATATCTACGATGATCCCGCCGACCGCACCTTGACTCTGCAAACCGTGCAGCGTTTTGGAAGAGTCGACGGCCTCGAGCTAAATTGGAGACGAAAGGACGATACAACAGTCGTCGTTCGTTTGTGCGGTCGGGTGGTCCATGATCGCGAAGGCCAGATGAAGCACTTCGAGGGCATCGCCGAGGACATCACGGAGAGGAGAACTCTAGAGGAGCACTATCGCCAGTCCCAAAAAATGGAGGCTATGGGCAGACTAGCTGGCGGAGTTTCTCACGACTTTAACAATCTTCTGGGGGTGATCATCGGCTACAGCGACTTGCTGCTGGCAGCGCTTCCTGCGGATGGTCTATTGTGGCACAGAGTCGGAGAGATCAAAAAGGCGGGACAGCGAGCCGCTTCGTTGACCAGTCAAATGCTGGCATTCAGTCGAAAACAGGTACTTATGCCAAGGGTTCTCGATCTCAACGCCGCGGTCAGTGACACCAGCACAATGCTTATTCGCCTGCTGGGCGAAGACATCGAACTGGTCACCAAGCTGAGCCCCGCACTTGAGCATGTAAAGGCCGATCCAACACAAATCGAACAGGTCATAATCAATCTGGCAATCAACGCTCGCGACGCCATGCCCAATGGCGGTAAACTGGTCATTGAGACCACTAACACGCAACTTGGCCAGGACCTTGGTCAATGCCACGACATCGAGGCGCAACCCGGAAATTACGTTTTGCTTGCTGTCAGCGACACGGGTATCGGGATGGACAAGAGAACTCAAGCTCGCATGTTCGAGCCCTTTTTCACTACTAAGGGAGTGGGTAAGGGCACTGGACTTGGTCTTGCGA
>Ga0116134_1001196_pt1 | contig 13242 bp, 7 predicted proteins | sample June2015DPH_19_5_FD_89737 | JGI IMG/M metagenome (GOLD analysis project Ga0116134, IMG submission 89737) | Peatland microbial communities from SPRUCE experiment site at the Marcell Experimental Forest, Minnesota, USA - June2015DPH_19_40 | ecosystem: Environmental > Terrestrial > Soil > Wetlands >...
ATCGCCATGGCGAATTGCGCTCAGTTGATTAACTGCCTCAACAGTCTCTATCTGGCTCATGAAGATCGGTTCGTCGTTACGCCCGTCGGGTATGTGTTTGAGATGTATGCCCCGCATCAGGGCAGCCAGGCGGTGCGAACGATATTCTCCTCTCCCTCCGTGCACTACGACCGGGACGGGACGCCCGCATCGTTCTGGGGTTTGAAGGGATCGGCCTCTGTGCGCAACAAGGACTTGATGCTGACGGTAGTCAACCCGCACGTCAGTGACGCCAGGGAAACAGAAATCGTGGTGCGCGGTGCCGCCGCAGAGTCCGGCAACATCACCACATTGACACACTCTGATATCCGCGCGCACAATACCTTCCAGCAGCGCCAAGTCGTCGTGCCGCAGAGCAAAGCTCTGGATGTGAAGGGGAGGGTCATGGTTCTCCGACTCCCGCCGGCGTCCATGACCGCAGTCCAGATTCACCTAGTGTAAGTTAATCAGGTACGGGGCGGTGGGGAAGCGTCACATGCGGTTCTGGAGAATCTCTATGCTTCTGCAGACTTTGCGCGAGGAAGTACTGGATGGTCCCGTACTTCCCTGCCGTATAGTATTCCGCGCTTTAGAGCGCTGTCCCGGTTAGTCAACCAGCAAGGGAGCGCCAAATGTTTAGCAAAGCGACACTCGTCGGACACTCGGTGTTAGCGGTCGTTCTCGGCTCTGCCCCGTTGCTCAGTCAACAGACGCTTGCGGCGCCCAGTGCCTCAGCAGGAAGTGAGTTCCCTGTGCTCATGCGGCAGAACGTGACCGCCGGCAAAACCCCCGCCGGAACCAAAGTCCAGGCCAATCTTGTGGTCGCCACCCTGGTAGATAGCGTAGTAATCCCGCGCGGCGCCGTCCTGTCGGGAGAAGTTACCGAGTCATTGGCGAAATCTGCAACCGACCCATCGCGGCTGGCCATTCGCATGGACTCCGCACAGTGGAAAAACGGATCAGCCCCCATCAAGGTTTACTTGACAGCATGGTATTACGTCGAGATAACGACGCCGGCTCAGGATCTCTTGTATGAGCCAGCGGAGGCCGCAGGCAACAACAAGAAAAATTGGAATGGGATGGGCACATACCCCGACCCCAACAACCCGATTTCACAGCAGAAGTTTCCAAGCCCTGACACGGACAAGGACAAGAACCTCACGCTACCCCCGACGTCAGGTATTTCGAAGCACCGCGTTTTGATGAAAAATGTGAACTCCACGCGCAATAATAATGATGGGGCCGTCACCCTTATTTCCACGCATTCCAATATCAAGATCGATAAACTGACCACCTATGTTCTCGCCACGGACGACCTGCTGCCGATGAAGTAACTTGAACTTCCGTGTCCTTAAGATCGGATAATTTCCAGGATGGCTGAGACCCAGCGCAGGAATATCTAGTCTTCCCCATCTCTCGCGCCGACGTCCTACAGCCTCAAAGATCTACAATGCTCGGGTTCAGTTGAGTTTGAGCCGTTCAGACGACAGGCCGATTGACCCAGTGCTTCAGCCAGGGCGCGGGTATTCCATGCCTTCCAGGATGCCTCGCATAAAAGCAAAGCTGCTGATAACGCCCGGCATCGGATCGTCGGGATGGATCTCATATTCCAGGTCAACGAAGCCCTTGTACCTCGTCGCGATAAGGGCTCCAAGCATCTTCCGCACTGGCATGACGCCGTCTCCCACCGCGACTTGGCTCTCTTTGCTCTTGAAGTTCGTGAGGTCTTTCATGTGCGCGGATCCATACCCTTCACCGCCTTCAATACATCCACCGGCGAAGGCCACAACCTTATCTTCCGGCCCGTGATTGTCATGCCGTCGCGAGATGCACAGAGCCGAGTTGTGAGCTTGTTGCTCGACAAAAACCGTAACGGACGTACAAAACTCTAGAGGGGATTTGCAAGTGGTTGATAAGGTTGGCGTCCCCGATGGGATTTGAACCCATGTTACCGCCGTGAAAAAACGGCCCATACACGACTTTAAAGGACGTACAAGAGGCGGACGACCTCTAAGTCGTTGGAAATTCCCGGTAGCGGGAGCAGAACCGTAGCGTAATCCGTAGTGCGCTGCAACCGACTTGAGTGCTGGATTGAGGCACCGCGAGAGGCGGCGTATCGCGAGTTTCGGCCAGGAATTTTGAACAGTAGATTAAACGACTTTTCAGTATGAACCGAAGAGATCTTCATGTAGACCACTCTTCTCCGTGATGACGTCGTGGTTGTTGTCGTCAGAGGTCCCGATGGTGCGAACGCTGACCATCCTAGTCTTCTGACGCTCATCCATTTCCATCGCCATCTTCAGCCAGAGGTTCTCTTTCACGTAGATATAGAGCGTTCCGTCGTCATACGTCTTTCAGGAACGTCGGTGTGACCCTGGACGTAAGGGTGAACGCCTGCTTGTTGTCAACCTCGGGCAGCAGAAGTGGCGCGGTATTGTTGGACAGTTCCCGTCCGGGTCACGAAAATTGTCGCGCCTTACTTCCCTCGCAAGAGGCAGCCTGCCAGCCTCGACCTTGACATGAGCGGCGGCTCCGTTGAGCGAGCGAGTAAAGGTGATTCCAGGCAACGTGATGCGGCACAATTCACTCTTCATATCTTCGGCAGACGCTGGGCGGGGGACGGCACAGCTTAAGAGGAGTGCAAGCGCGGAAACCAGTATCTTCATGGTTTCTGGTTCTTGCCTTTCCGAACGAAGCCAGAATCGGCCAGTCCGGACTCCAGCGATGAAGGATAACTAAAGACTGAGGGTCCAGTGAAGATTCACATCTATCGCCCCGCCTATTTGGGGAGTTCTGCTTTACCGGTGATGTTGAACTTGCCGATTTGCACAAACGCGGATTCCTGGGGCTGCGCACCACCCAACGAAACGGTGTATTCGCCAGGCACAATCACACGATTGCCGTTGGCATCCACTTGACCCAAAGATCGCGGATCAATGGTAAGGCTGATGGAAGCCGACTCGCCCGCGGCCAGGTGCACGCGCTTGAAGCCCGCGAGCAAGCGGAGAGGAGTCTCATAAGCCTTGGGCTGTGTGAGATAAAGTTCGACGACCTCGTCACCCGCCACCGCGCCTTTGTTTTTCACATCGCCTTCTACCGTGACCGGATCTCCGGCCTTGACCTCGGACGACACAATCTTCAAATTGCTATAGGTAAAGCTCGTGTAGCTGAGCCCGAAACCAAACCCGTACAGCGGCTTGTCAGAAAGATAGCGATAGGTGCGGCCCTTCATGGAGTACTCCTCAAATGCCGGAACCTGACTCAGCGACGAATAAAACGTCAGCGGAAGGCGTCCCGAAGGGTTGTTGTCGCCGGCCAGCGTCTCGGCAATGGCCGTGCCACCTTCTTCTCCCGGATACCAGGCTTCGAGAATGGCGTTGGCGTGCTGCTGTGCCCAGTTGACGGCCAAAGCGCTGCCGTTTTGCAGGACAACAATCAACGGCTTGCCAGTGGCGCCGAGCGCCTTCAGTAGATCTTCTTGCGCAGCCGGCAAGTCGATGGAGGTACGATCGCCGCCGGTGAAGCCGGCCAGCTTCACAGGCATCTCCTCACCTTCCAGGGAAGGAGAAAGTCCAACCATCGCGATGGTCACATCGGACTGCTTTGCCGCCGCAACAGCCTCGTCGCGCAGAGCAGCCGCGGGTGCCTGCCAAGTGAGATCAATGCCGGCGGTCCCGTTATGGTGAAAGTATTCCAGACGGATAGGATGCGGCTGTGTATCACTGAAATGCACGGCAGCTTCGACCACCGCGCCACGCTCGCCGGTCTTGTTACCACCGCTCTCGACCAATACCTTCCCATCCAGGTAGAGCCGGAATCCCTCAGCGTTTTCGCAGGCGTAGCAATAATTTACGCGGACACCAATCTTGTAATCTCCAGCCGCTGACGGAACGAAGGTGCCGCTCCACCGCACCGAGTAGTCATTGCGCTGGAGGCCATCCACAGGAACAACCTTGTCCCAGTTGAAATTGACATTCGGGTCGGTGCGCGTGAGCACAGGCTGTCCGCTCAGGTCTTGGGACTTGAAGTACTCGCCCGTGAGGCCGTTGCCGGGGCCGCTGGTGCGATGAAGCGCCGTGTGCTCAATCGGCATGGCAAAATTTTCAACCAGGGTTGAGCCTTGCGCATAGGCGATGTGCGCCGAGGAGAAACGCTTTTCGATTCCATCGAGCGGATAGACGGGCGCAGGCGGCGGCCCGTTGTAGTTTCCTTGCAGAGACTGTACAAGCTCCGCCGTAGGACCGACTACAGCGATGCGGGCTATCCCAGGTTTCAGAGGAAGCGTGTGGTCTTGATTCTTGAGCAGCACGATCGATTCCCGCGCCGCTTGCAGCGAAAGCTGCCGATGCTCGGGCGAGTTGACCTCGCTCATGGGAATAAGGCCGTAGGCGTAACTGGACGGCGGATCAAACATGCCGAGTTGGAATCGCGCGCGGAACAGGCGATGCAACGCTTTGTCGAGATCGGCCTCGGTGACCAGGTTCTGATGAACCGCATCAACAAGGGCTGGATAAGCCTGCCCTTCTCTAAAGCCGCATTCGATATCGGTGCCGGCTCTCAGTGCAGCTGCGGCGGCGTGGGCCATATCTGGAGCGTAATGATGGCCGGTGTACACATCCGCGACCGCAGCGCAATCGCTGACCACATAACCGTCGAACTTCCAGGCATTGCGCAAGTGATCGCGCAGAAGCATGGTGTTGGCGCAGGCAGGTGCGCCATCAATCGCGTTGTAGGCGCACATGACAGACTGGGCGTGCGCTTCCGTCACCGCAGCGCGGAAGCCAGGCAGGTAAGTGTCCTCAAGGTCATGCGGCGAGGCATCCACATTAAAGCCATGGCGCAGAAGCTCGGGGCCGCTGTGCACCGCATAATGTTTGGGAGTCGAGACTACCCTGAAATACTTAGGGTCGTCCCCCTGCATGCCAGTGACAAACGCCACGCCCATTCGGCCCGTGAGAAAGGGATCTTCTCCGTAGGTCTCCTGGCCACGCCCCCAGCGCGGATCGCGAAAAATGTTGATGTTGGGCGCCCAAAAGGTAAGGCCGAAGAACATTTCATGATCGTCATTTCGCATGGCTTCGTTGTACTTGGCGCGTGCCTCGGTGGAAACGGTCTCGCCCATGGTATGAACAAGGTCCGTATCCCAAGTGGCGGCCATTCCGATCACCTGCGGAAAGTTTGTCGCGTAGCCAGCAAACGCGACGCCGTGCAGACCTTCGTTCCACCAGTCGTACTTGGGAACGCCCAGCCGCGGGATTGCAGCCGCATGGTCACGCATCTGCGAAACCTTCTCTTCTAACGTCATGCGGCCGATAAGATCGCCAAGGCGCTGCTCCAAGGGCAGCGCCGGATTCATATACGGAAAAGCCTGCGCGGCGGGTTGCTGTTGAGCGTGTGCGGCAAACGGAAGTAGCACGAAGGAGACAAGAAGGCCGAAAAAGCTGCACCGTGCACGGGCGCGGAGGTATGCCATATAGATAGCCAACTCCTGCTGCTGAGTTTTAGAGAGACCGGGCCATTATATGCAACAGAAGTTAGATTGCGTATCCTGAAGCATCCCGCGAATCGAGCCAGCGGCTCGGTTATGACGCGCTTTTCGGTACCGCTTGGATCACCGCGCCGAACGCTGGCTTCGGTTGAGCATCGCGATTAAACAGTAACGGGTAGTTTGTTCGGCCTTTCACCGGCCAATTGTTCTTCCACGACTCCTTGTCGGTAACGCCCCAGAACGTCACCCGGCTTACGAGTCCACAATGCTTCCCATACGTGCCGAACAGGTCCGCATAACGCTTCGATAGTTCCTGCTGAACCGGCTCCGGCAAGCCATTTGGATAAGGGTTGAGCTTCGGATCGGATGCAACATTCAGGGAAACGTCGGCCGTCCGGCTCGGAGTGGCTTCTGGCAATACATCGACATCGAGCTCGGTAATCATGACCTTTACACCCAGCTTGCCGAACGCAGTGATCGTAGCGTCGATCTGGTCCGCGGTGGGCCAGTCCATTTGAACGTGATCCTGCAAACCAACACCGGTGATCGGCACTCCCTTTGCCTTCAGCTTGCTGACAAGTTCGAGTGCGCCTTTGCGCTTGGCTTCGTTTTCCAGCGAATAATCGTTGTAATAAAGCTGAGCTTGGGGATCGGCCTCATGGGCATAGCGGAACGCCTTCTCGATGTAGTCGTCTCCGATGATTTTTATCCAGCCTGACTGGCGTAACGTTCCGTCTTCATTCAGGGCCTCGTTCACGACATCCCACCCTTTGATTCGGCCCTTATATCGCCCAACAACTTTGCGGATGTGGTCTCGCATCCGTTTCAGCAATACTTTGCGGCCGACCGGACTATGATTCTCATCTTCAAACACCCATTGGGGAACCTGAGAATGCCACACCAGATTGTGGCCGATGACGAACATGTGATTCTGCTGGCCAAACTCCACATACTTGTCAGCCAAGGAAAAATCGTAGGTGCCGGGGTAAGGATGAACGACCTCCCACTTCAAAACATTCTCGGGACTAATGGTATTGAACTGGGCTTTGATAAGCGCGTCTTCGAGTGGGTCCTGTCCCGAAAACTGCGCCGGATTGAGCGCTGCTCCGACCAGAAAACAACCTTTGTAGGCGTCTTTCAGAGTAGCTTGCTGCTGCGCGTTCGTATCTGTCTGAAAGCCAAATGCCAGCACGATAATCGCGAAAATGGTTGTGCGCACTGAGTCCCCTCTATTGTGCCGTCGCCACGGCCGGCGGGTTCTTGCGCCGCTCGACGAGCTCATTGGCTATCGACTGGTTCTTCTCGCGAGTCAGGGGATAGAAGAACAGGCAAGTTGCGGCGGCCAAGAAAAACAGTCCGCCGTAAATACTCGCCGTGAGAACGATGCCTGTCTGCGTCCGTACCGACTGTACATCGGCTTGGGAAACCAAGCCGTAGGCTGACAGCAGCCATCCCGCGACAGCGCCACCCAAGGCCAGTCCCGCCCACAATGCGAAGACAATGCCGCCAGTCACAGCGCCGGTGGCTCGGCGCCGCGTTTTCCATTCGCCATAGTCAGCGACGTCTCCCATCATAGCCCACAGAATTGGACCCGACAGCCCGAACGAGAACTGGCGAAGCACTTCCGTGGCGATGATGACATAAGTAGCGTGCGGCGAGATTTTATACAGTGCCATGCTGAAAATGCCGGCCAGGATCATGCTGGCAACGAACAGCTCACGTTTGCCTACTCGGACGGAAACGGCGGTCGATAAGGACACGCCCAAAAGCAAAGCAGCCAGGCCGAAGCCATTGAACCAGGCGAAAAGTTTGGCATTGCCGGCAACAAACCGGAAATAGGGCAGCATGACGCTCCCTCGCACCACGATCGCGCTGAAATAGAACAGGGTCACAAGAAACAGGACGACCCAAGCCCGGTTGCTGAAGAGGTCCGAGAGGTCCTGCCCAAGAGAGGTCTCCTGCAGCGGATCGGGCTGGATGCGCTCCTTGGTCACGAAGAACGAGATGATGAAGAAGATCACGCTGAGGACTGAAAGTAGCCCCATTGTGAGCTGGTAGCCGCGAGCATCATTACCGCGCCCGAAAAATGCGACCATGAGGACAGCGAGGCTCTGCACGATGAACCCGGCGCTGTTCGCTGCGAACTGGCGGTACGATGAGATGCTGGTACGCTCGTCGGGGTCCTGGGTCATCACCGCCGTCAGCGATGCGTAGGGCACATTGTTGACGGTGTAAATCACGCGCAACAGGATGTAGGTGGTCCAGGCGTAGAGGATCTTGGCGCCTGGGCTGAGCTGTGGGGTGGTGAATGTCAGGATGCTGATGATCCCGAACGGCACCGACGTCCAAAGCAGCCAGGGACGGAATTTGCCCCACCGAGTCGTAGTCCGATCCGCAATCATGCCCATCACCGGATTCAAACACGCGACTCCCAGCCCAACGACGAGAAAGAGAGTTCCAGCCTGTGCGGCAGTCAGACCAAAGGTGTGAGTATAAAAGTCCAGTTGAAGTGCCAGCATGGCCTGAAAAACAAAGTTTGCGGCCAAGTCGCCGAGAGCGTAGCCAGTCTTTTCACCAACGGAAAGTTTCTGGATCATATGTGCCTCGTTCTGCCCCGCGGCGTTATCATCCCGGCACCTTGAGCGCGAGCTTTACCAGATCCTCGTCTCGCGATGAATTGCCGATCATGATCGTGAAATCACCGGGTTCAACCACATATTTCATGTTCACGTCATAGAAGGCGAGCAATTCTGGAGTGATCTCGAATGCAACGCTCGTCGTTTCCCCCGGACGAAGCACTACTTTCTGAAACCCTTTCAGTTCCTTGACCGGACGCGTGACCGAACTGACCACGTCACGAATATACATCTGCACAACTTCCGCGCCCTCGCGCTTGCCTGTGTTGGTCACTTCAGCCAAAACGCGCGTCGAACCGGTAGCCCGAATCTTTCCCTTCTCCAGCCGAACATTCTTGATGGCGAACGTCGTATAACTCAGGCCATAACCAAACGGGTAAAGCGGTGTTACGTCATCGAAAAGATATCCACGGCGAGCCGATGGTTTGAAGTTATAGAACACCGGTAGATGGCCGGCGGAACGCGGAAAGCTGATTGGCAACTTGCCACTCGGACTTACATCTCCGAAGAGCACTTCGGCAACGGCATGACCGTTCTCCTGTCCCAAATACCAGCACTCAAAAATCACTGGCACATTCTGCACGAGATAGTTGATCGAAAGAGGGCGTCCATTATAGAGAAACACGATTACAGGTCTGCCTGTGGCCAGCATTGCTTTGACCAGTTCTTCCTGCCGGCCGATCAAGTCGAGACTGGCGCGGTCTCCCATGTGGTTCAAGCCCCAGGCTTCCCGCGACGTTTGTTCATTGCCCCCAATGGCGAGAATAATGACGTCTGCTTGCTTGGCTACCTCGACGGCTTCGGCAATCTGCTTCCGGTCCTCCTCAGGATTGCTGGGTACAACCTTGTCCTGATTCCATGAGCCGCCAATCGTAATCTTGCTACCTTCACTGTAGAGTACTTTCGCGCGGCTCCCGGCTCGAACTTTGATGCCTTCCAAAACTGTGACTTCCTGCTTGGGAAGGCCGCTGTAACCGCCCAGCAAAGTACGATTGGCATTCGGACCAATGACAGCAATCGTCTGATACCTGCTCAAATCAAGCGGAGCCAGTCCACCCTCGTTCTTCAGGAGTGTTATGACCTCACGCGCCGACTGGCGGGCAAGCTTGCGGTGATCCTCGCAACCGACGACGCGCTCCGCCTCGGCCGGGTCGACAAAGGGATCATCGAAAAGACCAAACTTGAATTTCCACAAGAGCATTGGGGCAACCAGTTCGTCGAGTTGCGATTCTCTCAGTGCGCGCTTCTTCACTAGTTCGACGAGATGCAGATAGCAATCGGGGTCGGGTAATTCGATATTCACGCCTGCCTCTACAGCCAGTCTGCAGGACTCCTTCTTGTCCGCCGCCACGAAGTGGCCGTGCGTGTCGGGTCGATACCCGAGTTCCCAGATCGCGAAATAGTCAGAGACTGTGTATCCCTCGAAGCCAAATTCTTTGCGAAGGACATCGCGCAATAGCCACTTGTTGGCATGCGAAGGGACGCCATCCACCTCGTTATACGAGGGCATCACGCTGATGGCACCGGCCTTCCGCAGCGCTTCTTTGAAGGAATAAAAGAATGTCTCGCGCAGCACACGCAGGGAGACATTTGCCGGAGCGCAATTCATCCCAGATTCCGGCTGGCCATGTCCGACGAAGTGCTTCAATGTGGCGATGAGATGCTTCTTGTCGCGGAAACTTGCGTCTCCCTGAAAACCCCGCACGGCCGCAATCCCCATCTGCGAAACCAAGAATGGATCTTCCCCGTATGTCTCCTCGACTCGTCCCCAACGTGGGTCACGGGCGACGTCGACCACAGGCGTCAGCGCCTGGTGCGCTCCTCGGGAGCGGGCCTCCAGCGCAGTCATGGTGAAGAGTGCCTCTACCAGCTCCGGATTAAAAGTTGCGGCAAGCGCAATCGGCTGTGGGAAGCTAGTTCCGTCGACAGCCGCATGTCCGTGCAAGCATTCCTCATGGAAGACAACTGGAATTCCCAGCCTCGTGTTCTCCATAAAGAACTTCTGGATGGCATTTGTAGTCTCCGCCATTTGGCGTGCATTCAGACCCTTGCCCGCGTCACTCGGACGTCCGACTTGACCAAGCCCATTGCCTTCTTTGAACGACTCCTTGGCTTTCGCTAGATCGAACTTGCCCGCCGCGTCCACCAGGGTCTGTGTTTTTTTCTGCCAGATGCACACCATCTGCGCGGCTTTCTCTTCCAACGTCATGCGGGAGAGCAGGTCCTTGACTCGTTTTTCAGGTGACAGCGCCGCGTTGAGATACGGCAGAACGCCTGACTTGTACGTGCCGCGCTTGCTGGAAACCGATGGTTTCGCAGTTTTCTTGCTCACGGCCTTGTTTTGAGCCACAGATATCCTCCCTGTCACACTAGCGTCTGCTTTGCGTGAGTCCGAAACTCCATCCCACCACGAGACTTCAGCCGACGGTATTTAAGTTGGGAACACGAACTATACTATATTCGGTACAAATATCAGCCGTGACCTGAATCACAAGAGTCGCTAGTCAGTTCAACAAATGGCTTGATGCGCCGCGCGAGCAGGTCATCAGAGAGCTGGTCGATCTTCGTCAGTCATAGGCGATTTTGCCGTTCTCCAGTCTGACGGTGCCCAGAACATCGTGGAAGATGGCATGGAAGCGAATGTAGCGGAAGCCAAAGAATCATGCCCTCGCGGCCCCCGGTGGAACATCCGGAGAAGTAAGAAAAGGCTACTGGTTTTCCGTAGTACTGCGTGATGAGTTGTTTGGCCAGCACAGCCACCTCGGCATTGGCGAGATATGCAAAGTCCAGATACGCCTGCTCATCTCTCATGAAATCGAAGTCGAAGGGTCCACGATGGCTCTTATGACCCGTATCCGTACTAACCACGGCGAACCCGCGCATAAGGGCGGGCGTGTCTCCTGCAGCATTTAGACCAAGCGGCGGCATCACCGCCCCGTTTCCGCCACCCCCACCTTGCATCAGAAAATCGCCATTCCATTTGTCGGAGCATGGCTAGCGCGAAGTCGATTCCAAATTCTTCGCCGCCGACTCCGGTACGGCGATTGATCACGCCCTCGACACGGCAATATGCAGGAATCGGCGCGCTGTGACCCGGCCCCCACGGATTCGGCTCCGTGGTTCCGGCAGCGATCGGCGCAGCTTTTGAAATCTCGACGTTTGCAGCTTTGAAGTTCATCAGGCTGGCGCATGAGTTTGCTTGCTGAGCCCACGCACAAGGAGTCAGCGCGAGCACGGGCCACACGATGGTCCGCCACAATTGCGAATGCATGTTGTCCTCGATTTCCTAGCGCGGCACGATCATCGCAGACCCGACGGCGACAAATCTGTGTAAGCTATTGCTTTGTTGAACGGAGTTCTTGAAATCATGATTTTTAGAAAAAAGCTCATCCTCGCCATCGCGGTTGGATCTCTGCTTTCGCTGGCGTGCAGTGCTTTGGCCCAAAGCTCCGCCGAACCGGCACCCAAGCCGCTGCCGTTCGTGAGCACGATCTTCGGCGACAACATGGTGCTACAGCGCGGCAAGAAAAACACCATCTGGGGCTGGTCAGATCCCGGCGACAAGGTTCGGGTCGAAATCGCAGGTAAGCACGCATCCGGCGTAGCAGGACCGGATCGTCGCTGGCAGGTGAAGGTTCAACCGCCGGGTGTGGGCGGCCCCTATACGATCAAGATCAGCGGTCATCAGAGCGTCGAACTTCACAACGTGCTGGTTGGAGATGTCTGGCTGTGCGGAGGCCAATCCAACATGCAGGTGCCGCTCCCTGCTGCGCGAAATGGCGAAGAGGAAGTCAAAGCCGCCAACTTCCCAGAGATACGCTTCTTCTCGGTTGCCCCTCACCCCGCCTACCACCATACGGATATTGTCGACGGGGCCTGGAAAGTGGTTTCTCCCCAAACGGCAGATCACCTTTCTGCTGTCGCCTATTACTTTGCCCGAAGGGTCCAACAGGAAATCCATGTTCCGATCGGTCTGGTCGTGGACGCCCTCGGGGGAACTCCAGCAGAAGCGTGGACGAGTAACGCCGCGCTCCGTCCGCTGAAAGACTTCGATGCCCCATTGGCAGAACTCGAAAAACTGGCTGCGACTGGCGCGCCTGAGTATGGGAACTATGTCATGCACTGGTATGACCTCTATGACGCCGGGATCAAAGGAAACTGGGCTGCGTTTGATTTCGACGATTCGATTTGGAAGCCCGTTGACATTCCCGGCGGATTTTCCGACTTGGGTGTACCGGAGACACCTGCAGTGGCGTGGTTCCGAAAAGAGGTCGTCGTACCGGACTCGATTCCGGCGGGGCCCGCCTTATTGTTCTTGGGCTCGATTGAGCGCATGGATACTGCGTACATCAACGGCACGCAAGTGGGCGCCAGTGCGTGGGTCGAGAATCCACGGGTCTATGTCATTCCGAATGGAGTACTGAAGCCCGGCAAGAACGTCGTGGCGATTCGTGTTCTCAAGACCAAACCAATGGGCGGCTTTCTTGCGAAGCCAGAAGAGTTGCGCGTCGAACTGGGGGACAAGACGAGCATTCCGCTGGCTGGCAAATGGAAAGCCCAGCTAAGTGTCGATGCTCGCCCGCCGCATCCGTTGCCCATTGGGTACGAGAACTGGCCCGTGATGCCCTCTGTGCTTTATGAAGGGATGCTGGCTCCCATTGCTCCTCTTTCGATCACGGGTGCGCTGTGGTATCAGGGCGAGCAGAACTCAGAACGGGGATTCCAATACCGCAGAATCCTCCCTGCGATGATTGCGGATTGGCGAAAACTCTTCGCACAGGGCGACTTCCCTTTCTACATTGTCAGCTTGCCGACCTTCCGGCAGCGCAGTGGGACACCCATCGACGACACCTGGGCAGAAACAAGAGAGTCGCAGGCGATCACTGCCGCCAGCGTTCCCAACTCATGTCTGCCAGTCACCATCGACACAGGGGATCCCGACAACATCCACCCTAAAGATAAACAACCCGTGGGCGAGCGCCTCGCCCTATGCGCGTTAGCAAAACAATATGGCAAGAAGGTGGCTTATGCCGGTCCAACGCTGGCTTCCGTCGAGCGGCTTCCAGATTCGGTCCGGCTACACTTTGCGCACACGGATGG
>Ga0116134_1001197_pt1 | contig 13227 bp, 16 predicted proteins | sample June2015DPH_19_5_FD_89737 | JGI IMG/M metagenome (GOLD analysis project Ga0116134, IMG submission 89737) | Peatland microbial communities from SPRUCE experiment site at the Marcell Experimental Forest, Minnesota, USA - June2015DPH_19_40 | ecosystem: Environmental > Terrestrial > Soil > Wetlands...
TCGAGGCGGCGCGCCTGATGGTTTATAACTCCGCCCGCATGAAAGACGCCGGCGTAAATTTTGTGAAAGAAGCCGCCATGACCAAGCTGTTCACGTCGCAGGTGGCCGAACGCGTGACCTCGCTCGCCATAGAAATCTACGGCGGATACGGTTTCACAAAAGATTATCCGGTTGAAAAATATTGGCGCGATGCCAAGATCGGAAAGATTTACGAAGGGACGTCGAACATGCAGTTGGCGACGATCGCAAAGCTGGTGATGGGAAAATAAAGTCAGAAGTTAGAAGTCAGATTATAGAAGTGAAAAAACGCAGTCGTTGGTTCTTACTTCTGCAATCTAACTTCTGACTTCTTCAATTTTCGCTATGTCCCGATACTGGCTGCGAAAAAACAGCAGCGGCTCCCCTTCCCGCACCACGACCTCTTCCACTTCCGCGATGAAGATGGTGTGGTCGCCTGCGGTCTCGGTCGAGTGTAACCGGCACTCGAGGTACGCGAGAGCTCCTTGCAGCACAGGCGTGCGGTGCGCGGTGCGATCGAAACGGGCGCCTGCCGCTTCCGCATGCTGATGAGTTTCCGCCGCGCTCGCGTAGTATTCCGCGATGGCCTGTTGATCACTGCGCAGCACGTTCACTCCAAATCGCTTGCGGGCGTGCAGCTGAGCGTGCGTCCGCGCCCGGTGATCCACACAAACCAGAACCAGCGGCGGATCGAGCGAGACCGAGGTGAAAGCATTCGCCGTCATGCCGTGGATCTCGCCGTCCTGGTCGACGGTGATGACCGTAACTCCGGTTGCGAAACATCCCATGGCCTTGCGGAAATCGCTCGTGCTCAGGCTCATGCGGCAACCTGCGGGACCTGCCGTTGAATGGCTCCATGAAAGCCACGACGGGACAGAGATTCGCCCCGTCCGTTATCATCGTTGCCAGTGCCCGGCGTAATTTGCGGCGGGTTCGGGTGAAATGAATTTCGAAGCTGAGACGTATGGCGACCTTTCTCCCAGATGCGCAGTCCGCCACCGCGGCTGAGTTGGCGAACACCGGCGCGGAGCCGATCTCTCGTGAAGCGGCTTGCGTGCTGCTCAGAACAGACGACGCCATGCTACCCTCCCTGCTCTCGGCGGCGCAACTTGCCCGTGCAAGATTCAAGCCGGGAATCATCACCTATTCCCGCAAGGTGTTTCTTCCCCTGACGAATCTTTGTCGCGACTACTGCGGCTACTGCACGTTCCGGCGCGATCCCGGCGAACCCGGCGCGCACACCATGTCGCCCGACGAGGTGATGGAAGTCGTGCACGCTGGAGAGCGCATGGGATGCACCGAGGCGTTGTTCAGCTTGGGAGACAAGCCGGAGCTGCTTTTCCCTGAGATGCGCGATACCCTGCGGCGCTTCGGATACAAATCCACGCTTCATTATCTGGAAGCGATGTGCGAGAAGGTGCTTCGCGAATCGAGTCTGCTGCCGCATCCGAATCCTGGGCTGATGAGCGCGGAATGGCTGGAACGGCTGTCCCGCGTGGCTCCGAGCATCGGGCTTATGCTGGAAACGACCAGCGCGCGGCTGCTTGCGAAAGGCGCCGCTCACGACAACGCTCCCGACAAGGAACCGGCGAAGCGCCTGCGCGTAATTGAAGATGCAGGGCGGCGCAAGATTCCGTTTACTACGGGAATTCTGATTGGAATTGGCGAGACGCTGGAAGAGCGCGTGGATGCGCTAGTCGCGATTCGTGACTTGCATGAGAAGTACGGGCACATTCAGGAAGTGATCGTACAAAACTTTCGCGCCAAGAGTCGAACGCCGATGGCACGCTGGCCAGAACCGGACCACGGGGAAATGCTGCGCACGCTGGCCGTGGCGCGCCTCCTGATGCCGAGGATGAACATTCAGGCGCCTCCGAATCTTTCCGACACGAGCGTTGGTTTGCACTATGCCGATCTGCTGGATGGCGGCATCAATGACTGGGGCGGAGTTTCTCCGCTGACGCCCGATTTCATCAATCCGGAAAAGCCCTGGCCGCATCTGGACGAATTGCGACGGCAGACCGAAGCGAAAGGATTCGAGTTGCGACAGAGGTTGCCGGTTTATCCAGAGTTCGCAAGAAAGTTCGCAAGAGAGTTCGCGGGACAATCGGCGGCACCGTCCGATTTGCTGGCGCAACGCCTGAGCGCCGCTGCCGACGCGGCGGGCTACGCTCGGAGGGCGGCATGATCACGGTTCTGACCGGCGGCACGGGCGGCGCCAAGTTTGTGGATGGACTGCGGCAGATCGTTCGTCCGGAAGAACTGACGATCATCGTGAATACCGGCGACGACCTGATGTGGTGGGGATTGTACGTTTCGCCCGATCTCGATTCCATCACTTACATGCTGGCCGGCAAACTGAGCCCGGAGCGCGGGTGGGGCGTGAAGGGCGACACTTTCTTTTGCCTGAATGCCATGGGACAGCTGGGACAACCGACCTGGTTTCATGCCGGCGATCGCGACCTGGCCACGCACATTTTCCGTTCCAAGCTGCTGGCCGACGGCAAGACGCTCAGTGACGCCACATCCGAGATTGCGACCCGGCTCGGAATCAGGGCGCGCATCCTGCCGATGAGCAATTCGCGGGTGGAGACGCGGGTATTGACTCCGGCGGGAGACTTGAGCTTTGAAGAGTATTTTGTCCAGCGCTGGTACCAGGATCCAGTGGAATCGGTGCGGTTCGCCGGCGCCTCGGATGCGGAGCCGGCACCGGGAGTGATCGTGGCGATCCGCTCGGCAGATCTCGTGCTATTGGCGCCGAGTAGTCCGGTATCCAGCATCGGTCCGATTCTCGCCGTGCCGGGAATTCGCGAAGCGCTGCGCGAAAGCCGCGCCCGCATTGCGGCCGTGAGCCCGATTGTGGGGGGAGCCGCGGTCACCGGGCCCGCGGGAGCGCTCATGGCGGCGCAAGGTTTCGCGGTATCGATTGCAGGCGTTGCTGACTTCTATCGCGACTTCCTCGATCTGCTGGTGGTCGATTCCGGGGACGAGCCGGCTGCCGAAGAATTGCGCAAGACCGGCATGCGCGTGCATTGCACTCCGAGCATCATGCGCAAAAATGAAGATAGAATCGCGCTGGCAAAGAGCGTGCTGGAGGCGGCGATGCAACCTCCGTCGGCTCAGGCTGCGGTGGAGCGGCCATGATTCTAGTTCCCGTGTGCAGCGACGATCCGAATGCCACGCAGGTTGCGATGGAACTGGCGGCGAAGATCGCGGGCGTGCGAGCGCTTGATGGCGGCAAACTGGAGAACGCTCGCATTGTCGAGCAGATCACCGCGCTGCTGATCGGTCTCAACCTCCGGCACAAGGGGCACGGCGGAATTCGGATCACGGGGCTGCCGGATGGCGCGTACCGGCTTGGCTCTTAGCTCTCAGTTCTCAGTAAGACTTGGATCAGTCAAACCATCTCGCAATAGGGAATCCGGAAGGAACGAAACCGGGAGCTTTGTCGTATCCTACAATCGAGGATGGGTCATGAAAACTCTGAAAGTCAGTTTGATCGCTTCTTTGATTGGAACCGCTGTTGGGTTGGGGTCGTGGATGTTCGGCCTCGGGCGAATCATCTGGCCCGCTCATCCTCAAATGGCTAGTTTTCTGCTGACCCTCGTCACCACCATCGTGATTCAGGTTACCTGGCCTCGGCTGACTGAAACGAATTCACAGTAACTGTTGCACGCCTTTGCTTTCCGGGATGAAGCCCAGGTCGCGAGTTAACTGTGCGACCCATCGAAATCAAGGTTTTCACGTCATCGCAGTACTGCTTTACCACTGTTTCCTAATCTCGCGGATTTTCTAAGCTCTTAGATTCATGCACTTGCAAAACTTACGGGGACGATGTTTGGGACAGCTTTGACCGGCGCTGACCAGAAGCCGTAATTCTCGGCAGTTTATTTCCTCCCCCGGATACCCCAAAAGAGGTACGTACCAACAAGCCCCCCGTGGTACCAAGAAAACCCTGCATCTGGTGATGTGTTCTCAGCGGCGATTTGCCAAACTACCCACCATTGACCACCAACCCAGGCAGAAGTGGAGTCCGAGCCACCAGATGCGAAGAATACCGGCACAGCTTGTGTGCGCGTGTTCCCACGCCATCCGCGGCAGCATCGATTCGAAACCGAGGTGGGGTAAAGGCGTGGCGAGCAGTGTTGTCGCCGCGCCAAGTGGCAGTAAGTACCTTCAATATTGGCTGAAAATTCATAGGAGGATTTATGGCAACGAGCAGAGCTACGGTAGTACCAATGAAGCTGTCGCAGATGAAGGTGGCGCAAGTCTCCAGTCCCGGAACAGATTTCCAGATCGTCGAACGCGCGATTCCTGAGCCGGATGCAGGACACGTGCGCATCAAGGTGCAGGCCTGTGGCGTCTGCCACAGTGACGTGCTCACGAAGGAAGGCTTGTGGCCCGGAATTCAGTATCCCCGCGTTCCGGGACACGAAGTGGCGGGCATCATCGATGAGCTGGGTGTCGGTGTTTCCGCGTGGAAGAAGAGGCAGCGTGTCGGTGTCGGCTGGCACGGCGGCCAGGACAACACATGTCGCGAGTGCCGGCGCGGAGATTTTCGCAATTGCCGGAATCTGAAAATTCCGGGCATCAGCTACGACGGCGGATACCAGCAATACATGGTGGCTCCCGTCGAGGCACTGGTAGCCATACCGGAAACTCTAAGTGATGTCGACGCGGCGCCTTTGCTCTGCGCCGGCATTACCACCTACAACTCGCTGCGGCACAGTGGTGCGCTCCCTGGCGACCTGGTTGCGGTGCTGGGGATCGGCGGACTGGGGCACCTCGGAATTCAATTCGCGAACAAGTTTGGTTATAAGGTCGTGGCCATCGGGCGCGGCTCCGAAACCGCGCCACTGGCAAAGAAACTCGGAGCGAGCGTGTACATCGACAGCCAATCGACCAACGCGGCAGAAGAATTACAAAAGCTGGGCGGAGCGCGGGTCATTTTGGCCACCGCCCCAAGCTCGAAAGCGATGTCTGAGCTAATCGACGGTCTCGGGCCAAACGGCGAGCTCATGGTCATCGGTGCGACCTTCGATCCCATCGAGGTCACACCGATGCAGCTCATCACTGGAAGCAAAACGATTCAGGGCTGGGCCGCGGGAACGCCGGCCGATTCCGAGGACACGCTGCGCTTTGCCGAACTAAGCGGCGTGTGTCCCATGATTGAAACCTATCCGCTCGAAAAAGCGGCCGAGGCTTACGCCCGCATGATGAGCGGCAAGGCAGAGTTCCGCGTTGTTCTGACGATGTGAGGCTAGCCAAGCCATGAAAAAGGGGGCATTTCTGAGAGAGCACTGAACTTCGCAATAAGGAACCTCAAGAGAATCGCGAGGAGCCTGGCGCTGCTCTTCTCAATCGCGTGTGCCACAGGTCATCTCGAAGGTCAAGAAAGGATGAAGACACCCATGTCACAACCTGTCTTTTATCGCACGGTGAAGGTTGACGGCCTCTCAATTTTTTATCGGGAAGCCGGCCCGAAGGATGCCCCAACCATTCTCTTGCTCCACGGATTGCCCTCTTCGTCCCGAATGTTCGAGCCGCTCTTCGCCCGGCTTTCCGATCGCTATCACATGATCGCGCCCGATTACCCGGGCTTCGGACACAGCGACTGGCCCGACCCGAAAGCATTTGCGTACACGTTCGATCACTGCGCCGACATCATGAATCATCTCAACGAAGCGCTCGGGCTCTCGCGCTACACGTTTTACATGCAGGATTACGGCGGCCCCGTGGGTTTCCGCATGGTCCTGGCGCACCCGGAGCGGGTAGAAGCTCTGATCGTTCAAAACGCGGTGGCGCACAACGAAGGCCTGGGGGCGAACTGGAAGATGAGGCGGGCATTCTGGGCCGATCGCGCTCCGAACGAAAGTGCGCTTCGCACAAATCTCCTCTCGCTGGCCACAACGCGTACCCGCCATCTCGGAAGCGATCCCAACGTGGATCGTTACGACCCGGCTCTGTGGACAGACGAGTTCGCATTCCTGAGTCAGCCCGGCCAGGCGGAGATTCAAAGCGACCTGTTCTACGACTATCGAACCAATGTGGACGCCTACACGAAATGGCAAGCATGGATGCGCGAGAAGCAGCCGCGCCTGCTGGTGATCTGGGGTAAGTATGACCCCTCCTTCGACCTCTCGGAGCCGGAAGCCTATCGCCGGGATGTGCCGAACGCTCAAGTTCACGTTCTTGACGCCGGTCATTTCGCATTGGACACGGCTGCCGATGAGATGGCCGCCTTGGTGCGAGACTTTGCCGGTTCCTCACGTTTAGGGTTAGTGACGCGGCACGTTGGCTGAGGCCGCTAAATGAACATCGTCCAATAGATTCGCCTCCGCGCAACGGACAATTTTTTATTAAGGAGAACACACCATGACCCAACCCGAACAAGAACACACCATAACCAAAATCGATAAAGTGCTCTACACCGCCAAAGCTCATACCACGGGTGGCCGCGACGGAGGATCGTCCCGCACCTCCGATGGCCGCCTGGAGGTCAAGCTCTCGGTTCCTGGCACTCCCGGCACTGGCACCAACCCCGAGCAGTTGTTCGCCGTCGGTTGGTCGGCCTGCTTCCTGTCGGCGATCAAGATCGTCGCTGCCAGAATGAAAGTCAGGCTGCCCGCTGATCTCGCCGTTGACCCCGAAGTGGACTTGGGCACAACTGGCGGGGCTTACTTCCTGCAAGCTCGCCTCAACGTCAGCCTGCCGGGAATAGAGCGCGAAGTGGCCCAGGCATTGGTGGACGGCGCGCACCTGGAGTGTCCATATTCCAAAGCCACCCAGGGCAACATCAACGTTGTAACTAACCTGGTCGGAGCCGGACCTGTCACGAATGTGGCCTGACCATCGAAGTCGACGGTTGCTGATACGGTTGCCGATAATGATCGGCATTAACCTGCGTAGCCCTGCGGACTGACATACACACGGTCCGCAGGGTACATCGGAGGAGCGGACCCTTACCTTCAGGTTCTCACGGCACAAACGATCGCTCTTCAAAACGAGCGAAATGATGTTGACATCCTGAGGCGTCGCATGGATGCCAGCGTATTGCTGATCAAGGCCTTGGAGGAGGATGGACTGTATCCGAACTGCCGAAAACAGCGGAACTGCGCTAATCGTCACAGTTATCTGTTGGAGACACACAAAGGAGCCCGATGTGGATCTGAAACTCACTGGAAAGATTGCGCTGGTAACGGGATCGACGGCAGGCATCGGCTTTGCAATCGCCAAGTCACTTGCGATAGAAGGCGCGTATGTCTACGTGAACGGGCGCACGCAGAAACGCGTGGACGCGGCGATAGCAGCAATCCGATCGTATGCTGCAAAGACCAGGGTCGATGGCATTGTGGCGGACTTTTCTGGTCCAGCCGGCGCAGAGGCAGTGACTGCGAAATTGCCCGTGGTCGACGTGCTGGTGAACAATGTAGGAATTTTCGAGCCGAAGCCATTTACAGAGATTCCTGACGAGGACTGGTACCGTTTGTTTGAGATCAACGTAATGAGCGGAGTGCGGCTCGCGCGACACTATCTCACCGGATGCTAAAAAAGAACTGGGGCCGCATTCTCTTTATTTCCAGCGAATCGGCGGTGCAGATTCCCGCTGAAATGGTGCATTACGGAATGACGAAGACGGCACAGATTGCGGTGGCGCGCGGGATCGCGGAGTCGGTTGCTGGAACCCGCGTGACAGCCAATAGCATACTTGCTGGCCCAACGGAGTCAGAAGGTGTGGCAGGGTTCGTCGAGGCCATGGCGAAGCACCAGAAAAAGTCAAAGGGCGAGATCGAGAAGGAATTCTTCGAGCACGTGCGGCCATCATCTCTGCTGAAGCGCTTTGCCACCGTGGATGAAGTCGCAGCCATGGCGACCTACGTGGCCAGCGAGCTTTCTTCAGCGACGAATGGAGCAGCCTTGCGAGTGGATGGCGGCGTTGTGATGGCGATTCTATGAGAACCAACCTAATGAAAGCGTTGCGTTTTGCTGAGTTTGGACCGCCGTCGGTCTTGCGGATCGAAGAAGTCGCGATTCCGGAGCCGGGCGAGGGGGAAGCACTCGTTCGCGTGAAGGCGGCAGCGATCAACCCCAGCGACATCGGGATGTCGCGGGGCGTTTCAAGAAAACAACTCTGCCTACCGGTATGGAGCGTGGAATAGAAGCGAGCTATGTGCGACTGGAAGGAATGATCCAGACTGGTTAGTTGGTCGATCCTGATTTTGGACTTGGCGTTAGCGTTCAAACGGATTGTGCCCTTACTTTATTTTGTATGATGCGAGTTGGTCCTTGAACGCCGCGACCAAACGTTCGCCAGCTCCGTGGAAGTCACTGTTCTTAACTGGCTCGCTACGGGCATGAACATCTCCCGCAGGTCAACGTTTAGCCCGTCATCCGACCGCAATCGGCGGCAAACGCTATAGACATCTCCGGAAACTCGAGCACCAGCAAGACCTGGAGTGGTGTATATTGCCTGGAACCAAAGGCCCGCGTCTCGGTTTCCCTTGAACTATGCAGCGAGCAGGCCACAAAGAGGACGACGCGACATCAGGCGCGCAGCGCGTCAAGGTGGCTGTCGTCCAAGCAGCCCCCGTTGTTTTCAATCGTAAGCGCACCCTGGAGAAAGTGCACACGCTTGCGCGCGAGGCAGCCCGTCAGGGTGCGCAGTTGGTGCTCTTCCCCGAGGCGTTTATCTCCGCCTATCCCCGGGGACTCGACTTCGGCGCGGTGGTTGGTTCGCGGTCGGAGAAAGGCCGCGAAGACTTCCGCAGATACTGGGAGAGCAGCGTAGATGTGCCCGGTCCAGCAGTTGAGGAGCTTGGCCGGACCGCGCGAAGCAACAGCGTTTATCTTGTCATCGGAGTAGTCGAACGGGACGGCGGCACTCTCTACTGCTCCGTGTTGTTCTTTGCTCCCAACGGCAGCTTTCTGGGCAAGCACCGGAAGGTCATGCCAACTGGATCGGAACGTCTGGTATGGGGGTTCGGCGACGGATCCACGATTCCGGTGTTCGACACTCCTCTGGGTAAGGTAGGCGCAGTGATCTGCTGGGAGAACTACCTGCCTTTGATGAGAGCGGCGATGTACGCGAAGGGCATCGAGATTTATTGCGCGCCCACCGCCGACAGCCGAGAGTCGTGGACCGCGTCGATGCGGCACATCGCCGTGGAGGGACGGTGCTTCGTGCTTTCCTGCAACCAGTTCAACCGGCGGCGTGATTTTCCGGGTGATTACGATTCAGTTTATGGCACAGATCCCGAAGCGGTGGTTACGCGCGGTGGCAGCTGTATCGTCGATCCGTTCGGCAATTTTCTCGCGGGGCCTAACACGGAAGACGAGGTGATCTTGACCGCCGAGATTGATCGCGGGCAGATCATCCGCGGCAAGTATGATCTCGATGTCGTAGGCCATTATGCGCGACCGGACATTTTCCAACTGCACGTGGACGAGCGGCCAAAGCGTCCCGTAACCACACACGCCAGCGCTACGACGCACAAGGAAAAATCGGCACTTGAAACTAGTCGCCGCGCCGTTCCAAGGGCAGGCAAATGACCCTGGTGATTATTGCCATCTGGTCGCAGCCCCTTAATCGGATTGTCGAAGAGTAGCCGTGATCCGTCCGCAACCGGTGGCAAGCGCCAATTTAGGGCAACGACTATTCCGTCTTGGCCGTTCCTATGTTGGTTAATTTCGAGTACGAAGGACTTTTCTTTGAGAACGACGGTAGTCGGCGAGCAAAAACAGGCTGATAATTACGTGTGAAATCGCTGGCCTGCCGCTCATGGCTGTGTGTACCGCATGTGGGACAAGGTTTGAGACTAGACCAGAAAATCGAAGCTCACTGGAGCACGCCAAAGCGCAACTCCGATACGAATTTGACCGACACCAATGCAAGCCCTAGTAGAAGGAACATCTATCAATGCCACCTGCCGCATGACCGGATTGCCAAGCACACCGTTTTGAAACTGCTCAAAGACATGGGTTGCGCCGCCGCCTACCATCATGAGCAGGTCCGCAATCTCCGCGTGCGCCGCGTCCAGTGTGATGAGATATACCGACCTCTACAGGTGGGCAAGAGCGTAAACAGCATTGTGGATTAGGTAATCATCCAGTTTTTCGCGCCTGCGCCTAGCGAATCATCTGCCGTGCCTCGTTGAAACTGAAGTGTTTCATCCGAGGATTGACTTACTAAACATCTTGTTGTCTATGCCTTACAGGGCGTCGTTTGCGCCTGGTTGGCGGCGGCCGTGATCTGGTTGCGGACGTCCCAAAGATCCTTGTAGAGCCAGCTTTCCATCCTTTGCTGCAAGACTTCCACGGGCGTTCCCATGGTGCCAACAACGCGGCCTCCGATGATGCGCTCGGCGAGTTTGAGATGGTGGAAGCGGAACAGCTGCATGCGTTCGTCGAAGTCGAGAAGACGCTCGGCGACATCGTGCAGGCCGAAGAACTCCTCGTGACGGCGGTAAAGTTCGGCGATGGTGAGGCCGGCTCGGCTGAGCTGCTCGTGAAAAGCGTGGCCGAGGCGCGGGCCATTGTGGAGCAGCGAAAGGAATCCCGGAGAATCGAGACCGCTGCCATGGCCGAGGCCGGCGCGAATCTGGTGGTAGTCGTAGGGAGTGATCGTCTCCAGGATGTGCAGCAGGCCGATGGGAGGTTCGAGTAGTTGAATCGCGCGACGGATCAGGCGTGTGGTGTTGCCATAATCGGCGTGCTCAAGCGCTTCGAGGGCGCGGTCGAGTTCGAACGCCGCACCCTTCATGAGCAATTCCGAACTCTGGTGCACGACCAGAAAAGTCATCTCGTCTTTGTGCAGCAGTTCGGCGGGCGTCTTTTGCAGGGCAAGCAATTCGTCCGTGCGAAGATAGCGCTCGTAGTCAGTCGTTCCCTTGCCGGGAAGAATCGGTTTGGTGAATTCGTCGCGATTTGCCATTCGAAACCTATCAGCCTTTGGTGTAACAAGATTCGTGCCAGCGCATGCCTTCAGGCATGCCGCAAGTGAACGAGCATCAACGCGCCCCCAGGTGCTGGATGTCGAAGTTGAGTTTCACCACAGGCTCCTATGCGGTATTAGGCCGCAACTGTCGGGCCGCCGTTTGCGACGACCACTGCGGATCTTCCTCCGGTGCAACGATCTGGTCACTGCGCATGGTACCATCCGATTGAGGTATAACACAGCCTGCTAAAGGTTCTGGACACATGGTCATTTTGTTCAAATCTGTCGTGGAGGATCTGACGATTGCGCAATCGTCGAAATCCGGACGAACGGAATCGCCAATCGCCATGGCCTTTCGCCCCAATATAAGGGACAGGAACTATTTCGCCTCGGCATGCAGCGCTTGACGTGTATCCTCAAGAGTGTTAATCAGCGACTCCTGAGGGAGCTTCTGGATGATCGGTTCGATGATCCATCCCAGCCCCAATGGCACGTCTCGCGACAGTGAAATCGCTCGACACTCGACGCACACACCACCCTCCCGTTCCTGGAATTTCCAGTAGGAATACAGGCGCCATAGGAACCCATAACCTGTATCGGGCGGCAACACTGTCTCTCTCGGGGTTCCGGCCTTCTCCACTTCGGCAATCCGCGTCGTGTACGAGCAACAAGTCCAGCGCGTTCGGTCCAGGGGACGATAATGGACGTCATGATCGGTATCGAGAACTACCGTCATGATTTTCTTCTTGAGAAGTCGTAAGTAAATTTTGAAATCGTTGTTCTGGTGGCTTATCAACCTTGAGGCAATCACGTCGGGCTTGTAGATATTCTTGTGCTTATCGTAGTCCTGGACCAGCGCCAAGGTCTTCTTGAGGTTGGTAGCAGGAATGAATGCGGCGCCGATCCAGTCATGGATCAAACCATTGGGCACTTTGACCGGCCCTTGACCGGCCCAGAATTGCGCCACAACTTGTCCTCCGCGGACCAACTGGGCCCTCTCCGAACTGACATCAGACCAGAGGAATGGACTTCTCCCGTGCAGCGTCTGCTCCATTTCCGCTTCGGCCTCACGAATATATTCATCAAAAGCCCCCACGGTTTGAGCCTTCAACTGCACCGATTTCGCAGTTTGCGCCATAGCACCCGATCTATTGCGAATCGTGATCCGCCCATATTCAGTTGTCAACTCAGCCGCGACGCGACCGTCATGAGAGGCGGGTTTGGTGTGCCGAACGGTGAGGGTCGGTGTCGTGGTTTCCTAATTTTAGCAGTTTACGGAAAGACTCGATTCGGAGCAGGTCGGCGGTACCAGGAAACTCTCTTGTTTCAACAACACAACCTGATAGGAAGAAGGCATGCGCGGAAAAGATGAGCAGCAGTTGGACGTGTTCAGCTATGTAGGCCCGGAGCAGAGAGTAGGCGCCTTGGTCTCTCGGTGGAGATCAGGCTGGCTTCCGAGTCCACCACGCCCGACACCACCAGTCGGCAAATGTTTTCGGAACAACCGGCATGACGCAGGGATGGAAGAAACCCCGAGTAAGGAGCCCACATTTCCTTCTTGAAGTCCGGGTAACTTACAGCAACGGCTATAATCCGAGCTTCTTCGATGTCAGCGGCCCGAACTTCGGCGAGATTACCAACACGGTGGGCACACCGCGCCTGATTCAGTTCGCGTTTAGATATTCCTTCTAAAGGAAAGGGTGGTTACCGTGATCCGACGCAGTAGAGCTTGTTTCGCCGTGGCCGCCGTGGCGGCGCAGCTATTCGCCATCGGGGACGTGGCGGCCGCGCAGGCGCGGCCATTTCCGGGTGCCGATTTGTCTGCGATGTACGAAAAGCTGCGCCACCAAATTGCAGGCATCAAGGTTTTCGACAACCACGGACATCCGGGACTGCCTGACGATAGTGAAGTGGATGCCATGAGTATTCCCGCCAACAGTTCCCTGCCGTTTCGTCTGCGCGAAGAGAACCCCGAGTTCGTGGCTGCTGCCCACGCGCTCTTCGGGTACGCCTATGCTGATTTTTCTCGCGAACATGTGTCTTCTCTAGTCAAAGAGAAGCAACGCCTTCGAGAGTCGCTGGGCGCCGCCTATTTCTCCCACATTCTGGATCAGGTTGGGATTGAGACCGCGGTCGCCAACCGCGTTTCCATGCCCAGCTACCTCCAGCCAACTCGTTTTCGCTGGGTCTTCTTTGTGGATGCGTTTCTGTTTCCGCTGAACAACCAGGAACTGGCCGCGAAGAATCCGGACCTGCAACTGAACGTGCCGCTCGAA
>Ga0116134_1001198_pt1 | contig 13221 bp, 12 predicted proteins | sample June2015DPH_19_5_FD_89737 | JGI IMG/M metagenome (GOLD analysis project Ga0116134, IMG submission 89737) | Peatland microbial communities from SPRUCE experiment site at the Marcell Experimental Forest, Minnesota, USA - June2015DPH_19_40 | ecosystem: Environmental > Terrestrial > Soil > Wetlands...
ACCGATCATCAGGCTGAACATCAGCAGGGCTCCCACCACCGGCACCGTCATGCTGGTGGCCAGGGCCATGATCAGCAGGAACACCATCTCTATCCGGGCCGAGCTCACCCCGCGGGCCTCGGCGACGTCGGGCATGGCGGACGAGAGCATCAGCGGCCGGAAAATGACGCCGATGGCCAGGATGCTCGCCGCGCCCAGGATCGCGATCGGCAGCAGCTCATCGGGACTGACGCCGAACACCTCGCCGAACAGCAGCGAGTACGTCTCCTGCGCGTACTCGGTGCTCACGCTGATGAACAGGGCGCCGAGCCCCAGCATCAGGACCAGGGCCAGCGCGGTGGCCACGTCGTGCCGGGCGCGTCGTCCGAGGGCTCCGATGCCCAGCGCGCCAGCCACCGAGAACACGGCCAGGCCGGTCAGCGTGCTGATCCCGAGCAGGCTCGCCCCGGCCGCGCCCGCGAAGGCGCCATTCGGGATCGCGTGCGCCGCGAACGTCGAGCCGCGGAGCACGGCGAAGAACCCGACCATTCCCGCGATGACCGCTACGATCGTCGCCGCGATCCAGGTGTTCATCATGAAGCCGCTGAACATGCCCTCTCCCCCGGACCGGCCTGCCCAGCCGGATCCGCTGCGGTCTGCGCGACCTGGCCTCGCCCCGGCCGGGAGGGCCGCCGCAGGTAGGTGAGCAGGTAGAAGACGAACACGAACGCGACGATGAAGAAACTGACCGGCCAGCCGTGGCCGCGCGGCGGCCAGTAGTAGCTGTCGTAGGCCAGGACGATCCCCAGCCAGGTCGCGATCACCCCGATGACCGCCGACGTGGCCATGGCCCGTCCCGGCCCGCGGGCCACGCGCAGCGCCGTCGCGGCCGGGCCGATCAGCAGCGCGGTACTCAGCACCGCCCCGATAGCGACCGCGGACAACGAGACCGACACGGCCAGGGCGATCAGGTACACCGCACCGACCAGCCGCACCGGCACGCCCCGGGCGGCCGCGATGTCGGGGCTCAGCGAGCTCAGCAGCAGCACCCGGGACAGCGCGACCACGACGATCAGTGCGATCAGGCCCGACGCGACCAGTACCGGGACCGTCGACGACGCGATGACAAAGATGGATCCGAACAGGATCGTGAACGAGGCACCCGTCGTGCTGGTCGTCTCCGAGCCCAGGTAGAGAAACAGGGCGGCCGCGCCGAGGGCGGCCCCGAGGATCACGCCGGTCGCGACGTCCCGGCCACGACGGCGCTGGACGCCGATGATCTCCATGAACGCGGCCGCGCCGACCCCGAAGACCAGGAAACCCCAGAACTGGTTGAGCCCGATCAGGAAGGCGCCGGAGCCGCCGGTGGTGGCCACGTCGGCGAGCGAGTGGCCGGCGAACGACTGCCCGCGCGTCACCGTGAACACCCCGACGGCACCGGAGGTGATGGCCACGACGGCACCGACGAGCGCGGCGATCCGGACCGGGCCGCTGGACAGCAGGCCCGGTTCGGCGATGTAACTGAGCAGATGACCCACGCCGCTCACGCGGCTCCGCTGCCGAAGACGGGGTCCGGCTGCCCCGTCAGCGCGCCCGGGCTGGCCGGGTCGGCCCCGTCCTCGCCGGCCACGATGACGACCCGGCCATGTACGCGGAGCACGTCCACGTGCTGGCCGTACAGCTTGCTCAGCACGTCGGTGCGCAGGACCTCTTCGCTGCTGCCGACCGCGGCCCGGCCCGCGGCGACGTAGACGATCCGGTCCATCACCGGGGCCAGCGGGTTCATGTCGTGCGCGGAGATCAGCACCGCGATCTGCTGCTCCCGGGCCAGCTTGGCGAGTACCGCCACGATGCCCTGCGCGCTGCGGATGTCCAGGTTGGCCAGCGGCTCGTCGAGCAAGAGCAGCTTCGGCTGGCTGATCAGCGCGTGCGCGATCAGGACGCGCTGCTGCTCACCGCCGGACAGCTCGCCGACGCGAGCATCGGCGTATCCGTCCGCGCCGACCGCGCGCAGGGTGCTGGTGACCAGTTCGCGGCGCGCGCGGGACGGGAAGGGGATCCCGAGGCGGTTCCCGTCGATGCCGAGGGCCACCACGTCGCGGACGCGGAGCGGCATGTCCGGCTCGATGAGCAGCTTCTGCGGGACGTAGCCGACCAGCGAGCCGGCCCGCGACCGGCCACTCTTGCCACGCGGCTCCCCGGCCAGGATCACCGTTCCCGACGACGGCGCCTGGAGCCCCAGAATCACCCGCAGGATCGTGGTCTTGCCCGCGCCGTTGGGCCCGATGAGGCCGGTGAACTCCCCGGGCCGGATCGCGAACCCCACGTCGCGCAGGATCTCCCGGCCGGACAGCCGGACATCGATCCCGTCCAGCCGGAGCAGCTCACCGGAGCCGGCCCGGGACGCGTTTTCGGTCATCACAGTTTCTCTGCCGACTTCTTGCCGGCCACGGCCCGCTGGAGATCCCGGGTCTCGGCCAGCATCCAGGACTGGTAGTCATAACCCGGCACCGGCATCGTCTCGTAGACGCCCACGACCGGGATGTGATTCTCCTCCGCCAGGCTGATGAACGACTGCGTCAGCGTATCGGTCACCTGCTGGTTGTAGAGAAAGACCTTCACCTTGTGCTGCGTGAAAAGGCTCCGCTCCAGCGCGGTGCCCTGCGCCGACGGGTCGACGCCGTTCATGACGTCCGCCTGGAAGGCGAACGGCGTCATGATGTCGGTGCCCGCGGCCTGCAGCATGTAGTCCGCCACCGGTTCGGTGACCGCCACCGGCGTGTTCGGGTACTTCGCCTTGAACGAGGCGATGGCCTGGTTCCAGGCGGTCAGGGAGCCGATGAAGGTGCGCGCGTTGGCCCGGAAGTACGACGCGTGCGACGGCTGGATGGCGGACAGGTCGGCCGCGATGGCGTTGGCCACGGCCGGCATCGTGGTCGGCTTGTACCACAGGTGCGGGTTCGGCGTGCTGTCCGGCAGGCCGAGAAGCTTCTGCACGTCGACGACCTTGCGGCCAGAATCCGGCACCGCGTTCTCGATCGCGTTCATGAACGTGTCGTAGCCGACGCCGTTCTGGATGACGAGCTGCGCGGAACTGATCTCCCGGGCGACACTTGAGCTGGCCTCGAACGTGTGCGGATCGGTGTTCGGATTGCTCATGATGGCGGACGCCTGCACGTACTTTCCGCCGACCTGCTGGATGACGCTGGCGTACTCGTTTTCCGCCCCCACCGCCACGATGGCACCACTCGATCCGGCGCCCGGGGCCACGGCCGGGCCGGACGCGCACGCGCTGACCACCAGCGCCATAGCGGCAGAGACGGCGGCTGCGAGGGGTTTGCCGCACCTGAACATAGCCGTAATGATAATCATTTCTATTTGGAGCCGTCAAAACGAAGCTGTAACGTGCGATTGTGACCACCTCGCAGTCTGATCGCTCCACGGAACAGCCGGCCCCCGTCGAAGCTGCCCGGGGGGAACGCCCGCCGGGAACTCCCCGCGGGACGAAGGTGCGCGGGACGAGGCAGGCGGCGGCGCTCGTCGCGGCGCTGGACAACCTTCCCGGCTTCTGCAGCGCCCAGCAGATCCACGCCGAGCTGCGGCGGCGCGGCGAGCACATCGGGCTCACCACCGTGTACCGGCACCTCCAGGTGCTCAGCGAGGAAGGCAGCGTCGACGCCATCCGCGACGACAGTGGCGAGACGCTGTACCGGCAGTGCGGCACCAGCGAACACCATCACCACCTGACCTGCCGGACCTGCGGGAAGAGCGTCGAGGTCGAGGGGCGCGCGGTCGAGCAGTGGGCCGAACGGGTGGCCCGCGACGCCGGCTTCACCGATGTGGGCCACACAGTAGAACTCTTCGGCCTCTGCCCCGAGTGTGCGGTGTTAGCCCGGGGGGCGACCCCCCGGACCCCCCGCATGCGCTCCGCGCCCGCGCGGTGGTACTTCGCCGACACACCGGCCACTCACCCAGGCCTTCGGCCTGGGGTCGCTGGGCCGGTAACGATCGCCTCGCCGTAACCCGCGCGAAGAAATACCCCGGCCCCCGGACCCGTGAGGGTCCGGGGGCCAGCTTGTCTACCGGGCGCCTTAGGCCGCGATCGCCTGTTCCGCGGCCTGCGCGGGCTCCAGGGCCAGGCGGAGGACGTCGCGCACATCCGTCATCGGGTGCACGGTCAGCTTCTCCAGCACCTCGGCGGGCACATCGTCGAGGTCCGGCTCGTTCCGCTTCGGGATCAGCACCGTCGTGATGCCCGCCTGGTGGGCGGCCAGCAGCTTCTGCTTGACCCCGCCGATCGGCAGCACCCGCCCGGTAAGGGAGACCTCGCCGGTCATGGCCACGTCGTCACGCACCCGCCGGCCTGACAGTAGCGACGCCAGGGCGGTGGTCATCGTGACGCCGGCGCTCGGGCCGTCCTTGGGAACCGCACCCGCGGGCACGTGAATGTGCACGCCACGGTCCTTCAGGTCGCCCACCGGAAGCTCCAGCTCCGCGCCGTGCGACCGCAGGAACGACAGGGCGATCCGGGCCGATTCCTTCATCACGTCACCGAGCTGTCCGGTGAGGGTGACGCCGGTCTCGCCCGTCTCCGGGTCGGCCAGCGACGCCTCGATGAACAGCACGTCACCGCCGGCGCCAGTGACCGCCAGCCCGGTGGCCACACCGGGCACCGAGGTACGGCGCTCGGACTCACCCAGCCTCGTCTCCGGCGTGAACCGCGGACGGCCCAGGTAGTCCCGCAGGCCTTCCTTGGTGACCGTCACCGGGAGCGTCGCCTCGTCCAGGGCCACCTTCGCGGCGATCTTCCGCAGCACCCGCGCGATGGCGCGCTCCAGCGAGCGGACACCGGCCTCACGGGTGTACTCCGCGGCGAGCATGTGCAGCGCAGCCGCGTCGAAGGTCACCTCGTCCGGCTCGAGACCGGACTTCGACAGCTGCCGGGGCAGCAGGTGGTCACGGGCGATGACGACCTTCTCGTCCTCGGTGTAGCCGTCCAGCTGCACCAGGTCCATCCGGTCGAGCAGCGGGCCCGGCACCGTCTCCAGCACGTTCGCCGTCGCAATGAACACGACGTCCGACAGGTCCAGCTCGACTTCGAGGTAGTGGTCGCGGAAGGTGTGGTTCTGCGCGGGGTCGAGGACCTCGAGTAGCGCCGCCGCCGGGTCACCGCGGTAGTCCGCTCCCACCTTGTCGATCTCGTCCAGCAGCACGACCGGGTTCATCGAGCCCGCCTCGCGGATGGCACGGACGATGCGGCCCGGCAGCGCACCGACGTAGGTACGCCGGTGACCGCGGATCTCCGCCTCGTCCCGGACGCCGCCGAGCGACACCCGAACGAACTTGCGGCCCATGGCCCGCGCCACGGACTCGCCCAGCGACGTCTTGCCGACGCCAGGCGGCCCGACCAGCGCGAGGACAGCGCCACTGCGGCGGCCGCCGATCACGCCCAGGCCACGCTCGGACCGGCGCTGGCGCACCGCGAGGTACTCGACGATGCGCTCCTTGACGTCATCCAGGCCGGTGTGGTCCTCGTCGAGGATGCTCCGGGCCCCCGCGATGTCGTACGAGTCCTCGGTCCGCTCGTTCCACGGGATGTCGAGCACGGTGTCCAGCCAGGTACGGATCCAGCCGACCTCGGGCGACTGCTCGGCGGTGCGCTCCAGCTTGGCGACTTCCTTCATCGCCGCGTTGTGCACATCCTCCGGCAGGTTGGCCGCCTCGACCCGGGCCCGGTAGTCGTCCTCCTCGGTGGAGGGGTCACCGGACAGGTCGGCGAGCTCCTTGCGCACCGCGGCCAGCTGCTGCCGCAGCAGGAATTCCTTCTGCTGCTTCTCCATCCCCTCCTGCACGTCCTTGCGGATCGACTCCGCGACGTTCAGCTCGGCCAGATGCTCCTTGGTCCAGCCGATGATCAGCTCGAGCCGCTCCACCAGGTCCTCGGCCTCCAGGATCTGGAGCTTCTGCGCGGCGCTCAGGTATGCGGAGTAACCGGACCGGTCGGCGATCACCGACGGGTCGTCCAGCTGCTGGATCGAGTCAACGACCTGCCACGCGCCACGGTTCTGGAGCATGCCGATCACCAGCGACTTGTACTCCTTCGCCAGTTCATCAGCGCGGGCCCCACGGCCGGTCTCTGCCACGACCGTGCCCTGGACCCACAGCGCCGCACCAGGGCCGGTCGTGCCGGAGCCGACCCGCACCCGCGAGATACCGCGCAGGACCGCTCCCGGCTCGCCGCCGGGCAGGCGCCCCTCCTGGTCGACCACGGCCAGCGTGCCCACTCCGGCCAGCCCACGGTCGGCCAGCCTGGGAACCAGCAGGACCCGCGGCTTGGCCTCGGACCGGATGCCCGGGACCCGGGCGGCCGCCGGCACGCGCGCCGCGTCGATCGCGGCCCGCACCTCCTGCTGGGAAGTTTCAAGCGGCACCACCATCCCGGGCAGGACAACCTCGTCGTCCAGGGGCAGCACCGGCAGTGTGAGCTGTTCGCTCATCTGGCCTCCAAAAGTTGAGTCAATCACACTCAAGAAAAAGGAGGCTGAAATAATTTCCTGTGCATGTTCTCCCACAGCGAAGCGCTGGCCGGAACCGGCCATACCGGCTCTGACCTGCAATAATAGCCAAGCGTGCGTGCCTTCGGGGCGAGAGGCCGGCCAGTGCGTACTACGATCCTGCTGGCTTGCCCCGCGCCTGCTGTGCCCGGCCGCCGGCGCCGATCCGAAGGAAACGACGTGCTGCGTACGCCGCTCATCCATCCGCCGCTGCTCAGCGCGCTGGCCGCCGCCGGTCACGCCGGCCGGGTGCTGATCACCGACGCCAACTACTCCTGCAGCACGAACGTCAACCCGCAGGCCGCCCTGATCCATCTCAACCTCAGGCCCGGGCTCGTAACGGTGGCCCAGGTCCTGGAGCCGGTCATCGCCACCATCCCCATTGAGGCCGTGACGGTCATGCACCCGGACGATGGGAGCACACCGGCGGTCTTCGCCCGGTACGGGGAAATGCTCGGCCCGGACCTGCCGCTGCGGTCACTGGGGCGGTTCGACTTCTACGCCGCCTGCCGCGAACCCGACGTGGCCGTCTGCGTCGCAACCGGCGACGACACCCTTTACTCCAACGTCCTGCTGACGATCGGCTATCTCATGCCCGGCGGCGAGCCCGGGCCGCCCGCGAACTAGCCGCCCAGGTTCGGTAGACCGGCCCGGCACCCGGCTCGTATCCGGTGACCGGGGGGTGCCCGCCCGGGCGGCCAGGTGAGTCAGCCGGCCAGCAGGACGTGCAGGGTGCGCGGGCCGTGCACGCCTTCGACGCGGGTCAGCTCGATGTCGCTGGTGGCGGAGGGGCCCGAGATCAGCGTCTGCGGGCGCCCCGGGTCCAGTCGCGCGAACGCCCCGGCCAGATCGGGCTCTACCTGGTCCGCCCGGACAATCACCAGGTGGAAGTCCGGCACGAGGGTGAGCGCACGGCGTCCCTGCCCGGCCCCGTGGTCCAGCACGATCGTGCCCGTCTCGGCGATCGCGACCGCGCACCCGGTCACCACGCCCGCCAGCTCGTCCAGCCGCGCCGCCGACAGCTCCGGTACGTCCCGGACCTGCGCCACAGACTCCGGCCACGCCCCGAGCCACTCCCCCGCCAACCCCTCCGGCACCACAAACCCCACGCCCGGGTCCCCCGATGGCTCTTGGGCAGAGTTTTCCGCAGCATGTGCGGAAAACTCTGCCCGAACGTGGCCTGCCTCATCGGCGCGCTGGGCGAGGACGCGGGTGATGGCCGCGGGGACGTCGGACGGGGCGACACGCTCGACGACGGCGCGGTAGTCGGCGGCGCGCTCGGCGAAGAGGGCCACGATGTCGTGGCCGGCGGGGTCATGGTGCGCGCTCAGGTACGGCCTGGGCAACGCCGCGTACGCGGCCACGACGTCCGCCGGGGTGGCCGGGCCGGTCCCGGTGGCGGCGCGGATCCGGCCGAGGATGCGGTCGCGGCTCGTCATGGCCGGCTCCCGGGGCCGCGGGTGCGGGCCCACCAGGCGCGGAACGACTCGGGCGGGGGCGCGGGCGCGTCGCGGGTGCCGGTCCAGCCGGACAGCGGGGGCGGCAGCCGGCGGATGGTGCCCGAGCGCCCGACCAGCTTCCGGCTCGCCGACGCGGCGCGCTGGGCGGCCTTGAGCCTCCGGGGGGAGCGCAATCCCCACGCGGTCACCCCGAACAATGCCCGTTCGGGACTGAATTTCTTGCCCCGCTTGGCGTCCACCGCCTTCGAGCGCAGGTAGACCAGGGCCTCCGGGATGTTGATCGCAACCGGGCAGACGTCGTAGCACGCGCCGCACAGGGTCGAGGCGTACGGCAGGGACCGGTCCAGTGGCGAGGACATGCCACGCAGCTGCGGCGACAGGATGGCGCCGATCGGCCCCGGGTAGGGCGAGCCGTAGGCATGCCCACCCGCCCGTTCGTAGACCGGGCACACATTCAGGCACGCTGAGCACCGGATACAGCGCAGCGCCTGGCGGCCAATGCGGTCGGCGAGCGTGGCCGTACGGCCGTTGTCCAGCAGTACCAGGTGGAAGTCACGCGGCCCGTCACCGGGGGTCACCCCGGACCAGATCGAGGTATAGGGGTTCATCCGCTCGGCGGTCGACGAGCGCGGCAGCAGCGCGAGGAACACCTCAAGGTCACGCCAGGACGGCAGGATCTTCTCCACCCCGACGACCGAGATCAGCGTCTCGGGCAACGTCACGCACATCCGGCCGTTGCCCTCGGACTCGACCACGACCAGCGACCCGGTGTCGGCGATCGCGAAGTTCGCCCCGGAGACCCCGACCTTCGCCGACAGGAACGCGCGGCGCAGGTGCTCCCGGGCCGCGGCGGCCAGCTCCGCCGGGTCGTCGGTCAGGCCGCGGGGCGCGTCCGGCATCTCCCGGAGGAAGATCTCCCTGATTTCGCTGCGATTGCGGTGGATGGCCGGCACCAGGATGTGGCTGGACCGGTCGTGACCCAGCTGGATGATCAGCTCGGCGAGGTCGGTCTCGAGGGCGGTGATGCCGTCGGCGGCCAGCGCCTGGTTCAGGCCGGTCTCGTCGGTGGCGATCGACTTCACCTTGACCACCCGGTCGGCGCCGGTCGCGTGGACCAGCGAGGCGACGATGGCGTTGGCTTCGGCGGCGTCCCCGGCCCAGTGCACGTGGCCGCCGGCCCGGGTAACGGTCTCCTCCAGCTGGAGCAGGTAATGGTCCAGGTGCGCGAGCGTATGGTCCTTGATCGCCTTGGCCGCGGACCGGAGCTGCTCCCAGTCACTGAGCTCGGCGACCGCCCCGGCTCGTTTGGCCCGGATGACACCGGTCGCGTGGGCGAGGTTGTGGCGGAGCTGGGAGTCCTCCAGCGCGGTCGCCGCGGCCTCCGGAAAGGGCGGCATGCCGAGGTAGGTGGGCATGCTCACGAGGTGACCGCCGTTTCGTGGCCGCGGGGCACCGCGGGATGGTCTTCGGTGCTGGCCAGGATCTCGGCCAGATGCATGACCGACACCCCGGCCCGCTGCCGGGTCAGCGCGCCGCCGATGTGCATGAGGCAGGAGTTGTCCGCGGCGCACAGCACCTCGGCCCGGGACTGGTGCACCGCGGCGACCTTGTCCGCGCACATGGCCGCGGAGACGTCGGGGTTCTTGATGGAGAACGTGCCGCCGAAGCCGCAGCAGGTGTCGGCGTCGGGCAGCTCGGCCAGGTCCAGCCCGCGTACCTCGCGGAGCAGTCGCAGCGGAGCGTCGCCCACCCGCAGCATCCGCAGCGAGTGGCAGGTCGGGTGGTAGGTGACCCGGTGCGGGAAGTACGCGCCCACGTCGGTCACGCCGAGCACGCCGGTGAGCAACGTGGACAGGTCGTGCACGCGCGGCGCGATCTCGGCGACCGCGCGGGCCAGGGTGGCGTCACCCGCTTCGGCGGCGAGCTGCGCGTGGTACTCCCGGACCATCGCCGTGCAGGAGGCCGACGGGCTGACGATGGCGTCGAACCCGGCGAACGCCTCGGCGAACCCGCGGGCCATCGGCAGGCTTTCCCGCCGGTAGCCGGTGTTGAAGTGCATCTGGCCGCAGCAGGTCTGGCCCTCCGGGAACGACACCTGGTGGCCGAGCCGCTCCAGCAGCCGGACCACGGCCTGGCCGGTACCCGGGAAGAGGGTGTCGGTCAGGCACGTGACGAACAGGGCTATCCGCATCGGCATCATCCCTCGCATGTCGTCGCCGCATCGACCAGCACACCAGCCGCCCGATCAGCACGTTACCGGACGAGCCGGGCACCGGCCGGCCTGGACGCGCCCGCCGTGGCTGCGCTATACATCGGGTGCATTTTCTGAGATCGGATAGGCAACGAGCAGGAGGACGCGGATGAGCGAGCCGGGCACCGGATCAGGTACGGGAGCAGGCCCCGGCTCTGGACCGGCCGGGCCGGATGGCGAGTTCGCCGGGCTGTCCGCGCTGGTGACCGGCGGTGCCTCCGGCATCGGGCTGGCCACCGCCCTGCTCCTCGCCCGCCGGGGCGCGCGGGTGGCGGTACTGGACCGCGATCTGGCCGATTCCGGCCACGGGCTGGTCAGCGTGGTCGCGGATGTGACGGACGACGACGCGGTGCGGCGGGCGGTCGGCGAGGCGATCGTCGCGCTCGGTGACCGCCTCGACATCCTGGTGAACAACGCCGGGATCGGGGCCGCGGGAACGGTGGCGGACAACTCCGACGAGGAGTGGCACCGCGTCCTGGACGTCAACGTGCTCGGCATGGTGCGGACCAGCCGCGCCGCACTGTGGCACCTGCGCCGCGCCGCGGCCGACCGGGGCCAGGCGGCGATCGTGAACACCTGCTCGGTGGCGGCCCTGGCCGGGCTGCCGCAGCGGGCGCTGTACTCAGCCAGTAAGGGCGCGGTATACGCGCTGACCCTCGCGATGGCCGCCGACCACGTGCGCGAGGGCATCCGGGTGAACTGCGTGGCGCCCGGGACCGCTGACACGCCGTGGGTCGGCCGGCTGCTCGACGCAGCACCGGATCCGGCCGCCGAACGGATGGCGCTGAACGCCCGCCAGCCGATGGGGCGCCTGGTCTCCGCCGACGAGGTGGCCGCCGCGATCGCCTACCTCGCGAGCCCGCTGGCCGGGGCGACGACGGGCACCGCGCTGTCCGTGGACGGCGGCATGTCCGGACTGCGAGTACGGCCAGCGGCGACCTGACGGACCCATACGCAGCAAAGATCCGATGAGGTCACGCACACTTTCGCCCTCAATGGCGAACTGGACCGGCTCCGCGCGCTGCCCGGCGGTGAGCGGCTCGCCGGTGTCCGGCACCTCGTGCAGGACGAGCCGGACCGGGCTGGTCACGGAGGCGGGGGTGCCTGGAACCGGGACGTTTCGTCCCTTACGTGGACCGGATGCTGGAGAGTTCCGGTCAGGGGGGCGGGTACAACGGGTGAGTGCCAGAACTTCCCGAGGTTGAAACCGCCCGCAGCCTGATCGCCGATAGGGCACTCCACCGGCGCATCGTCGGGGTAGACGACGCCGACACGTTCGTCACCCGCCCGCACAGTCCCGGGCAGCTTCGCGACGCACTGGTCGGGCGCTCGCTCACCGCGGCGCAGCGCCGCGGCAAGACGATGTGGATCGAGACCTCGGGACTGGACGGCTCGGCCGAGCCCGGGCCCGGGCCCGAGCTCGGCATCCACCTGGGTATGGGTGGCCGCATCGTCGTCACGGCCGGCGGCCAGGCGACGGAGGGCGGCGGTCCCCGCCGCCGCGACGCCCAGCCGCGCAAACCCGAGTGGAATCGCTTCGCGCTCGAGTTCGCCGACGGCGGCAGCCTGGTGCTGTTCGACAAGCGCCGGCTGGGGCGGGTCCGGCTGAACCCGGACACCGCGGCTCTCGGGCCGGACGCCGAGCACGTCACCCCGGCGGAGTTCGGCCGGCTGATCACCAAGGGCACGGTCGCCGTCAAGGCCCGCCTGCTCGACCAGTCCAAGATCGCCGGCGTCGGCAACCTGCTGGCCGACGAGGCGCTGTGGAAGGCCAAGATCCCGCCCGCGACACCGGTGAATTACCTGCAGCCCAAGGACGCCGGCCGGCTGTACCGCGCCCTGCAGTCCGCGCTGGCATCGGCCATCGCCAAGGGCGGCGTGCACACCGGCGATGTCATCTCGGCCCGGCACACGGGCGGCACCTGCCCGCGCTGCGGCGCGGAAATGGTGCACGGGACGGTGGGCGGCCGGTCGACCTGGTGGTGCTCGCGGGAACAGGCCCCGTGGCCGGGTCCGGACGGGCGGGCCCGGTAATGCCGGTACCCGCACCGGGTTCCGTTATCCCCTGAGCCTTAGCCCTTGAGCCTTATCCCTTAATTTGGGCGAGGGCCATGTCCGCGCTCAGGCAGCCCGCCGTGGTGAGCTCGAGGTTGGCGAGCGAGGCTTCGTGTGTTCGTTCGTCGGCCGCGGTCACGCAGTCGCTGACGACGTAGACGGTGAAACCGAGGTCCGTACCGTGCCGGGCCGTCTGCTCGACGGTGAGGTTGGTGGCCACCCCGGTGACGTACATCGTGCTGATCGACCGGTCCAGCAGCCACCGGACGACGTCGTTACCCGCCAGGCCGGACAGCTTCTGGTTATCGGCCACGTGCGCGCCGGTAGCGAGGTCCGCCATCTCCGGGATCAGCTGAGCACCGGGCGCGCCGGGCCGGAACGCCTCCTGCGCGTCGCCGACGGCCCGCATGAAACCGGTGTTCCGGACGAGGGATCCCCCCTTCTCGGGCACGGTGAACCGGGTGAATACCAGCTGCGCACCGACCGAATGGGCCGCCGTGTGGAACTGCACCGCCCGGTCGATCACGCCGCTTCGCGCGACCGGCTCGCCGAGCATGCCGCCGAAGAAACCCTCCGGCTTGATCACGTTGACCTGCCAGTGCAGCGCGAGTACCGCGGCACCCCGTGGACCTGTCATGGATACGATCTTCCCCTTCGCGAGGTCACGGAACCGGCATTTCTCGGCGATCGTCACCTCCGGGCCGGCCCGGTCCGCCAGGTCAGGGCACTGACGCAAGCCACTGTTCGACGCCCGCGATGTGCACGGTAGCCCAGGACCGGGCGACCTCCGGCTCCGGGTGCACGTCAAAAATGTTGGGACCTCGATATTTTGGCAGGTAGAGGGTCTGCCATGGTTGTAACAGTCACAACCAGGCGGAGCACGTGCTGGTCAGGGTCATCGTCGGCCCGACGGCGGGCAGTG
>Ga0116134_1001207_pt1 | contig 13142 bp, 14 predicted proteins | sample June2015DPH_19_5_FD_89737 | JGI IMG/M metagenome (GOLD analysis project Ga0116134, IMG submission 89737) | Peatland microbial communities from SPRUCE experiment site at the Marcell Experimental Forest, Minnesota, USA - June2015DPH_19_40 | ecosystem: Environmental > Terrestrial > Soil > Wetlands...
AAGGCGCCCTTGACGCTGATCTTGCGCCAATTGGCGTCGCCCTTGAACACGTCGGCGTATTTGCGCTGGAACAGCTTCTTGGTGACATTCTTGCGGATGAAGGCGTCGACCTCCCGCGTCGTCGGCCAAATGTCGCGCAGATAGACCTTGCGGCCTTTCTGGTCGGTGCCGAGCGGCGCCTTGGCGAGATCGATCTGCATCGAGCCGGCGATGGCGTAAGCAACGACGAGCGGCGGCGACGCCAGATAATTGGCGCGCACGTCGGCGTTGACGCGGCCCTCGAAATTACGATTGCCGGAGAGGACCGCGGCGGCGACGAGATCATTGTCGTTGATCGCCTTGGAAATCTCCGGCGGCAACGGCCCCGAATTGCCGATGCAAGTGGTGCAGCCGAAACCGACCAGATTGAAGCCGAGCTTGTCGAGGTCCTTCTGCAGTCCGGCCTTTTCGAGATATTCGGCGACCACCTGGGAACCGGGCGCGAGCGAGCGTTTGACCCACGGCTTGACGGTAAGCCCCTTCGCGGCGGCCTTGCGGGCGACAAGCCCCGCCGCGATCATCACGCTCGGGTTCGAGGTATTGGTGCACGAGGTGATGGCGGCGATCACCACGTCGCCGTGGCCGAGCGTATATTGCCGGTCCGCGACCGACACGCGCTTGTCCATTTCGGCGGCCTTGCCGAATTCCTTGTCCATCGACACCGCGAAGCCCGCTTTGACATCCTTGAGCGCGACGCGGTCCTGCGGACGCTTCGGCCCGGCGAGCGAGGGTTCGACCGAGCCGAGTTCGAGCTTGAGCACGTCGGTGAAGACCGGATCCTTCGTCGATTTGGTGCGGTACATGCCCTGCGCCTTGGCATAGGCCTTCACCAGCGCGACCCGATCGGCCGGACGGCCGGTTTCGGTCAGATAGCTCAGCGTGTCGTCGTCGACCGGGAAGAAGCCGCAGGTGGCGCCGTATTCGGGCGACATGTTGCCGATGGTGGCGCGGTCGGCGATCGAGAGATTGTCGAGGCCGGGACCGAAAAACTCCACGAACTTGCCGACCACGCCGCGCTTGCGCAGCATCTGCGTCACGGTGAGGACGAGATCGGTCGCGGTGACGCCTTCCTTGAGCTTGCCGGCGAGGCGCACCCCGATCACTTCCGGCAGCAGCATCGAATAGGGCTGGCCGAGCATCGCGGCTTCCGCTTCGATGCCGCCGACGCCCCAGCCGAGCACGGCGAGCCCGTTGACCATGGTGGTGTGCGAATCGGTGCCGACCAGCGTGTCGGGATAGGCGAGCTCGGTCGCGGTGACCTTGCCGAACTTGATCTTGTCCTTCGCGGTCCACACCGTCTTCGAGAGATATTCGAGGTTGACCTGATGGCAGATGCCGGTCCCCGGCGGCACCACGCGGAAATCCTCGAACGAGCGCTGCGCCCATTTCAGAAAGCGGTAGCGCTCCTGGTTCTGCTTGTACTCCTCCGCGACGTTCTTCTTGAACGCCGACTTGTCGCCGAAGAAATTGACCACGACCGAGTGATCGATGACGAGATCGACCGGCACCAAGGGGTTGATCTTCTTCGGATCGCCGCCCAGCATCTTCATGGCGTCGCGCATAGCGGCGAGATCGACCACCGCCGGAACGCCGGTAAAGTCCTGCATCAGCACCCGCGCCGGCCGGAAGGCGATCTCACGCGCGGACGTCTTGGTCTTGAGCCATTGCGCGACCGCCTGGATGTCTTCCTTGCTGACCGAGCGGCCGTCCTCGTTGCGCAGCAGGTTCTCGAGCAGCACCTTGAGCGAGAACGGCAGCCGGGAAATGCCCTTGAGCCCGTTCTTTTCCGCCAGCGGCAGGCTGTAGTAAGCGTAGGTCTTGGAGCCGACCTTGAGCGGCTGCAAGCACTTGAAGCTATCGAGCGATGTCATGATTATTTTCCCATCCTGCCGGCCGCCCGCCGGCGCAAATTGGAGGTAAATTATTGCCGAAACGTGCACCGACCGGGTATCAGCGCCGGGGATAACAGGCGTCGCCGGCGCGCTGCAATCCGTCCCGCGGCTTATAAGAGCTTTTCAAGTCTTGTGCCAGATCGGACACGAGGATCGACTATGCACGCTTGTTGTTCGCCGCGAACGGAAGTCTGCTGATGCGATTGATCGGCACCGATCTCGCCTGCCGGCGCGGCGGACGCGAGGTGTTCGCCGGCGCGAGCTTTCGCGTCGCCGCCGGCGAAGCCTTGACCATTAGCGGCCGCAACGGGGCAGGGAAATCGTCGCTGCTGCGGCTCGTTTGCGGGCTCCTCCGCATCGCCCGCGGCCGGCTCGTAATCGAGGGCGGCGACGACGAACTCACCATCGGCGAGCAGGCGCATTATCTCGGCCACCTCGACGCGCTCAAACCTTAGCTGACGGTTGCCGAAAATCTGCGGTTCTGGGCCGGCTATCTCGGCGGCGCCGCGGGCGACCTGTTCGAGCCGCTGGCGGCGGTCGGTCTCGATCAGCTCGCGGAGCTGCCGGCCGCTTATCTATCGGCGGGGCAAAAGCGGCGGCTGTCGATTGCGCGCCTTCTCGCCGTCAAGCGCCCGCTTTGGCTGCTCGACGAGCCGACCAGCGCGCTCGATGTCGCAGCGCAAGCGCGGCTCACGGAACTGATGCAGGCACACCTCGCCGATGGCGGCCTCATCCTTGCGGCGACGCATGGGGCGATCGGACTCGAGAATACGCAAGAGCTGAGGTTGGGCACGTCTTCTCCCTCCCCCCATAGCCCGTCGAAGACGGGCGTAAACGCCCTTTCGTCGGGGGAGGGTCGGGGTGGGGGGTCGGGACGAGAAGTACGGGCGGAGACGTCTGCACCTTACCCGCCCGCCCCTCCAAGCGGCGCGACCCCCACCCCCCACCCCTCCCCACAAGGGGGAGGGGAGGAGCACTCATGACCCCCCTATCCGCCATCCTTGTGCGCGACATGCGCATCGCGATCCGTGTCGGCGGCGGCGCGCTCATGGGAGTGCTGTTCTTTCTGGTCGTCGTCACGCTCATGCCGTTCGCGCTCGGGCCCGACCTCGTGCTGCTCAAGCGCATCGGGCCGGCGATCCTATGGATCGCCGCGCTGTTGGCGAGCCTGCTCGCGCTCGACCGGCTGTTCACTGCCGACTTCTAGGACGGCTCGCTCGATCTCATCCTCATGGGCCGCGCGCCGCTCGAACTCGTGGTCGCCGTGAAGGGCCTTGCCCATTGGTTCACGACGGGCCTGCCGCTGGTCATCGCGGCGCCGGTGATCGGCCTCATGCTCGACCTCGATGCACCGGCCGAAGGCGCCTTGGTGCTCACGCTCCTGGTCGGCACACCGGCGCTGACCTTCATCGGTCTGATCGGTGCGGCGATCGCTGTGACACTGCGCCGCGGCGGACTGCTGCTCGCGGTCATCGTGTTGCCGCTGACCGTGCCGGTTCTTATTTTCGGCGTCGGCGCGGCCAACGCGGCCGTCGTCGGACCGGTGCCGTTCGGCACGCCGTTCACCGTTCTTTGTGCCCTGACGCTGGCGAGCCTCGTGGTCGGGCCGTTCGCCGCCGCGGCGGCGTTGCGTCAAGAAATGGAATAATACTGGAATAACAACGTGAAAGGTGGCCGGCGCGTGCGCTCGTTCATATCAAATTGAAATCCACGTTCCGCAGCCGGGGATTGTGCCGGCATGGGCATTTGGATTAGGAAGCTGCCAATGCCGATCACCGACCTCGCCAATCCGTCGCGGTTTCTGGCCTTCGCCAACCGCACCATCCCGTGGCTCTCCGGCTTCACGGTGATCGTGTTCGCGTTCGCGATCAATCAGGTGATGGCCGCGCCAGACGACTATCAGCAAGGCGCCACGGTGAAGATCATGTTCCTGCATGTGCCGGGCGCCTGGCTCGGCATGCTCGGCTGGGGGATCATGACGGTCGCCGCGCTCGGCACGCTCGTGTGGCGCCACCCGCTCGCCGACGTCGCGGCCAAGGCGGCGGCGCCGCTCGGCGCGGCTTTCACGCTGATGTGCCTCTTCACCGGTTCGCTGTGGGGCCGGCCGATGTGGGGCACGTATTGGGTCTGGGACGCCCGGCTGACGTCGGTCCTGGTGCTGTTTCTCCTCTATCTCGGCGTCATCGCCGTGTGGCGCACGGTCGAGGAGCCCTCGCGCGCGGCGCGCGCAGCCGCCATCCTCACCCTCGTCGGCGCCGTCGATCTGCCGATCATCAAATTCTCGGTCGACTGGTGGAATACGCTGCACCAGCCCGCCTCGATCTTCCGCGTCGGCGGCCCGACCATCGATCCCTCGATCCTCATCCCGCTCTTCATCATGACGCTCGCTTTCACGCTGTTGTTCGTGACGCTGCTCTTGGCGGCGATGCGCAACGAAATCCTGCGCCGGCGCATCCGCTCGATCCGCCTGATGCAGGCGAGCGCGACAACCTGACCATGGCAGCCATCAATCATCTTGGCTTCATCGTCGCGGCTTATGCCGCCGCGATCGTCATTGTCGGCGCGCTGGTGGCATGGGTGACGCTCGACTACCGCGCGCTGCGGCGCACGCTGGCCGATTTCGACCGCCGCGGCATTTCGCGCCGTTCGGGCTCCGAGCCGCCGCCCCCGGTCCTGCCGGCGATGGAGCAGGCGCGAGGCGACGCGTGAGCGCCGCGGCCAACGACAACACGGACGCGAATGCGGGCGTGCGCCGCCGTCGCGTCTTCGTCTTCGCGCCGCTCGCGGTTTTTCTGCTGCTGGTGCTGCTGTTCCTGATCCGCTTGTTTGCCGGCGATCCGTCGCGCATTCCCTCGGCGCTGATCGGCCATCCGGCGCCGCAGACGAATTTGCCGCCGGTTGCCGGCCTCGATCGTGACGGGGCGCCGGTACCGGGCCTCGACCCCGCGAGCTTCAAGGGCGCGGTGACGCTGGTGAACGTCTGGGCGTCGTGGTGCGTGCCGTGCCACGACGAGGCGCCGCTTCTGATGCACCTCGCCCAAAACCCCCGCCTGCGCGTCGTCGGCATCAATTACAAAGACGAGCCGGACAACGCGCGGCGTTTCCTCGGCCGCTACGGCAATCCGTTTGCCGCCGCCGGCGCCGACGGCAACGGCCGCGCCGCCATCGAGTGGGGCGTCTATGGCGTGCCGGAGACCTTCATCGTCGGCCGCGACGGGCGCATCGCCTACAAGCTGGTCGGCCCGATCACGACGGAGAATCTCGGCACGGTGGTGGTGCCGGAGATCGAGAAGGCGCTGGCCGCGGGGTCTTGATTCGTCATTGCGAGCGAAGCGAAGCAAACGCTCCTCGCAATGACAGCTATTCCGCCGGCTCCTCCGCCGCGTATTTTTGCAACAGCGGATATTGCAGTGCCCCGAACAGCAAGGTCAACGGCATGACGCCGAACACCTTGAAGTCTACCCAGATATCGGTCGAGGTGTTGCGCCAGACGATCTCGTTGAGCACCGCGAGCGCGAAGAAGAAGATCACCCAGCGCACGGTGAGCTTGCGCCAGCCCTCCTCGGTCAGGTGGAACAACGAATCGAACAGAACACCCAAGAACACCTTGCCGAACAGCAGCCCGCCGAGCAGCACCGCGCCGAACAGCGCGTAGAGAATGGTCGGCTTGATCTTGATGAAGACGTCGTTGTGCAGGACGAGGGTGAGGCCGCCGAACACCAATACGATGACCGCCGTCACGACCGGCATGATGGGCAGATGGCGGGTCAACAGATACGACGCCGCCAAAGCCGCCAGCACCGCGACCATGAAAGTCGCGGTCGCCGTGAAAATGCCGTAGCGCGCATTGGCGAAGAAGAACAACGCCAGCGGCCCGAGATCGAACGCGAGCTTGAGGAGCGGGTTGAGCTGCGGCTTCGTTGTTTGCGGTTTCGTTGTTTCCGTCATGTCGTTTCTATCCCCGCAATCGCGCGCGCAAAGTCAAGCGCGGAGAACGGCGCCAAATCCTCGACGCTTTCGCCGACGCCGATGAAGTGGATCGGCACGGCGAATTTCGAGGCAATCGCGACCAAGATACCGCCGCGGGCGGTGCCGTCGAGCTTGGTCATGACGAGGCCGGTGACGCCGACGGCCTTGCCGAAAATCTCGACCTGCGACAGCGCGTTCTGCCCGACCGTGGCGTCGAGGACGAGGAGCACGGCGTGCGGCGCGGCGGGATCGAGTTTTTTGATCACGCGCACGACTTTCTGCAGCTCCTCCATCAGTTCGGTGCGGTTCTGCAGCCGGCCGGCGGTGTCGATCAGGAGCACGTCGACGCCGCGCTCCTTCGCTGCGCGGAGCGCATCGAAAACGAGGCCCGCGGCGTCGGCACCGGCTTCGCGCGCAATAAAATCCGCGCCGGCGCGCTCGCTCCAGATTTTGAGCTGATCGATCGCCGCGGCGCGGAACGTGTCGCCGGCGGCGAGCATGACCGAGCGGCCTTCGGCGCGGAACTTTGCCGCGAGCTTGCCGATGGTCGTGGTCTTGCCGGAACCGTTGACGCCGGCGACGAGAATGACGAACGGCTTTTGCGTCGCATCGATCGCGAGCGGCAGCGCGACCGGCGCCAGCACTTTCTCGATCTCGGCCGCAACCACCGCCTTCACCTCATCCGCCGATATCCCGGACTCGTAGCGGCCCTGGCCGAGCGCGGCGGCGATGCGTCCGGCGGTATCGAGGCCGAGATCGGCTCGGATCAGCACATCCTCGATGTCCGCGATCATCGCCGCATCGAGCTTGCGCTTGGTGACCAGGTCGGTAATGGCGCCGCCGACCGCCGACGAGGTTCGCTTGAGCCCGCCGGTGAGGCGCCGCCACCAGTTTTTCTTCGTATTTTCGGTCGCTTCGGTAACGCTGTCGCTCATGCGGCGCCCGTGATAGCCGTTTCGCCAAGGTACGCAACCATGACCCAGCCTTCCATGACTCCAGACGAGATGGTGTCGCGGCTCCTCTACCGCGATGGGCTGATGCTGGTGATCGACAAGCCGGCGGGTTTCGCCGTGCATCGCGGCCCGAAGGGCGGCGAAAGCCTGGAGGATCATTTCGATGCGCTGCGTTTCGGCCTGCCGCGTGCGCCGTCGTTGGCGCATCGGCTCGACCGCGACACCTCCGGCTGCCTGGTGCTCGGCCGCCACCGCAAGGCGCTGGCGAGCCTTGGCAAGCTGTTCAAGAACGGCGCCATCGCCAAGACTTATTGGGCCGTCGTCGAGGGCGACCCCGACGCGGACGAAGGCGTCATCGACCTCCCCCTCGGCCGGCTCGACGAGACCCGCGGCTGGTGGATGAAGCACGATCCGCAGGGTCAACCGGCCATGACAAAATGGAAGGTGATGGGACGGTTGCATTCCCCTCCCCACCCGGATCGCGCTTGCGCGCGTCCGGGTGGGGAGGGGAAATATACCTGGCTCGCCCTCGAACCTCTGACCGGCCGCACGCATCAGCTGCGGGTTCACTGCGCGGAAATGGGCTGGCCGATCCTGGGCGACACGATCTACGGCAACGCCCCGCGCAGCGGCGGCCCGATGCTGCATCTGCACGCCCGTGAAATCGTGGTGCCGCTTTACAAGAACAAACCGCCGATCCGCGTCATCGCGCCGGTGCCGCCGCACATGCAGGCCACGCTGAAGCAATGCGGATGGGCGGGCGACGTGGCCCCGCAAGCAGCGGAATAATTTACGCTGCGAGCAAATTCTTGCCGTCGTGCGCGCTAATGCGGAGGTCGAGGATCGTGCCGGGTGCGAGCGGCGCCGCCAGCCTGACCGGCGTAAATTGCTCGGTGCGGCCGCGCTCGTGCGTTTCGGTCAGCACGCGGCGCGTCGCGCCGACCTCGGCGTCGAGATGCGCGCGTAGCGCGAGCGCACCCCGTTCACGCAGCCGCCGCGCGCGGTCTTTGACCACATCGCGCGAAACCTGCGGCATGCGCGCCGCCGGCGTGCCCGGCCGCGGCGAGAACGGAAAGACGTGCAGATGCGTCAGCCCGCATTCGGCGACGAGATCGAGCGAGCGTGCAAAAGCCTCGTCCGTCTCGGTCGGAAAGCCGGCGATCAGATCGGCGCCGAACACCACGTCCGGCCGCAGCCGCCGCACGTCGTTGCAAAAGGCGACGGCGTCCTCGCGCAGATGCCGGCGCTTCATGCGCTTGAGGATCAGATTGTCGCCCGCCTGCAGCGACAGATGCAGATGCGGCATCAGCCGCGCGTCATTGGCGAACGCGTCGAGCAAATCGCGGTCGGCTTCGACCGAATCGATCGAGGAGAGCCGCAGCCGGTCGAGCTCGGGGACGTGCTTGAGGATTTGTTTGATGAGCGTGCCGAGCTTCGGGCTGCCGGGAAGGTCGGCGCCGTAGCTCGTGATGTCGACGCCGGTGAGCACGATCTCGCGGTAATCCGCGGCGACCAGCCGGCGCACATCGTCGATGACGGCGCCCATCGGCACCGAGCGCGAATTGCCGCGGCCGTACGGAATAATGCAAAAAGTGCAGCGATGATCGCAGCCATTCTGCACCTGGACGAAGGCACGGGTACGGCCTTCGAACGCCCCGATCAGATGCGCCGCGGTTTCCTTGACCGCCATAATGTCGTTGACGATCGCCTTCGGCGCGTCGGCGACACCAAACGCGGCGCGCGCCCGCGACCACGCCGCCGCGTCGAGCTTTTCCGTGTTGCCGAGCACCAGATCGGTTTCGGCCATATCGACGAAGGTCTGCGGCTCGGTCTGCGCCGCGCAGCCGGTCACGACGATTTTGGCGTGCGGGCGCTCGCGGCGCAGCGCGCGGATGGTTTGCCGCGCCTGACGCACCGCTTCCGCCGTAACGGCGCAGGTATTGACGACGACGGTGTCGCTCACGCCGGCGTGCTCCGCCTCGCGGCGGATCACTTCCGATTCGGCGGCATTGAGCCGGCAGCCGAAGGTCACGACCTCGACGCTCATGGTCAGGCCGCTCCCAGATCGGCAAACAGCGCGGCCTCGAAGCGGCCCTTGTGCTCGTATTCGACCGGGCCGGTCATCAGCACGTGATCGTCGGCCTCGCGCCATTCGATGGCGAGATCGCCGCCGGGAAGCGCCACCGTCACTTTGCGGCCGGTGCGCCCGAGCCGAGCCGCGGCAACGGCGGACGCGCACGCGGCCGAGCCGCATGCTTTGGTGAGACCGGCGCCGCGCTCCCAGGTACGGATCACGATGTGATCGCGTGTGGGTGCGGCGGCCAAGGTGATGTTGGCGCGCTCCGGAAACATCGGATGGTGTTCGAGCTGCGGGCCGATCGTGCGTAGATCATAGGCCCGCACGTCGTCGACCCAGAAGATGACATGCGGGTTGCCCATGCTGACGGCGGATGGCGCGCGCAAGATCGGCGCGCCCGGCGGGCCGAAGTCCAAACCGATCAAGTCCAAGTCGAGCACACGCGTGTCGGCGACCTCGTGCGCCAGCGGAATCTCGTCCCAGCGAAACCGCGGCGCACCCATATCGACCGTGAACAATCCGTTGCCCGCGCTCCAGCAGGCAACCATGCCGGCCGGCGTTTCGAACGCGAGCGCAGCCTTGCCGGTCTCAGCGCTGACCAGCGACGCGACGCAACGCATGCCGTTGCCGCAGGCGCCCGCTTCCGAGCCGTCATTGTTGTAGATGCGGATCGAGGCGTCCGTCGCCCCGCGCGGGGGATAGAGCACCATGAGCTGGTCGTAGAACTCATGGGCCGCCGCCGCGCGCGCCTCGGCGGCGTCGATCAAGCCCGGCGCCTGGCACAGGTCGACATGGCGCAGGTCGACGACGACGATCTCGTTGCCGAGACCGTTCATCTTCACGAAGTCCCTGTTCGCCAACACGACCATGCTTACCCGCCCAATGGTAACGGGCCCCAGAAAATCCGCTGCCAGTCCGATTGTCCGCGGACTTATATGAGGTATCGGGTCGCGGACGCCAGTAGCACGATGGCGTTGCGGCGGCCGGCGGGCGCCGTGCTAAAATCCAAGCGGGGACGAAGAGTCGCGGCGCCCTGCGGCGATGCCGCACGGCAGATGGGAGAATCGGATGTTGCTTCGCTTCGCGCTCGTTATCGGTGTGGCGTCCCTGATCTTCGTCTCGGCCGCGCCGCCGTCATCGCAGGCGCAACCCGCAGCGCAGCCCCCGGCACAAACGCCGCCAGCCGCCCCGATCAAGCCTGAGGGTACGACGCCGGAAGTGACCAAGCCCGACGCCACGCTCCCACCGGGCGCGACGGCCCAGCCCGGCGACGCTTTCGGCGAAGACGCGACCCTCACCGCAAAGCCGATCATCTACCTCAAGAGCACCGGCACCTGGGACAACGCCTTCGAGACCGTCAGCAACGCACTCAAGAAGCTCAGGGCCTATGCCGACAAGCAGGGCCTCAAGAGCGACGGGCAGATGATGACGATCTTCACCGCGACCGACGACACCGGCTTCCAGTTCGAGGCCGCCATTCCCCTCGCCGAAGCGCCGAAAAGCCCGCCGACCGGCGACATCTCCGCCGGCACGTCGCCGGAGGGCCACGCGCTCAAATTCGTGCACCGCGGTTCCTACGAGACGCTCGACAATACCTACGAGGCGATCACCAATTACCTCGACGAAAAGCGGCTCGAAGCCAAAGACATGTTCATCGAGCAATATGTGACCGATCCGCTGACGACCGGCGCGGATCACTTGGTGGTTAACGTCTATGTCTTGGTGAAATGAGTCTTGGTGAAATGAGCCGCCCTGGGCGCGACGATGGCGCGGTTGACACCGCGCCGCGCGCTCACTACGTTCCGGCCGCTCTCGCAAGAGACTGAAAGCTTTTGATCGCCGACCGGTCCAAGAGGCCGGAGGCTGCCGCCCGACAGCGCGATGCGCCCTCGGGCGTTTTGGCGTTATACCGTCGGGCCGTTCGCGGCTCCTCTCCCCGCGTGCGGGGAGAGGTGAAAAGGCAACCATGTTCGATAGTCTTTCCGAGCGTCTCAATAGCGTCCTCGACCGGCTGACCCGGCGCGGCGCGCTGTCGGAGGCCGACGTCGAGGCGGCGTTGCGCGAAGTCCGCCGCGCGCTGATCGAGGCCGACGTGGCGCTCGATGTCGCGCGCGCCTTCACCGACGAGGTGAAGAAGCACGCGGTCGGCGTCGACGTGATCAAGTCGGTCACGCCCGGCCAGATGGTCGTCAAGATCGTCCATGACCAGCTGATCGCGACGCTCGGCTCGGACGCGCAGCCGATCGACCTCAACGCGCCGGCGCCCGTCGTCATCATGATGGTCGGGCTGCAGGGCTCCGGCAAAACCACGACCACGGCGAAGATCGCCAAGCGCCTCGCCGATACCCAGAAACGCAAAGTGCTGATGGCCTCGCTCGACACGCGGCGCCCGGCGGCCATGGAACAGCTCGCGGTGCTCGGCCGCCAGGTGAACGTCGACACGCTGCCGATCGTCGCCGGCCAGACGCCGGTGCAGATCGCGACGCGCGCCCAGCAGGCGGCGCGGCTCGGCGGCTATGACGTGGTCATCCTCGATACCGCCGGCCGCATCACCCTCGACGAGGCGATGATGACCGAAGCGGCGGAGGTCCGCCGCGCCGCCTCCCCGCACGAAGTGCTGCTGGTCGCCGATGCGCTGACCGGCCAGGACGCCGTCAATCTCGCCCGCTCCTTCGACGAGCGCGTCGGCTTGACCGGCATCGTGCTCACCCGCGTCGACGGCGATGGCCGCGGCGGCGCCGCGCTGTCGATGCGCGCCGTCACGGGCAAGCCGATCAAGCTCATCGGCACCGGCGAAAAGCTCGATGCGGTCGAGGATTTCGATCCGTCCCGCATCGCCGGCCGCATCCTCGGCATGGGTGACATCGTCGCGCTGGTGGAGAAGGCGGCGGCGACGATCGACGCCGAAAAAGCCGCCCGCGTCGCCGAGAAGATGCGCCGCGGCGCCTTCGATCTCAGCGATCTGCGCGAGCAGCTCGTGCAGATGCAGAGCATGGGCGGCATGAGCGGGCTGATGTCGATGCTGCCCGGCGTCGCCAAGATCAAAAACCAGCTCGCCGAACGCAATCTCGACGAGACGCTGCTCAAGCGCCAGATGGCGATCATCGACTCGATGACGCCGAAGGAACGGCGGAACCCCGATATCCTCAAAGCGAGCCGCAAGCGGCGTATCGCCGCCGGCTCCGGCACCAAGCCGGAAGACATCAACCGGCTCCTGAAAATGCACCGCACCATGGCCGACGTGATGAAGGCCATGGGTGGCGGCGCCAAGCGCGGCCCGATGGCCGGCCTCGCCAATATGCTCGGGTTCGGCGGCGGCATGCCGAGCCCGGAGGAGATGGCGAAGCTTGCGGAGAAAATGCCCGGCGGAGTGCCGGGCGGCGTGCCCGGCGCGCCCGGTCTGCCGCCGGGCATGCCGCGGCTTCCGGGCCTGCCGAACTTTCCCGGCGCGCCGGGAGGCTTGCCGGGCCTCGGTCCCAAGCTGCCGGGCGGTCTGCCGCCGAATTTCCCGGGATTCGGGAAGAAAAAGTAATTTCCGTTTCAATGAACGAAAGGAACTAAAAAATGCTGACGATCCGCATGGCCCGCGCCGGAACCAAGAAGCGGCCGTTCTATCACATCGTCGTCGCCGACAGCCGCTCGCCGCGCGACGGACGTTTCATCGAACGTCTCGGCTTTTTCAATCCGCTGCTGCCGAAGGACAAGACCGAGCGGCTCAAGTTCGATCTGGAGAAGGCCAAAGCCTGGATCGCCAAGGGCGCGCAGCCGTCCGACCGCGTGATGCGCTTCCTCGACGCCGCCGGCGTGGCGCAACGGCCGAAGCGCAACAATCCCGAGAAGGCCGTGCCGCGCAAAGAGCGCAAGGCGCGGGCCGAAGCCGCCAAGGCGGCCGCGGCAGCCGCCCCCGCCGCGCCGGCCGCGTAATAGCGCAAAGCGATGGCCGGCGGCGCACGCATTTGCGTCGGCCAGATCGGCGCGGCCCATGGCGTTCGCGGCGAGGTCCGCGTGCGCTCGTTCACGGCCGATCCGCGAGCCATCGTCGAGTACGGCCCGCTCGAGGCCGAGGACGGGCGCGTGTTCCGGCTCGAAGACCTGCGCCCCGTAAAGGATCACTTCGTGGCGCGGCTCGCGGGCGTTGCCGACCGCGACGCGGCGCGGGCGCTCGCGAACACCAAACTTTATGTGCCGCGCGACCGGCTACCGGAGCCGGAG
>Ga0116134_1001208_pt1 | contig 13141 bp, 16 predicted proteins | sample June2015DPH_19_5_FD_89737 | JGI IMG/M metagenome (GOLD analysis project Ga0116134, IMG submission 89737) | Peatland microbial communities from SPRUCE experiment site at the Marcell Experimental Forest, Minnesota, USA - June2015DPH_19_40 | ecosystem: Environmental > Terrestrial > Soil > Wetlands...
CGGCGCGCTTCCAGGTTGTTGGGATTGCGCTTGATGATGTCCTGCGCCTCAACCACGGCGTCGCGAATGCGGCCGGTCTTGGCATAAAGCTCGGCGAGGCCAGAGGTCAGGTATGCGGAGGTCGGGTCGGCATCAATGGCGGCGCGGTATTCCTCGATGGCCTTGTTCGCCAACTCGCTGCGGCCGTATGTGGCCACCTGTTCCTCGTACATGTGCGCGAGGGCGAAGTGGTAGTAGGCGGCGGCGCGGTCCGGCGTCTTGCCCTTGGTGGCGGACGGGGAACCCGCAGCGGCCGGCGAACTCGCGGCGCGAGTGGGCTGATCTTTAGCCGGTAAGCCAGCCGGTAAGCCCTGGGCAAACAAAAAAGTACTGGTAACAACGAAACCGACAATCCACAACTGTTTTTTCATGAAAAATCCTGCATCGTGCAAATTGCAGCCCACACGTTGATTGGATGCTGAACGATTGGATGCTGATCCGTGGCCATCCGGATTTCCTTATTCTACAGTGGGCAGGCCCTTCGGCGGCGAGAAAGCTCAGGATAGGGCTAAAGCCGGAGGTACAGGGGCTTTGGGCGGGTTATGTGGAGGGACGGGCGTCCCGCCCGTCGAGTCGGGCGGGGACGCCCGACTCTCCACCGGCAGACCCGCGGCGCTTAATGCCGGAAATGCCGCACGCCCGTGAAAATCATGGCCAAGCCAAGACGGTCAGCGGCCTCGATGACCTCCTGGTCGCGCACTGAACCTCCGGGCTGGATAATGGCGGTGGCGCCCGCTTTGGCGATTTCCTCGACGCCGTCCGGGAAGGGAAAGAAAGCATCCGAGGCGGCCACTGTACCCTTCAGAGGCAACTGCGCCTTCATCGCGCCCAGCTTGCACGCATCGACGCGGCTCATTTGGCCCGCGCCGACGCCCACCGTTTGCCCATCGCGGGCGTAGAGAATAGCGTTCGACTTCACGTGCTTGCACACCTTCCACGCGAACAGCAGCGCCCGTTTCTCTTCCGGCGTCGGCGGCCGCTTCGTAACAACTTTCAGATCGGTTTCGGACAGCTTGTGCAGATCGGAATCCTGAACCAGCATGCCTCCAGAAATATTTTTCAGGACCCAGTTCTGCTGTCCGGCAGGAACCTCGACCAGCCGCAGATTCTTCTTCGCCGCAAAAGCTACTTTCGCGCCCTCATCGAATGCGGGAGCTGCGATCACTTCCAGAAAGAGCTTGGCCATTTCGCTCGCGGCCGCCGCATCCACCGCGCGATTCACTCCGATCACACCGCCAAACGCCGAGACCGGATCGCATTCGAGCGCCCGCACATAAGCCTCGGCGAGCGTCTTGCCGGTCGCGGCGCCGCAGGGATTTGTGTGTTTGATAATGGCGCACACCGGTTCGTCAAACTCCTGCGCCAGATCCCAGGCGGCTTGCAGATCGACAATGTTGTTATAGGAAAGCTCTTTTCCCTGCACCTGACGAGCGTTCGCTACGCCCGCGCCCGAACCGTCCGCATACATGGCCGCCTTCTGGTGCGGGTTCTCTCCGTAGCGCAGGTCCATCACTTTTTGAAACACCAGCCGCAGATTTTGCGGAAAGCTCTCTAGCGCATGTAATTCGAAGTCGCCGCCCACGCGCTCGAGCGTCGAAGCGATAGCGGAATCGTAGGCTGCGGTCGTCGCAAACGCCTTCTGCGCCAGCCGCCACTTCGTTTCCCTTGACAAGGTGCCGCCCGAGCGCGCCATCTCCTCGGCGATCGCGCCGTAATCGGTGGGCGAAGTCACGACCGCGACATCCTGAAAATTTTTCGCCGCCGAACGAATCATCGAAGGCCCGCCGATATCGATGTTTTCAATCAACTCGTCGAAGTGCACGCCCGACTTGGCCGCCGTCTTTTCGAAGGCGTACAGGTTGACCACCACCATGTCGATGGCCGGGATGCCATGCTCGGCAACCGCCGCCAGATGTCCCGCATCTCCACGGCGATGCAGAATGCCCCCGTGAACTTTCGGATGCAGCGTCTTGACACGCCCATCCAGCATTTCAGGGAACCCGGTCAGCTCGGAAATGTCTTTCGCCGCGATGCCGGAATCGCGCAGCAGCTTGGCCGTGCCTCCGGTAGAAACCAATTCCACGCCCAACGCGGCGAGTTGGCGGCCGAAATCGACCAGTCCGGATTTGTCGGTGACGCTAAGAATGGCGCGCTGGATTTTAGACATGAGCCCCTCGGCTGCAGATTAGTGAAGAGGAATTTTAGCAGTTGCGAAGAGTACCCGGTTGTCAGTACCCAGTACCCAGTCTTCGACGCCCGAGATCTGCGAGCCCATTCGGCCTGCAGAAAATAAGCGCAGAAGCGGGCAACCAATAAACTGGCGCCGACCAATCAAAGGAGGTTGAGAACTGAGAACTGGCAACTGGGTACTAGACTTTAGCCTTAGCCTTAAGCTTGACGTGTCCACCTTGCATCTCGACCGAGTACTCGACCGTATCGCAATGGTGCTGCTTGCGAATCTCGCTGGTCTTTTTCTGGACGAACGCCGCGAAAGAATCGAGGTTGCCGGAAATTTTTTCTCCCGACTTTTGCTTGGCCTCGGTCAGCGCTCTGTAGAGTGATTCGACTTGCTCCCGCTCGGCTGCCGCACCCGAACACTGGATCGAGAAAGGCTGCTCTCCCGCCTGACCATCCCCCGGGGGCGTCTCGGAGTTCGCGGTTTGGGCCTTGCGGCCGACGCCATACACTGGACGCTTCGCTTCGCGCTCTTCGCCGACCCGCACGCCCTGCACCGAAAGCAGCGCATCCTGCGGCCGGCGGTAGCCTTCTTCGCGAATCCGCATTTTCTTGCGCCACAGGTCGGCTTGAATCGCGTAGCGCTGCGCCATCTCGTTGTACTTGAAGCGCTGCGAAAAACTCATCCGCGCGCCATCGCTGAACTTGCGAATTAACGAGAGCACCTTCCACTCGACGTCGGTGGGAGGCCGTTTGGCCGGATTGTTGAAGAAAATCTCGTACTCGATCTTCAGCCGCCGCAATTGCTGGTCGAGCAGAGTCAGTTCTTCATCCGTGGTCACAAAGATCCCCCACCCAACAGCTTAGCGTTCAAAGCACGAGGTTGGCGAGGTTCCCGCCGGACACGGAAGAGATAGTACGAAAGTACCGTAAGACCAGCTATCAGCACTCAGCCGTCAGCACTCAGCAATTGCCCTTTACGCAGGGTTGCCCCTCGAAATATGGGAGGGAACTGGGGGCGCTGAAGACTGAGTGCTGAGTGCTGACGGCTAAGATTTACTTCGTACTCGACGCCATCTTCTTCACCATCGCCAGCACCAGCTTCCGGTCGCTGTCGTTCAGATTCGCCGAATAACGGCGCATCTGGCTCAGGAAGCGGACTTCATCATCGGAAAGTCGCGGCAATCCCTTATGGCCGTTGCTGTTGCCTTCGGCAAAGAATTGCGACAACGCCAAATCCATCGCCCCAGCGATTTTGGCGAGCGTGTCCAGCGAAGGAATGGTGTGGCCGTTTTCGACCCGCGACAGGTAGCAGCGCAACAGGCCAGTGCGCTTTTCGATGTCACCCTGTGACATGCTTCGCTGGAGCCGGAAATTACGGATGGTCTCGCCGATATTCATAGACACGCGACTAACTCAATCTCAACCCTCAACGCCAAAATTAAGAGATGCGTGCATAGTAACCAGAGTAGTACCGTCTGGCAAGTGGAAATTCCTTGCGTCTCCGCCGCAAATGGTTTCACGGGCAAGACGCTCATCAGAAATCCGAATCTTCCGCTTTACTTTTTCAGCGTCGCGGCCAGAAAATCGACCGTGCGCTGCCACGCGTCAGCGGCGTCCTCAGCCCGGTATCCCTGCTTATTGTTGGGATTTTCAAACGCGTGTCCCGCGTCCGGATAGATCTTCACCTCGATCTTCTTGCCCAGCTTTTCCATGGACTGCTGAAACTTCTTCACGTCATCCGGAGTGATGCCGCGATCCTGCCCGCCGAAAAGTCCCAGAATCGGAGCGTTGATCTTTTTCAGTTCCGACGTTTCCGTCGCCAGATGCCCATAGTTGATGACCGTTGCCGCCAATTGCGGCTCGGCGAGCGCCGTATCGAGTGAGTAGCCCCCGCCCATGCACCAGCCGATCGAGCCGATCCGATCTTTTTTCACGTTCGCCTGCGACGCCAGGAAATCGTAGGCGGCCCGCAAATCGCGGGTAGCCCGGTCTTCGGGCAAGCCGCGCATCAGTTCGTGGGCGAGGTCCGGATTGTCGGCGACTTTGCCGCGATACAGATCGACCGCCAGCGCGACGTAACCCTGGCCGGCAAGCTTCTCTGCCTGCTGCTTCACCCAGTCGTTCAATCCCCACCATTCGTGGATTACGATGAGCGCCGGAAACGGCCCTTTGCCGGCGGGAGTGTAGAGAGTTCCATTGACGGTCTCGTCACCCGACTTGTAAGAGACGGCTTTGCCATCGCCGGCGAAGGCCGGCACGGACGCCAACAAGCACAACGAAAGAGACAAAATCAGCAACAGGAGAAAACTTTTCATGCGAACCTCCCAGATTCGTATCAGGGTATCGCTTTAGCTTTAGCAATAACCTCAATTCGTCGCAAGCAGATGCCCCTTTAGGGGCGCACCTCTAATTATGCTTGATGAACTTGCCGTTTTTCTGCCCCGTCAGCGAGTTATACACCGTTTCCAGAAACACATCTTCGCTGATGAAATCTCCAGAATACTTCTTCCAGGAATCGAGAATCTTCTTCTCCTTCATCTGCTCCAGCGTCATCTTCTTGTCGAGCGCATCCTGCACCGCCGCCCGCGTTTCTTTCAGCATCTTCACGTAAGCGCGCACGTCATCGAGATTCGAAACCCTCCGTGGCCCGGGATGATTTTCACATCCGGCGGAAGCTGAGCGATGGCTCCCTCGACGCCACTGATCATGCCGTCGATGCTGCCGCCGCTGTCCACGTCGATGAAGGGAAAGCCGTAGGTCACGAAATCGTCGCCCATGTGCACCACGTTCGATTTCGGAAAATAGATAACCGAGTCGCCGTCGGTGTGTCCGGCCGGGAAGTGCAGCGCGCGGATGTCTTCTCCGTTCAAGTGCACGGTGATGTCGTGATCGAACGTGATAATCGGCAGCGCGCCCTTCGGCTGCGGCTTGGCTTCGAAATGCACCGAGCCGCCGTTGCCCGCCTCGCCGCCTTCTTCCAGTCGCTTGCGAACGTTGTCGTGCGCAATGATGGGCGCTTGCTTCTGGAAGAATTCGTTGCCGCCCGTATGGTCTCCGTGGTAATGCGTGTTGATGATGAAGCGCACCGGCTTGTCGGTAATGCCTTTGAGCGCTTCCTGAATTTTGTCCGCGAGCGGAGCGTACTGATCGTCGACGATCACGATGCCGTCATCGCCGACGGACGCGCCAATGTTGCCCCCGGCTCCCACCAGCATGTAAACATTGCCGGCGACTTTCGAGACTTTGATTTGCACTTTGCTGAAGTCCTGATTCTGAGCAAACGACAGCCCCGCCGAAAGACAAGCGAGTATCGCAATGCGAAACGTAGTACGCATGATCTCACTCCTGAGAAGGAAGACATTGTAAATGGAAAGTGAGGGATTGAATCATTGAATCACTCAGTCATTGAGGCATTGAATCAATACCTCAATACCTCAATGATTCAATGCCTCAATGAACTACGGCGTTCCCTCAAACAGCGGCCAAAGCCGGTCAGCGGTAACGCGATAGATGGCGTAGGCGCTGCCACTGTCGAAGGTGCGCCGGAACAGCAATTCACCGCGGCCATCGCCGTCGGCATCGACCGCGTCGATCAGTTCCATGCGCGGAAAGACGTCGAGATGTCGCGAATCGGTCTGCGAGAAAAATAGTTTACGCAACTCGCCTTCGAGGTTGGCCCGGGCGATCAGCGTGATCTCCTTTGGTTCTTCGAGGTTTCCGTTTGCGCCGGCGGAAGGCGGGTGAGTCTTCGCGGAGAGCACCAGCACCGGCTCGTTCGAACTCGAGAGATCAAAAATGCGCAAGCTCACATCGTCGAAGGCAGGCTTGGGCAACTTGTCGGCGGCCTTGCGGGCGGATTTGCCAGAGGACGACTTCTTGGGCGCGGGCGCAGTCTCTTTCGCCGCAGCGCTTGCCTGAGCCTGAAGCTGCGTCGTGGCCAGGTCAAACATCTTGTTGCGATAGATGGCTTCCTCCGCCGGCTTCACATCGTAGGTGTAGGGACGCGGATCGGGGCCACCAGCATCGGAAATTGCTGGAACAAAAATGATCTGTGGCAAAGCCGCGGCGGAATCCTGTCCCGTCTTCGCGTCGGGCTTCCCCGCGCCCGAAGATGTCCCCGAGGATGTGCCTGGTGCTGCGTCCGTCAGAGCGTCGAACGTCGTGAAAGGTTCGTGGTGTTCACTTGAGTCCGGTTTCCCGCGCCGCAGCCGGGGCCGATTCGGATCCTCGATGGGCTCGTCTGACGGCGAAGCAGACGCCGAAGGAGCAGCCTTCGGACCCTCCGGTGGCGCAGGCGTTTTCGCGGTCTCCGGCGCGGCCGGAGCTTTGGCATCTGGCGGAGTCGGCGCGCCGGCGGGCGGCGCAGCAGTCGGCGGCGCCGGGGTCGATGGCGCCGGGGTCGGTGGCGCTGGGGCGGTCGCGGGCTTTGGCTGGTCCTTGTCTTTATCTTTATCCTCGTCCTTGCTATCAGAGCCGCTGTCGGAGTCGGACCCGCGGCGGCGATGCAGCACCGGTGGCCCATTGTTGTCTTCGTCCGCGATCACGGGCGCCGAATACTTTTTGTGTTTCTCTGGAACTCTCTCTCCCGCGGGAGTCCACGTGCCTTCGGCGATCCAGACGTGGTTCAGTTGACCAGGCTGCGTAATTGTGAAGACGCCTTGCGACACGCCGGTGCGAAAACCTTCGTAGACGATTCCGAAATCGAGAGCCATGGGAACGGGCGTAGCTTTATACGAGCCCGCGTCGTAGAATTTTCGGTCCACCATGATGGTAATGGGAATGAGGCGGGCTTTACCCTTGGGGGAGATCTGAACCAGCCCCAGGGCGCGCGGTCCCTTGACGGACACCGGCTTGCGGCCGTACTGCGGCATCGGCCCCTGAGCCACAAGCCATGAACTGGCGAGCCAGGTCAAGGAAGCCAAGGTGACGGCGCACAGCCGGTTGCGATATAACTTGCGATGTAACCACGACCGGCGAGGAGAAGATTCCATATGGAAGTTAATGATAAATCCCCAGACTTCAGTACGACGGACGAGAACGGCAAAGAGGTTGCCTCAAAAGACCTTCGCGGCAAAACTGTGGTCCTTTATTTCTATCCCAAGGCCGATACGCCGGGATGCACCAAGGAAGCATGCGGCTTTCGCGATACCTACGCGGAAATGAAGAAGACAGGCGTGGTGCTGCTCGGAATTTCGGCGGATACGGCAGCCGCACAGAAAAAGTTTCAGACCAAGTTCAGTTTGCCTTTCCCGCTGCTGGCCGATGCGGAGAAGAAGATCGCGAATCTGTTCGGCGTGGTCAAAGAGCGGCAAATGTACGGCAAGAAAATAAAAGGGATCGCGCGCACTACTTTCGTGATCGCCCCCGACGGCAAGATCAAGCACATCTTCAAGAACGTGACGGCGGAAGGCCACGCGGAAGAAGTGCTGGCCTACCTGAAGGGCGCGGAGTAAAGCGTTCAGGCGGCGTGTCCACGAGTTTGCGACATAAATCCAAATTGTCATCCTGAGCGAAGCGAAGGACCTGTGAATTTGGCGGCGCGATTACTCAACGCAGAATTCTTCAATCGCGACCCGCGACGGGTAGCGCGGGCGCTGCTGGGAAAACTGCTGATCCGGAAAACGCCTCGCGGAATTCGCGCCGGGCGAATTGTCGAGACCGAAGCGTATCTCGGCAGAGGCGATGCGGCAGCCCACTCGGCCGCGGGCCGGACAGCGCGGAATGCCGTTCTCTTCGGGCCTCCCGGCTACGCCTATGTCTACTTCATCTATGGCAGTCACTACTGCCTGAATGTTTCCTGTCTTCCCGACGGAGTTCCCGGAGGCGTTCTATTTCGTGCCCTGGAGCCGCTGGCGGGCATCGAGCAGATGGCGAAAGCGCGAGGGATCAAGCTAGCGAAAGAATCCGCTCTCAACAAAATTTCTTTCCTCAAGAAGATTTCTTCCGGCCCAGGACGCATGGCCGAAGCCCTGGGAATCACGCGCGAACGGGACAACGGAAAAAGCTTGGTGAGCGCGCGCTCCGATCTGCGCATTGCCGATGACGGATATCGCGTGCGCCGAGTAACGGTTACACCGCGCATCGGGATCGTGAAGTCCGCCAAGCGGCCGTTGCGTTACTTCATCGCCGGAAATCCCTTTGTCTCCGGCCGATTGCCAGCCGCGTAGAACCGGAGTTCAACCGGCCTTTTACGCCCGCGACTTCGGTTCACGGATTCAGCACAACATTGTCGATCAGGCGCGTAGATCCGACGTAGGCGGCGACGGCGACTAGCGTCTTTTGCGAGATGCATTCGACAGGATCGAGAGTGTCCGGATCGACGATCTCAAAATAATCGAGCGTGACTTGCGGCTCGCGCATGAAGACTTCTTTGGCCGCGTAGATCAGCTTCACGGCGATCCTCTCTCCCGCTTGAAATCGTTGCCGAGCTTCCTGTAACGACCGTTGCAGCACGAGCGCCCGGCTGCGCTCTTCCTGATTCAGGTACGTGTTGCGCGAGCTCATGGCCAGGCCATCGGCTTCGCGCACGATCGGGCAGCCGACAATTTCTACCGGGAAGTTCAGGTCGTCAACCATGCGCCGGATCACGGCCAGCTGCGCGGCGTCTTTCTGTCCGAAGAACGCAGCCTCGGGCTCGATTATGTGAAACAGCTTGGCGACGATCGTTGTGACGCCGCGAAAATGGCCGGGGCGGGAGCGTCCGTCAAGCTTTTCGCTCAGGCCTTCGACCAGCACCCAGGTGACTTCGCCCCCGGGATAGATCTCTTCGACCGGCGGCGCAAAGAGAATATCGACACCCTCTTTTTCGAGCAGACGGCAGTCCCGGGCAAATTGGCGCGGATATTTCGACAGATCTTCTGTCGGGCCGAATTGAGTGGGGTTCAGGAAGATGGAAACGGCAGTCGCATCGCACTGCGCTTGAGCCTCGCGGACCAGCGACAGGTGGCCTTCATGCAGAGCGCCCATCGTCGGAACGAGGCCGAGGCGCTTGCCACTGGCGCGTGCATCGCCGCAGGCAACGCGAGCTTCCGGGATGGTGGCGCATACATTCATGCTTCGTAGAGACGCGGTTGCCGCGGCTCCGATCGCTACGGAAGACGGGGCAAGCCCCGTCCTTACAGGTGGTCCGGACGCTCAGGGTGCCTCATAGAATTGAACGTCCAATTCTTTGAGAGTTCCGAGGAGCAGAGCGCGGTTCTTTCGCAGATCCGCTTTTGTTTCTGCGGTTGGATTTTTGGGAACAGCTTGTGCAACCAGCACTACGCGGCCGTAAGGCCATGCGCTCGATGGCAGCGACACCAACTCGGCCGGAATTTCTTCCACCTTCAGAATGTGGACCTCGCGATTGGAAAGATCGAGGAAGCCGATCCCATCCTCGCGCACAATCAAGTAAGGATTCTTCCACCCGCTCATATCGCTCAAACGCGGATACTTGGAGGCATCCGGTGGCGGAATGGACTCAAGGCCCGTCGACTGCGGCGTCTTCGTGGGCTGGGTTTCCGGCGACGAAGTTTGCGGGGGTTTGGAGCAGGCCACCAGCGCCCCGAGCAGCATGAAGGTGACGAGCTTGCTTACGGAATTTCGCTCGGAGTTTCGGACAGAGTCTCGCACTATGTTTCGCACAGAGTTGCGCACAACGTCTCGCACCGCGTTTCCTCCACCCGCCATTATCGCTGCAAAGCGTGCTTGCGGTGAAGTACCGTTTCGAGTGCGGCTTGCGTTTCTTTCGGCAGGTGGTACGACTCGGTGTCGTTCGGAAATTGGTGCGAAACCACGTCGGCCTTGAACGCCAGCATGGATTGCGTAATCAGCGCGGCGGCGTCTCCGTAGCGGCGCACGAATTTCGCGGCATGTCCGAACGTCAGGTTGACGAGATCGTGGAAGACGAGCACCTGGCCATCGCAATCGGGGCCGGCGCCGATGCCGATAGTCGGCGTTTCGACCTCGGCGGTGATCATGGCCGCGACCTCGCGCGGAATGCCTTCAAGATAAATGCAGGCCACCCCGGCGCGGTCGAGCGCGACCGCATCGCGCATGAGCTGCTCGATGGCGCTCAGAGTTTTGCCCTGAACTTTGTACCCGCCCATGATGTTGACCGATTGCGGCGTGAGGCCGATATGCCCGGCGACGGGAATCTCAGCGTCCAGCACGCGGCGGATCACGTCCACGCGCTTCTCCCCGCCTTCCATCTTGACCGCCTCGGCGCCGCCTTCCTTCACGAAACGCGTGGCATTGTGAATGGCTTCGTTGGGATCAGCCTGATAAGACCCATAGGGCATGTCGGCAATGAGCAGCGCGTCTTTCATGCCGCGGCGCACCGCCTTGACGTGGTGCAGCATCTCGTCAACCGTGACCGAGAGCGTGTTCTCGTAGCCCAGCATGGTCATGGCCAGCGAGTCGCCGACCAGGGCAATGTCGATGCCAGCCTCGTCCACCAGCCGCGCGGTGGCGTAATCGTAGGCGGTGAGGCAGGTGATGGGTTCGTGGCGAAATTTCTTTTCGCGAATGGTAGCAGTAGTGATCTTGTGGCGGGGTTCGCCAATAGGCGTGAGACTCACGATGTCCTCCAGTACCCCTCCGCCAACCGCGCGGATAGAGTCTGTACGCGTCTTTAGATGACGTGAGAAGCATTATAGCTGCAAAAGGGGCGTTGGTCGATAGGCGTTGGGCGGTGCGTGATGTCCCTAGCAGGCCGCGGAAAAAATCGGTATTGCCCTTGATTTTGGGTGGCGCAGCGGTTCACCGCTGCGATAAGCGGCCTGTTTCCAGAGTCGGCTTTTAGCCGCTGCGGTGATACTACGACACGGAAAATCGCCGGTCGGAGAAAAAGAAGAAGTTGGCGCACGCGACTGAACTCGCCCACTGTCCCACGTCAGCAAGTCCGAGTATTCCGAGGTTGGTCAGCCGAAACTTCGTCACATCTTTGCTGACGCCGTAGCGATTGTGTGGGGGCGCACGCTTATCGGCCCCGCTTGCGCCTCACGTTCTCCCGCAGCCATGCCGTGTAACCAGCTTCATCGAGTGTGCCCGCTGCCAGAGCCATCACAGCTTGGGTAGCATCCGCCTCGCCGGCCGTGAAGTCGAAGACGTGGAGTTCGAGAACGAGAACGCCAATCACAAAACCCGTCCGCTTGTTGCCATCGACAAAAGGATGGTTGCGGACGATACCGGCCGCGTAGAGGGCGGCCATTTCGACGACATCCGATGTGTCGGCATAGGCATGGTGCTGGCGAGGGCGCGCCAGAGCGGACTCTAAAAGGCCCCGGTCGCGCAACCCGGTGGCGCCGCCGTGGAGCGCCAGGAGCCGGTCGTGGATCGCGAGCACATCGCGCGCTTCGATCCAGAGTGGTTCCTTCTTCATGGCTTAGAAGCTTTCACTTTGCCAGCGCGTGCAGCGTATTGCGATAGCGGGACATGATCTCTTCCGCCTTCTCCATTTTCTTCTCGAACGCGGGATCGTAGGGCGTGAGCCGATAATCGCCGTCCCCCGACTCGATCAGAAAGACCCGCTCCCCGTTGCCGGTCTGCAAGCGGTCGATCACTTCTTTTGGCAGAACCACGCCCAGCGAGTTGCCGAACCTGCGGATCTTGAGCTCAACCATGCAGTGCTCCGTGCGTTATTACAATTGTAATAACATTGGGCAATCCGCGCAAGATCGCGGTGCGGAGGTGACGACCGGATCGGGTGAGAATTAAGGGCTAGAGTTAATGACCGACGACAAGCGACTATCGACCGCCCCTAAGCGCTGGCCGCATCCTGACCGCCCAGCGGCAGGAAATATTGCGTGCCCTTGATCGGGGCGGAGACTTTTTTCAGCAACTCCTGTAGGTCCTCGTTGCGGTCGACGAAGTCGATCTCCGAGGTGTTCACGATCAGCAGGTCGGACTGCGTGTAGTGAAAGAAAAAGTGTTCGTAGGCCTTCACTACTTCCATCAGGTAATCCTCGCTGATGGCCTTCTCGCCGGCCGCGTTCTTTTTCTTCAGCCGCTTCTTGAGCACTTCCGGCGTGGCCTGCAAGTAGATGACGAGGTCAGGCGTGGGGAGTTGTTCGCGGAAATAATTGAAGTAGCGATTGTAGGTGTCGAGCTCCTGATCGTTAAGGTTGAGGCAGGCGAAGAGCTTGTCTTTTTCAAAGATGTAATCGGAAACCACTGTCTTATTGGACCGCGGACCCAGATCGAGCCCTCGCAGTTGCTCGAAGCGGCGGATCAAGAAGGCCAACTGTGCCTGGAAGGCCGCGCCGCGCTCGCCTTCGTAGAACGCCTTCAGAAATGGGTTGTCTTCCGGTTCGATGACGCGCTGCGCGGCCAGGCGCTCTCCGAGAACCCGCGCCAGTGTGCTCTTCCCAACTCGTATGGGACCTTCAACCGCAATGTAACGGGGAAGCTCGAAAAGCTTGGCCATGGATTGTTGTGAGCAGAATATATCGCTTCGCCTCCAGACGCAATTGTGGATTGTGGAGAGGTCAGAGGTTAGAGGTCAGATTGCAGAGGTGAAAAGCCGAGATCACGATCCGTTGGTTTTCACCTCTGCAATCTGACCTCTAACCTCTAACCTCCTTTGCCTCCATTACAATTCGATCATGCTCCCCGCTCTGATTGGACTGACCACTGCTGTGGCTGCTTCGGCGGCAGGGTATCAGACCATGGCGCCGACGGGGCAGTGGTTCGGGCGCACGTTCGCTGGCGGGATGCGCGGGAGCAAGCAAATCGCCCTCACCTACGATGACGGGCCCAACGATCCGCACACACTGAAGTTGCTCGACGTCCTGGCGAAGCACAGCGTGCACGCGACCTTCTTCATGATTGGCCGCTATGTGCGGCAGCGCCCCGATATTGCGCGCGCGGTGACGCAGGCGGGACACGTCATCGGCAATCACACCTTCACGCATCCGCTGCTGATTTTCAAATCGGAAGCGCAGAC
>Ga0116134_1001209_pt1 | contig 13140 bp, 8 predicted proteins | sample June2015DPH_19_5_FD_89737 | JGI IMG/M metagenome (GOLD analysis project Ga0116134, IMG submission 89737) | Peatland microbial communities from SPRUCE experiment site at the Marcell Experimental Forest, Minnesota, USA - June2015DPH_19_40 | ecosystem: Environmental > Terrestrial > Soil > Wetlands >...
GCGCGTCATGGTGGCGAGCACGGCCAGGGGCAGGGCCAGCCAGAGCAACCAGACCACGGATTTGGCTTTGCGCTTTTGCGGAAGCGCAAGGACAAGAATGCCAAGGATGTTCAGCGAAACGCCGTTGGCCACCGCCTGGAGAAATGGGCCGCGAGCGCGATCGGCATGAAATCCAAGGCTCTCGTCAAGAATGAAACGCGGAAAAATGAGTGAGTGGGCGTCCACGAGGAAGGCGATGGCAATGAACACGAGGTAGGCGAGCGTAAGGACGACGAAGACTTCGAAGTGTCTTCGTTGGGACGCGTTTCGGAAGACCAGCACAGCGAGGTGAAAAAGCGCAAAAGGGACGATGAACTTGCTGGCGATAATGCTCCAGGCTTGCGCGTCGAACGGCTCGCGAAGCGCACGGAGCACGGCCAGCCCCATGAGGCTGAGCATGGGCAAACTGAGTCCGGCAAAGAATGGGAGCTTGTCGCGGAGCGCCATCGTCCGCAGAGCCACGAAGAAGACGAGGATGCCGAAGACGATTCGGTCGGCGTAAAAAGAAAAGAGGTCTGGCGGGCGAAACAGGAAAATGGTCATCGCCGCCACGTAAAGGATGGAGGGAAAGGCTAATCCCAGGTGAAGGGGGCGAAGCAACAGAACGGCAGCGCGCCAAAGCGGGCTGTCGTCGCTGTCCCAGATTAGAGCGCGGCTGCTCATGGCGAGAGTCAAGCTCCTTCCGGCGTGAACAGCACGCGGACTGTGCTGGCGAGGATGCGCAGGTCCAGGCGCAGGCTCCAGTTCTCGATGTAGGTGAGATCCAGGTGCATATTGAGTTCGAACGACGGACAGCCGCGCGCCGTGACCTGCCAGAGGCCCGTGATGCCGGGTTTCACGTCAAGGCGCCGGAATTGGTGAAGTTCGTAATGGTTGACCTCGTCGATGGGATGAGGCCGTGGTCCAACCAGGCTCATCTCCCCACGCAGCACGTTCCAGAGCTGAGGGAGTTCGTCGAGGCTGTAGCGGCGGATTATGCGGCCGATGCGGGTGATTCTGGGGTCGTCGTCAATTTTGAAGATTGGGCCTTGTCTCTGGTTGCGGGCGCGCAAGTCTTCCTTAAGGTGTGCGGCGTCGGTCACCATGGAGCGAAATTTGTAGCAGCGGAAGCGGCGGCCTTTGGCTCCGGTGCGCTCCGCGCAGTAGATGACCGGACCCGGCGAGTCCAACCGGATGAGCAGGGCCACGATTGCCATTAGAGGACTGACCAACACCAGACCGAACGTTGCACCGATGAGATCCAGCAAACGCTTCAGGAATATGGTGGCGCTAGGTGATGGCTCGCGATGAAGAGTGATGACCGGAACCTCTCCGATGTGATCGATGCCGGAGTCTGGCCACGGACCCGGGGGCAGATCGGGTACGGCACGAATATCCAGGTGGTTGCGGAAAGCGGCCTCGGCAGCTTTTCGCGTCTGGGCGGTCTGACCGGGGAGAGCGAGGATGACCTCATCGATGAATTCGGCGCGACAGAGCCAATCCAGGTCTTCGATTCGTCCCAATACCGCCGGGGAAAGGGGCAGGTCGTCATCCACGAAGCCGCAGACGGTCGCGCGCTGGAGAGGATCATTGCGCAGTGCCCGAGCGATGGAGCGAGCCACCGGACCTCCGCCAATAATGAGGATCTTGCGCGATTCTGTTTCGCGCCGCCGCCGCTTCCATTCCATCTGCCGCAACCGGCGCAGGAGGGCGAGACTGGCCAGGCTGCTGGCAAATATTCTGGCAGCAGCAAGGAGACGCATTCCGTCCCACGCGGCGATGAAGACCAGTCCGATCGCGAACAGGGTTGACCTCGCCAGTGCGGGGACGATCCCGGTGGGAGACGGATCCCCGGCGCGTTTGTAGAGCCCCTCACAGAAGCCGAAAAGCGTTACCAGAACAGCAAAGATCGGCAGATAGGCCCACGGCAGGCCCCAAGCGGGAGAGAAGAGCGATAGCGCGCCGCACACTGCCACCAGAACGATCAAGTCGGCAGCCACCAACTGACAAAGCGTGAATCGATCAACGGTAGTTTGCGGCAGGATCAGCTGACTAAGCGTTCGCGGCTGAGTGCGTCTCGCGGTAGTTTCGTTGGTCGCGTTGACTGGACGTGCGGGTGTGGTGTCGGCCGTCGGCGCGAGCCTGGAAGGTGCCTTGGCAGAAGTCCCAAGAATCATACGGGCGTACTGCGAGGGGGAATCTTTGGGTAGGGTGTTCCATAGTCGATTTGTGGTTAATTCGCTCATAAGATTCACAAACTCCGGATTCACAAACTCCGGTACAGGCCTTGCGGCACAGGAAAACGACGTTCCGCGAGGACGGTTCCGAGCAGAGGAACTTGCGCTTTGCTCAGCTGATCCTTGATTTGAGCGGCGACGAGGCGTCTTGTTTTATTGGCGGCCAGCACCAGCACCAGACCGTCGCAGGTCTGGCCAATGCTTGCCGTGAGCCATGAGGCGGGAGCACACCACAGAATGGAAAAGTCGAACTCGGTCGTGAGTTGGCGGAGCCGCGATAAGTTCTGTTCGGCGATCCGCTGCTCGCTGGGGTCCGGCAGCCAGCTCTGGCGAGGAACCATCCAGAGTCGTGGTGCCATCGGCCAGCTGGACTCCGCACGGTTGGGGGAAGGAATCTGCAGTCTGGTTTGCAGTGGGACTGAGTCCGGGTGGGCATCGATCAGCCCGACGTCGTACCTATCTTCTTCAGCCAGAACTCTGGCGACTTCCAGGCACAGCGTCGCAGTCTCAGTCGATGCTTCGATCGGGACAAATCCGACGTGCCGCACTGGCTTCGATTCACGCCGGAAGAAAAGTTGTTGAACCAGCGCGCGGATCTGCTCATGGTTAACCGAAGCTGTCGGAGAAACTGCTGGGCGCTGGGCTTGCTCGCGAATCGGAGTTACGTGCGGCTGCTCAGCGGCAGGCGGTGTTTCAGCCAGAAGTCCAAGGAGAGTGTTCACGGCACCACCACCTTGGGCCGACCGATCCGGAAAATAAAAGGATGCAGAACCGCGGGCTCAGGCGCCGGCAGCCAGGCCAGCACCGGTACTTCCAGTAGGCCGTAAGCTTCGTCGGGAGTGCGAATCGTCGGGTCAAAGTACTCCGTCGTGAAGGCGACGCCAACGCTGAATCCCATGGCCAGTCCGAAAGCGAGCAGGAAATAGAGGAGCACGGAGTGCGCGGGCAAGGCCGGGGCCGCGGGCGGTTCCACAATAGCCACATTGAGGATCCGACGCTCGTCGAGCGCATCGCCGATGCGCGCTTCCTCGCGTTTGCGAAGGTAGAGCAGGTAGTTGTCTTCCTCCGCCTTGGCGTCGCGCATCAGATCCTGTTGATCCACCGAGTCAGATTGCATCTGCTGGGCAAACGTGCGCAGGGATGCGAGCTGGGTGGAAGCGTCGGATTGCCGTGCCCGTAAGCCGTCCCACTGCACCTGGGCCTTTTCCATTTCCATGCGGGCCCACTCGTAGTTGGGATCCTTGTCGGTGGTTTCGTCGCGTACCGGGGTGAGCGCTTCGGCGGCAATCGATGCGCGAGTTTCAGCGATTTCCTGTTCCACTTCCTGCACCAGCCGGTAAGACGGTTCAAAGCGGCTGAGGAGCTCGGTGCGCTTGAGCTGGAGCTCCAGCAGGCGCGTTTTCATCTTTTCGAGAACCTCCGGATTGTCGGCCCAGCGCTTGAGGGTGACCGAACGAGAGGGAAACGACTTGAGCTGTTCGCGCAGCGACGCAATGCGGCGCTCGGTCTCGACCCGATCCTGGTCGATCTGGCGATAGGCCGCGTCGGCCTCGCCTAACTTCTGCAGCGCAATATCCCTTTCCAGCGCTGCCGAAACCACGCCCCGAGCACGAGTGAAGCGCACCAGTTCGGCTTCGGACCGATGCAGTCTCTTCTCGTAGTCCGCGGTTTGCTGGTCGAAGAACTGGGCCTCTCCGGGGGGCCGCTGGAGATTCGTGTGCCTACGCACGTAGAGGGTAGAAAGGGCGGAGAGTGTGCGTGCGGCTCGTTCCGGACTGGCGTCCTTGTAGCTGACTTGGATAAGGTTCGACTTCTTGAGGGCTTCGACATCCAAACTGTGCGCCAGCTTGCGAGCGGCATGTTCGGTCGCGGCTGGGCGCTCGATGGCTGGAATGTCTGCGGGAACAAGTCCCGCCATTTCCACAACTTGCTTCAGGAGATCTTCGTCGCGCAAGAGTTCGACTTCGGAATTGAGTTCTTCTTCAGTAATGTCGGGACGAGTGAAATCCATGGCGCTCTGGGGCTGGGAAGAGACGATGGGGTCAAATCGGCCCCGCCGCAGCAGAACCTTGAAGTGCGATTCATAGCGCGCCGAAGAGACGACGAAGAGCATCGTCGCCAGCAATACCAACCCAAAAGAGGCGGCGACGAGTCGCGGACGCCGGAACAGCGTGGCCGCAAGATCGCGGGGCGTGAGAGAAGGAGGGGGATGCGAGTTTCCGTTCAATTCCGCGGACATGGATCGTACAGCAAAGCCGATCACACCCGGCGGGCTTTATGGGAACTCGCCAGATTTTGCAGACGCAATCAGTGAATGCTGCTACTCCTTTCTGCTAGAACTGCAATGGGTTCATGTACCAGCTCATGGAGTTGGTCGGAGCATACTTGCGTATCTTTGAAATCCGGTTCTGTGGCACAAAAATAAAGTCACCGGGCTGAAGGTGGAGATCTTCGCGAAGATCGCGAGAATCCAGCATTTTCTTAAGGTCAATCACGTGGGATTCGGCAACGTACGCGGAAATCCGGCGAAACAGAACGACCTGCGAATGACGGGCCTGCTGCGTGAAGCCGCCGGCAATCGCCACGGCTTCATTTACGGTCAGATCCCCGCGCAACTCATACTTTCCCGGTCGTGTCACCTCGCCCGAAGCGAGGAAGTACGGCTTGTCAAAATCCTTCAAGGTCACGGTGACCTCGGGCTCGTGCAGAAAGCCGCGATAGGCATAAGCAACAGCCAGCTGCATCTCGGGAACCGTGAGTCCTTCCGCTAACAGCACGCCCGCACCCTTCAGTACCACGAAGCCGTCGGGCTGCACCGTCAGAGTCTGGTTAAAGTCGGGAGAAAAAGTGAAATTTAAATCCACGGTGTCCGATTTCGAAAGCCGATAAAGCGGGTGGCGTTCCCCTCCGAATGCAGGATCTCCCATGCCGCCCGCTTTTCCGGGCTGTGTGATCGCTCCGCTGGTGGAACCGCCCGTGCCGGTGCGGTCCTGGCTCTGCGAGCTCTCCGCCGCCGCGAGCTTGCCGGTTGGCGGAGCAGAGGACCCAGGCGCCGAAACCGCCGACGGCGCAGTCTCCTGAGCGGAAGTGACCACGGCTAGCTGTAGGATGAGCATGCCCGCAGCCCCCAAAACGACTTGTTTAGTAAGTACATTCATCTCCGGTCTCTCACCGTTGCTCTGAACGGCGAACCATAGCAGCTCGGGCGTTTGAGCTGTTGAGTACAAATTAGCGTCGCCTAGCGAACACAACAAGACTTGGAAAGTACTGTCTACTGCGGTACAGGGCACGGTCTTGCCATGGGAAAGGTGATGAAATCGGCAGATGGGCCGTCAGGGGTGGTTTTACGGCCTCGGACGCACACCGGGTAGGAGAATACGGCTGCCAACGTTGTGCACCAGAGTAGCCCCGCGAAAGTAGGCATGGAGCTCAGGATTCATCACCAACAGGGTGTGATGGGGCCCACATCTGGTCCGTGCGCTCTTGTGCATAATGGTTGGCGTGAAAACCATAAACCCCGCGAAACAGCCCACGGGAACCGAGTCGGCCGGGACCGAAGTAGTGCAAGTCCTGGTCGCCGATTCGGGTCCCATTCAATCGCAACTCTTGACGCGGGCCTTGAAAAGCCGGCGCGACTTTCAGGTTTCCGCGGTTGCTTTGGAGACCTCTGCTCTCCACGACTTCATGCAATCGAATCACGCCGACGTGGTCTTGATTGCGGGGAACCACCTGCCGGATTTGAGCCTGCTGCGCTGGCTACGAGTTACGTATCCCAAGGTCGCTCCCATTCTGCTGGCCGAAAGCGATGACCGCGAACTGGTGGTGAACGCCTTTCGTGCGGGTGCGAAGGGAATTTTTCTTTTTACCCACACTCCTTTCCCGATGCTCTGTAAGTGCATCCATTGCGTTTTCCACGGACAGGTTTGGATCAACCGCCAACAGATGACTTATGTGCTGGACGCCTTATCGGAGGTGCCCACGCTGCGTGTGGTCAACTCCAATGGGAGGTTCTTGTTGACGCCTCGCGAGGAGCAGGTAGTCGCGCTCGTAGCCGACGGCTTGACCAACCGTGGAGTCGCCGTCGAATTGGGTCTCAGCGAACACACTATCAAGAAATATCTGCTGCGCATCTTTGACAAGGTGGGGATTTCGAGCCGGGTGGAACTGGTCCTCTACGCTATGGCGCACGGCGAGCATCGCCCCGCGGAATGGATGCCCAGCAGCAACGCCTGAGCGCAGAAGCAAAGGCCGACGGAATACAATGGCAACATGCGGAAAGGCGAGGAGATCGCTGGGTGACGAGTTCCGGGTCCGGGTCCCAGTTCAAATCCAAAGTGGCGCGCCGATGGACTGTGATTGCTTCCGGGTTGCTCCTTCTGGCGCTGGCGCTGGTCGTGATCTATACCGGGCCGAATGCTTTCTACAGTCCCGTCGCTTTGGTGGTGGTGGCCGCGATCGGACTGGCCGCGCTACTGCTCCAGGTTTGGTTTCGCCGGGATTTTCCCAATATTCATTCTCCCCTCTGGCTTAACGTCCTCGGCATTCTCTGTGCCATGGTGGCGCTGTTCGCGGATTATCTCCGGATGACGCGCCGTATGCTCGATCTGGTGGCGTTTGCCGCCGTCGTCTGCTTCGGCATCAGCGGGTCGCTCATCCTGCACGCCCTGCGGCGGAGCTTGCGAACATCTCACTCGACTGAGGTCAAGTAGTGACGAGCAAAGCGGGGTAGACAGAGTCGCGGGGCTTTCAGTCCTGTTGCGTGAGTTCCCATTTACAGGGCTAAGAGGTCTGTGTCGTTCTTGGAAGGAAACCAATTCCCGGCAGGCGAGCCCCCGGAGCTATTGCCTTTCGAGAAAACGCTCACGCAGCCGTTGCTGACCCACTCGGTCAATGCCGAGGCCCTTTTCGAAATACCCTTCCATACTGCCGTATTGCGTTATCGCCTCGTCGAATGAGGCCCGGAGATATTCGACTTTCACGCCAAGGATGCCTGGCGGGATGGACGGATCGCCGCCCGCAGCGACGAAACCGTCAATATAGGGCCGATAGGCGGGAAGGAGGTATTCATTGCTGCGCAAGTAGTCGGCATAGACCTGGTCTTCGGGCACGCCGAGCACCGTGAGCAGCGCGGCCGATGCCCAACCGGTGCGGTCCTTGCCCGTGCTGCAATGGAACAGAGAAGGCAGTTGTTTTTCGTCGCTCAACTCGACGAACAATTGCTGAAACGCGGCCTTCGCGCTCGGCAGGGTGACGAACTTACGACAGTGCTGCGCAAACATCTTCGCCAACTTTCCACCGCCGAGCGCTTCGTTGGCTGCCTGGGGATAGCTGAGCAGTTCTGCGAGTTCTGCCGGACCAGCTCCTTTGGCATCCGCGACCACGTTGAGCCAGACGCTCTTCACCCCCGCTGGCAGTTCGTCTGGACGCGTTTCGCGCTCTGCCGCGGTGCGGAGGTCAAAGCAGTTCTTCAGCCCGAGCGCCGCCAACTTCTTCATGTCATCCGGATGGACCGGGTTCAGCTGGTTGGAGCGATAGGCGGCACCACGCCGCACCACCCGCCCGTCCTTCGCACCGTAACCGCCCACATCGCGCAGATTTGGCACCGAGGCGAGGCCAAGGCTCGCGCCCGGCCGAGACGCATCTGCAGCCGAAACCGGCGGTACGTAGCTCAGCGGAACTCCACCGAGCAGATTCGGCAGGACCGGGGTGGAACTTGAATCGCGTTCTTTCATGGTTTGGCCTTCTCCAAGCTTCGTGGGTGAAATCGTCGACCGTGGCCTGCCGCGGACAACCCAAATGGTGTACGCGAGGATTCTAGATTCAGACTCTTGGCATGTATATTTTAGCCTTTCCACATCTCCATCGACACAATATGGATTTGCCACCGAGCGCCCCAGCGTTCAAACCCGCATGAACACAGGACAGCAACGAATGCCGGAAGGTTTAGAGCGAGAGATCAAAATGGAAATCCGGATTACAATGCCACTATGCGCGTCACGTTATTCGGTGCATCCGGCCTGCTTGGCCACGATCTGGTTCCGGCGCTGAGCGGTGAGCACGATCAAGTGACCGCGCTGTCTGCCGAAGACGTCGACCTGCGAGATCACGCACGCGCGCGCCACGTGATCCTCGATTCCCGTCCCGAATGGATTCTCATGTTAGCTGCCTACACCGACGTGGATGGCTGCGAGTCCAACCGCGACCTGGCATTCGCGGTGAATTGCGACGGCGCCGTCAACGTGGCCGAGGCTGCCCGCGAAGCCGGATCGCGATTGTTGTTCGTGAGCACGGATTACGTTTTCGATGGCAGCAAACGATCGCCTTACGAAACCAGCGATCCAAGAAATCCCACCAGCGTTTATGGCGAGAGCAAAGCCCGGGCCGAGGAGCGGCTGCTCGAGATTCTGCCCGAGGTCTGCATCGCCCGCACTTCGTGGCTGTTTGGGCACGGAGGCAAGTGTTTTCCCGCAACCATTCTGAAGCTGGCGTCAACCCGTCCTGAGATTTCCGTGGTGAACGATCAGCGTGGCAGCCCGACTTTCACGCGCGATCTGGCATCCGCCCTCGTACAACTTTGCCGGGCATCCGCCCACGGCATCGTGCACGTCACTAATTCCGGCAACTGCACGTGGTACGAGTTTGCCGCCGAAATCGTGCGCATGTCTGGAATGCCGACCACGGTCAAACCTGTGACCACAGCCGAATTCCCGCGTCCGGCGCGACGGCCCGCCTATTCCGTTCTGTCGCCTGATAGCCTGCACGCTTACAACGTCCACCTGCCGGAATGGCAGGATGCACTGCGGCGCTATCTGACGAGCGCTCCCGCTCTAGCTTCGATGGCCCCGTAGAGCCCCCTACGAGAGACGCGTTTCCAGTCGTGCCTTCCCGTTCGCCCGTTGCCGGATTCGCCGAGGTTGAGCCCCCCCGCGTTTGTTTCATGCGGGGAGGCTCAACTTCGGGATTCGCCGCTCAGTCTTTGACCGTCTTCGGTTTCTGCGCCGCCTTTTGGGTTAGAGACCGCCGGTAATCGGCGAGTAGTTTGTCGCGGTTCTGGCGCAGGTCGATTCCGGTCGGCGCCGCCGGATAAGGCTTGTCGCCCATCATCCCCTTCCAGAGAATGCGGTTGAAGACCCCGCCATCGACGCGATCCGCGTCCGTGAAATCCATTCCCTGGGTGACTCGCGCCCAGTACTTCGAGTCCGGTGTCGGGTTGTTGCAGGGCCGCCCCGGTTGCGGCAGCGGCAGATTCGTGCAGTAGAGAATCGACGCCGGGACAGCGGTGAAGGTCCACTCCCGGTTCGGCACCGTGTTGAAGACGTCAGTCATGGGATTGGCCACCGCATCGTTCAGGTTCATCGGCTGCAGGCCCAAAACCTCTTCCATGGTGCGCACAAAGTCGATGGTGTTGTATGCCGTGTCGACCAGGGCATTCCTCACGTAGGCGCCGGCCACATACGCGGTGGTGCGGTGCGAATCGACGTGGTCGCCGCCATCCTGCGCGTCGTCTTCCACGACAAAAATCAGAGTGTTGTTTTTGTATACCGGGCTATTGGCGATCTTCTGTACCAGCAAGCCCACCGCATAGTCGTTATCGGCTTGATCGCGGTCCGGAGTATTCACGCCGTCGATCGCGGTTCCGAAGTTTCCGGTGTGATCGTGCATGAAGCGGACCAAAGTCAAATTGGCCATTCCACCCGTCGCGTAATTGGTGTCGAAGTCCCGCTCCCACTCCGTGTAGCGGTAGTAGTCCGGAAATGAGGGATCGAAACCGCGGAAGTACGGATCGGTAAAGGGCGCTAGGGCGACATTCGTGGAGGGGGCCACGATGGTGTTGGTGGCGAACGGGTCGTGCGCCAGCGGAGTCTGGCAGGCGGGCTCGTTATAGCAGGTCGTGTCTACGAAGAAGCCATAGTCGCGAACCGTGAGACCCGCGCGCAGAGCGTTGTTCCACAAGTAGCCGGTATTGATTTCATCGTTCGGCCCATCCGGCGCAGCCGTGTCGGTCTGGCCCGGCAACAGATTCTCACCGTCCAGTACGTTCGGCGAAAGGGCTCCGCCCGGGAAAAGAGGATCGGATGCCTGGCGCTCGGCCACGGTCGGCAGGGCGACGTTCACACTGCGATTCAGGCCCTCGGTGTCCAGGCTGAGGCCGCGTTGAGAGTAGAAAATCGGGTATTGGTGTTCCACCACGTCGGGGGCGCGAGCGGAAGTGCTCCACGGCCAGCCGTCATTGCTGACTTCGGAGCTGGCGCGGAAATTGTCGAGGGTAACGAAGTTTTGCGCCAGATTATGCTGATTCGGCGTGACGGCCTGTCCAAACAGAGCCAAAGTGGGATCGCCATTGCCGCGTCCGAGGTCGCCCAGGATCTGGTCGTAGGTCCGGTTTTCCTTGAGGATGTAGATGACATGCTGGACGCCCGCATGCACCGCCGCCATCACCGAGCCGGTGGTGGAGGTGTTCGCGAGCCGGTTGTTCGTGGTTACCTGCGTCGTCAGCGTCGGAAGCTGCGCCATGGCGCTCGCGATCGGGAAGCTGAGCAGGCCGGCTTTGGTCAGCTGGGGATTGTACTCGTTCGAAGAAGTGCAAGTGGGATAATTCGACGGCCCGTACGCATAGCACCAGTTGGGATTCGGGCCCGTCGGCGATTTCGCATTGACCGCGTACGCCCAAGTGCTGCCGCTGGTGCTGCTGAGGCTCACCGAGTTCGGATACCAGCCAGTAGGAATGAGACCGACTACCTGGTCGCCGCTATTGGTTCCGCCGAGCTTCACCACCGCGATGTTATTCAGATTGCCATTGGTTACGTAGAGATAGTTCTCCAACGGCTCCGCCAGCGTCACGCTGTTGGTGTTCGCCCCCGTATAGGGCGTCAGCGAGAGAGACTGCATGACTGACGGCGGCGCGATGACCGGGATGCTCTCGACCACCGTGTTGGTGTAGAGGTTGATTACGTCCACCGTATCCGACTCGTCCTCGGCAACGTAGAGGAGCGTCTGGGTCCGGTTCACCGTCATTTTGTTCGGCTGGCCCTTCACGGGAATACGGGCCGTTATCGATGGCGTATAGGTACAAAATATTGGGTTACCGTGACCACAACTCGCCGCCATGGTTACGACATCAATCTCCCGGTCGCGAAGGCTCGATACGTAGGCGGTATAGGGTGTCGCGGGCGGTCCATTACTCGTCATCACTACCCAGAACGGATATTCGCCGCCCGGCAGGCCATTGCCGGGGCGTAGATCGAGTTCCGTTCCTTGGAGCATCCCCTGTTCTCCCTGCATCGATCCCGTGTCTGGCAGGTATTGGTCCACCCAGATGTTCAAGCCTCCGGTGAACACTGTGATCGAGTCGTTGTAATAATTCGCCACCACCAGCATTTTGCCATCGTTTGAAATCGCCACGCCGGCGGCGCAAGGCGCCACGAAAACGGCAGCGTTCACCGAGGCGAATGTGCCGTTGAGTACGGGAAGGCCATTGCCCGAAGGGTGGCCCGCGACAATCCCCAGCGTGGGATCTTGGCCCAAGTCCAATTCGGCCTTCTTCGACCAGATATGGGTGGTTGTGTCCTGAGTGACGATGTGGATGTTGTCGCCATTATTGGGCAGGGGGTACGGGATGGGGTCGGTGCCGTAGGGAGCGTCGCCCATGCCACCGGACACGTAGAAAGCCGTACTGGAAGGATCCCAGACGATCCCGTGATAAGTATTGGGAAGGGGCAGGGCTTGCTGAAAGACCGGCGCGCCGGATTGAATGTTGTAGATGAACACGTACTCGCTCGAGAACTGCGGGTCAAATAATGGGAACGGACCTTGAAACACGCGGTTGTACCCGCTGGTCAGAACCAGCAGGGTGCTACCGTCCGGACTCACTGCGGTGCTGGCCCCGTACCCGGCCAGCCATTCGACTGGCTGTACTTGCGCATCGAACGGATCGGTAATGACCATGCCGGTGTCCAGAAATTGGAAACTGGAACCGTTAGTTTTCAAAGGCGTGATCGATTGCCCCACATTGGGAACCGACTGGGACGCGTCATACACGGTGATGCTCAGGGGTGCCGTGGTGCTGCCCGCCGCATTCGAAGCGGTCACCGTGTAGTCGGTCGTCACCGGTGGCGGGGGCATAATGATGGAGGGCACAGCCACGGCGGTTCCGCTCAGGATTCCCGTACTGGGATTCAGGGTCAAACCGATGCTCGTAACATCCGGGCTCACACTGTACGAGGTTGGCACTCCGGCGGCGGCGCTGAACGACGGGGCGTTCGGCGCGATCGGTATCCCCGCGGCATAAACCGGCGCTGGAGCGCTATAAGCAAGGCCCGCCGGAGCTAGGTCCGCGCCCTTGGCGCTCACCGCGATGGTCAGGGTCGTGGTGGTGCTGCCCATCAGGTTGGATGCGGTTATCGTGTAGGTGCCCGTGGCGGCCGCCGACGTGGGCGTTCCACTGATGACGCCCGTGCTGGCGAAAACGGCGTTGGGCGTGTTCGCGGCCGCCGGCGGGGATGGAGGAACAGGCATCAGCCCCCCTGGAAGTGGCGGGGTCACACTGTACGCATAGGTTATATTCGGGATCACCCCGAACGAGGTTGGCGCCCCGCCGGTGCTGGTCGGAACATTCTCCGGGATCGGTACCCCCACGGTGTAGAACGCCGTGGGCGACGAATAAGCCAGGCCCGCTGGAGCCGCGATGTTCACTGTGATAGTCAGTGGCGCTGTGGTAAAGCCGGCCGAGTTCGACGCGGTCACCGTATAGATGGTCGTGGCGGTCGCCTTAATTGGGGTTCCGCTGACCACGCCCGTGCTGGTGCTCAGGAACAATCCCCCCGGAAGAGGCGGAGTCACACTATACGAAGTCACCGCTCCGCCGGTGCTGGTCGGGCCGTTCGCC
>Ga0116134_1001210_pt1 | contig 13136 bp, 10 predicted proteins | sample June2015DPH_19_5_FD_89737 | JGI IMG/M metagenome (GOLD analysis project Ga0116134, IMG submission 89737) | Peatland microbial communities from SPRUCE experiment site at the Marcell Experimental Forest, Minnesota, USA - June2015DPH_19_40 | ecosystem: Environmental > Terrestrial > Soil > Wetlands...
TTATCGAGACATGAACTATCTGCTGCTGAAGGCGCAGCGCTTAGCCGCGACCAAGACCGAATTCCTCATTCTTCAGAAAGCCGCGTAATATGCATAGTTTTCCAGATTCTTGCGCAGAGCCAATATTCCAAACGTCCGCGCGAGAGCGCGACGCACAAAACGAGAAGTGCGAGATCCCGGGATTGCCTCTATCGGGGAATGGCCGCTTTCTGGGTAGAGCGATGCCGTTAGGCATTTCTTCAGCAAGTCAAGATAGTCGCTGCGTAAAGACTCGTAGTCAATAGCCATAGAGGTCTCATTCGAGATGCCCGTGTGGCCGTCTCTTAATGGGACTGTCCCCTTCGGGGAGACCTGTTCGTTGTCCTTGTGATTCAATACATGATCTCTAATTGAAGTTGCCATAACCATGCTCTACCGTGAAACTAGCAATCTCGATGCCATTCCTCGGTCTACGATCATTCTTTCGCCAAGCATTCTGATTCACATATTTTGAGAGGCTATGACTTCAATTCGCCTGAATTTGGGCAAGTTTCGCCCGCGCATGTTGAGCGTTATCTGCACCTAGTTTCAGCTGCAAGGCAGATTCGAGTTGAGACTTAGCTTCACCCTTGTCACCGGCTGCGAGAAGCGCCATACCAAGATGGTATCGATAAACGGCGCGCTCGGGATCTTTTCGCACACACTCCTTGAACATTGGAATGGTTTCTCGATAGCTTCCCTTACGATATTCAATCCAAGCAAGAATATCCGAGATGGGATCGGCGTCGGGCAGCATCTGTTTGGCTTTCTGAGCGAGCCCGAGCGCGACATTTAAGTCTCCTCCCTGCTCCGCTTCAACGTAGGCAAGATTCGCGACCGCCGGAGCAAAATTCGCGTCGATAGCCACGGCCTTTTCGTAATATCTGCGGGCATTCCGCAAATCTGCTTTATCCTCCAAGTACAGATTTCCCAGGATGGTAAGCAAGGGCGGAAGGTTAGGTTGCAGAGCTAGAGCCTTCTCGTAGCCGGCGAGCGCCGAATCGATATTACCCTGATCTTGATCGATCTTCGCCAAGCGAAGGTATGCCGCAGTCAGGTTGGGATCGAGTTCGATAGCCCGCTCAAGCTCCAGCCTGGCCTCTTTGTACGCATTTCCTCCCGACAAGATGGATCCCAGGATTAAGTGTGCACTCACGTCGTTCGGATATGTCGCAAGAGTCTGCTGAACGCGTGCGATGGCTCTGCCTCGCTCATTCCGGAATACGAGTAAATCAGTCATCGAGCTGAGGGCTTCCGAGGACTGCGGATCAAGCACTAAAGCTGCCTCCAGCTCGCGCTCTGCTTCGGCCCACTTCTTTTCACTCCGGTATGCTGCAGCTAACTTCACATGAGGCATCGCATTCTTGGGAATCAACCGCTCGGCCAACCCAAATTGTTCACGTGCACCAGCGGAGTCGCCGGCGTTCAGCAGGACGGTACCCAGCAGCAAACGCCCCGCCGGATCTCCAGGCAGAAGCTGCACAATCGTTTCCGCGTATTCTTTTGCCTCCTTAATGTTGCCTTGCGCAAGTTGTAGGTTCGCCAAACTCTGAACAATCGGCACCGTAGTCGGAGAACCCCGGAGAGCCTCCTGCAATTCAGTCCGGGCTTCCTCCAGGCTTCCATTCTGCCAATAGGCTAAGCCTAGAACGTAATGAGCCGGATAAGAATCCGGAGAGTCTGCCACTTGCCGACGTAACACGGAAATCGCATCCTGCACGCGTCCACTCGCGAGCAAAATTCGGCCGCTCTGGACCCGCGCAACGATGTCCTCCGGCTTCTCCTTCAATACGGATTTATTAAGCCGGGTCGCCTCCTCAAGCTTATTGCTGCCGAGGTATGATTCGGCCAGTTGGTTTTTCAGTTGCACATCGTTGGGATCGGCTGCAAGCCCCCGTTGATATTCTGCAATTGACTGATCCCTCAAACCATGCTCGGAGTAGAAGCCCCCGATCGCCAAAGTTGCCTCGATCGCGCCCTTCTTTTGATCCCTCAATTTCTGCAGAAGGGTTTCCGCGGCATCTTTGTTCCCTTGCGAGTACAAAGTATTTGCCCAGGCTATGTAGAGTGGTGCTTCATCAGGGTTGCGGCTTAATCCCTGCTCAAGAACCTCCTCCGCCATTGGCACGTGACCCTGAAACCGACAAAGGCTGGAGAGATTCACATACCCCTGTGCAAAACCAGGGTCGACTTCTATTGCCTTTCGAAGATTTTGTTCTGCTTGCACGAATCGATGAAGTCCTACTTGCACAATCGCCAAGTCTTCATACGAAGAAACATCGCTGGGCCGCAATTGTGTCACTCTTGCGAACGCGTCTTCTGCCGCCGTGAGATTTTGTTCTCCCACTAAAATATGTCCTAGCAATCGATAGGCGTCTACGCTCTTGGGGTCCTTTGCCAAGGCTGCCGTGATTACCTCATGGGCCTGTTCGAACTGATGAGCCGCCGTGTACAGTTGGCCAAGCTGCAGGCGGGCATCTACGCGTTCGGGCTCGAGTTCGATCGTTTGCTGAAAATTGGCGAGAGCATCGTTCCACTTTTGTAGCCCCATGTCTGCCATTCCCATCTGGTAATACGCGTCCCCAAGCCGGGGATCCACCTTAAGAGCTCTCATGAACTGTATGCGAGCCTCTTCATACTTGTGCTGCTTAGCGTATTCGGCTCCGCTCTCAAGATAGCGTCGTTTCGTTACGTCCGGGTTGCGAGCGCAGCCGAGCAACAAAACCAACAGAACAAGCAAGAACAGTAATTTCCGAGTATTCATATTGACCTCGCCAAGTACGGTAATCCAAAGCTATTGAGGAAAGTAGTTGTGAATCAAGAGTGGAACAGTTGGGGAAAGGAAGGTCGACAACTGCTGTTGGGCCGGGCACCGACCGCCCGACCCAACAATGCTGCGGAAGTCAATTGCGCCTGCTCACTTCTGGAGTCGCATCAAGGCTGTGAAGCAAGCCTACGTCGAAGAACGCCTCCTAACATCACAAGACCAGACCCCAGCAATAGCATGGAACTTGGTTCTGGTGCCGACGTAAGCGAGCCCTCATAAAAGGAGGCAATGATCTGGCCACCCGGTTTAAGGAGCGTGACCATCCCACCGCTAATCGCAATCGTAACCTGCGTCACGCCGGTGCCACCAAAGAAGTCTGATTTAAGAGTCCCACCAGTAACCGTAAAATTGGCTGCCATATTGTAGTTGTAATATCCTGAACCCCCGAGTTGGCCGAGATTTACTAGTTGGAGAGTGCCTGTGAGCAGGGTAGTGCTCCCCTCTTTAATGGTCAATACGGCAGCGCCATGCTGCGTAATATCGCCGGTCGAATCATTCATGGTAACAGTTCCAGCGGGGGCGAAATTGATTTCCCAAGAGGCGCCCGACAGGATGGAAGAGCCAGCGGTGCCGGCAGCACTACCCGACCAACAATGACCAGACGGATCTGCTGAGCAGCCACCAAAAGTTAGTAGATCGTTGCCTGCGTGAGGGCTGCCTTCGCCGGTAAAAGTGACGCTGCCAGAACCGTGCAGTCCGATGTCGACTTGTGCGCTAGCAGTCACGGCACCTAGAGCGACGATTAGAAACACGGTAGCTATGCCTATAAATTGCTTTTGCATCATCGTTCTCCCACTCTCTGAACGCGCGTTCGGCCCTCAACTGCACGAACACTGCTCAGCCATCCTACTTCCTATAGCAAGACGACTTCCAACTTCGTGTGCAAAACTGGCAAACGGTGCCTTGGCTGCACAACATTGATACCAATATGGTTGTATCTCGTGGTTGATATGCGGGGACTTGTTGGTTGTGACTTGGTACCACAAGCTGTTCCGGTCTGCAACTTTAGGGTTTGCAAAGCTGAGGTGAAAGTTGCAAGCTTCTTCAACCTGTCATCTGCTGATCCAGAAGCATCCGAAGGCCAGGAACGAGGACATCGAGGACATGGGCCTGCATTTACGGTTGGCTAGAATCGAAAGCTGCTCAGGTCGATCGCAAATAGCCGACCGAGTAGACATCCCGAACCGCGAGCATCTGGTATTTCCAGAACACAATCCTGGGTTTAGTTCGGAAGTACGCCTTCTGATTTACTAATGAACTCTTGGGCGAATGCAATCGCCCTCTTTCCCGAGGGGTATTCGCTTTCATTCGTGATGGGTGTAGAGATCCGGACCAAAGCGGCATCCGTCCGATTCAGCCGGATCGCATCCAGCACCATGTAGATCTTGCCCCAATACTCGCTTGCTATGATGCGGCCATGGGATTGGTACCAGTAGAGTACCAGTTGACGTTGTAGTCCGTTCTGAATGACATAGCGGTTCACAGAAACACGATTTCCCTTCAGGCCTATTAATTCTACCGAGCCGGCACTCACCGGCTCCCAACCCGCACCAGGGAGGCAATTCTTGGGAGAGTGGATCAGCTGCCCGGTTCGTTGGCTCTTGTAATAGCCTACGTAGAGGTAAATCGAGGGATTCCCAGACGCCTCATACAGACGGTTGACATGATCGCTCACGCCTAATGCCTGGATAATTCGTGGCTCAATCGGCACCTCACGAGAGTGCCAGGTCTCCACTTGGACGGGGAAATTGCTCAGCGGTTCTGCAAGAGGAACCGCTTCGCCATGGGATAAGTGTCGGAGACCGACGAAGGCTCCCAATAAGACCACGATCATAATCCAAAACCGGCCGCTGGTCATCGGCTGTTTGTCCTGTCCCGACAAATGAGGTTCATTGCCGCATGCACCGTCAGCAGCAAAGTTGTTGCCACCAAAAAAATAACCCAGCCCGAAAATGAATGAAGGAATCCATCGGCAGCCTTGGGTCCCAAGTAGTAAGTGGCAAAGGCGGTGCCCACTACTCTTAGTCCGTTACTCACAACTGCTACCGGCACAATCGCAACCGCAAGCACGAAACGAATCCAACGACTGTTTTCGGCGAGATACCCATAGCCGAGCGCAAGCGTGATAAGCGACATAAGAGAACGGATGCCGCTGCATGCTTCCACCACCTCAAGCCGGCTGTGCGGTAGCACAAGTATGTTGCCTTCGCGCACTACGGGGAAAAAGTTCAGAAAATCAAGAACTGCACTGGCAAACCGGGAAGCGAGCAACTGAAGAGGAAAGACGATCTCATTGTGAATGAGTGTCGGCAAAGGGACCATCAAGAGCAGGAAGGCAATCGGGAAAGCTAGCGTTCTCAGCATCTTCCAGCCCGCAAAATATACGATTAAGCCGGCTATGGTTCCTATAATCGCGATCCGGGTAAGAAACAGCTCGGCTCCGAGACTTCCTAGAAACAACAAGCCTATCGCACCCACCACAATCAGCAGACCGTGAAAACTAGGCTTGATCGCGACTCTGGCTAATTCGTCTCGCCTGTTCCAAGCTAAGTACCCGGAGAGTAACGGCACGAAAATCCCGTGCGAGTAATTCGGATCTTTGTACCAATCACCCGCCAAGCCTCGGAGTACAGAGGCGAACGGTACTAAGCTTGCGCCGACTAGCAACAAAACACGCCAATTAATCCAGGAAATGGCTGCGCTGGTAGTGCCTACCGAAACCGAGGTTTCCGAAGCAAGGGAATTCATCGTAGGTCCACTATCAATGTTCCTTTTGAGGATCAAAATGGCTAGGGACGGAGCAGAGCGGTCGCATTGGCGGCGTTCAAGCGTAGCCGCTTCGAGATTGAACGGAACGAACTATCCACTTGCCGTCGATCTTCTGGCGCAAACCCGACAGCATAGACGAGCAACGCGGAAAGAATGGTCTGTGCAATTACAAACTCGACGAAAGTCAAACGATTCGCGCCGACTTGCCAAGGCAGCGCCGCTTCACAAATCGCAGCGAATATGCAAGTTGCAAGCACGGGACGCGCGAACGATCTGGTCATGTATTGCCATGCAGACATTCCAATCAAGCGTAGCGTATACCACGGCTGAATCAGAACCGCCGTCACCAGCATGGGAATGGTGGTGCCCAATACCACACCGAAAAGACCATACCGGCGCGCCCAATACACACTAAGGGCCAAATTCAACAGCCCTTCCCCCACCGTCCACCAACCTAGAGCCCTATGCCGCCCTTTGGCAAACATCAAGCATTGCGATGGTAACTGGCTGAGAGAAACCACGTATCCGACGGCCAGGATCACTAACAACGGATATGCAGCTACGAAACGCTCGCCCAGCCAAAGGCGCAGCAGTGTCTTGCCGTCCAGCACGATGATGACAGTAATGAAACAGCTGAAAAGGGCGCATGCCCGCGTCCCTCGGATGAAAAGCTCGCGAGCTTCGGCGGTTTGTCCACGGCCTTCTAGCTCGCTGAATCGCGGCGTAAATGGGCCAGCCAGTCCTGCCAGGATGTAGCGGAAATAAATCATGATGCGTTCCACAGGGCTGATGATTGTAATCACGGCAACGCTCAACAGTCGGCCGGTTACTAGATCGTCAGTGAAAAAGCGCACATAGTCGCCGCCGCTGCTGAGATACGCATAAAAGCTGAAGTGCGCCAGTTCTTTCGCCCGCGTCCAACTCGCCTGCCGCCAGTTGAAAGAAATTTCCGGGTCAGCGTAGCGCAACAGCCAAAAATATGCCGGCACGGTGGTGATGGTCATGCCCAACATCGCGAAGGAAACTCCGAAAAGACCGTAACCTGAATGCAAGACCATCAGAAAGAGTACTGCTCGCACGACCGCAGACACGATTCCCACCAAGTTGTACAGATCAAAACGCTGCAAGCCAATCAAGTAGGTGGAGAGGCCGCGCGTGGGCAGCGTAATCACCATGTTCGCGCCCACCAGCGCGGTCACCCAGCGAAATACCAGACGGGCCGCTCCCCCGATACGAAAGAAATTCGGCAGAAACCACACCAGGACTGCCGTCACGAAGCACAGGAATAGAGACACGGCTAGCAAGGCCGCCATGGTCGTAACAAAGATTTCGTTCAGGGATTGGCGTTCGTCCCGGCCGCTGGTGTGGGCCACAAATCGTTGCATCGTGACCCGCATCCCCGTGTCTAGCAGGCCGTACGAATCCATCACCGAAAGCACGACCGCCCATATCCCGTACTGAAAGTCTCCCAGAGACCTGATGAGAATGGGAATCAGAGCAAAGTTGACAATGCCGGTCACGCCCATGCCCGTCCAGTTGGACAGAACACTGCGTGCAATAGGGCTTCGAACTTGTTTACTCTGCATGGTGGACGAGGAGTTCTGGGAGTTTCGCTAATGTGCCAGCCGATTTCGGGCTTGTTCCCTGCCGGCTAGGAACCCGTTGAGTAGGCCTCTAAACGGGCCTACAGACACTCGCTTGGTAGACGCCGCCACAGTAGCCAGGCAGTAGCCAGCCATTAGCCAGCCGAACCGGACATAATTTGCGACGCCGGTCGCCCAGTTGGACAGGAACAGGTACGTCGCCCTCTCGACCTCGACCTCGATCCAGTGCAGACGCGATCTGCCGTTTGAGCTGCGCTTATGAAATAGACGAGCGGCCGGGTTCACCAGCAGGACGGTTCCCCGAGGCAGCTGTGCACAGAAATCAGCGTCATCCGGGCCGTGAACTTTTTCGTCAAATCTAAGATGGCCCACTGCGGCAGCCCGAAAGCTCATAAGAGCACCCGTAACTTTGCGCGCTGGCAGCGGCTTGGAGTCCCGAAGACGATCAGCGCTCCAGTAAATCGGCTGCCGCTCGTCGTGGAACGGCCCCGTAAGAAATATGCGCGCCCACGCTCGGAAAGCGAGGGGCGGCCGTACATAATTAGTGAACACTCCCGAGACTCCATCAGCCGTCGGATAGCGACGATATGCGTCCAGAAGATTTTCGATAAACTCCGGTTCTAAGAGAACGTCATCGTCCAAAAAAAGCCAAATGTTCCCGCTTGCCACGTCCATGGCGCGGTTACGCGCGGCCGATAGGCCTGGTATCGATGGATCGTGTAGGTGCAAGAGAATCCGATCGCACCGCGCCGGGTCAGCAGCTTTGCGCACTTCTGCCCGCAGCCTACTCCCAATTTCGTCATCGAGACTTTGATCAACGACGATAGCCTCGATTGGCAGCATCGATTGCGCAAAAATTGTGCGCACGGTTGCCGCAACATCCTCAGGACGGTACTTTGTTGGTATAATAACCGACACCCGAAGGGATAGGCGGCGGTTCAGAGTTTCGCTATCGGGCGGTGTCACGCTCCAGCTCCCGGTTACACCCAGCAATAAACGCAACTTCTTGAGATTGGAGCCCGTTATCCGAGGGTACTCAAAGACGTATCCTGCTCGGACAAGCGGTCCAACGTGTGTTCCAATTTCCCCGGGTAAATTTGGAAGTAGTCTGAGTACACTGTTACGTATTCGGCTAAAGCCTCTCTCCAATGACGCATCACGTTTAACCCGAGCGCATCAAGTTTAGACGTGACAAGCCGTTCACTATCTGGCCTAGGAGCGAAGTATTCTGACGCCCAGAAGGCCGAGTCCACTACGTTCACCTTAATTTTGTCCTGTAGGCCCAGCAGCCGCAGAAATTCCACAGCCACATCATACCTGCTGGCGTCCCCTTTGCAGACCATATTGAAAGTCCCGTATGTCCTGGTTTTCAAAAGCGTCTCAATACCGAGCGTAAAATCAGCGACGTATGTGGGCGTGCCGAGTTTATCTTTAACAACGTTAAGCTCAGTAGCTCCTGATTTGATCTGCTTCCAGATCTTGTTGATGAATTTTTTGTCCTTCTGACCTGAACCCATTTGCCAGCCGCACCGTACAACAATATGCTCCGGTACCGTTTGAGCTATCAGCTCTCCCCAATACTTCGACTTGGCGTAAACACAGATGGGATTTGGCCTGTCTTCGTCTGTGTAGTACTCCTTCTTGCCGTCAAAAATGCCCGCCGTGCTAATATAAACATACGGAATGCCCAAGCTGGATGCTAAAGCAGCGCAATTGGCAGAGCCGCCTGTGTTGGTCTCAATGGCTTCCCCGGCATTAAGTTCGCACTCTTCCAAGCTGGTCATCGCCGCTAAGTTCATGATGACATCTGGACGAAATTCCACAACGTCATCGTGCATCTGGAGGTAATTACGGACATCTCTATACTCTAACCAAGGCTCGGTACGGTTTATGTCCGTAGCCAAAAGTTTGTGTTCTTCGGAGAAGTGCCTGTACAAAGCGTCTCCCAGCATACCCCCACACCCGAGTACATAGATTCTCATCACGGTCTCCTGAGTTTAATGAATCTGATCGCTTGTCTTGCAGAATAGTGCTTTGGAAACGCCCGCCCTTTTAGTCCTGTATGCGTCGTACGTTGTGTCGGTCGCATATCTCAGGACGGAATGGGCTGTGCCGCGGCTAATGAGTCAACTGAAGCATTGCATTACTGCTGGGCCGGCAGATTGGCCAGTATGTATTGATGAGCCTGGTTGACCAGGTCGAGCACGTCGCCGTAATCGCGCGCCTCGCCGCCAGTCGGATAGCCCGACGGATCGGTACCAGCAGCCACCTGTGCCTCCTTGCCGTTGTAGAGGTTGTCGCGAAAAGTGACGATGCCCCAGTTCGACTGTTCGCCGACATTATCGTTCAACTGAAACCAGAGCTGGCCGACAAACGGGCGTCCGCCATTCGGGTAGGCCCAGGAAATGTACTGCGTAGTTTCGTTGTAATAGTCCTGTCCCCGCGCTTGCTGCGTGCTGAACTGCCCGCCATCAACGATATTAGGGACGGCGTACAGCTGGGAGTCAGGGTTAGCGTGGCGGAACTCCACCGTAAAGAACGGGTGGTCGCCATAATTAGAGTAAATAAAGTTCATTTTGTCTTGCGTCATCGTGACCGGATTTACGCCGACGTCCAACTCCATGGCATCGACCGTACCATTGGCCGCTTGCAATACTTCCTGAGGAGGCATACCTCCCCAAGTGCTCATCGACTCTGGCCCAAAGAACATCAGATTTGGATACTGTGCCTGCAGATGAGTTCGGTAGCCCGAGAAATACGTGTAGGCGATGCTGTAAAGCAACGTGGAGAGATCCGCCTTGAGATTGGCATTCACGTCCGAAAGGTTGGTCCAGTCTTTTCCTGTCCAGCCCTGGTGTGAAACGCGCGCGTCCTCGTCCATCAGGCCAGTTCCGCTACCCCAGCCGCCGTAGATGTAGTTGACAGTAATGGGCGCGCCGGCAGCAGGAGCGTTCGCTGCGCTGAACTTTAACGTGATCTGTCCTGTCGACCAATTTATCGAGCAGCCAGTGTTGTCAATGTTGGGGCCGTAGAACCACTTGCCCGCCCAGCCGCCCCAGTTGGCAAATTGCCCAATGTCCCCAGCCACGACCTTGCCACCCACCAGAATTTGGATGGTGTTGTAGGTGGGCAGATTGGCCAGGGTGGTCGTGAAACTGAGAGTAGAGCCATCGCCAGTGCCAAGGGAAGCGCCAGTCACCGCGGTCCCCGAGGAGCCAAACGCACTGTAATTCGATCCCCAGGCTGTATTGAGCGCAGCAATGGTACCGTATTTGGCCTCCAACTGCTGTTGCCAAACGACTTTCATGTGGTTGGTGGTGTCCGACGTGTAAAGCTGCGCTTGACCCACATTGGCTACCAGTTGAGGCGAACTCGACATCACAAGCCAGGCTAAGTTGGGATTTGTATGCCCTAACTGTGCTGGGAAAGCCGGGCCAATGGCCATGCCGTACCATTGGTCACTATCGTCGCCCGCTAAGCCGATCAAGTACTTTGCGTAGGGGGACGCACTCCAGCTCTTAAAAAAGTAGTCGTTTACAAGATCGGCATCCAACCATTCCAAGAGATGAGGGCTGCACCAATCTGGCATGATCTGGGGCACATATCCATGACTGTTGAGGTAAGTTAGGCTCAGTGCATACGCGACGTTCAACGTAAGTCCGGTGAGCGAGTAACCTTCTGGGTTGAAGGTGGAATAGTAACCTGGCCGAATATTCTGAACAAACGGCATTTTCACTGGGATGGTATGATCACCAGGCCAGGCGGCGTTAGTTACGTATGGCACCGTGGAACCACTGTAAAATCCTATGGTATTAAAGTTAAACGCCAAGAGGCGACGATTCAATTGTGGCAGGTACTTCACCCAGTTACCGCATGTATCTCCGTACTTCTGTGCGATGATGTAGGAATAGCCTCCCGGATTACAACTGGGGTTGTTTGATGAAACCGTGGTCGGTACTAGGACAAGGTCCATGCCAGTCATATAAAAACCGTTGTTATCCGGGTCTACGAACAGCCATTTGTTGCCGAACTTTTCCACACGCCAGTGGGTAGGCGTGGGCGCGTTGGGTGAAGGCATGGAAACTAATCCGCCGTAGCTGTCCAACTCGACCACGCTCACTGTCTGCATGTACGACACGGAACTGGTCTGCACCGGCGAAGAGGAATCGGCAACTTCAACGGTGAAAGTGAACTGCCCACTTTGACTTGGAGTACCGGCGAGGGCTCCGCTGGCCGGAGTCAAAGCGATGCCGGAGGGCAACTGGCCTGAGGCCACACTCCAGGTATAAGGGCCGGTGCCGTTGCTCGCTGCCATCGTCTGCGAAAACGACGCGCCTACCGTGGCCGGCAAAATCGAAGTGGTTACAATGGTCAACGCCGCAGGGGTCTCAGGGGCACTAGGAGGCATGGGCCGCGGAGCGGGCGACTGTGACGAGCTAGAAAAACCACTGCAGCTCGCTTGCACAAATACCAGCAGCAGGGCCAAATCCTTAACTCCCAACCGCGACATGGCCGAAACTCCTCCGCTCCCTAAGTTTAGGAAGATCGCGAGGCGACCGGAAGGTAACGAAAGGAGTAGTGAGAAACAAACCAAAATCATGGCTAAAACCGAACCGAGGTGGACGAAGCGAAACTTATGCTTGCCGGCCATCGGGAGGAAACGCCGTTCGCAGAGTCAGCGTCGGCGCGGAACTTTAGGAGCTCATTGCGCTGCTGGGGCGGACTCCGTGGATCGCGGTGCTATAAATAACACACTCGTTATTCTCGGACGTTTTATGGAGAATGGCGCTTTGCTGGAGTACCGCATCCTGAGTGGGATTCCAATAGATTACATATATCGTGCGCGGCGCTTCATCGAATGAGCGCTCCAAATGGCGAATCAAGCTCTCCATCGAAGCGCGGCCGAAAGGATTAAACATGTAGATGACAAGATCGTCTTTTGGGAACACGTAGTTGGTGGCATCCCCACACACAATCTCAAAGTGGACGTCGCACGCAGCACGGGATTTGAACGCCCGGACATTTTGCTCAGCGATGTTACAAAGACTAGGCGAAAACTCCACACCTACAACCCGCCGGAAGCGGCACCGTGATGCGACCAGTAGCACGCGACCCTTTCCCGCCCCGATGTCGATAAACGTAAAGCGTGAATAGTCAATTTTGATTCGTTTAATTGCTTGGAGAAGCTTCGATGGTTTCGACGGGGAGTATTGAACAGCAAAATGCGTGTCGCGCGTGGAAACGCCTAAATTATCCGCGTGAACGACGCCGTCAGTATCGACGCCGTAAGCGTTGTCGAACGCCAACTCTTGTCTTCCCGATGGAAACAAATGCAGCCACAAATGGTACGGAAGGCTGCGCCAGAGCCAGCGCGCGGTCCCTAGCAGACCATAATTCCTGAGAATCCAGGCCGGGGATTGGCCTCGCAGCCATCCATTCGTCTTTCCCACCCCTTCGTCTCCGAATCCGCCGAAAGTCACTTTAGCCAGCAAATGAGGCAGCTGTTAACACACAGAAGGCTGCGAACCAGCGCACCTGCAAGGTCTGAAACAATCTGACTCGCGACCGCTGCTGTCTCAAGTGGAACAACGCATAACACCAACAAGCAATTCCACAACGTGTGCCGCACAGCAAACAACCAACACACCCCAACGAACAAGCTCACGGACACCAAAGGGGCTCAGTGCACACGCCGCGGATCTCCAAGCATGCAATACTTAATTAGGCTCATGGGGCCGACGTCAAGAGTCCACACGGGATGGTTCGACCAAGGTAGCCCCAGTATTAGGAAATAGGGTTCTGTGCAGGAATCTGACAGGGCCCGCGATTTTGGCGGGGTCGGCTTTCCGGTCAAAGCGGGTACCGGCGCCGTAGTCGCTGTGGAAATGTGGGAACCCGCGGTTGGTGCGGGTTTCCAA
>Ga0116134_1001213_pt1 | contig 13099 bp, 10 predicted proteins | sample June2015DPH_19_5_FD_89737 | JGI IMG/M metagenome (GOLD analysis project Ga0116134, IMG submission 89737) | Peatland microbial communities from SPRUCE experiment site at the Marcell Experimental Forest, Minnesota, USA - June2015DPH_19_40 | ecosystem: Environmental > Terrestrial > Soil > Wetlands...
CGGCCAGGCAGGCGCTCGAAGTTCTTCTGAAGACCGACGTTGCCGTGGTGTTGATGGACGTGAGCATGCCTGACCTCGATGGCTTTGAGTTAGCGACGATGATCCGGCAGCATCCCCGCTTCCAGAGGACCGCGATCATTTTCATCTCCGCCGTCCACCTGACCGACCTCGACCAGCTCAAAGGATACGAGCATGGAGCCGTGGATTACATTTCTGTTCCGGTCATCGCGGAACTCTTGCGCGCCAAAGTCAGGGTGTTCGCCGAATTGCACCGCAAGACTCGACAGTTGGAAGCCTTGAATCGAGAACTCGAGCAGCGAGTCGCGCAGCGGACGGAGGAATTAGAGTCAAAGGCGCAAGCGTTGCTGGAGCTTAACTTAGAACTGGCCGAAAAGAACCTGGAGCTCGATGCCATTGTGCACACCGCTCCCGATATCATCTTCAGCCGGCATCCAGACGGCGCCAGAGATTACATCAGCGATCGATTTTATGAATATACGGGGGCTGCGCCAGGATCGGCGCTGGGCTTCGGCTGGTGGGATTACCTGCATCCCGACGATCAGGAGAGGAGCCTTCAGCGCTGGCTCGACTGCGTCCAATCGGGCGAGAATTACGAAGTGGAATACCGCTTGCGGGGGAAAAGCGGAGACTACCGCTGGTTCCGTGCCCGCGCCGTGCCGATTCGAGATCATTCGGGAAGGATCGTGCGATGGTACGGCACCTGTTCCGATATCCACGACAGCAAACGGTTAGAACAGTCGATGCGTGACAACGCCATCGAACTGGAAAAAATGGTCGATAAACGGACCGACGAACTGCGGCGCCTTTCTGTGCGGCTCATGTCGGCGCAGGATCAAGAACGCCGCCGTATTGCGCGCGACCTGCACGACGGACTGGGACAAGAGCTGGCGGTGGCGAAGATGATATTGGACAAAATGCTTTTGCAAAACACATCGCCGCCGCAAGAAGCATGTGTCCAGGCCAGCAGCATCATCGATCGCGCGATTCAGCAGGTGCGCACCATGTCGCATCTGCTGCATCCGCCGCTGCTGGATGAGGTTGGATTGTTGTCGGCTCTTGCCTGGTACACGGAAGGGCTTACCAAGCGCAGCAGCATCGAGGCCTTCCTCGACGTCCAACCGCCTGACTTCCCCAGATTGGCATCGGAGGTCGAGACGGCGGTCTTCCGCATTGTGCAAGAGGCACTGACCAATGTGTTCCGGCATTCGGAAGCTCGGAAGGTGTGGATTACCTTGCATCAAAGAGAGGGGTTGATCGTGGTCTCGGTGCTCGATGATGGCAAGGGAATCGACGAGCGGGTTGCGGAGTTGCGTCCCGAGAAAGTGGGAGTTGGTATTGGTGGTATGAGACAGCGGGCCCGGGAATTTGGTGGAGAATTGCGGCTGAAGAACGCCGATCCGGGAACCCTGCTCGAACTGGTGATTCCCGCGAATTCGGTGTTGCGGGAGCCCAGCTCAGTCCTCGATGGATGCGCTTAGCCAGTTGCGTTTGTTTCTTTGCGATGGCAAGGCGTACAGCAAGTTCCACAATCGAGTACAGGACCACCCCGATGGGACGGTTTCGGTAGGTTCGCTAGTCTCGTCTCCGTACCATGCATCTCCGCGCCTTAATGGAGAGCAAATTCAAGGCATCTGTTTTGCGCCAAGGAGACGACTCCAGTGGCTACTTGCGTGATATCCGCGACACCAACCAATCTGCCTCCGGCAAATATGATTTCGCTACCGGATAATAAACAGCAAAAGAGTTCAGAAGCCAGCCTGGTGCAGCGGGCACAGCAGGGCAACGAGGAGGCTTTTGCCACGCTCTACGAGTCGCACAAGAAGCGCGTGTATTCGGTTTGTTTGCAGATGACCAGAGATGTGGCGGATGCCGAAGATCTGACGCAGGAAGCGTTTCTGCAGGTGTTTCGCAGTATCAACTCATTTCGAGGCGATTCCGCCTTCTCCACCTGGCTGTACCGCATTGCGGTAAACACGGTGTTGATGAAGCTACGGCGGCGCAAGGCTCCGCCGTTGGTTTCGCTGGACGAACCCGTCTCGGTCGAATCGCCATCTCTGAAACGCGAGGTGGGGAGCGCGGATCCCAGGCTCTGCGGCGCGGTTGACCGCATTGCGTTGCGCCGCGCCGTCGAGGAACTTCCTGCGGGTTGCCGGCAAATCTTCGACCTCCACGAGGTCGAAGGATATCAGCATCACGAGATCGCTCAACTCCTGCAATGCTCCATCGGAACCTCCAAGTCCCAGCTCCACAAAGCAAAGATTAAGATGCGGGATGTGCTGTTTCCGAAAAGGAGAAGCCCTCGGCTAACCCTGGGCGACACTTCCGAAGGTCAGCGAAAAACAAGGGGATACAGGAATCCCTGTATTCGAGCCCACGGTAGAACCATGCTAGTCTGACTCTGCTTCACTGGTCTGCTGAGCTCGAGAGTGAGGCTTCTAAGCAGTGCGGGTGGACTTCCGGCCGACGAGGCCAAACGCCCAGCCGCCGCCAACCGTGGAACCTCAGCCCATGGTTTGCAGGAAACTGCTGCAGGGAAACGGCTTTTATGACGGTTCGCATTCTGTTGGTGGATGATCACCCTGTAGTGAGGCAAGGGCTGAGGACTTTGTTGGATGGGCGATCCGGATGGGAAGTGGTCGGGGAGGCGTCGGATGGCGTCGAAGCCCTGGAAAAGGTCAGCGATTTGCAACCTGATGTCGTGGTGCTCGACGTCACCATGCCGAGAATGAATGGTATTGAAGCCTGCCGTTTAATCCAGCAGAGAACCCCCGGGCGCGAAGTGTTATTTGTTACGCAACATGATTCTCCGCAGATGATGCGGGAGGCGTTAGCTGCCGGAGCCCGAGGCTACGTCGTGAAATCGAATCTTGCCCGGGATCTGGTGGAAGCTGTCGATGCGGTGAGCCAGCATCGGGAATTTACCGCGCTGAAGCGAGGTCCGCATGCTCAGTCTTGAAATGCCCAGGACATTGTCACTTTCGAATCTCTAGCCAAGTCCGCCGTAGGAGGATCTGCCGTGAAACTGCGTATCCTGTTAGCCGATGATCACGAGATTGTACGCCGCGGCTTGTGTGCGCTTCTCCAGAAGCATGAGGGATGGGAAGTGTGCGGGGAAGCATCCGATGGCCGCCAGGCGATCGAAATGGCGAAGCAACTGAAGCCGGACGTTGTGATCCTGGACATTGGCATGCCCCATCTCAACGGCCTGGACGTCACGCGTCAACTGCTGCATCATGACCCCCATTTTAAGATCATTGTGCTGACCATCACCGATGCCGATCAGGTCATCCGCGAAGCGCTGGACGCTGGCGCGCGCGGGTTCGTACTCAAATCCGATGCGGCTCGCGACCTGGTCTCTGCCGTCGAAGCCCTGCAGAGCAAGCGAATGTTCTTTACCCCGCGCGTGAACGATCTCGTGTTGCGAGGTTTCCTCGACAAGGGGCGCGCCATTTCCCGCGATGAGCCTCCGAATTTGCCCATACTGACGGCCCGGGAACGTGAGGTCACGCAACTTCTGGCGGAAGGAAAGAGTTCCAAGGAAGTGGCCTCACTGCTGAACCTGAGCACCAAGACGGTGGAGACTCACCGCAGCAACATCATGCGGAAATTGAGTCTGCACTCCATCCGCGATCTGGTTGTCTATGCCATCAAGAACAGCATCATCCAGATTCAGATGCCGCCTCAAGCCGGCAGCGCGAAGGAAAGCACCGTGGCCTGAGGGCCCAGCCCTGGTTTTGCAAACACAAAACCGATCCCATAGTTGTGAACCACCGCCATGAACCGCAGCAGTGAGCCACATCTACCGGCGCAGGCGCAGAGAACATCGAAATCTGTGCCGTGCGTAAACCCATCGGCAATAAAAAATGGAGTCCCGGCCGACAAGATCGGGACTCCGCAAGTGATTTTGCCCTAAAGGAGAAACGAAGAGAAACTAAGAAGCGCGACGCTGACGGTCGCCTTTCTCGTCATCCTGCTCATTGTCGTACTCACGCTGACCACCCTTTTTCGGTTGACCAGGCTGCTGTTGGCTGGGTTGTTGCTGGCCGTGCTGTCCCTGTTGACCAGGCTGCCCGCCGTGTTGTCCTTGTTGTCCGGATTGGCCACTCTGCTGGCCTTCCTTTTCCTTATCGTCTGCCATGAAAATTTCCTCCCAGCAAAGCACGAGCCGTCCCGCGCCTTGAGATTTGATAGACATCTGAAGGTTAGTTGCTGCCAAGGAAGGCAGGGTTGGGAAGGATCTCCCCGGCCGATCGTGAATTTGCCGAGCGCGATGCAAGTTTCATGAGTTTTGTCTCCTTCATTACCATCACTGCAACCAAGCAGTGTTGGCTCACCGATACTTGACCGAACCGACGCGCAGACCCGCTACACTCTGCTGCCTGCCCGGCCGAAGTGTGCGATCAGTGAGACTAGGAAAAGCACCAGAAAAACCAAAAACAGCAGCTTGGCAATGCCGGCGGCGGCAACCGCGATTCCCGTAAAGCCCAGGAGCGCGGCGATCAGCGCTACCACTAAAAACGTTATGGCCCAGTTAAGCATGGTCAACCTCCGTTGATTTAGCTCTGCCAGCATAAGCGGAAGCCAGCCTCGCCCAAATCCCTTTGAAACTGTATCTTGCTCTCCCAAGTCCGGTAAGAACCGCCTCTGAGTGGGGTATTCTGTATCACCATTTGAGGGGTCACGGTCAGCACTCGACCTCCCGCCCAAACCGTGGGTCGCACCAGCCCGAGTCGCTCGACGCAGAGGCCGGAATCGAGCCCTGGGGACATCATTGCTGTCTGGGCCAGCAAATCAACCCTCCCCTGCGTGTCCTATCCAATCTAAAGTGGACTGCGAAATCGTCCGAAGTTAAACACAGGAGGAGTGCGAAATCTCTGCGCTCAGGCCCCCTGAGGCTGTGCCCGGCACGCAGTTCTCTTAAATGCGTGAGAAATAACGGCTTGCGGCGGCAAGCGGGGATGGTGTTAGCAAGAGCCGGGGATCTCGGTCCCTGATCTTTCGTGGTGGCGGTGATGCTTCCACAACGAAACAACATCAATGGACACAATCATGGCCCTCTGGTCGATCCGGAAGAAGTTACAGGTGTTGTTGCTGGTTGTCTTCCTGCCCGCGGTTGCGGTCATCGTCGCCACCGGCTTGAACCAGCGCCGGAGCGAGATCGAGGAGGCGCGAAGCAATGCCCTGCTCATGGTGAAGAGCCTGACCACCCAGCAGGAGCAGATTGCCAGCGCGACCCAAACGATACTCACCCTGCTGGCGCAATTGCCGGCCGTGCAGAACCTGGACGCGAAGGAATGCAACAATCTGTTCGGTGAAATACATCGTCGCTTCCCCGTCTACTCGGTCATCCTGGCTGCGACGCCGGATGGAAACGCATTTGCCGCGTCCATGCCAATCAAACCGGGCACAATCAACCTGGCGGACCGCAAACACTTTAGGGATGCAATCAGCACGCGTGACTTTTCCGTAGGAGAATATATTGTAGGCAGGATTAGTAACGTAAGATCGCTCAACTACAGCTACCCTGCCTTCGACCCCAAAGGGAATCTTGTCGCAATCGTCATTGTGGGCTTTAACTTAGACGAGTACGCTCGCTTCATATCGAAGGCTCATCCCGCCGACGGGGTTGCGTTTGCGGTTGCGGACTGGAAAGGCGTGCGGCTGTTCCGAATGCCGGAAACTCCGTCTGCGGCTGCCGGTACGCCCTTACCTTCGGATTTAGTCCGGTTCATGTCGGGCGCCTCCCAGTACGGATCTTACGACCGGGTCTCTCAGGATGGTGTAACCCGGATCTATGCTTTCAGCCAGTTGCGTCTGCGGGAAGATTTGCCTCCGTACCTGTACATGCTGGTGGGCATTCCCAGAGATCCGATCATGCGCAATGCCAATCTTCGCCTGCTGAGAAGCCTTTTGCTACTTGGGATCGCGGCCGTCCTGGCGGTGGTGGCGGCCTGGATTTTCGCGGGACGCATCCTCATCAAGCCGATGAACCGGCTGGTCACGGCTACACGGCTATTCGGCAAGGGCGCGATGAATGTGCGAACAGGTGTGCCCCACACCGCTGATGAGCTGGGGCAATTGGCGCGATCCTTCGACGACACGATAGTGTTGCTGGAGGCGAGGGATGCTGAGCGCAAGAAAGCGGAAGAGGCACTGCGCGTGTCTTCCGCGGAGACGGAGCTGTTCCTGGCGTGTATTCCTTCGATCCTGATTGGATTGGATTCGGCCGGGCGTATAACCCGCTGGAATGCCGCAGCGGTAGCCACCTTCGGAGTCGACGCTGCGAACGTAATTGGCCGGACCCTGGACGGCTGTGGAGTCCAATGGGCGCGCTCGGACTTGAGCAGCGAAGTAACCCGATGGCTGGCCGCCACCGCCTTCCTCTCCCCTGAAGACCTCACGTTTAAGCGCGGAGACGACACGCGGTTTCTAGGCCTTGGGGTGCAACCGATCGGAGGATCGAGCGGCACCTCAGGACTCATCGTCACCGGGGCCGACATCACGCGGCGCAAATGCCTAGAGGCGCAACTGCGCCAAGCGCAGAAACTCGAAGCGGTGGGCCAACTCGCGGCCGGCATTGCGCACGAAATCAACACTCCCGCGCAGTTTGTCGGCGACAACATTGGATTTCTAAAGGAGTCATGGGCCAACATCGCCGACCTGATTCAGCTTTCCCGCCGGCTTCGGGAAGAGGCCGGCAGCTCCCTTCAGGCCCAGACCGCCGCCGCCCTGGACGCGGCCTGCCGACGGGCCGATGTCGACTACCTGTTGGCGGAAGTACCCAGCGCGATTGACCAATCGTCAAAGGGAATGGAGCGAATCTCCGAGATCGTTCGCGCCGTTAAGGAATTCTCGCACCCCGGCGGAAAGGAGAAGCGCCCGGTCGATATCAACCATGCCATCAGCAACACCATTATCGTGGCTCGAAATGAATGGAAATACGTGGCGGATATGGTCACGCAGCTCGATCCAAGCGTGGTTCCGGTGTCTTGCCTGGCCGGGGAGTTCAACCAGGTAATGCTGAACCTCATCGTCAACGCCGCCCAAGCGATCGCCGCCAGGACCGCTGGAACGCAGGGCGCCAAAGGAACGATCACCATTTCGACCACCCAACTGCAAGACGCGGTGAGGATTGCCATTCACGATACGGGGGCCGGGATCCCGGAGCACATCCGGTCCCGCGTGTTTGAACCGTTTTTTACCACGAAACCGGTTGGGCAGGGCACGGGCCAGGGGCTCGCCTTGGCCCATACAGTGATCGTGCAACGGCATAAGGGACAGATCTGGTTCGAAAGCGCGGTAGACATCGGGACGACATTCTTCGTCCTACTGCCGCTCACACTAAATGCGAACCCATGATCGGGCCTTTGCGAGCTATGGCAACGATGCCACGGAAAAATGTTCATTTCTATCCCGCGGCCGCTAAATGACCCGAGTTCGTTGTCCACACGATATGTGACCGTCCTTAAGGATGCCCTGAAACGAAAACTCGAGTCTTTCCCGCCGCCCGTGTAGCCGCCCCCTACGAAGCGCCTTTCACGAAAGCGAGTGTGGTTGTGGGCATGGAGACAGTCACGTCCCCGGCAATCATACGCCGTGCGTGGAAGTTCTTGAGCTTGATCAGGAGCGGCGCGGTGACCTCTTGACCTTGGGAGACGAGCAACGCTCCCTCGCCGGTGCGCATTTCTTCCTGAATGATCATGCCGTCCGAAAGTTCCTCAATCCGGCACTTTCGTATCTCGCCCAGTTCGGCGTTCGGGTCCAAAGTCACCAGAGCCTCGAAAAACTCCGGACTGAAGCTCTTGTTTTGGCTAGCCAGCCGATGTGCCGCTTCGGTTCGCGAAGTCCCCTTATGGATGAGTTGTTCGTACGCCAAGGTCAGCCGGAGTATTTCCGCTCCCAGCCGCATGTCCGACCTCTCGGACTCGTCGACCTCGCGGACCGGGCGGTTCTGGTGCTCGATCATCCACGCGATGGGCTCCAGCCGAGGGATTTTCGAAAGTAGACCATAGGCGACACTGGGGTGTGCGTCATATTGCGCCTGCTCGGTTGGGGAAAGCTTCTCACCGTTGTATACGGCCTCAATCGTTTCCGGAGCCAAAGTGACGCAACCTAGTTGGGACATCATGGCGGCGACCTCGTATTGCCACGGGTTTCCCAGCTTCATCGAGGTTACGATGTGGTGGATGTAGCGGCGGGCGCGCTCGGCGCGGCCGAAGGCTGTGGGATTGACCAGGCTGAGTACGTCGGTCAGCACGTGAACGGTGCCGCTTAGAGTTTGTTCCAAAAGTTGCCTTTCGGCAGTGACCAGGCGGTACTGTACCAGGGCAGCGGTCAGGGTTTTCGCCATCATTTCCTTGCTGCAGGGCTTGGTGAGGAAGCGGAAGATGCTGCCCTCGTTGATGGCATTGATGGCCGTTTCAATTTCAGCGTTGCCGGTAAGCATGACGCGGATGGTGTCCGGCGATTGGGCTTTGATTTTGCTCAAAAGCTGGATGCCATCCATGCCGGGCATTCGCATGTCGGAAACCAGGACCGCGTAGGGTCCGTTGTCAGCAACGAGTTTCAGGGCTTGCTCACCGCCCTGGGCAGTCTCCATCAGAAACTCGCGGCTCAAACTGCGCCGGTAGCCGTCCAGGATGTTGCTATCGTCGTCCACTAGAAGGATCTTTTCAGCCATGGTGTTCCTCTCTCTCGTCAATCAGCAAAAGAATCTTTTCACTCACGATCACGCACCCGCTGTTGCCCATCGGCATCGAGCATGCTGCGCCACGCCTGCTCTCGTTCCGCGCAACCGATTCCGGCCAGGAAAACCCCGTCGATCGGAATTCGGTCCCGCAGCCGCGAGGTGCTTTTTTCGTCGTGATACGCGCTGGCCACGTGCACCGCGGCCAGCGGCGAAAACTTCACGCTCAAGCTACCGGCAGGGTCGTGGTGCCAGGCAACGGCTTCGACAATCGTGCTCGGCAGTCCCCATAAGCCAAACAGATAGGCCGCCACCTGGGCATGGCTGCAGCCCAGCAGTTCGCGCTCCGCCGCACAAAGCCCGACGTCCGCCTTCTCCCTGTGTTCCAGCACCTTCCCGTACTGCTCGCCCAGGGTGGAGGCCAGAATGAGCTTACCGGCGTCGTGCAACAGGCCGGCGGTGAAAGATTCATCCTGGAGGTGCTGATCCGCGTGTTCGAAAATCGCAATCTTCCTGGCACTATTGCTGACTGCCAGGGAGTGCTCTGAAATCTGCTGCACATCGTCCGTGGTCAGCAGCGGGCTCTGAAATTGTTCGAATACGTGCGCCGTTAGTACCAAGGTCCGCAGCGTGTCCAGACCAAGGAGTTTGACGGCGTGCGAGGCGCGGGAAATTTCGCAGGGCACGTAAAAGAAAGCCGAGTTCACCAACTTCAGGACCTTCGCAGTCATAGCCATGTCGGCTCCAATCAGTTCGTCGATCCTTTGCAGCGAGGGGTCCGGACGGCGCAACTCCTCGTTCAGTTGCAGGTAAACGCGCGGCAGACTCGGCAGGTGATCGAGCTTCGCTACTAATTCGCGCAGGTCTGGATTCTGCAGCAGATCTTTGAGAGCAAAAGCGCGGATCAGCCGGGACTTCAGCTCTTCACCTTCGCAAGGCTTGGAAATAAACTGATGCGCAGGATTGACCGAGCGCAGAATGGTCTCCCGATCCGATTGCCCCGAGAGCACCATGCGCAAGGTTTGCGGCGACCGTTTCTGCACTTCTTCCAGCAACTGCGCTCCGTCCATTCCCGGCATGCGCATGTCGGTAACAATGACGTCGAAGGCCTGCCGGTCCATCGCTGCCAGAGCTTCTTCGCCGCCCGCCGCAAAAACCATTTCCCATTCCGAGCGCATGGGGCGCAGACTGCGCTGCAGCCCGGTCAGCACCATGGGTTCGTCATCGACAAACAAAATTCGTTTGGCCATGATTACGCTTCCTCCGATTTGGCAAATGGAATCCGGATGTGGAATGTGGTTCCCTTTCCCAGTTCAGAGTCGAACCATATCTTTCCTCCGTGCCGCCTCACGATGGCGGTGTGGGCAAGGGACAATCCTTGTCCCGTCCCCTTCCCCACCGGTTTGGTAGTGAAGAACGGCTCAAACACCCGCGAGCGCACGGCTTCCGGGATTCCCGCTCCGGTGTCGGAAATGGAGATCTCGGCCGAATCCTGGTCGCGCGCGGTGCAGACCACAATCTTTCCTTTGCCCTGAGAACCGTCTCCCACGACGTGCGCAATCGCCTGCGCGGCATTGATCAGGAGATTGAGAATCACCTGATTAAACTCACCCTCGTGGCAGAGCACCAAAGGCAGGTCAGGGTCAAAATGGGTTTCCACGTCAGAAACATACTTCCACTCGCTGCGCGCGACTGTGATGGTGGTCTCGATCGCCTGGTTGATGTCAATCGACTTCTTTTCTTCCGCTCCCGGATGCGAAAACTCTTTCATGGCACGTACGATCTTGGTCACGCGCTGAATCCCTTCCAGGGACTGCTCGATCGCATGGGGAATCTCAGTCTGCAGGTATTCGAAGTCCGCTCCCTGAGCCAGGGCATCGAATCGCTGCAGCGTCTGTGGCGAAATCGGTCCCGGCGTGGCTTCCTGTTGCATCTCTCGGGTAATGGCCAGCAAAGCGTGGAACGGCGGCCAGGATTCCTGCAAGAATCGGGTGTTATCGCCCACGTACTGAATGGGAGTATTGATTTCGTGCGCGATTCCAGCAGCCAACTGCCCAATCGCCTCCAGTTTCTGCGCCTGCCGCAACTGTTGGGCCAGAATCTCGCGCTCCGTCACATCTGAGCCAATAATCAGCAGCTCATCGGTTCCTTCCTCTTGCACGCCAATCCAATTCAAGTTCAGGCCCAAGAAGCGCGTCTCGCCCTTGATTACAAATGGGAGCGCCTCGACGCGCCGCGATTCTTGGCCCGCGCCCCAGGAATCAACCTCAACTTGCATATCCGCGTGCACCCACTGAATGCCGCAGTTCGCCAAGTGCTTTCCGGCCACCTCGGCGGCGGTGAGACCAAACACTTGCGCAGCCGCCAAATTCCAGCGTTTGATCCGTGAATCTCGGCTGATTCCGATAAGAATCGACGGCACCGAGTTGATGAAGAGCTCCGCTTCTTCATGCGCCCGGCGCAGCGCCTTCTGGATCGCCTTTCTCTCCGTGATATCCACGAACGTCACCATGGCGCCCACAATCTTCTCCCCGTGTTTTACCGTGTGAGACCAGTATTCGACGGGAAGACAGGCGCCGTCGGCCCGCCACACAACTTCGTCGTCAACGTGCATCATGCTGCCCGCCCGGAAGGCCTGAAAGATGCAGCATTCTTCCACCGGGTAATGGGACCCGTCGGCACGGCTGTGGTGAATGACCTCGTGCATGTTTTTCCCCAGCAAGGAACTGGCGTCCTGGTAGCCCAGCATCCGCAACAAAGCCTGGTTGCAGAACGTACAGTTGCCGCTCATGTCCAGGCCATAAATGGCCTCTGCGGTGGAATCGAGCAGCAGTTGAAGTCTCTCTTCCCGGTCTTCCAGCTTCCGCCGGGCGAGGATTCGATCGTCAATGACGCGCGAGGTCACGACGATGCGTTCCAGCTCGCCACAACGGCTCCGCACGGCACAGGCATGAGCCTCCACATAATGCCAATTGCCGTTCTTGTGACGGAAACGCAGTTCCGCTATGACTCCGTTCGCTCCCTCGCGGACCATTTTCTCGGTTGCCCGGTGAATGATGGCCAGGTCGTCGGGGTGTACCACCTCCAGGGAGTTGCGATCTTGAAGTTCGGCAACCGAATATCCCAGAAGCTTCTGGTACGCGGGGCCGACGTAAAGCGCCTTCATCCCGGGGTAATCGACGATCAGAATAAGGTCGCCCGCGTTTTCGGCGATGGCCCGAAACAGGGTCTCGCTTCGCTGCAGAGCTTCTTCCGCAGCCTTACGCTGGCCGATGTCCTGGACCACCCCCACCGACAAATCAGACTGGAGGTGATCGGCTCGCGGGATCAGTGTCACCGTCAGCAGCACCCACACCGGCCGTCCACTCTTGTGGATATATCGCTTTTCTATCTGGCAGCCCTTGGCTTCTCCGGTGGTTAGCTGTCGCAGCGATTGCACGCTTAGAACCACGTCATCCGGATGAGTGACTTCTGGAATAGTCCTGCCCTGGACTTCTTCGACGGTATAGCCAATCAGATCGCAAAAAGCTTGGTTGGCGAAGACACATCGGTCGTTTGCGTCCACCACCAGCATGCCTGCGGCAGAGTACTCGAAGATAGACTTGAAAAGCTGCGCATATCCCAGCAGACCATCGGCCGGCGCGATGCTGGTCGCCAAAAGCTCTGGTGTAACGTTGGTCGTGGAATTCAATCTCCCTCTCCTAGTCCCGGGTGGAAACGACGACCGGCAACTGCAAGGGACAGGCTGGGAAAACGCGCCTTATGGACGATGCTCTATCCTACCTGGCACCAGTATGCCGTTATTGAGATAGTCGGCATTGAGGCGCTTCAACTTGAACACTGCCGTCTACGCGGCCGTCCTTCCGTGCTTTTTGGGCCGTGAGATCGGAGCGGACGGTCGGCCGTGGGAATTCGGGAAGGCTCACGCAAGTTGATCCGCGCCGGTCAATCGCGTAAATACCTCAATGACCATCGGGTCAAATTGTGTTCCCGACCTCTGTATCAGGATCTCAAGTGCTTGTCGTTTGGGAAGGCCTCTTCTGTAGGGCCGATCAGAGCCCATCGCGTCATAGCAATCTGCAACGGCAAGAATGCGGGCATGCAAACTGATATTCTCCCCTGCCAGACCTGCTGGGTACGCACACGATGCGTCATGCTACCGTTCGTGGCTGGATGCTGTAGGCACTCCGATTGCCGTGCAACAGAAGCTGATGCCTCATGCTTCGATCACCATCACCATGAATATTTACGGGGACGTGGTGACAAACGAGATGGCAGAGGCCCACTCGAAAGTGGTCCAACTCGCCCTCCAGAAACAGTGAGAGGGTTTCAAAGGGGTTTCATGACCCGCAAGATATTGAAAGTCTGGCGGAGAGAGTGGGATTCGAATTA
>Ga0116134_1001214_pt1 | contig 13093 bp, 12 predicted proteins | sample June2015DPH_19_5_FD_89737 | JGI IMG/M metagenome (GOLD analysis project Ga0116134, IMG submission 89737) | Peatland microbial communities from SPRUCE experiment site at the Marcell Experimental Forest, Minnesota, USA - June2015DPH_19_40 | ecosystem: Environmental > Terrestrial > Soil > Wetlands...
ATCCATTCATGGAATCAAACGTCGCCACCGAATTCGTCTCCGCCAACTGTCACGCGCTTTCCGAAGGAATGCGCAAGATCCGCCATTGCGTCGATCAACTCACGGACGATCAAATCTGGTGGCGGCCGAAACCGGACATGAACAGCATCGCCAACCTGATGCTGCACCTATCAGGAAACCTGCGCCAATGGATCATCGCCGGCGTCGGCGGCGAGACGGACATCCGCAATCGCCCCATGGAATTCGCCGATCGCTCCAACCGCCCCAAATCCGAAATCCTGGCCCTCCTCGCAAAAGTTGTGTCCGAGGCGGACAAAACCCTGGCCCGCCTGACGCCCGAGCAACTCCTCTCCCGCCGGCGAATTCAAGGACATGACACGACGGTGCTATCCGCCATCACCGACACCATTTCCCATTTTCGCGGCCACGTGCAGGAGATCATCCACATGACGCGCGTGCAACTCGGCGAGAAATACCGATTCGATTATGTGCCGAAATCCGTCGAACAGCAGTCAGCAAGCGGTCCCGCTCTTTAGCGGAATTCAAGTCATAATCTGGCTAATTCTGTGTAAACGGTAAATTTGAAATTTCAGAGCCGGGGCGTGTCGCCCCGGTCCGGGCCGACACGGCCCGGCTCCGCCTTCCTTCTCGACGTGTCGAATTGGACTACAATAATCCGTCCATGCAAACCCTGACCCCTCGCCAGATCGTCGCCGAACTCGATCATTACATCATCGGCCAGTCCGACGCCAAGCGGGCCGTGGCCGTCGCCATCCGCAATCGCTGGCGCCGCCAGCAACTCCCCGAGGCCATTCGCCAGGATGTCTCGCCCAAGAACATCATCATGATCGGCCCGACCGGCGTGGGCAAAACTGAAATCGCCCGCCGACTCGCCGCCCTCACCGGCGCTCCGTTCATCAAGGTCGAGGCCACCAAGTTCACCGAGGTCGGCTATCACGGCCGCGATGTCGATTCCATGATCCGCGATCTCCTCGATTCGTCCATCGCGCTCGTTCGAGAGGAAATGACCGAAGCGGTCCACGAGCCGGCCGCCGCGCAGGTGGAGGAGCGCCTGCTCGACCTGCTGCTCGGCGGCGAGCGATCCGGCGCCTACGACGATGAGGAAACCAAGGCCAAGCGCCTGCGCGTCCGCGAAAAACTGCGCGAGCAGCTCAAAGCCGGCGAATTGGAAGACCGCGCAATCGAGTTCCAGATCGAGCAGCGCGCCACCGTCGGCGTCCTCGGCCAGGCCGGCATGGAAATGGACGTCGAATTTCAATCCATGCTGGAAAAGATGCTTCCCGCGAGGCGTGAGACGCGCCGCCTGCCGGTGGCCGATGCCCGCAAGGTCCTCCTCGCCCAGGAGGCGGAAAAACTCGTCGATCGCGACAAGATTTATCGTCAGGCCATCGAGCGCGTCGAGCAGAGCGGCATCGTGTTTCTCGACGAGATCGACAAGATTTGCGGCCCCCAATCACAACACGGCCCGGACGTTTCCCGCCAGGGCGTGCAGCGCGATCTTCTGCCGATTGTCGAAGGCTCCACGGTCATTACCAAGTATGGCCCGGTCAAGACGGACCACATTCTCTTCATCGCCGCCGGGGCGTTTCACAGCAGCAAGCCCAGCGATCTGATGCCGGAACTTCAGGGCCGTTTCCCCATCCGCGTGGAGTTGACGGACCTCACTAAGGATGATTTCGTCCGCATTCTCCACGAGCCGAAGCATTCGCTCACAAGCCAACAGGTCGAGTTGCTGGCGACCGAAGGCATCACGATCGAATTTACCGAGGATGCCATCGATCAGATGGCGCAGATGGCGTACGACCTGAATCGGCGAACGCAGAACATCGGCGCCCGCCGGCTTTATACGATCATCGAGCGCGTGGTGGAGACGATCAGCTTCGATGCCCCCGACAAGAGCGAGAAGAAAATCTCGATCACGGCCGATTACGTTCGCGAGCAACTCTCCGGCCTGATCAAGGACGAGAACCTCAGCCAGTTCATTCTCTAAATTCGTGCAAATCAAATGCAACCGCGAAGACGCGAAGACCGCGCGAAGAGATGCAACCAATTTATTTCTCCGCGTCCGTCTCGGCGCTCTCTGCGTCTCCGCGGTTGGATTTGATTCCGGAATTTCTTCGCGGCTGTCTTCGCGCCCTTCGCGTCTTTGCGATTGCATTTGATTCGCCGACCAAGGAGTTGCTCTGTGTTTGGCCGGATGCTATCTCACCGTTATGGATATTCGTCCCGCCACAGCCGAGGACGTTCCCGACGTCCTGCCGATGGTGGTCAAAACCTGCGCCCTTCACGAATCTTGGGACCCGGCCAAATACGGCTTTCTTCCCAATCCGCAGGACCGATACCGCCGCTGGCTGACCCAGCGGGCCGACGATCCCCGCAGCGTCTTCCTCGTCGCCCAGCGCGAAGGCAAAATCGTCGCCTTTCTCATCGGGACCGTCGAAGCGGAAATCCCCATCTACCGCGTCAAGGAATTCGCCTTCATTCACGATCTCTGGGTTGAAGAGGAATATCGCAACGAAGGCATCGCCCGCCAGATGGTCATGCTGGCCATCGAGCGCTTCAAGGGCATGGGCGTGAGCCAGGTTCGGCTTGATACCGCCGCGGCCAACGAGCCGGCGCGAAAACTCTTCGCTTCCTGCGGGTTTCGACTCAGCACCATGGAAATGCTGATGGAGTTGTAGCGATCATCGCAACCCCATGATTCATGACCCTATCAAACCAGTTCTTTAACCGCGGAGTGCGCAGAGATCGCCGAGATGGAGTGAGAAGGATTCACAAATCTTTGATTTGAAATTCGAGATTCCTCTGCATCTGTCTCCGCGGTCTCAGCGCTCTCTGCGGTTCAATTAGACCGTGAGATCTAGGAGCCTGCCCGATCAACGAAAAAACGAAGCAAGGGCGGCTACGCGCCGCCCCTGATTCGGTGTGGGAAAATGAAAACTCTCGTTTAAGCCGATCCTCCGCGCCGTCGCGGCCGCTTCATGAACAAGCCGCCCAATCCCAGCAGCACGATCCCGCCGACCGCCGGCTCCGGGACCACCGCCGGCGTCGCGGCCGCTTGGATGTCCTTATCAATGCTGATGACCTCCGACGAATTGCAGCCGACCTTGATGTCCCATTCAAAAGCCCATTCCCCATCGCCCGGCCCCGCCGACGCCACGTCCTGCAACGTGTACGCCGTGCTCGCGTTTGAAATGTGGCTGAGCAGGTCCGGCGACGCGGCAGTGTTCGCTGCCTCGTATTTCGACGGTTCCGGACTGACGACGGTCTGCGCTTCCATTCCGTCGCCGATATCCGTCGCCGTGTTCCCGCCGGTGATCGTCACGGTCTGGCCTGTCGTCGAGCTGTCAAGATTGAAGTTCGTGTACTCGAACAGATGAAAAGTCTGTGACGACATGCCGTCGTTGCTGACATCGATCGATTCGACGAGGTCGGAACTTTGCGACCCCGTTTGACTGCCTGTCAGCATGTACTTCACGACCACGTCAAATCCCGACGTCGAGCCGTAGGTGAACTCCGCAAAGTTGCTCAGCCCGGTGGGGGTCGAAACGAACGGAGTCAGGTCACTGATCGGCGACTGGCCTGGGGAGTCCCCGATCCGATACCAGAACGAATCCTGATCGAGTTGGTTCGTGCTGCCAATCGTCCAGTTCGTAACCGCCGCCGTGCTCGGCGTGACGGAGGAATTCTGGTTGGTCAGCACGACGCCGGCTTTGCCTGCGGCTGCGGACAAGCCCAGCAGCGTCACCATCGCCGTTGGGGCCGCGCTGAATGCCGATTTGCGCTTGCCCGGCGCGCTCGAAGACCGATTGAAATACATCGGGTCCACAAATTGCTCCCGCTTCCGTTTGGCTTTCGCCGACTCTCGCCCACGTTCGCCGGGGTGTCCGATGACACGCGGCACGACACTGCAACCGCGTTACTTCTGCGTCCCGGTGCGAATCTGCGGCTGCTGGATCGCCGCCGGGCGGTCGAATTTCCCCGCCAGCGCCTTGGCCACCGCCTGATCGCGCATCCGCGCCGTCAGGCTCAGCATCTCGCTGCTGTTCGGCGTCGATTCAAAAATCGTCGTGCAGCCGAATGTGCGCGCCGTCACCTCCTGTTGTTCCGTGATCGGGCCTCCGACCAGGGCCCATTTCTGATGCGGAAATGCCGTCTTCAGAAAACGCAGAAAATCCCACGGAGACATGTCGGGCAACTGCAATCCCAGCAGAAGCATGTCGAAACTGACCATCCTCAGCATGTCGATTGCCCGGCGCCCGCCGTGAACGGCGTGGTAGTTCAGTTCCACTGAACGACCCACCATCGTGGGAGGCTCTACGCAGATGCCCAAGACGGCGACTTGGTCTTCCTGACACTTGAACATGGCGAACCTCGTTGGCCTTTGGGTGAGATGTGAACCGCCAACGCGGCGGCTTATTCACCACTCCTAGACGCCATGACGTAGAGCGAGAAGTGTGCCGCGAGCGTCTTCGGCCGAAAAGATTTCGCGCAATCATCGGCGAGCCATCGCGTTAAAATTCTTCACCCGCGCGCCGACTCTCCAATCCAAAAAGTTGTCAACAGGTTATTTTGAACATGCCCCTTGACGTGTTTTTTCTCTTAACCTCTGCCCCCAAAAAGGCGCAAGCCCCCTTAGGTTGTTTTGACCATGCGACATGTTTTAACCATATGTCTGGCCCAAGCGCGAAATCGCCCCCGGGCTGATGGTATAAGTCTCGGTGGGACGATATCTTGTGATTGATGCCCCCGCCGCCTTTTGTCGCACGGGAGTCCTTGCCCATGATCGCAATTCAGGATAATCCCGATAATCGGAATCGCGATGATCCACTCTCCGCGCGCGGCTCGGAAGTCAATCGATCCAGGCTCGGACACATTCCCGCTCTCGACGGCGTTCGCGGCGTCGCCATCCTCCTGGTGCTCATCAACCACTTCTCACCCGAAGGCGACTACGACAATCGCCTCGCCAAATTCTTCCAGCCCATCACCGGCAAAATGACGATCGGCGTCGATCTGTTCTTCGTCCTGTCCGGTTATCTGATCACCGGAATCCTCCTGCGATCCAGAACCTCCCAGCGATATTTCCGAAATTTCTACCTCCGCCGCGCCCTGCGCATTTTCCCCCTCTACTATTTCGTCCTGATCCTGCTCGCCGTCGGCCTTGCGACCATCCCATCCTGGAAAAACCTCGACTCCCTGCGCCACGCCTGGCCCTGGTATTGGTTCTACGGAACCAACTATCTCATCTGCCACAGCGGCTTTTCCGCTCTGGATCACAAGCAAGTCTCGCTGGGGCATTTCTGGTCGCTCGCCGTCGAGGAGCATTTTTATCTCTTCTGGCCGATGATCGTCTGGCTCTGTTCCGATCGCCGCCTGGTGCGCGTCTGCATCGCCCTGATCGTCATCGCCCCGCTCTGCCGCGCTTACGCCGTCGTGTCAGGCCAATCTCTGCTCGTTCCCTTGGTCGCCACCCAATGCCGCATGGACACCCTCGCCCTGGGCGCGCTCCTGGCCGTCGTCCTTCAATCCACGACTCCCGCCGATCTCCTTCGCCGATTCAGATTCTTCGCCCTGCTCAGCGCCGCCCTTGCCGTGGTCTGCCTCTGCCTCGAGAGCCGCATCGTTCACCTCCACGGCCACGCGATTCATCTCAGCCGGCCGATGGCGATCATCAAATATTCATTCGTCGCCTTCGCCTGGGCCGCTTTCATTCTGCTCGCCCTGAATAGCGCCGGACTCACCAGCCGAATCATGTCCCAGCGCTGGCTCCGCTTCTTCGGCGTTTACAGCTACGGCATGTACATCTATCACCGCTTGATTCTCAACGCCCTCACCACCGAATTCTCCATGCGCCGTCTCTCCTACCACGGCAAACTCTGGACCGGCATCCTCCCGCACTACGCCCTATGCCTGGGCGCTACAGCGCTGATCGCCCTGGCGAGCTATCACCTCTACGAAAAACATTTCCTGAAGCTAAAGCGTCTTTTCGAGTGACGAAATAAAAGCGCGCAATTCTCGAACCCCCTATATGCCGTTTAGCCGCGACCCGAAGGGGAGCGCGTCTTTTGGACGTTCGAGAATCGCAGCCCGCTATTTAATCTCCTCCAGCGACCCCACCTTCGGCAGCTCGCCCACCAGCGGCTTCACATACTGCACGAACGCATCGGTAATATTATTCCCATCCGCGATATACGAAGCCTCCAAATGCTTCGTCTCCTTCGCCACCGACGCCAGCGGCGTGAGAAAGATATCGATGCTGTACGAACCGCCCGGCAAGCGTTTCATCGCCACGCTCCCCTCCGTCTCGCCCTGCGAACTGTATTTCACAGCCATCCGCCCGACGCGCCGCGCCTCCGTCGCATCAACCTGACTGACAAACCCCGGAAAACTCCGCTGCAAATATCCAAACGTGTCCGCCCGCACGCGCAGCTTCCTCCCCCCGGTCCCCAGCTTCCGCTTGATCAAATCCGCCAGAAAATCGCCCAGTGCACCCGATCCGGAAAGCTGCGCATTGCCATGACCGTCGCGCTCGACGTTTTCCGCCATCGCCTCCGCCCAGGTAATGCCGCCCGGCTGAGAGATCCCCTCGCTGGCCGCGATCAAACATCGACCGTGCTTGGTGTAAACCCGGTCCACGTCCGCCACGAATTTCTCCACGCTCAGCGGCGCTTCCGGCACATAAATCAAATGCGGGCCGTCCGCGGCATGCTGCCGCGCCAAAACCGATGCCGCCGTCAAAAATCCCGCGTTCCGGCCCATCACAATGTCCACCTTGATTCCCGGCAGCGATTTGTTGTCGAAATTATCCCCGATCATCGCCGCCGCCACGAACTTCGCCGCCGATCCATACCCCGGCGTGTGATCGTGAACCCGCAGATCGTTGTCGATGGTCTTGGGCACATGAAACACCCGCAGCTCGTACTTTTCCTTCTTAGCCAGTTCCGAAACGATCCGCGCCGTATCCGCCGAGTCGTTCCCCCCGATGTAGAAGAAATATCGAACATTATTCTTGGCGAACGATTTGAAAATCTTCTCGCAATAGGCCGCATCGGGCTTATCGCGCGTCGATCCCAGCGCCGCCGCCGGCGTGATCGCCACGCGCTCCAGCAATTCCCCACTGGCCTTCTTCAGATCGATGAACTTCTCATCAACGATCCCGCGCACGCCGTGCCGCGCCCCGAGAAGCTGTTCGATATGCCCGCATTCCTTGACGCCCTGAATGACGCCGACGAGAGATTGGTTGATCACGGCCGTCGGGCCGCCGGATTGTCCGACGACCGCATTGCCCTTCAATTGGCTGCTCATAAAGCCTCCGTAAAATTTTTGATGATTGCTATCCGAAGCGATGATATTGGAACGCGCCCGCCGATCAAGTCACGCGCTCGGCTCGCAAAGGAGCCCCGGATGTACATCCGGGGCTTAGCGTCCCCCTGAAAAAATATTCAAAAAAATCCCCGGATTTCCCCAAAACACGTCCAAAACCTTCACCTCCTGGACCCTTTAATAGAGGGAGACGCTTTTTTCCATCACGGCTCGCCCAGGCGACCCATCAGGAGCATCCATGTCCACCCACCTCGATCCTCACACCTCCACCGAGCTTTCCTTTCCCGAGGGAGAACCCGGGGCCATCATCGAAGATTCAGGGACATCTGAGACTATTTGGGATATCGAACTTCCCCTGAATCTCAGCGACATCCAGTTCCGAGCCATCGAACTCACCATCCAGGGAATGCGCGATACCCAAATCGCCCAATCCCTCTCCGTCGACCGCAAAACCCTGTGGCGATGGAAAACCCACGACGAGGATTATCGCCAGGCTCTGACCAGCGCCCGAATCTATCTTCACGGCACGACGGCCGATCGCTGTCAGACCATCGCGCAGAAAGCCGCCGGCGTTCTGGCCAAGTTCCTCGACGACACGGACGACAAAATCCGCCTCAAGGCCGCGCACATTCTGATGACCGCAGCCAGTCGTTTCAAACCGGTAACTCCGAGAATTCGCCCGCAACCGGAAGCGCCCGTTGACGATTGGCCAGCACCAATCCTCGAACCCAAGGTGGGATAAATTGCCGTCGCGGCATTCGTTAAGCCGCCGCAGCCGCACGGCGGAATCCCGATTCGTCCGTCAAACCGCCGAATCACGACGGATGTCTTCCGGTTCAACATCCGCGAACTTAAAGACGTGGATCGGTTCATGCTCGCTCTTTTGCGTAACGGGAAAGCGCTTGACCTACAGGGCACTCACGGGCGCACCGGAGGATCGAGTAGGAAGCGACAGAACCGGGGGAAGCGAAAGGGAAGTCGGCGGATTCCTGGCGTGGTCCCATAACTCAGGTGACAAGTCAATCTCTCACCGCTAGACTTTGACTCGTCGATGAAGAGATTCTGTCGCCGCGATAATATGCTTACTCGAATTCACATACAGAAATTTCGCCTTTGTCAAGACGTTTTGATTGACAATGCCGGATCGATTGTGGCGCTTGTTGGACACAATGGCACCGGGAAGAGCAATATTCTCCAAGCCATCTACCAGACGGCAAGAATGGCTACCGCCCCCGAACCATCACCGTCCGAGAATACGACTTTTGCCCGAGGTTCCACCATAGAGCTTGATTTCAAGATTCCGTCGAATACATACCGCTACCTTCGCACGTTGGCACCCGTTCCTGGCATCCCCAAAGCGATTGTCGAGAAGCTGAGCCTTCTTAAGGGCGATACGTTCGTCGATATTCTCGTTCGAGAGCGTGGGCAAGTTACCACGCCCGATGGCAGAACGGTTCCCATAGGAGAAATAGCACCGTGCCTTCCGGCAATTTCCGCGCTGTTGCCGGCAAATGATCCGCTTGTGCTTGCCATATCTCCAGCGAGATCATTTCTTTCGACCGTTCGATATTATCCGGTAGACGAACCTGTGGCGGCGGGAGACGAAGATCGCCTTATACCGCAAGGTGAATATGCCGCATGGGTTGCCGAATGGAAATCGACGGGGATCGCTAGGGACTCCGTCTTAATGCGCATCCTCGACATGTTGCTTGATAAAGAAAAGGCAGACAACCTTGCAGTTCTGCAGCAGCTTCTCGGCCAGAATGGATTGGGCCTGATTGATGGAATTCATCCGCTGAATATTCCGGTGCCGACTAAGCAGCCCCCCACGGCGTCATCGTCGGGGGAAACCGCCTATTACCGGGTTCTTTTTTTGCCAAGCCGGGGGGCTGGGGCCTTTCCTCGAATGTATCTCCCCTACGATGCGCTATCGTTAGGAACGCGGCGCGTCATCCGGATATTTGCGTCTATGCTCTTTGATGGAAGCTCTGTGATGCTTCTTGAACAACCGGAGGATAGCTTGCATCAGGGGCTTACAAAAAAAGTAATCGGGTTGCTCCGGCAGAACGCGCAGCCGGCGCAACTTATAATGTCGAGCCATTCTTCTGCTCTTTTGAATAAGCTGGCACCCGATGAAATCCGTCTTGTGTCGCTGCACGAAGGGTTCACGTCGATACGAAAACTAAGCCCGGATGAGCTGTCCCTAGCGGTCGATTTTATGAATAAAGAAGGTCCGCTTTACGACTTCTTGGAGACAGTCCAGGAGGAATAGGCGCGTGTACGGGATTATCGGAGAGGCCGATTCGGACGCCAAGACCCTCAAGGTATTGGTTCGTCGTCTGGCAGGGAATGAATCCCTTACGATTAAACCCAAAGGATATGAAGGGGCGCCACAAATGCTCCGCAAGGGAGCGGAGCAAATGCGGCTGTTCGACCGTTTGGGGATGAAGCGGTTCATTATCGCGTATGACTCGGATACCGATGATCCGAAAGACAGATACGAGACCGTCATGCGTGAAATTGTCCGTCCATCAGGCATTCGGAACGACTATTGCATCCTCATTCCCGTGCAAGAAATTGAGGCATGGATTCTGGCGGACATTGAGGCCGTTTCTCGGGTATTGACATCGTGGAAGCCCAGCCCGGAAAGGCGGCCACCGGAATCAATCAACAAACCCAAGGAGCATTTGGAGAGACTCAGCAGAATAAATGGCAAAAAACCAATTTACGACCATACTACGCATAATGAAAAGGTAGCAAAATATCTACGTTTAGATGTCGTGCGAGAAAGGTGTCCATCATTTGTGCCGCTGGCAAGGTTCGTCACCGGGGAATGAGAAGGAATTAAGTAGTAGCCCTCATCGCCCCAGCAGCACGCGCTCCACGAATCCCGTGTCCACGTCCCCACGCGCGAAGTTCTGATCGTTCATGATCTGCAATTGCAGCGGGATCGTCGTCCTTATCGGCCAAACGTGAAATTCCCCCAACGCCCGCTTCATCGTTGCGATCGCTTGCGCCCTCGTCGGCCGATGGACGATCAGCTTGCCGATCATGCTGTCGTAATTCGGTGGAATCCGATACCCGGCGTAGACGTGGCTGTCCCATCGCACGCCCGGACCACCCGGCACGCGAAGCTCCTCGATCAATCCCGGCGACGGCGCGAAATTCCGCTGCGGGTCCTCCGCGTTGATCCGGCACTCAATCGCGTGGCCGCTGGGCTGCACGTCCTTCTGCTTGAAACTCAGCGAAAAGCCGGAGGCGATGCGGATCTGCTCCTTGATCAAATCGATTCCGGTGGTCTCCTCGGTGACCGGATGCTCCACCTGAATGCGGGCGTTGACTTCCAGAAGATAGAAACTCCCGGCGCTATCAACCAGAAACTCGACGGTTCCGGCGCTGACGTACCCGGCCGCTTTCGCCAGGCGCACCGCGGCCTCGCACAGCTTCTCCCGCGTTTCCGTCTTGAGGAATTGGCAGGGCGACTCCTCCAGCAGTTTCTGATGCCGCCGCTGCATCGAACAGTCCCGCTCCCACAGGTGGACCGTGTTGCCGTGATTGTCGGCCAGGATCTGCACCTCGACGTGCCGGCCGAATTCCACGAATTTCTCGATGTAAACGGTGGAATCCTTGAAGGCGTTTTCGGCCTCGGCCTGGGCCTGTTTGAGTCCGGCGCGAAGCGAGACATCGTTGTGGGCCACGCGCATTCCGCGTCCGCCGCCGCCCGCCGCCGCCTTGATGATCACCGGATACCCGATCTGCGACGCCACCTTCATGGCCATTTTTTCATCGTCGATCGCGCCATCGCTTCCCGGCACGACGGGGACTTTCGCCTTCTTCGCCAGCTTCTTGCACGCAACCTTGTTTCCCACCGCCGCCATCGCCGGCGCCGGCGGGCCGATGAATTCTATCTTGCAGCTTCGGCAGACTTCGGCGAAGTGATCATTCTCGGCCAGGAATCCATACCCCGGATGGATCGCCTGCACGTCGGCGATTTCCGCCGCGGAGATGATCCGCGGAATGTTCAGATAGCTCTCCGCCGGCGGGGCGTCGCCGATGCAGATCGCCTGATCCGCCAGCTTCAGATACGCCGCATCGCGATCGGCCGTGGAATAAACGACCGCCGACTGCACGCCCAACTCGCGGCAGGCGCGGATGATCCGCAAGGCGACTTCACCGCGATTGGCTATCAATATTTTCGAGAACATCGCCATTTATGCCCGTCGCCCGGATGTGGGCATGAGGAATCCGAGATGATGAGCGCAGTGAATCAGGTGCAATTTGAAAAAGCCGCGATGGCTTAAGTTGCCAAGCCGCGGATGCGGCGCGAATTCAACTCGATAATCCTTCAATTCCTCAAGGGTCGTCAAAAACTCGTCAATCGCCGCGTCGCCCACGTCCTTTCCCGGCGTGATCCGCTCCGGGGCGTAGGCGCCTGCGGGGATTCGTTCCGTGATCAGGACCGCCCTGACCATCAGCCATCGGATCAGGCCGCCGCGCACGGGTTCGTACGGCCCCGGCCGCATGGAAAAACGGATCGCCCGGGTCAAATGCCAGCAAACCTGCGGCAAGGACCAGTTGCCCGCTTGCGAGTAACCCGCGCGAAGCCGGCCGACCTCCTCCGCGACCGCATTCGTGTCGGCGAAATGTAGCCTGCGGCGCTCGGTCACGGCTTGACAAGGAAAAGGACCTGACCAAATTCCACCACCTGACCGTTGTTCACCATGATCTTGGCAATTGTACCCTTGCAGTCCGCCTTGACGTTGTTGAACACCTTCATGGCTTCGATCACGCAGACGTCCGTCTCCTCGGAAACCTCCGAGCGCAAAGTCACGAACGGCTTGGCGTCGGGACTGGGGGCCGCATAGAACGTGCCCACCATCGGGCTTTTGATTTCGATCAGCTTGGCCGATTCTTCCGCGTTTCCGTTGGCTGCCGCCGGAGGCGGGGCGGGCGAACCGCCCGCGGGACCCGGATACGGCATCGGCATCACCACGGGCATCGCCGATCCCGCCGGGCCGCGCTTCAGCATCACCCGTTTTTCTCCGTCGCGCAGTTCCACCGTGTTGAGGTCATTGTCCTGCATCAGCTTCACGATGCTGGCGAGCAGCGCGACATCCATCGGCCCCCTGTTGACGGGCATTGCCGCTTTCTTTGATGGTTTCTTTTCGCTCAAGTTGGCCGTCCTCAAAAGGTTTTATCCAACGTCGTCAGGACTTCGCACCCGCTGTGCGTAATCAGCACGTCATCCTCGATGCGCACGCCTCCCTCGCCCGGCAGGTAAATTCCCGGCTCGACCGTCACGATCATACCGGGGCGAAGATCCTCGTCGACGCTGGTGCGCCCCATGGCCGGCAGTTCGTGGATTTCCCGTCCGATCCCATGTCCCAGACCATGGCCGAAATAATCCTTGTACCCCGCCCTGTCGATGATATCGCGAGCCACCCGATCCGTCTGTTGGGTGGTCACGCCGGGGCGCAGGAAGCGGATCGCCGCCTCCTGCGCCGCCAGAACGATCTTGTGAATCTCCCGGATCTTGGCGCTGGCGCGTCCGATCAGCAGCGTTCGCGTGATGTCGCTGCAATAGCCGCCGTAAATCGCGCCCCAGTCGATCAGCAGCGGCTCGTCCTTTCGGACCAGTGCATCGGTCGGCCGATAGTGCGGCAGGCTGCTGTTGGCGCCCGCCGCAACGATCACCGGAAAGCTCGCGTCGCTCGCCCCGCGGCTGCGAAGCTCCAGCACCAAAAGGCCC
>Ga0116134_1001222_pt1 | contig 13035 bp, 7 predicted proteins | sample June2015DPH_19_5_FD_89737 | JGI IMG/M metagenome (GOLD analysis project Ga0116134, IMG submission 89737) | Peatland microbial communities from SPRUCE experiment site at the Marcell Experimental Forest, Minnesota, USA - June2015DPH_19_40 | ecosystem: Environmental > Terrestrial > Soil > Wetlands >...
ATGCAGTAGATTTCGTCCGCCCCACCCAGGTGCATGGCAGCCACCACGGCCGGGCTGGGCTTGCCGTGATAGGGTGGCGAAGATGCGATCACGCGCGTAACGCCGGCGACTTTCGCAGTCACGACGCTCATGTGGGCGGAGGCCACCATCGGATATTTTCCGCCCGGAACGTAGCAGCCCACCGAGTCCACCGGCATGTTCTTGTGCCCAAGAATGACTCCCGGAAGGGTCTCGATTTCGATGTCCTTTAACGTCGAACGCTGCGCCTGGGCGAAGTTGCGTATCTGGGTTTGAGCAAACCGGATGTCATCGATGTTCCGCTGGGAAAGCTGAGAAAGACAGCCCTCGATGTCCTGCGCTGAAAGGCGGAACGCGGGCGGGTTCCATTTGTCGAACTTCTCCGAAATGTCGCGTAGCGCGCTGTCGCCGCGACATCCTATGTCTTCAATAATGCCGGTGACGATGTCGCGGACCTTTTTCGCCTCGGCGCTGGTTTGCTCGGGCGGGCGGCCAGTTTTCAGATAACGTGGCACGGATTCTCCTTTCGAACAGGAACTTAGTGAGCCGATTCCGCTTCGGACCGCCGCTCGACTACAAACGATACGTTCGCCAGGCTCCGATGGGCAGTGTTGAAGGACAGCTGCCATCGGCGAAAGGTCTACCGGAATCTAAAATCCCGTACCGGTTCATTCTCATGTCAGAAGATAATCTTCGCGGCTAGTTGGGTGTTGAATGGCTCCCCAGGTCCGATCCCTGGCGCGGCAAAGTATGCACCGATCGTGGAGCCAATGGCCCCACCCGAGTCCGATGCGCCCGGAAAGCCGACCGGGGCCAGATTGATGTGGTTGAACAGGTTAAACATCTCTACCCGCAACTGAAGCGTGATTTTTTCCGTGAGGTGCGTATCTTTGAAAACGGAAAAATCCACGTCCGAGTAGCCTGGGTTGCGAAACTGGCCGCGCGTGGTCGTGCCGTATTGACCCTGGGGGGGATCGACGAAAGCCGCCGGGTTAAACCACTGCACAACGCCGTTCACGATACTGTGGGAAACCCCGGCAAACGGATTGACGCCGGGAACCAGGTCGGCCCGGTCGGCATACTCCCCGTTGCCGCTCTGATTCGTGGAGGCTAGTGCGGTGAAGGGCTGGCCGCCATGGAAGGTCAGGCTGCCATTCAATTGCCAGCCATGCGACAACCACTTTGGCCCATGGGAAGAGCCGGGAATTTCATAGTTGAAGTAACCGACAAACGCATTTCTAGTGTCGAAATCACTATTGCCGTACTCAGCCTTAGCATTGGTGCTGTCTTGCGGCAGGTAAGGAACGAGGCCGGTCTCGAAATCCAAAGAGTGGGACCAGGTGTAATTGAACTGTGAGGTGAAGCCGTGCCACGACTGAGTTCGGATAAATGCCTGCAGTGAATTGTAGTTGGAATTTGCGCCACTCTGCAGTTGGTTGATCACGCTATAGTTCGGAAATTGTGCAAAATATGGGCGCGAGCACTGTTGATTCCCCGTTGCGGCATCCGCGTACTGCGGCGCGCAAGTAGGATTCTGAAAAGCGCTCCCTTGCGCTGCCTGGTTGATGTCGATCGGGCTGGTGAGATGCCGCCCGAGTCCACCCACGTATCCCACCTGGGCTACGGCAGCTCGTCCAAGGCTCTGCTGCACATTGAGGTTATAGCTGGCCGTGCTGGAGGCGCGGTAATGCGGGTTGATCGAGTACACGCTAATAACACCCGCGCCGGCAATCGCCTGGTCGAGTGGAGGGAAGATGGGTTGGTTTTGGGCGATCACGAAGCTATTTACAATGGGAACGGCAACCGGCTTCGTTCCCGCAGGATTATATTGCAAGCCCGCCGCCCCGCCGTTGGTCTGGCCGTGAAGATTGAAAAAGGGGATCAGATAGGGCGCGTCGCTGTACAGCCCGAACCCGCCACGAATTACAAGTCCCCCATCCTGTCTGGGCTGGTAAGCGAACCCGAGCCGCGGGCTGAACTGTTTCCAATACTGCTGATACACGTTCGCAATGTCTTTGCCGGCAACCGCCAAGCCATTCGGGGCATTTGGATCGAAGACGGTCAGGTCGTCGTTCCCGGTGTGTGGAGGACCAGAGTAATCCCAGCGCACACCATAGTTGACGTTCAACTTCTTAGTTACCTGCCAGGAATCCTGGGCGAACAAATTGAATAAGTTTACATAAACCAGGCGCTTCGGATCGCCTTCCTGGATGGACGATTTCACGACGCAGCCGGCCATGAAATCCGACAGAGCAAGAACAGTTTGGTCAGTGCTCGGGCCGGTCTGGCCAACATTCTGGGTTGCCAGCGCATCGCAGGCAGGACTCGGGGACGAGCCCCAGGGGCCCTGGGAGCCATCGAAATTGAACACGCCGCGGGCGGCGGCGTGCCAGAATAGATCCATGCGAACCTTCCGCGACTCCCCCCCGAAACGCATCTGATGTTTGCCAGTGATATAGGAGAGAACCTCATCCAGGTGCATGGTTACAGTCTTGCGTCCCGATGTCGTCTGGGGCCCGACCAGATCGAAGTTCGTGATGGTGATGGCGGGAGCACCTGACAGGGTGGGATCGGTGACTCCGGTGTTAAGACCCAGCGATACGGGATTGAAGTTGGTATCCCTATCGCTGAATATCACCTTAAAGTAGTTCACACCGACGGCAATCTGATTGGCCAAATGCGGCGAGAACACGCGGTTGTAGATCGCAGAATAGTTTTCCACGTGTATGGGTGCGGCAGTGTAGTACGGGGCGAGGAACGAGGGGCTCGGACTATCGTCCCACCCTTGACCGGCGAAGGCCTTCAACGACAGATTGTTATTGGAATTGAAGTTGTTGTCTAACTTTAGCAGTCCATTATAACTGTGGCCGCCAGCGGGTGCCGGGTCGAAGTAATTCCCCAGTTGCGCCGGACCAGTGAGTGCGTTCGCAGGCCACAACTTGCCTAGGAGAGCAGTAGAAACAGGGTTGACGGGCACGCCATAGAAGGCTAGCTCGCTCTCGGCCAAAGCCTGATAATCCGCCGAAGGTTCCGTCGAAGTTGTGGTATTGCCGACGACAAACTTCTGGTACTCGAAGGCGGTGAAGAAAAACGTCTTGTTCTTTATGATGGGTCCACCGAACGAGAAACCACGGTTCTCGTCGCGGTTCTTAGTCTTCCCAGTTCCGGCAGGGGCAAAGGGAGTGTTCGCGGCGAGGGCTTCGTTTCGATTGTAGTAATATGCCGAGCCGTGAAGGTCGTTGGTGCCGGACTTGATGACCAGATTCATGGTACCGCCGGCGTTGCGGCCCGCCTCGGCGGTTGAGCTGGTAACAAATGAAGATTGAATAATCGCATCCATCGGGATGAGAGTACTGGCAATGCCGGTGGCGCCGCTGGCATTGGCAGCCGAGATATTCCACCACGGATCATTGTTGTCCGTGCCCTCGATTTGATAGTTGATCGAATTTGGACGATTACCGTTACTTGAAGAATCCCCACCTCCACCGGGAACGTTGTAACCGGCACTCCCGGCAGTGATGCCGACGAGCAAAGTGAAGTCCCGGCCGTTGTTGGGAGTGTCTTGCACGGCCGAATTCGGGAGTGTGGTCTCCAGAGTCGATTCTTCGGTCTCCAGCGCCAGGGCTGCTGCTTGGACATCCATGGTGGCGAGTACCTGGGCGGGAGCGACCTTCACATGCAGCGTGTAGGTCGTACCTGCCGAGACGGGGACTTTTTCTATCTTCACCGATGCAAACCCGGGGGTGCTGACGACCACGTTGTACTCGCCCAGGGGCAGATCTTGAAACTTGAACTCGCCAGCCGTGGATGCCGTCGTGGTGTAGGAGATCCCGGTGGCAATCGCAGTGGCAACCGCGGTGGCGTTCGGCACCAGCGCATCGGATGGATCGGTCACCGTACCGCTGATACTTCCACGAAAGGTCTGCGCAGAAGCTGGCACTGCCATCAGAGCGATCAAGGCGATGGAGCATAGGCAAGTGCAAATCCCTTTGTGAGCAAACATGATAGAAGACCACCTCATCCGTCGATGTGAGTCGCCTTCATAGGCTAGCCTTTCAACGGAATGAGGAAGCTGAGTTTTTCGTGAGTTCTTTGGGGATGTCAATCTGAGTGGGCAGCAGCTTCTGCTAGATTTAGCGAATGCGGCGCAAGATTTCTTGCTCCCCCCGGAGGATAATGACATGCTGATCTCCCTCGCCACGATTGGCGGCCGCGCCCACGTCTTACGAAGAGTGGGAAGTGTTCTGGTGGTTTTGGGAACAATCGCAATTGCCGCCCGGTCGCAAGACACGAAGTATGTTGCTCGATTTTCGTCCTATTATGAGCAGGCAATTCTGCCGCCACCGTGTCTCAGCCTTCCGGCGCAGGATGAATTCTATGCAGGCTCAACGGACTGTCCTGCGGACGCGCATGAAGTTTGGCTGAACGATGTTACCCGCTGGCGAATGGAGCGAAGAATCCGGGTAAGCTATGACGGTTCTCGCTATGACATACCCGCATTGCAATGGACCCAATCCAGCTTCATGCAACCACAAATGATGGTCGAGGAGCGTTACTTCTACGATCCGGTCGAGGGCAAATACACCGTTGATCGATATGTGGACGACCTTGAAAAGAGGTATGGCGGAATCGATTCGGTTCTGATCTGGCCCACATACCCGAATATGGGTATCGACAACCGCAATCAACATGACATGATTCGCGCCATGCCGGGCGGTTTGGCCGGCGTCAAGCAGATGATCGCGGACTTCCATCGCCGCGGGGTCCGGGTTCTTTTCCCCATGATGATGTGGGATCAGGGCACTCGAGATCCTGGCAAGCCATGGCCTCAGGGGGTCGCTGAAATCATGGCTGAAATCGGGGCCGATGGAATCAACGGCGACACCCAAGATGGCATACCACTTGGTTTCCCGCAAGCAGCGGAAAAGATCGGCCATCCTCTCGCTTTTGAACCCGAAGGCCAGCCGAACGACGAAGAGGTCGCCTGGAATTTGCTGACCTGGGGTGAGTTCCAGTTCTTCCCGTTCGTGCCTGTGGTCGACCGCTACAAATGGCTTGAGACTCGCCATATGGTGAACCTCTCTGACCGCTCCAATCGCTCCAAGACGGACGATTTGCAATTTGCCTTCTTTAATGGGGTGGGCTGGAACAGCTGGGAGAACGTGTGGGGCATTTGGAACGGGGTTACGGCTCGAGATGGAGAAGCAACCCGGCGGATCGCAACCCTGGAACGCGCAGTCGCGCCCTTCCTGGTGAGCACAGGCTGGGAGCCGTTTTATCCCATGCATCGCTACGGCGTTTTCGCCAGCCGGTGGCCGCTCGGCGACAAAACCGTCTGGACCATTGTGAACCGAAACGAATTCGCCGTAGACGGGCTCCAGATGTCTGTCCCGGTGGAGGATGGTGGGGTGCGCTTTTACGACCTTTACCACGGACAGGAACTTACTCCGGAGCGCGACGGCAACCAAGCCGTGCTCTCGTTTCCCATGGAAGCTCACGGGTACGGCGCGGTTCTCGCCGTTCGCGGTGAGGCAGATGCCGCGACCATACAATTGATGGCCAAGATGAGGACGATGACGGCGAGCGCGTTGGCGAGCTACTCCAACCAGTGGAAGGCGCTGCCCCAACACCTGGTAGAGATTGCCTCCTCCAAACCGTCGAATACTCCTCCGTCCGGCATGGTTGAGGTTCGAGGCGCCGAGTTCACCTTCAAGGTTGAAGGGATTGAGATTGAAGGCGCCAACGACATTGGTGTTGACCTGCAGTATCCGTGGGAGGAGGCGCCGCGCCGCTTCCACGAACAGCGCATGCAAATAAAGTCCTTCTACATTGACAAGTACCCCGTCACCAACCGTGAATTCAAGAAGTTTCTCGAGGCAAGTCACTATCACCCGAAGGACGATCTGAACTTTCTTCGCGACTGGACAAACGGGACGTATCCACAAGGCTGGGCGAACAAGCCGGTCACATGGGTTTCTCTCGAGGACGCGCGCCACTATGCGGAGTGGGCTGAAAAACGACTGCCGCACGAGTGGGAGTGGCAATATGCCTCCCAAGGAACCGACGGTCGCATCTATCCATGGGGCAATCCATGGGAGCCGGGCGCCGTACCTGCGCCTGATCACGGGCGTACTATGCGAGGTCCGGATGATGTCGATGCACATCCCGCGGGAGCAAGTCCGTTTGGCGTGATGGACATGGTCGGCAACGTTTGGCAATGGACAGATGAATACGTCGATGAGCACACCCGCGCGGGAGTTCTCCGTGGTGGGAGCTACTACCAACCCCAGGGGTCGAAGTGGTATTTTCCGCAAGCTTACCAAAATGATCAGCATGGAAAACTATTGCTGATGGCGCCAAGCAAGGATCGATCGGGCGCATTAGGATTCCGTTGCGTAAAGGATCAGGACTGAAGCGTCCTGACTGACCTGACCTGAAGTGCCCCGGTTCGCGCTAAGTGTGGTGTGCAGCCCCGGTCGACGGCGATGCGAGCCATCGAACACCCCACCGATCCTCATCGCGCCAGGTGGTTGTCGTTCAATCAGGACTCATATTTCCAGATTCCGCCGACCATGGTTCGTTCCACTTGTATCTTCATCAGATCGGATGGATCGGTCTTGAACGGATCCTGAGCGAGCACGACCAGGTCCGCGAGCTGTCCTGGCTGGATGGAGCCCTTCAGATCTTCCTCGAAGGCCGCGTACGCACCATTGACCGTGCCGCAGCAGATTGCTTCTGGCAAGGTGATGCGCTGATTCGCGCCCCAGACGTTGCCCTGCATGTCGGTGCGCGTGAGCTGTGATTGTAGCCACATCATGGGATCTGAAGGGCTGGCGGTGTAATCGGATGAATCCGTGGGACGCAATCCGGCGTCGAGGAAACTGCGCATGGGGAACATGTGCCGGGTGCGCTCTTGGCCGTAGAAATGCATGACGTCGCCATGGAAGTAGACGTAACAGGAAAACGGCGCGGGAATCACCCGCAGGTCGCGCATGCGCTGAATCAGCGAATCCGTGAGCAAGGTGCAATGCTCGATGCGGAATCGCGGGTCCTTCTTCGGCAGTTCCTTCTGGATTTGCTCGTAGACGCTGAGGGTACGGTCTATCGCCAGGTCGCCATTGGCGTGGGTCGCCAGTTGCCAACCCGCCGCGTGCGCCTTACGCCCAGTTTCGTAAAGCCGTTCGCGGCTGGAAAGCTGCAATCCGGCATAATTATTCGGGATCCCGATGTAGGGTTGCGAGAGCCATGCAGTTCTCTCCGAAATGGAGCCATCCGCGTACTGCTTTACGCCGCCGATGCGCACCCATTCGTCGCCGAAACCGGTATGAATCCCCGCAGCCATAAAATGATCGAGCGAAGCAGCGGAGACGTGACAATACACGCGTATCGCGAGTTCGGCGGCGTCGCGCGCGTCCTGGTAGCCTTGCACGTCTTCGGGCGAGGCGTCGGCGTCGCAAGCGGAGGTGACTCCCTTGCTGGCAAAGAGTTTGGAGATCAATGCCGCGCCTTGGCGATAGTCCCGGCGTGTATTCTTTTCCGGAATGAATTTGAAAAACACTTGCGCCGCAGCATCACCCACAAAACCCGTGAGGTGACCCGCGGCATCGTGCTCGAATCGGCCGCCCGCCGGATCGGGCGTTTGGTCATCGACCTGCGCCGACTGCAGCGCCAGGGAGTTCACGAAGACCGTGTGGCCGCCACGATGCTGTACCAGTGTCGGCCGATCAGGCACGGCCGCATCGAGATCGCGACGATTGAGGGGACGCGGAGTCTTCCCGTCGTCGTACAAAAACCCGAGCACCCATTGCCCAGGCGGGGTCTGTAGGGCGCGCTCGTGCAATGCAGCTTGTATTTTCTCGATGGAGTCCTTGTCGCACGCTACTTTGTACAGGTGTTCGACGCCTGACTCCACAGGATGGGCGTGCGCGTCGTTGAAGCCTGGCAGTACGCTCTTAAAAGCGAGGTCGATCTTGCGCGTGCGCGCGCTAGCCAAAGGTAGTACGTCCGCGTTCGAGCCCACCGCAACAAATCGCGCGCCGCTAATAGCCACAGCCTGAGCTCGCGGCTGGGCTTCGTCCAGCGTCCAGATGTTTCCGTTGTACAAAACGGTTTCCGGCTCTTCTGTACGCAAGAGAGGCAGCGCCAGCAGGCTGCTCATACCTTGCATGAAATTCCGACGAGAAAGTAGTCGCACCGCGATACCTCCCGAAAACCCGGGCACGATTTACGCCACACCTGCGACGCCTGTTGGGTTCAGCGCCAGGTGAGAACGAAAACCCCCTGGACTCATCGAGTCATGGGACTCCCATCAAACAGCCCGGAGGTGCCGTGTACCGTGTGCTGAAACGGTATGGACTGGCACGCACGATCACGCTGGCGGGCTTTCGAGCGGGCAAGGAGTTCCGGGTGAAGACTCCCTGCCGATTCCAAAAAGACTAGGCCATCACCTTCACGGCTCGGCGCTCCTTAATCAATTTGAGGACACGATTCCAACTCTTAATGAAACTGCCACGAAACAAACGCACCGGACCGAAATCCTCAAATTCTTCAACGGCCAAGCCGTCCTCCAGGTAACCTCGTCTAAAATCTGGCAGTTTTTCCATCAATTCGTCGATGACCTTTTGAGGAACCGGATTGAACAAGCGGTAGACTACCGGAGGGTTCTGTTTTAGCAATTCATCTGCGGTACCTTCCCAGTTAATCGTACAGCATACCTTCCCCCCGACCATCTCTGTGAAATGGTGAAGCCCTCGCGCTCCACCCCCAACGAACGTACAAGGGTAATCGCGCTCCTGTATCAACGCATAAAGCTTGCGAGCCACCGCCAACCCGGCCTGCCAGAGGACATCGGGGGAGATATCGATATGATCCCTCTCAACCACATTTCGGAAGTGATCATCGTAAATGCCGGCGATGTGAGAGATGAAGAGCTTTGGGCGTTTGCCGGTGCGCTCGGAAGCTCTTAAATAAGTCTCACAGAGTGCGATGCACTGGTTGATGCCGAACATTTCAGTCGCGTTCATGGGCACATCCTGCCCCACCAAGCACTCCATGGCAGCCAACCCGCTCTTGGTGGTGGGAATCTTGCAGCAGATGTTCGGTGAAATTTTCCGGCTTTCCAGCGCCTCGCGAATGACCACGTCGGGGTGATCCTCGTGGATCGGGTCGCCTTGAATGGTTACGTAGCCCTTGTCGCCGCAATGTTGCCTGAAGACCGGCATAAATTTCTCGGCGATCGGGCCAACCAGTCTGCGCTGAAATATCGCAGCCACTTCATCGTCATTTTCGGATTCGCGGATCGCCTCATCGAGAAATGGGAGAGCGTAGGGGCCTTCTGTCGGATGGTCCACCATCTTCTGTGTGAAAGAGGGGTTGGTAGTACAGCCGGTGGCCCCGTTGGCGATGGACAGATCGGTATGCTCGCGAGTCGGATTATTGACCCAAAACTCGGTCGGGGTTTGAGTGAGGACGCGCAAAAAGTAAGGCCGACTCATTATCTGTGCTCCTTGAATACAACTCTCCTGTTGGACACTGCAGAGGAGAATTTCCGGTGCCAACTCATCGAATCATTTGACTTGGTGAGTCTTCCAGGAGAACACCTCAAAACTCCCCCCGTTTGTTACCGCCGTGCCTTCTCCAGAACTGGGTCGGAACTGGCCGCGGGCTCGGCCTCTGTTGCCGCGGCGACCTGATCCAGCGCGTCTTTCATTCCGGCGATGACCTCATCCATGATTCCATCATCGATCGCTGTCGACATTGCGATCTGTCCGGGGGGCCCCATGTGGACACCGTTGTTTATGCAAGCTAAATGAAAACCGAGGCTGAGATGCTGATTCGGAAAATTGGTCCCGGGCTTGAGTTTGTCGTGCGAGAAGTACACGCCCATGACCGAACCCTCGTGGCAGACTGTCAAGGGCAACTTCAGCTTGTGAGCTCGGCGCTCCAGCCCGTTCTTTAACCGTCCGGCAAGTTCATCCATCTTGGCGATGCGAGCCGCCGTCAGGTCCTCGACCGTGATTCGGCCGGCGATTGAGCCCAGCACATTGCCGTTGAATGAACCGGAGTGATAGACGCCCCCGCTGCGGCCCGGGTCGGCGAGATCGATAATTTCCCGTCGCCCTCCGACCGCTCCCAGAGGAATCCCGCCCCCAACGAATTTCCCGAGAAAGGTGAGATCTGGTTCAAAACCGAATTTCTCCGCTGCCCCTCCCGTCGCCAAGCGGAACATCAGGCAATCATCCAGCACAAACAGAGCCCCGGCGCGGTGCGCCGCTGCCTGTAAGTCCGCCAGGAACGTTCCGACCGGAGGCGTAACCACGCCGGTATACATCACCGACTCCACCACCACCGCGGCAATCCTCGAACCCTGGTCGGCCAAGACTCGTTCGAACGAAGCCAGATCGTTGAAATCGGCCAGCAGCGTATGACCGGGCAGCTCTCCCTGCCCGTGCAGCCCGGCTTCCAAGTCGCTATAGGTTCCGTGAAAGCCACCAACCGCTTTCAGGATCAGCGGCCGACCCGTGAAGTGGCGTGCCAGCTTGACGGCCAGCATGCCCGATTCGGTACCGGAATTCGTAAAAAGCACGCGCTCGAAAATCTTGATCCGCTTGCACAGCGTCTCCGCAAACTCGATCTGAAACCGCGATGTCCCCAGCCACGCCCATCCGTTGGGCAGTCGTGAAGCCAAGGCATCTGCCACCGGTGGGTAAGCATGGCCGTGGATCAAGCTCAGTCCGTTATAGTTCAGGTCGATGTACCGGTTGCCATCCACATCCCAGAGAAACGCGCCCTTCCCTCGATCCATGACCACCGGATAGGGACGGTGGTAGCCGAAATTACGGGTCACACCTCCGGGAAGGCTGCGTCCCCCGCGCTCCATCCAATCGGCCGATTTCCGGGTCTTCGCGCGATAGGTTTCCTCGATACCTGCCATGACCAGTCGTCCTTTCGCTTCTCTCTTCGGCTACAGCTTACTTCGTCTTAATTACGGCAACCGCATCAATTTCCAAACGTGCATTGGCCAGCAACCCGGCGACCTGTACTGTCGCACTGGCCGGGGGCGAGTTCGGAAAGGTCTCCTTGCGAACCCGGTCGTAGGCCGGATAATCGGCCAGATTCGTCAAATAGGCTGTGATGCGAACCACATCCTTGAAGCTCGCTCCCGCCTTTTCCAGCGCCAGCCGGATGTTGCCAAAGCACAGCCGCGCTTCCTCCTCAAAGCTAGCCGCCGTGACTTTTACCGGACCCTCCGGCGGATGGCCAACATGGCCGGCGATGTAGATGGTCGAATACTCCTTGGGCGGAACTACGGTAGCGCTGCTGAAGTTGGCCGAGAACGGGCTAGCTATTCGTTTGATCATTTAAATTATCCCCGCTTTTCCTGGTTCAAGAGCTCGGAACGGGCCTCCCCTTGAACCACTTGTTAATAACTTAACCACTTAGAACCGCAACAATACAGGATAATCCTCCTGCTGGTTCACACTTGTGAGTTGTCCATGAGTTTTCGCTGAGTGTCACGCATAATCCACAAGACTTCCCCAAAACTATGGTCCGGGAGCCACGATCGGTTTCGCGCAAAGACCTGAACCAAGCTTTGTCGCCGGCGAATGAGGTCCGACAGGCAACGGCAATGTTTTGGGAGTCCAGCTCATCGATTGGGGTATAACTCAGGACCAACTAACTGAAAACTCACAAATCGAAGGTTCGACGGTGTGTATCCTGTAACTTCACTGGAGTCTGCTTTCCCGCAGATGCAAGCCGCGAAAGCCCGCACGGACAACACCAAACCGCGTCGGGCATACCGGGTATCGATGGATGGCGGCGCAGCGATGGAGCAGAACCGTAATCCCGCATGAGAATCTCCTCCGAGACAAACGTCAGCTCTCACAGTCTCGGCCAGGAGAAGGCATCGACTGGTCTTGCTCGCCGCCTATCTGTGCTCGATGCCGTATTAATTGTAGTGGGCGGAGTCATCGGGTCGGCAATTTTTATAACCCCGGCCGACGTCGCGCGGCAGATTTCAAATCCGATTGTCGCGCTGCTTCTGTGGGTGGTCGCTGGCTTGGTTGCGCTCCTTGCCGGCTTCGCCTTTGCCGAATTGGGCGCCATGTTTCCCGAGGCCGGGGGGCAATACATCTACATCCGGGAAGCATACGGTTCCTTTGCGGCCTTCTTATATGGGTGGATCTTATTCACCGCGGGGAATAGCGGTGGTTTGGCGGCGGTGGCCATCGGGTTTGCCCTCTTCATCGGCAGACTTGTTCCGGTTTTTTCAGCCGAGACGATCCTCTATTCTCACATGTTTCCGCACGGCATTACCTGGCACTTAACCCGCGGATCCGTTGTCGCGATCTTCTTCATCATCATCCTGACAGTCGTCAATATACGTGGAGTCAAAGTTGCAGCCCGACTGCAGAACTTCACTGGATTTCTAACGCTGATCGCGATCGGGCTCATGGTTGCGCTCGGTCTCGCGTTCGGCCACGGTTCGTGGTCGCATTTCACTCCCTCCAGCCACTCAGCATTCTGGCCGCCCATCTCTGGCATCGGCATCGCGTTTGTTGTGTTGTTCTGGACCTACGATGGTTGGAACATCATTTCCTGGACAGCCGGTGAAATCAAAGATGCGCGGCGCAACCTGCCGCGAGCCATGATCTGGGGCATACTGCTCGTTATCCTGACTTACGTCTCCGCCAACATCGTTTACCTCTACGCGCTGCCGATGGCGGAAATCGCGAAACAAAGCACGCTGGCTGAAGTTGCCGTGTCGCTCATGTTCTCTCCTGTCGCGGGCAGATTTGTGTCCCTGGTGATCGCGGTCGCATGCTTCGGGTCGATGTCGGTGGTGATCCTCGGCGGCGCGAGGGTCTATTATGCGATGGCCAAGGACGGTGTGTTTTTTCCGCCGATGCAGCGACTTCATCCACGCTGGAAGACCCCCGTCGTGAGCCTGACGGCGCAGTGCATCTGGGTGTGCGTGCTTACGGCGAGTGGTGGGTACGAAGCGCTCTATACGTG
>Ga0116134_1001223_pt1 | contig 13029 bp, 10 predicted proteins | sample June2015DPH_19_5_FD_89737 | JGI IMG/M metagenome (GOLD analysis project Ga0116134, IMG submission 89737) | Peatland microbial communities from SPRUCE experiment site at the Marcell Experimental Forest, Minnesota, USA - June2015DPH_19_40 | ecosystem: Environmental > Terrestrial > Soil > Wetlands...
CGTGCCGCCGCCGCGCTGAACATCGACCTGTCGGCTTCCATCCTGGTGGGCGACCGTGCTACGGACATCCAGGCCGGACGCAGTGCGGGCGTGGGGCGCTGCTGGCTGGTGCGCAGCGGCCTTCCGTTGAGCCAGTCGGATATCGAGCTCGCCGACGCTGTGTTCGACGACCTGGCGGCTTGCGTGCGGCAGCTGCCGGGCTGATGCCGCGATCGTCGGGCTGATCAGGAGTCGAGCTAGTCTCGCACCGTCGCAGGCGCCATAATTGCATGCTGTCGACCAGGGCCTTAACGCGAGGATTTCGTGGGAAAGTGCGCATTGATCACGGGCATCACCGGCCAGGACGGCGCCTATCTGGCGGAGTTCCTGCTCGACAAGGGCTACACGGTGCATGGCGTGAAACGTCGGGCGTCGTCGTTCAATACCGATCGCATCGATCACCTCTATCACGATCCGCACGCGGCTGGCGTGAAGCTCTATCTGCACTATGGCGATCTGACTGACGCGAGCAACCTGATTCGCATCATTCAGCAGACCCAGCCCGACGAAATCTACAACCTCGCGGCGCAGAGCCACGTCGCGGTATCCTTCGAAACGCCTGAATACACCGCCAATGCGGATGCGCTGGGGACGCTGCGGATCCTGGAGGCCATCCGCATTCTGGGTCTGGGCAACAAGACGCGCTTCTATCAGGCCTCGACCTCGGAAATGTACGGCAAGGTGCAGGAGACACCGCAGCGCGAGACGACGCCGTTCTATCCGCGCTCGCCGTACGGCGCGGCCAAGCTCTATGCGTACTGGATCACCGTGAACTACCGCGAGGCCTACGGCCTATACGCGTGCAACGGCATTCTGTTCAATCATGAGTCACCGATTCGAGGCGAGACCTTCGTGACGCGCAAGATCACTCGCGGCCTGGCGCGCATCCGCGAAGGGCTGGACGAATGTCTGTACCTGGGCAATCTCGATTCGTTGCGCGACTGGGGCCATGCCAGGGACTACGTGCGCGCCCAATGGCTCATGCTGCAGCAGGAGGCTCCGGAGGACTACGTCATCGCAACTGGCGAACAGCATTCGGTGCGGGAGTTTGTCGAGCGTACGGCCGGCCATATGGGCATGCAGATCCAATGGCGTGGATCAGGCATCGACGAGCAGGGTTTGGAGGCGAAGACCGGTCGTGGCATCGTGAAGATCGATCCGCGCTATTTCCGGCCCACCGAGGTGGAAAGCCTGTTGGGGGACCCTTCCAAGGCACGGGCGCGGCTCGGCTGGAAGGCGGAGATCTCATTTGACCGACTGGTGCAGGAAATGGTCGAGTCGGACCTGGAGATCGCCCGACGCGATGCGCTGGTGGCGCGCGAGGGCTTTAAGACTTACCGCCATCGGGAATGACCCGCTGGCCGGACAAAAAAAAAGCCCGGATCGCTCCGGGCTTTTTTTCCGCTCGAACGGTCCTTACCAGCGGCCACCGCCGCCGCCACCGGAATTGCCCCGGTAGCCACCACCGCCGCCGCCGCCGCCCGGACGACCGCCGCCACTGCGGGGCTTGTCCTGGGCTTCGTTTACACGCAACGGGCGACCGCCCATATCCTGACCGTTGAGGTTCTGGATCGCGCGTGAGGCGTCCGACTGACTCATCTCGACGAAGCCGAAACCGCGTGGGCGGCCGGTTTCGCGGTCTGTCGGCAGCGAGACCGACTCGACGGTACCGTGCTGTGAGAACAGCGCGCGGATGTCCGCCTCGCTAGCAGTGAAGGGCAGGTTTCCAACGTAGATCTTGGCCATGATTGACTCTCTCGAAAGTACTTAAGGAGGCTTCGGGCGGGAAAAAGTTTAATGCCCTAAGCGCTCCACTCGGCAGGCACGTTCACCAGGTCTAGAGAGAGGATGTCTCGCCGGCCATCGAACGGAGTCCTGTCACCTGATCGCAGGCAGTTCGGCTCGGACTCATCGCGCCTTGAATGGCGCACGGGGCGATACGGACGTTGACGATCGGCGCGTAGCCTACCACGGGTCCGCGCCGTCGTCTCTAGCGTTGTTTACGCCCACATTTTTGACTTAAGGTCGGGGTGGCGGGCGGCGCCTTCGCCGTCGGGACAGCGGTCGGTCCGGGCGCGGCGAGGCCGCTGACCGCCAGGTCCCTTGCATGATGAGCGCTAACATCATCTGTCGCGCTGGTTGCGGCCCTGTGAATTCTAATACTCTCTCGATGCGACGCCGGGCCCGAAAACGAACACCAATGAGCGGATACCACACGGGGAAGATCGTTGTCATCTGCAGTGGGCCAGCAAATGGACCGGTCGATCCAATGAGCTAAGGTCGACCAGCGAGGCAAGACATGATTCTCGAGGTCGCGGTGCTGACGATCACGCCCGCGCAGAAGGCGCAGTTCGAGGCGGCATTCATCGAGGCACGCCAGATCATCTCGGCGATGCCGGGTTTCGTATCGCACCAGTTGCATCGATGTATCGAGACTGACGGCCGCTACCTGCTGCTGGTGCAGTGGCTCACGGTGGAGCACCACATGGCGGGCTTTCGTCAGTCCCCGCAGTTCCAGCGGTGGCGGGCGCTTCTGGGACCGTTCTTCGCGGCCGCGCCCGCGGTCGAGCATTACCAGGCCGTGAGCCAGGGAGAGGCACAATGATTCGTTACCTGAAGACGGGACAGGCGGCGGCGGCGGCCGGCTTTCGCCACGATGGCGCAGTGGATAACCTGATCACGCGCGCCCTCGAGCCGATTTGAGCTCGATGCAAGCTCACGAGGGCAATCGAGATGATATGCAGTCACTTGATGGTATCGAACCATGGGGCGCGATTTTGATTAACAAAATCGCGCCCTATGGTTCGATACCTCCGATTGATTACTTACGCAGTCCTATGGCCCGCCCGTAGCCGCCGGCGCCGGAAATCGATGAGGACTTCGCGTGCGGCGTTGTGGCCCGGCGCGCCGGTGACGCCGCCGCCGGGATGGGTGCCGGAACCGCACATGTACAGGCCGGGCAGCGGACCTCGATAGTTGCCGTGGCCGAGCATCGGCCGCGCCGAGAACAGCTGATCCAGGCTCAGCGCCCCGTGGAAGATATCGCCGCCGATCAGGCCGAAGGTCCGCTCCAGATCCAGCGGGCTCATGATCTGGCGGCCGAGCACCGAGGCTTTGAAGTTCGGCGCATGCGCGTCAACGGTATTGATCATCAGATCGGCGACCGCATCGCGATGCTGGTCCCAGGACTCGCCCTGCGGCAGCTGCGGCGCGACGTGCTGGCAGAACAGGCTGGCGACATGCTGTCCCGCCGGCGCCAGGCTGTCGTCGAGCGTCGATGGGATCAGCATCTCGACGATGGGTTGCGCCGACCAGCCGCGCGTGCGCGCATCGAAATAGGCGCGCTCCATGTAGGCCAGGCTCGGCCCGATGATGATGCCCGCGGTGTGATGGTCGGCGCTCTCCCTGCCCGGCAGGCAGCGAAAATCCGGCAGCTCCGAGAGTGCCACGTTCATGCGGAAAGTGCCGGAGCCACAGCGCCAGCGCGCCATGCGCTCGCGGAAATCCGTCGGCAGCACGGCCGCGTCGAGCAGTTTCAGGTATAGCAGCCTCGGATTGAGATTGGAGATCACGGCCGAGGCGTGGAACGCCTCGCCGGTTTCGGTCACCGCGCCGATCGCGCGACCGCGCTCGACCAGCACTTCACGCACCGCCGCGCCGACGCGGATATCGGCACCGCGGGCGGCCGCCGAGCGCGCCATCGCCTGAGTGATTGCGCCCATGCCGCCGATGGCGTGGCCCCAGACGCCTTTCTTGCCGTTGACCTCGCCGAACACGTGGTGCAGCAGCACGTAGGCCGAGCCCGGCGTGTACGGGCTGGCGTAGTTGCCGACGATGCCGTCGAACCCGTAGACCGCCTTAATCGGATCGCTCTGGAACCAACCGTCCAGGTAGTCACCGGCCGAGGCGGCGAGCAGCTGCAGCAGCTCGCGGCGCAGCGACATATCCAGCTTGCTGATGCGGCCACCGAGGCGGGCGGCGCGCAGCAACTCGGGCAGCGCCTGACGCCAGCCGCCCGCGACCACATTCGGCGGCGTTTGCAGCACCAGCTCGCGCAGCACGGCGGCAATGCGATCGAGCTTCAGGCTGTAGGCGTCGAGCCGCGCCGCGTCGGGTGGCGAGAACTTGGCCACCTCGGCACTGGTACGGCCGGCGCCGACGCACAGATAGCGCCCGTCTTCGGTCGGCAGGAAATTCGCCAGCCGCCGCTCGACCACGCGCAGGCCGTGCGCGGCCAGCTCCAGCTCGCGGATGATCTTGGGATTGAGCAATGACACGGTGTAGGCCGCCACCGAATTGCGGAAGCCCGGATGGAATTCTTCCGTGACCGCAGCCCCGCCGACAACCGGGCGGCGCTCGAGCACCGTGACTTTGAGACCGGCCGCGGCCAGGTACGCTGCACACACCAGGCCGTTATGACCGCCGCCGATGATCAAGGCATCGCTATGATGTGCAATCAAGGCCGCAGGCTCCTTGAGGATTCGCGAAGCCTACGCCCGCGCTCTTGACGAGCATCCAAACAGTCATTCACTCTCGTTGAAGGATCGTAAGGCAGCGCAGCCGGGGCGGCAAGGGAGCGTCTATCCGCAATCCTAAGGTCGGCCCGGTCCTGGCCACCGCGCTGGTCGCGAGCAATATGATCGGTTCAGGCATCTTCCTGTTGCCGGCGACGCTCGCCGCCGTGGGCAGCATCACCGTGATCGGCTGGGTAATCGGCACCGTGGGCGCATTGCTGATCGCTGCGATTCTGGCCAAGCTCAGTCAGGTCGCACCGCAGCCCGGGGGCCCTTGCGCCTACGCCGGCGAGGCGCTCGGTTCTTATTTCGGTTTTCAGGCCAATGCGCTCTACTGGATGTCGTGCTGGATCGGCAATATCGCTATTGCCGTGGCTGCGATCGGCTACCTCGCGAATTTCTTTCCGTCGCTGAGCCTGTCTGTGCCCGGTGCCTTCGCCACGGCTGGCATCATCTGGGCGCTCACGGCGGTAAACATATTGGGCCCGCGCCTGGTGTGCCAGGTCGAATCCCTGGCCATCGTCATCGGCTTGGTGCCGATCCTGCTGGTGGCCACTGGTGGCTGGTGGTATTTCGACGGCAAGCTGTTTGCGGATTCGTGGAACGTGCGCCATGAGCCGGCGATCCAGGTCATTCCGCAATCGCTGGTGCTGCTGTTCTGGGCCTTCACGGGACTGGAAAGCGCCTCGGTCGCCACCGCCGTGGTGGAGAATCCGCGCCGCAATGTGGCGATCGCGACGCTCGGTGGCGTGCTGATCGCTGCCCTGGTCTACCTCGCCTCGTGCACGGTGCTGATGGGCCTGATTCCCGCGGCCGCGCTGGCTCGTTCCAGCGCACCGTTCGCCGATGCGGTCAGAGTGGTGCTCGGCCCGGTGGCCGCGGGCTTGATCGCTCTGGCCGCCCTGACGAAGGCGACCGGAACGCTCGGCGGCTGGATTCTGCTGACCGCGCAGACCGGCAAAGCCGCCGCCGACCGCGGCCTGTTCCCGGGGCTGTTTGGCCGCGTGGATCGCCACGGCGTACCGGTGCCGAGCCTGCTGATCATGGCCGCGCTGATGAGCGCCGTGGTGTTCGCCACGATCTCGCCGACGCTCGGCGAGCAATTCGGCGAGTTGATCGAGGTGTCGGTGATCCTATGCCTGATGCTCTACGTCTATGCTTGCATCGCCGTGCTGCTGTATCCGCAATGGATCCCATCGGCCACATCGCTCGGGCGGTATCGGCCGATGGCTGCGGTGGCGTTGCTATTCTGCCTGGCGGTGATTGGCTATGCCGATCCGAAGCTGCTGCTGCTCACCGCGGCTATGCTGCTGGTGACGGTGCCGGTGTATCTGCTGTTTGCGCCCCGCTGGCGTCGGAGTGTCTGATGACAACACTGTTGCGTAGCGCGACGCTGCGGGGTCAGGACGTGGAGCTTTGCTTCCGCGACGGCCGCCCCGATCTGACGCTGTCGCTGTTCTGGTTACGCGATCATGATCCGAATGAAGATGCGCTGCATCCGGAGACGCAGCAGCGTCTGATCGACACGTTTCAGATCCCGGCCGATATCGCCGCGCAGGCGATTGCCGTGGCCGAGGATGGCCGCGCGCTGCGAGTCCAATGGTTGCCTGATGGGCGTGTGAGCCGCTTCGAGACGCAGTTCCTGGCGGGACTGCGCGCCGATCCGGAGGCGCTGCCGGTCGTGCGTTCGCTGTGGAGCGGCGAGAGCATCGCGGCGCAGCCACCGCAGGTCGGCTACGCCGAGCTGATGTCGGAGGACGCGACGCTCAAGGCCTTGCTGGAAAATGTCGAGCGCTACGGCTTCTGCTTGGTGGAAGGCGTGCCGGCGACACCGCAGGCGACCTGCGCCGTGGCCGAGCGCGTGGCCTATATTCGCAGCACCATCTTTGGCGGCTACTACGACTTCACCGCCAACATGGAGCACAAGGACACGGCCTACACGTCGATGGCGATCGGCCCACATACCGACGGCACCTACAGCCTGGATGCTCCCGGCTGCCAGATGTTTCATTGCCTCGCGGCCGACTGCAGCGGCGGTGACAACGTGCTCATCGATGGTTTCAAGGTCGCGCAGATCATGCAGCGTCAGCACGCCGGGGACTACGACGTGCTCAGCACGGTCGAGATTCCCGGCCGCTACCTGGATCACGCCCGCGGTATTCAGCTGATGGCCCGCCGACCGCTGTTTCGCCACAACCGGTCGGGGGAGCTGCTGCAGGTCAGCTACAACAATCACGACCGGGCTCCGTTCGTGCTTCCGCTCGAGCAGCACCGGCGTTTCTATCGCGCACTGGCCACGTTTGCCGGTCTGTGCGCGGAATCCAAGCTGCACTACCGGCGCCGCCTGCTGCCGGGCTCGGTGCTGCTGTTCGACAACTGGCGGCTGCTGCATGCGCGCGAGGCCTATGTCGGTTACCGCCGGCTGGCCGGTGCCTATCTGAATCGGGAGGACGTCGAAAGCCGGTTACGGGTTCTTAGAATTCGCGCCGGCGAAGCCGTCTGAACCCGTAGCAAGCGATCTTAAGCGATGACCCGTCGGGCTCCAGCTCAGTTCTGTATCAGCCACAGGATCGAGCCATCGACCCTGATGGTGCCGAAGGTCATGACATCGATTTTCGTTGGCGACACGATGTAGAGCGCTGCGTCCGTGGGAGAGAGACCGGTCTGCGTCAGCGAGCCGAAGCCGCGGCCCATCGTGGCGTCGATCGCAAACTGGCCGCTGGTGTAGTTGCTCGAAAGCATGCCGAAGTTCAAGCCGATCTCCGGGGTCAGAGTGATTGGACCGGGGGTCTGGGCGTACTGCGTGCCGCCGACAAAAAGGCCCGGCAGCGTATCGGGATAGACGCCGCCGCACGGTGTGTACTGCGCTTCGAGCAGTCCGGCGTTGCCCGAGCCGCTGCCGGTTTCGACCACGTAGCCATCGGCGACGCCGTCCAGATAGACGACAAAATTGCGCGTGGTCGCGCCCGGATTGCTGAGCAAGAGCGTGCCGCGGCCGCTGCTGTCTACCGCATAGCTCTGTGCGGTGTAGACGACCCCGGCCGTATCGGTGGCCTGATCCGAGGTATCGAGCACGGCGTCGAGGGTGCCGGCGGTGGCATTACCGTTGTAGAGCCGGCCGAGCGACATCACGCTGATCGGGTCAGTCCCGGAGCCGAACGCTCCCCAGAGACTTATGATCGAGGGCGAATTGGCCAGGGCGCCGTCATCGAAGCTGCCGTCGGCGGCGTCGCCGGTCTGCGCGGTGAGAAAGCCGGTGGAGCGCGGCGAGCCGACGGTGCTGTCCATGTCCTCCAGATACATCTTGGCGGCATTGACGATGTAATAGACCAATGTCGAGGTGTTCGAGCCGACCGTAAAGCTCGCGGTGCCGCGGCCATTGCTATCGGGCGCTGACAGCGCGCCGCCGAGCGTCGCGCCGGACAGCGCGGGCGTGGCGTTCGAGTCGGTCAGGCCGGCGCTGATATTGCCAGTGCTGTCGGTGGTGAAGCGTCCGGCGCTGCCCGTATGCACCGTGACGGGCTCCTGCTTGGCGACCGTGAGCAGACCGAAGGCGAAATTGCCGGTGGGCGGTGCAGCGCTGATGGCTGTCGTGTCCAGTCTGGCCAGCTGACCTGAACCGGAGTCGGCGCCGGAGCCGACGAGTTGCAGTCTTGCGGAGTTGATGTTGCCCTGGCTGTCTGGCGGCGTGACGGAGAAGTTATACAGCAGCGAGCCGCTCGGGGCATTGAGCGTGACCTGTCCGGAATTGGTCTGTCGATTGATGCAGGCACCGGAGGTTAGGATCTCGTGGGTCGTGGTGCGGTGACCGTCCTTGTAGTCGTGCTCGCCAGTGATGTTGCCGCTGGCGTCGATGGTGATGCTGCCTGCATCGGTTGCCGGGCCGCCGCCGCGGAAACCTGCAAACAGATACGCGAACTGGCCCTGCAGCAGGCAGGTGTCCTGCGGCAGTACAGTCATCGTAATGGCTTGCGAGACCACACGGCCCAGCGCGTCGGTGGCCTGAACCGTGAAGGTGTAGCTGCCGGTCGTCGTCGGTGTGCCGGCAATGGCGGTCACGCCCGTCGTACTGCCAGCCAGCGTGATGCCAGGCGGCAGCGCGGCCGAGCCCGCGGCCAGGACCCAGGTGAAGTTAACCTCGCCGCCGGCGATCGTGATCGCGGCGCTATAGGGCACATTGACGTTGGCCGGGAACAGCTGGGTGGGGTTCATCACCGGGGTGCCGAGCACGATCAAGGTGACCGAGGCGACAGTGGCAGCGTTGACCACTGACGTCGCCGTGACGGTCGCATCGACCGCGCCAGTCGCCGAAGCCGGCGCGTTAAAGGTGGCCGAGGTCGGGGTGATGTCGGTCAGGGTACCGACACCCGACAAGCTCCAGATCACGCCGGAGTTGTTGACATCGGCGGTCACACTGGCTGACACCACGAGCGTGGTGGCTACCTGGATCTCGGTGACGCTACCGGGAGTGGACAAGGCGACGCCGGTGCCGACCCCGATATTGCCGGTGACACCGCGATTGCTGTTGTTGCTGCAGGCGACCAGTGTCAAGGCCACGGTTACGGGCAACAACAAGGCTCTGCCCACGGCGCCAAGGCGCCATGGCACTCCAGGACGAATCACGGTCAACGACTTCTCCTCAAATCCGGGAAATCTGGTTCGGTGCGGCGGCACCGGAGGCGCTCGCACGCCGCCGGCTACGTTCTTCGAGCCGCATAGCATATGCGACCCTCGAACGGCGAGTCAGTTCAAAACGTGCCGGCTCCAACGGCAGCGGCCCGAAGCTGTCGCCGCCGGTACAGCTGCCAGAGCGCGAGGACGGCCAGCGGCCACAGCCACCGCGGCTCAAGGCTGCCGACGCCGCTCGCCTCGCCCAGGGCGGACCTGATGGTCGTGGTGGCCGAGGCGGTACGGCCAATATTATCGGTGATAGTCAGCGTCACGCCGATGGAACGGAACGAGGGCACGACCAGCGTGGCGATCGCCTGATCGGCGTTGATCAGCTGGTCGCTGGTCGCCGGGTCCGTGGTCCACTGGTAGCTGACGATCGAATAGCCGCTGGCCGCCGTGCTGGCGCTGCCATCGAGCTTGATGCGCTGGCCGGGTGAGCCGGTGGTGCTCGAGGGCGTGATCTGCACGAACATGCCCGCGGCCGCCAGCACCGCGCTCGCGGCGTTGAGCATGCCGGCACCGCAGGTGGCGGTAGTGCACACGCATTCGGCCGGAGCGCTGGGTTCGGTGAAGTTGCCGTTCGAATCGGTGGTGGTGGCGGCGAGCGTGCATTGCGTCGTACTGGTCGAGGAGGCGGTCGGGAATGCCAGCGCGCTCGACTCCACGCGCGCGATGATCTGCGCGGGCGTGAGACTGGGAGTCGTTGCCAGCATCAGCGCGGCCACACCCGAGACCATCGGCGCGGCGTAGCTGGTGCCGACGTTGGCGGCGTTGTCGGGATTGCCGCCGGCGTTCAGATAGCTCTGATTGAGCAGCGAGTAGGTGTAGAAGCCGGGCGTGGTCGACGGGGTGGTCGTGCCGGCGTCGGTCGTGGTCTCGATGTCGTAGAGGCATGCCTGATTGGCCAGGGTGTTCACGCAGTTGCCGCCCGGCGCGCCGATGGTGGCGGCCGCGGCGCTGCTGCTCAGGTTGCTGTAGGGCACCTTGGTGCCCGACTGGCGCAGGCCGACCACGGACAGCACGCCGGCGCAGTTGGCCGGTGCATCCAGGGCGCCGCCTTCATTGCCGGCCGCCGCGACCACGAGTATGCCGGCGGCAATCGCGGCGCCGATCGCGCTCTGTTCGGTCGCCGAGCAGGCGGTATTGGCGCCCAGACTCAGGTTGATGATATTGGCCGCCGGGCTCGCGGCGATCGTGCCGGCGTCGACCGTGACGGGCTGGCCCGCCGCCCACATGATCGCCGCCGCGATGTCGGAAACCCGTCCCGAACACTTGCCGATCGCGCGTACCGGCAGCACCGTCGTCAGGGGCGCGATGCCGGCGATGCCGATACCGTTGTTAGTCGCCGCGCCGATGACCCCGGCGACCTTGGTGCCATGCCAGGAACTCGGGGCCACGGTGCTGCAGCCGGCATTGACGAACAAGGTCATGGCGGCATCGGTGGCGTCGATCCAGTCTCCCGGATCCGAGGCGTCCGCGTGCCAGCCCTCGCCGTCGTTGGCGAAGTAGTAGGTCGCGGCCGAACCCGAGGCGCTGCAATCGGCGGTCGTATTGCCGCCAGTGGCGGTGGTGAAGTTGCCCTGATCGCAGCTGACGAAATCGTAGCCCGGCTGCAGCTTACCGGCCAGGTCCGGGTGATCCTCGATAATGCCGGTATCGATCACAGCGACCACGATGCTCGAGGCGCCGAGGCTCGTCTGCCACGCAGTGGTGGCCGACAGCGCCGAGGGCGCCGTCGATGAGCTCGGCAGCAGATACCACTGGCCTTGCCAGCTGCCGTTGTTCAGGTCGGGGTTGCTGGCATTACTGGGATCGGTGCTGGCGAGGAAGTGCGGATCATTCGGCAATGCGTCGGCCGGGAAGGCCTGGATATAGCGGTAGCCATCGGCTTCCGCATACTCGATGCCGGGATCGGCATTGAGCCGCGCCAGGATACCCTGCATTTCCACATGTGTCGGCGTGTAATCGAGCCGCATGACGTCCGTACTGCCGAACAGATTGTGCACCGGGCTGACTTGGATGCCGGTCGCTGCGCTCAGCCGGGTCGCGCGGTCCCTCACGTCCGCGATCTGTACCGCCGCGACGCCGGTGGTGCGCCACTTGACGATGATGTGGTCGGTCAGCGATGGGTCAATCGACTGATGCCGATAGGCGACGCTGTCCGCGGCCTGCGACCCCTGCGGCCCTAAGCCGCTGATCAGCAGCGCTAATGCGGCGAGAGCGGCGGCCCTCAGCTTTGGCGCAGCATTCTTTGCTTCTGGCATCAATCCACAGCTCCTGCAGGCGGATTGCGCCATTAGACCACAGAGCCCGCCAGAGTTCGCCCGCGCCCCCGGCCAGCTTTTTTGCTCTCGCGGCGCCGATAGGCGTGTTCGCAGCGCTGTGAAATACTCACGGCGCCGCTGCACCCGCGGCGCGGCGGAGGCGGGAGATTGTTGCAGCGCTCGGCGCTATCAGCAGACGCGGCAATGGCACTATGTCGACCTCGAGCTGAGTTCGCCGAATCTGGACCGCGCGTGCTTCGCTCATCCGGCGCTGCCGCCGGGAACGCCCGCGACCGCGGGGCCGGCCGAGGACTGCGTGGTCGATAAGATCGATCAGTTCGAGGCCCAGCTCAGCAATCCGCACACCAGCACCGACGAGCGGCGCCTGGCGCTGCAATTCCTGTTGCACCTGGTCGGCGACGTGCATCAACCGCTGCACGCCAGCGACGATGCGGATGAGGGCGGCAATCTCAAGCGGGTGTCGGCGAGGGGCCTGCACGCGGCCAGTCTGCATCACTACTGGGATACGGAACCGGTACTCATGCCTCCGCCCGCACCGTCTAGACGCAGGCTCCCGGCCGCGACGCCCGCCGATGGTGCGCTCCGGCGCCGGGATTGCTTCAAAATGGCCTGCATGAATCTTGCAGCCCTGAGCTGATACGAAGGTGGCGGCTTAGGCGGGCGATTGACCAACACAGGCCAACAACAATGACCTCAGCAGTCTCCACCCATCTGGCGGATCAGCGGCTAGCCGAAGACGATCGGGTTGCGCTGACCAAGGACGCGCTCAAACGGTCGTTTCTCGACAATCTGTTCTACATGCAGGGCAAGTTTCCGGTCCTGGCCACCGCCTACGACTATTACATGGCGCTGGCCTACACGGTGCGAGACCGAATGCTGCAGCGATGGAATAGCACCGCATCCGCGTACACGCAGCAAGGCTCGCGCACGGTGTCGTATCTGTCGGCCGAGTTCCTGATGGGGCCGTACCTCGGTAACAATCTGATCAATCTCGGCATCCATGACACCGCGCGTCAGGCGGTCGCCGAGCTGGGCCTGGATCTCGATGAGCTGTTGCGCCAGGAGGATGAACCGGGTCTGGGCAACGGCGGCCTCGGCCGGCTGGCGGCCTGCTTCATCGACTCGCTGGCGACGCTGCAGGTGCCGTGCATGGGCTACGGCATCCGCTACGAATACGGCATCTTCCAACAGGAAATCGTCGATGGCTGGCAGGTCGAGCGAACCGACAAGTGGCTGCGCTTCGGCAATCCCTGGGAAATCGTGCGCCCGGAATGGGCGGCCGAGGTCAAATTCGGCGGCCATACCGAGCGCTATACCGACGAACTGGGTCGGGTACGCGTGCGCTGGGTGCCGGCGCGCGTGGTCAATGGCGTGCCGTATGACACGCCGATACTCGGCTATCGCGTCAATACCGCCAACACCCTGCGCCTGTGGCGCGCCGAGGCGCCCGAGTCGTTCGACTTCTCGGTGTTCAATCGCGGCGATTATTGGGGTGCCGTGAATCAGAAGGTCATGTCGGA
>Ga0116134_1001224_pt1 | contig 13016 bp, 9 predicted proteins | sample June2015DPH_19_5_FD_89737 | JGI IMG/M metagenome (GOLD analysis project Ga0116134, IMG submission 89737) | Peatland microbial communities from SPRUCE experiment site at the Marcell Experimental Forest, Minnesota, USA - June2015DPH_19_40 | ecosystem: Environmental > Terrestrial > Soil > Wetlands >...
AACCCAAATTCCCGGAAATTTTTCTTAACGGGCTCTTTCTTCCTTTCCCCCCCCCCCCCCCCCCAATTTACTGCAAAGTATTCAAAAATAAGGACTTACTTGCAAAGTATTCCAAAATAAGGAGTTAGATTGTCAAAGAGCGCTGAAAATGAGTTTGGGGCAGCTTCGAGGGCCGTCTTGATGGACGGGCGGACCTCGAAACTGCCCCAATCAGATCTTCATTATCACTCACAACAAGGTTGGAGTCTGTGACGGCGCACACAGTCGGGTTGTGATGAAAAAATCTCGGAGGGGTTTGGTACCTAGTCAAACAAAATCCCGAGATTGACGCGACTGTGGAATCCCAGGTCTCGAAAAGCGCGAGACCTGGGGCACCCCCGGATTTCTCGCTGTCAACATTTAAGGACAACTCGCGTTATACTCGCGCCAGAGATGCCGGCCACCCGCCCATCTTGCTGGATGGGCGGACCTCGGAGCTGCCCCAATCAGATCTCTATCGTCGCGCGCTGCGGGTCTTATGTCAATGGATTTCGTGCGATCAGATGGGGTACTCACCCTTCGCAAAAAAGCGCGCGAAGGATGGGTCACCCACTGCATGGTAGTGCCAGCGGAAGGCCGGGGCACCCGCCCGACAATCTTCGTTCTCTGCCTAGTAAACTTCAAACAGGGGGTTCTAAGTTGCCACCGTGCCATGATGCCTTCTGCGGATTTGGGTCGGATACATAGTTTGACGCAAGTAGCAGAGCATCTTTCAAATCCCTAAGCCTTTTTTGAGCCGGTGGCTCTAGAGGCTCACCTGGTTCCAACGTCTTGAGTTCTTCCATTTGAAACCTAATGTCTGCGTGCCCACAGTAGTACTTCCGTGAATCGGCCACTTCCATGTGAGAAGCATGCACAGCATCAGTCCTTAGAACCGCAAATCCACGGTAGACCTTCTTGGCGGGGTTCTCAAAAGACTTTGCTTTTCGCTTACAGAGGCGTGCGCCCATGTGCTCAAACCGCATGACCGAGACCTCATCCGTTTTAGGAGTAGGGTCGTAGGCTTGATGCTTAAGGCGGTTGTTCTTGACGTGATATGGGCTGTAGATGGCCCGCACAAGGCGTTCATCGTCAGCAACGTGAATTGGCACCAGCCAACACAGTTCAAAAAACAGGTTTAGAAATTTGGACGCTGTGCGTGAGAGACCTCGAACCAAGGCTCGCATAAAGTAATTCTTTTATTACCGCGATAACTTGTTCCGTAGCTACCTGTTGGTCTGGCCCTACTGCTAGCCCACCTTGTAAGTAAAAAGTTTGACCATGTTTAGGTTGGATGTGCCCGCTGTATCGCGTGCGTCCGATTTCGATTAAGGCATCGCCCTCAGATGATGTCCATTCAAACGTGATGGTTCCGTTCGAGGTCGGCGTAATCTCCGGTGCTGTCATCCCCTGAGGCGTGGCTGCCAAGAGTCTTTGCGCATGTGCACAACTATCCGGCGTTATTGGAAGAGCACCGTACCCATCCCAATCCTTTTTCAATTTCGATAGCTCTTGAAGCGTGGCCTGAGCAGCCAGAGGTTCGGAAGTAACTATGAGTGCTGGCAGGGGCCGCAGGTAAAAACAGGAAAGACTAGGATTAGCAAACTCAACGATGCTGGTCGTAACACCAATTTGAGGGAACTGTGTGATATTCGTTGAGCGGCTCATCTTATTATACTGGTTGCATTTTAGCATTCAGCTTGGCCGTGAGGCCAACGAACGTAGCCCGAATGCTTGTATGGGCGTTTTCCAAGGTCTGCATTATTTGAGTGATGTTTGGGGCCGTGGGCTGCAGCGTCAGAACTTCCGTGGACATCAAAATCCCCGCCTTTCCTCCTGCTGCTCCTTCCTGCAAGTGCAGGTTCATCGCAAGCCCGTTATGTAATGGCATAGAAAGCTGAATCCCAGACTGAACATCATTGATGTCATCAATTTGCTCGGATAGAGTGCTCGGCAGCTCCACTTTCAAACCTAGAATGTCGTTCAAAAACCGAAAGCTGCGTTTCCCTTCAGTGAATTCCTGAGAGAATAAATCAATGTAACGCAGTACCGTTGTGAATGGAACATCCGCTTCTGTGGGATGCCGGGACTCAAGCAGCGCTTGTATGCCCTCTTGAACAATTGGCCTGAAACTGTCCCAATCACGATACGGAGGCAGTGCATTCGCAGAGAACAGTCCGGGGCCAATCTGGTAGAGATAATTTCCGCCGGGGTCTTTGCGAAAGCGGTACGCAACGATGAATGGAAAGAGGGGAAAGCCAATCGGCGAGAGCCGCTCCGATACGCCAAAACCCTTTGCAGCGACTTGCTTTGAAAAGCGCGAAAAGCTTTCCTCTTGATACGGCGATGCGAGCGGAAACTGAACGGTGACCGCTTGGAGTAACTGATTTCCACCCTGCGGTTGTGGGATGACTTGGGGGTTGCCCGCCCCGGGCATCCAGCGTAATTCAGCGATAAGCTCAACCAGCGGAGGATTGGAGAAAATCATGGCTCGTAGTACTTTTTGGTGTATCGCGTGTGCAACAAGATGTCAGCTATTATCGCGGCACAAGGCTTGTTCGCTTCAGAGATCATATTAGATCGGTCAAATCGTCGCGTTTCGAGGGCATGAATCGACAATAGGGCGGCTGCGCGAAAAAAGCAATCATTTGCTGTTAGGAGTCAACGCACATTTCGGCCACGACCGAACCCGCTCCGTTCCTTGACACCCCAGCCCACGCTCCCTAGAATTCCATTAGGCGCGGTGGAATCTTAATCTAAGCCACTGCATCTAAAGAATTTAGAGGGGCGGTTCAGCTCCTAGATTCGGGTAGATATGCCTGCAGGGCCAGCGGGTGGACGGGAACGGGAAATCCTTACCGCCATTGTCGAGACATTCATTGCCAGCGGAGAGCCGGTGGGGTCGCGCACGCTTGCCCGCTCCAGCCGCGAAGGGCTGAGTGCGGCTACGATTCGCAATGTGATGGCTGATCTGGCCGATGCGGGATTTCTGGAGCAGCCCCATGCTTCGGCGGGGCGCGTTCCTACGGCTGAGGCTTATCGCTATTATGTCGAGCAACTTAGTGGGGAAGCCCATCTCACACACGAGAATCAGAGCATCATTCAGGACACTTTGACCGGGGTTACGGACGTGGCGGAGTTCATGGAGCGGACCTCGCATGTGCTCTCGCTGATTTCGCACAGCGTTGGTATTACCGTGGCCACCAGCGGACCGCGGAATGCGCTGGAGCATGTTTTCTTCTCGCGGCTGGGCGATCAGAAAGTGCTGGCGGTGGTGGTGACGCGCTCGGGGGTGGTGCGGGATCGGGTGCTGCGGCTGGATATTCCGCAGGCCGATCTTGACCTGGCCGCACGCTACATCAACGACAATTTTCGCGGCTGGACGATGGGCGATATGCGCGCCGAGTTGGCCCGACGGCTGGAACAGGAACGCAGCGAGTACGACCGGCTGATGAAGTCGATCGAGCAGCTCTATCAGCAAGGGGCGCTGGCTTCGGCGGACGATACGCAGGCGGTGTTCGTCGAAGGCGCGGCGAATCTGGTGACCGGGCAGGAAGATCGCGCGCGTCTGCAGGAGATGTTGCGCACGCTGGAGGAGAAGGAAAAAGTTGTGAAGCTGCTGGGGGCTTATCTGGACACGCGGCAGGAAGCGGTGCGCGTGGTGATTGGGCTCGATGAGGCGCTGCCTGCTTCGAATTTGCAGAATTTTGTGCTGATTGGGGCTCCCGCGCGAGTGGGCGGAGAAGTGATGGGGTCGCTGGCTGTGATTGGACCTACGCGGCTGGATTATCAACACACCATGTCGGCGGTGTCGTACATTGCGCGGCTGTTTGACAAACTTTTGAACGAATCGGAGTGATGCAGTCGTATGGCTAAAGGGAACGGAAAAACCGACCGGAGTATCGATCTGGATCACGAGCTTCCGGCTGCGGAAAGCTTAGAAGAAGCTGCGCCTGACGCGGTCGCGGCCACGCCGGCGGAAGTTGGTGCTTTATCGGAATTAGACAAGGTCAAGGCGGAGCGCGACGCGCTGCTTGATCGTCTGGCCCGTCAGCAGGCGGAGTTCGACAATGCCCGCAAGCGCGCGGTGCGTGAACAGCAGGATTTCCGCGAGTTCGCCGCGGCCGATGTCATCAAGAATTTTCTGCCGACCCTCGACAGTTTCGAGCGTGCGTTGAAATCTGCCAGCCCCGATTCCACCGACTTCCGCAACGGCGTTGAGCTTATCTACCGTCAGTTCCAGGATGCGCTGCAGAAAATCGGAGTGCAGCCGATTCCTGCGGTGGGGCAGGTTTTCGATCCGCGAGTTCACGAAGCCGTCGAAATGGTGGATAGCACCGAGGTTCCGGATCACCACGTGCTCGACGAACTGCAGCGCGGCTACAAGTATAAGGACCGCCTGCTGCGGCCCGCGATGGTGCGGGTCGCTCGCAATACCCGCGCGTAATAAGATTAAGATTGGCTCAGTTGGGGGAGTTTCTGGCCGCAAATACAAAACGCGATTATTACGAGGTCCTCGGTGTGACCCGTGCGGCCACCGACGTTGAAATCAAGAGCGCTTATCGCAAGCTGGCGATGACGCACCATCCTGACCGCAACCCCAACAATCCGGACTCGGAGGAGAGGTTCAAGGAGATCACGGAAGCGTACGCAATTCTCGCCGATAGCGAGAAGCGATCGTTGTACGATCGCTTCGGGCACGCGGGCGTGGGTGGCAGCGGTGGGGGGCCGGCCGGATTCGATCCCGCTATTTTCCAGGATTTCGGCGATATTTTCGGCGACATTTTTGGTTTCGGCGACGCGTTCGGGCAAGGCAGCCGGCGTCGCAGCCGCGCCCAGCGTGGAGCCGATCTGCGCGAAGACCTGAATCTCGAATTCGATGAAGCGGTCTTCGGCACCGATAAGCAAGTAAGTGTCCGCCGCCATGAGACTTGCGACGCTTGCCGCGGAGCCGGTGCCGCGCCGGGCAAAGCTCCGGTTACGTGCCGATCGTGCAATGGCCGAGGGCAGGTGCGGTATCAGCAAGGCTTCTTCAGCATCGCTCGAACCTGCCCCAGCTGCCAAGGCGCGGGCAGCGTGATTACCGACCCCTGCCCGAAGTGCAAAGGCGAAGGCCGCTTGCTGCGCGACCGCGTGGTGGCAGCGCAGGTGCCCGCGGGAGTTGAGGACGGCACGCGAATTCGTTTCACCGGACTGGGCGAAGCGGGCGCGTTCGGCGGCCCGGCCGGCGATTTGTATGTTGTGCTGCACGTCAAAGAGCACGCTTTTTTTGAGCGCGAGGGCAACGACCTGCACTGCGTGGTTCCGATTTCGTTTCCGCAAGCCGCCCTTGGAATCGAGATTATGGTTCCAACGCTGGAGGGGGAACACAAGCTGAAGATTCCCGAGGGCACGCAGTCGGGAACTTCGTTTCGCATTCGGAGCAAGGGCGTGCCGGTACTCAATGGGCACGGCAAAGGGGATCTTTACGTCGAGGTGCGAATCCAAACACCCGGGAAACTGAATAAGCGCCAGCGCGAGCTGTTGGCTGAGCTGGGAGAGTTATCTCCGGTGGAAAACAAACCGCAACACCGGTCGCTGTTGGGACGCGTGAAGGACATGTTCGTTTAGAAAAGTTCTCAGTTCTCAGACTCAAGCTCTAGCCCTTATCATCCAAATGAAAAAGCCTTTACTGGGAACTGGGAACTGAGAACCGAGAACTGAATCATGACACGCCGCCGCTGGATCGCCGACGAGGTTTCCGGAGACACCGCCGCTTTGGTGGGCGATCATGCGGCGCATCTTGCCCGCGTTTTGCGCGCCGAAGTCGGGCAGGAGTTCGACATTGCGACTGGGGACGAAGTTCGCCGCGGAACCATCACTACGATCTCGTACGATCGGGTTGAGTTCGCGCTCGGCACGAAGCAATACCGTAGGCCAAGGTCCAAGCCGTTTGACGGTACTAAGATTACGCTGGCGCTCGCCATCTTCAAGTTCGACCGCATGGAATGGGCGATTGAGAAGTGCACGGAGATCGGGGTTGCGCGCATCATTCCCGTAATCGCGCGCCGCAGCGATGCTCATCTTGCTACTGCTGCATTGAAGCGCCACGAGCGCTGGCAGCGCATCGTGCGTCAGGCGGCGGAACAGTCGCGCAGGGCGGCGCCGCCGGAGATTGCGGCCCCGGTCAAATTGAAAGATCTTGATAGTGCCGGTGTCGTGCCGACTGGAGCGCTGCGTGTCGTTCTTGCTGAGCCGCTCGCTGGATCGGAAGATGACACTCGGCTGGGAGAAGTTTTGCAATCCTTGCCGACCGCCGACGAAGTAGCGCTCGCCGTGGGGCCTGAAGGCGGATGGGTCTCCGGTGAGCTCGCATGGTTTTACGAATCTGGTTGGGTCGCGGCCTCGCTCGGCGACACAATTCTGCGAGCTGAAACTGCGGCGATTGTCGCCACTGCACTCGCGCTTGACGCGCTGCGCTGAATTCCCTAATCGGCCACGGCTCAGCCCCTAAAGGGGCATCGGTCTTCCCAAGACTATCGGCATCGCTAAAGCGATGCCCTGATACGAAACAGCACGACGAAGCCGGAGTTTTCCGCCAGCCTGCACACAGCATTCCACAACCAGCTCTGATATTCTCCGGCTAGTGACTTCGACTGCTTTACTCGCGACCAAGGTTGTTCCCGATGAAAGGCAGCAGCAAGCTATCGGACACGTTCATGGGCCGATGCTGGTGATCGCCGGCGCTGGGACAGGGAAGACCACCGTCCTCACGCAACGCATCGCCAACCTCATCCGCGAAGGGCACGCGCGCCCCGACGAAATTGTTGCGCTCACCTATACCGAAAATTCCGCGGCGGAAATGCTGGCCCGCGTCCGAGAGGAACTGAAGGGCACCGCCATTAACGGGCTGCAGGCCTGCACGTTTCACGCCTGGTGCAACGGACTGCTGCAGCGTCGCGGCGCTGATTTTGGTGTGCTCGACGACAAAGATCTCTGGGTGTACTTGCGCCGCCGTATTCGGGATCTGCGTCTGAAGCACTTCGTGCGCGCGGCCAACGTCGGTCAGTTTCTCGACAGCCTGCTCGATTTCATGCGGCGTTGCCAGGACGAACTGGTCGGCCCCGAACAATACGCGCGCTACGTGGAGCGCCTCGAACGCGGCGAGGCCGCGCTTCCCCGGGTCACGCGCTCAAAGAAGCAAACGGAAATGGAAGACCCGGAGATCTTGGAGCGCCGCCAGGAAATCGCTCGTGTTTTCGGCACCGTGGAAAACATGCTGCGCGAAAAAAACCTGGGCACCTTCGGACACATGATCACCAAGGCTTACAAGTTGCTGAAGGACGATCCCACGTTGCTCGAAGAAGAACGGCGGCGCACGCGCTTCCTGCTGGTGGATGAATTCCAGGACGCGAATTTTGCCCAGGTCGAGATGCTCTCATTACTCGCGGGACCGGCGGCGAACGTTTTTGCGGTGGGCGATCCGGATCAGGCGATCTACCAGTTTCGCGGCGCTTCGAGCGAAGCATTCACCCTGTTCGTAAATAAGTTTCCTGCGGCGCGACTCGTTGTGCTGGGAAAGAATCGCCGCTCGCTCTCGCCGATCTTGCGTTGCGCTTTTGGCATGGTGAATGACAATCCGCAGGTGTTTGGACAAACACTTTCGCAAAAAGGAATTTCAATTTCCTACCAGCGCACGCCGCTGGAATCGTTGCGCGACGAGGAGGCGAAGCAAAAGGGCGAGACCACGTCCGCGCCGTTGGTCGAAATTGTTACCTGGAGAGATAAAGAAGTCGAAGCCGCCGACCTCGCCCGCCGCATTCAGAAGAAGCGTAAAGAGCAGCGATGCCGGTGGAGTGATTTTGCTGTGCTCTATCGCCAGCACAGCCATCGCGACGAACTGGTCCATGAATTTGCCGAGCGGGGTATTCCATTCGCCATCGAAGGTCTGGACGTCCTCGACACTCCGGAGGTCCGCGACGTAGTGGCTTGCGTGACTGCGGCTGCGTCGCCCAACGATGCCGCCAGTTTGTTTCGCGTGGCGGCACTGCCGCAATTCGGCATCAACCCAATCGAGTTGCGAGCAGCGATGAGGGCGGTGCGGCGGCAGGATCTCGATCTCGGCACGGTGTTGGGAAGGCTTGCAGGCGGTCCAGCGGTGCTCGAAAGCGTGGAAAAGGCGCACCGCGAAGTGGCGAAGGACGGAGTTCGCGCGGACGCTGCGGCGAACGTCGTGATTCGGCACTTTGGCTTGCAGCGGTCGGATTTGGTAGTCGCGTTTCTGAAGTTTGTGGAAGCGTGGCACAAGAAAGCCATTGCCGAAACCGGGAGCGCTTCCGAATTCCTCGAGTACCTCGATTATTTTGGCCAAGCACGGGGCACAATTCCGCTTCCGCGCAGCGAGGACGATGCGGTACAGCTTTTGACCGCGCACGCCGCCAAGGGGCTTGAGTACCGGCACGTCGCTATCATGCGGGGTTCGTCCACTTCGTTCCCGACTAGTTACCATGAGCCGCTCATCGCTTTTCCGGCGGAACTGCGGCGGTCGGAGACGTCGTTTTCGGACGGGCATAGAAAAGACGACAAGGCACTGCACGAAGAAGAAGAGCGTCGCCTCTTCTACGTGGCCATGACGCGCGCGAAGGACACGCTCGCGATTTACGCGCACCAGGGCAGGGGCAAGAAAGATCCGAAGCCAACCCAGTTTCTGCGGGAGTTCATGGTTCATCCGGCTTACAAGAAGTTCTGGTCAACGCGCTCAGCAGCGGCGGTGCAGGACACCTTGTTTGCCGAGGAGGAACAGAGAATCGAGATGCAGCAATCGAATGTTGCTGCGTGGCTGCTGATGCCGCCTTCGGCGAGCTTCGTCACCGGCCTGAGCGCGTCGGCCATTGAAATTTACGAGGAGTGTCCGCTGCGCTTCAAGCTTGAACGGGAGTGGAACCTGCCGCGCGACGTGGCCGCGTCATTGCACTACGGAGCGGCCATGCACGGCGTACTGCGCACGTTTTACGACGCGCAGCGCTATCAACGCGAGATCGGCGATGACGATTTGCTCGAACAGTTCCGGTCGGCCCTCGCTGCCGCGGGCGTTGCCGACCGCTATCAGTATGAGCTGTATCTGCGGCAAGGAATGGAGCAGTTGCGGCAGTTCCTGGAGGCTGCTCGCAGTGCTCCGCCGCCCGAGGTGATCGAGACCGAACGTCGATTTGAGCTGCAAGTGGGTTCGGCGAAGTTGGCGGGACGCGTGGATCGCATCGATCGCACCGGACCGGACACGGTTGCCATCGTGGACTACAAGACGGGCAAGCCGAAGTCACAAGAGGATGCCGACGAAAGCCTGCAACTCTCTCTGTATGCGCTTGCGGCCAGGGAGACGTGGGGAAAGCGCGCCGACCGCTTGATTTTCCATAATCTCGAAAACAACACGCCGGTCTACACCACGCGGACTGACTTTAAGCTGGAAGCGGCGAAGTTGCGCGTGCAAGAAGCGGCGGATGCCATCGCGGAGGGAAGGTTTGCCCCGAAGCCCGGGTATCACTGCGCGTTTTGTCCCTATCGCAATCTCTGTCCCGCGACGGAGAAGGTCGTCGCGGCTCCGCAGAAGAAGTCGGCGGCTCGCGTCAATTAGTGGAGCGACGGCCGGGCGGGGACGCCCGGCTCTCCACAAAAAACCTGGCTATCCATAAAAAACTTTGGGGACGCTCATCGCGTCCCCTTTGTCGTTGCCTGTTGCCGGTTCTTAGTGCTTCTTGCTGCTTTTCTTCTTTGCTTTCTTTTTGGTTGCCATAGATCTATTCTCCCTTTTCCATTGTTCATGGAATTTCGCAACGATATTTTGTTGCAACTGTTTGAATGTATAGAGTCAACGCAGAACGAAGTCAAGAGAAAAATGATCGAAACGGGTGCATGCAACGCTGTACCAAAGTCACCTGCGTGATTCGTGCGCGAAAAAAAGTTCGCGTGACCTCACAACTCGCTGTCGCGTGTTCTCCCACCACGCGGTTGGACCTTGCACTCCGGTGGATTCAAATTCATAGGTCCTTCGCTGCGCTCAGGACGACAATCTGAAGTTGATCGTTCATCCGCTAACCCGTCGTCGGCCCCGACTCCACCGGCGGCGTTACCGGTAGCGTGATGGTGAAGGCCGCGCCTCCGCCGGGGGCCGAGGCGGCTTCGATGTTTCCTCCATATTCGCGCAGGACGGTCTTGCAGATGCTCAGTCCCAGGCCGGTGCCGCGGCCGGGGCGCTTGGTGGTGAAGAAGGGATCAAAAATGTGTGGCATGTTTTCGGGTGCGATGCCCGGACCATCATCCTGAAACACCACCCACACAGAATCGGGCTTGCGTCCGATGCGCACGCGAATCGTGCCTTTCTCGCGGCTTTCACGGATCGCCTGCTCCGCATTCAGCAGGAGGTTCAAGAACACCTGCATCAGCTGATTGGGGTCGGCCACGATTGCGGGTATCGCCGGTTCGGGCAGAAAGTCGACCGTGATGTTGCTCTTGCGCAGGGGATACGCTTGCATCTGCACGGTACGCTGCACGAGTTCATTCAGATTGACCTGGCTCTTTCCCGGAGCCGGCGGGCGGGCGAAGTATTGCAGGTTCTGCACGATTTCGGCTGCGCGCCGCGCCTCCTTGTGCAAAATGGAGACTTGTTTGCGGGCGGCTTCGCTGACGTCGCCATCCTGCAGCAGTTCCGCCATGCCGAGAATGCTGGTCAGCGGATTGTTGAGCTCGTGGGCGAAGCCGCCGATCATCTGCCCCATGGCCGCGAGACGTTCGCTCTGAATAATCTGCTGCTCCAGCTTCTTCTCGGTCGTCACATCGCGGACCGAGATGATTACGCCCGCTGGTGTGCCTTCGGCATCGAGCAGTGGACTCGCCATGCCCAGCATGGTGCGCCAGCCGCCGTCCTGGTGCCGGGTGCCGTATTCGCATGAGGTCAGCGAACTCTGACCGGTGGCGACGGTGCGGTAGAGTGCGGCCAGCTCCGGTGAAGTATTCTCCGTATCCTCGACGTTCTTGCCCATGAGGTGTTCCGGCCCGTACCCGAGGAGTTCGCCGATGCGCTTGCTCACGAACGTGTACTTCCCCTTCAAATCGAACACCAGGATCAGATCCGGAAAACTTTCCAGCAGGTGCTGGCGGAACTCTTCCTGCCGGTGCAACTGCCGCTCCAGCGTGCGCTTCTCGGTGACATCCACCAGCGTGCCCTGGTAACGGACAATCCGTCCCGCTTCCAACACGCCGGTCGAGGTATCCGCGCACACCGCGATGCCGCCATCTTTTCTTCGCAGTCGAACCTCTCGCGTGCGAGTGCGGCCGCTCTGGCTTCCGCCGCGTCCCAGCACTGGATCTCCGTTGGCGTCAACCCCTAGTCGCTCCGGCGCCAGGTGCAACAAATCTTCTTTGCTCTCGTAGCCCAAGATCGTCGCCAGCGCCGGGTTCACCTCGAGCAGCCTGCCTTCAAGGTCGCTAATGTACACACCTTCCTGCAGAGATTCGAACAACTGCGTGAAGCGCTGTTCCTTCTCGCGCTGCCCGGTGATGTCGCGCGCCAGCACGCTCGCCCCGGTCACATCGCCGCTCTTGACGATGGCGTTGACCACGCAGTCGTAGAAACGCCGCGAGCCGTCCTTAAGGTGGACCTCGACCACTCCCGACCAGTTCCGCTTCTCCAGAAACCGCGACAGGCTCCCAGACGTCTCCGTGTGCAGCGGCGCGCCGAGGAATTCCTCAAGTTTGTGACCAACCAGATCGGAATAATGAACGCCGAGAATTTCGCTGGTTCGCCGGTTTACGGTTCGCAGGGTGCCATCGAGTGAGATGGCGAGCGCCACTTCATCCAGAGAATCGATCAGCTCCTTGAAGTTGCGCTGCGAACGCATAATCAACTGGCCCAACTGATCCAGTTGCTCTTCGGAGGGTGTGACTCCGGCCCGGTTCTGAAAGCCCTTCAGAATTTGCTTGAGCTCGGAAACCTCGCGTTTGCGTCCGAAAGCGTAGGCGGCAAACAAGACGGCAAGCACGAAGAGCCCGGCGGGGATTGCCCACAGCCGGTAAGGAAGGTCTTTCAGTTGTTCCCACGACAGCGCGGCCACCGCCGCGGCTAATAAAACGAGCAGGCCAAGCGCCCATCGCCACAACTGGCTCTCTTCGCGTTCCAGCCGGTTTGACGCCGGATCGGGCCGGTTTGAAGTGGGATCTTCGTCAGGCATTGGAGACTCCGCTCTTCCGCAGATTGCCTTTAGCGTAGCACCGAACGCGATCGTTCACGATAGAACGTTCCAACACGTTCCATCACGGTAACCGGGTGATGACCATCACAGCGGTGCGGGTTCTCGCCGACTATGATGTCGGCAGGAATCTCCCATCCGCGCTGCCCTCTTCGTGTGCCCACGGTGCCCCTATGCTTTATAAGACCCTGAGTGCTGCCGTTTACGGCATTGACGCTAACATCATCGAAGTGGAAGTGGATGTCTCCGGTATCAAAATGAACGAAGACCACTTTCACACGGTCGGGCTGCCCGATGCTGCCGTCCGCGAAAGCCGCGACCGGGTGCGCTCGGCGCTGAAAAACTGCGGCTACGATATTCCTCCCACCCAGATCACCATTAATCTTGCGCCGGCCGACATTCGCAAGGAAGGTTCCGGTTTCGATCTGCCCATGGCGCTCGGCATCCTCGGCGCATACGGCGGTCTGAATAAGAAGGAGATTCCCGACGCATTGTTTGTCGGCGAGCTTTCTCTCGACGGAAGTCTGCGCGGAGTCCGTGGCGCTTTGCCCATTGCGATCGAGGCTCGTCGAACGAAGGTGAAACGCATGATCGTGCCCGAAGTCAACGCTCGCGAAGCCGCCATGGTCGGGGGCGTTGAGGTCTATCCCGTCAAGTCGCTGCTCGACGTCATTCATTTCATCAACTCCGGCAACGGCATTTCCCGCCTGCAGGTGGACACCGATCAACTGCTCAGTCAGGCGCAGCAATTCCACGTGGATTTCAAAGACGTTCGCG
>Ga0116134_1001226_pt1 | contig 13013 bp, 10 predicted proteins | sample June2015DPH_19_5_FD_89737 | JGI IMG/M metagenome (GOLD analysis project Ga0116134, IMG submission 89737) | Peatland microbial communities from SPRUCE experiment site at the Marcell Experimental Forest, Minnesota, USA - June2015DPH_19_40 | ecosystem: Environmental > Terrestrial > Soil > Wetlands...
CAGCGGCCGCCGCTCATCTCGGGCGGCAAGCCACATCTGGATGGCCTGGTCGAGATTGCCGGTCGAGGCGTCGCAATAACCGCTGGCAATGCGGCGCTCGATACGCGCCTGGTCGACCTCCACCACCAGCGTAGAGGCCCCGGCGAGCTTTCCGGCGAGCGGCTGCGCACCGCTCATGCCGCCGCAGCCCGAAGTCAACAACAGCCGCCCGGCCAGGGTACCGCCGAAATGCGCGCGGGCCGCCGCCATGAAGGTCTCGTAGGTGCCCTGCAGGATCCCCTGGCTGCCGATATATTGCCAGGCGCCCGCGGTCATGCCGGGCATGATCGTGAGACCCTTGTCGTCGAGCTTGCGGCGGCTCTCCTCGTTGCTCCATTCGCCGACGATGTTGCCGTTGGCCATGATGACGAGCGGTGTCGTGCTCTGTCCGGGGAAGACGCCGATCGGCTTGCCGGATTGCACGACGAAGGTCTGGTCCTCGCGCATCGTAGAGAGCGTGGCGACGATGCGGTCGAAGCTGTTCCAGTCGCGAGCCGCCCGCGCGATCGACATGTAGATGACGAGATTGTCAGGGTCCTCGGCGTTCTCCAGATTGTTTTCGAGTAGGCGCAGAATCGCTTCCTGGCGCCAGCCCTTGCAGCGCAAACCGGGGCCGCGTGTCGCCTTTACCTCATGGCCTCGACGAACCGGAATGGTCATGGGTCAGGCCTCCTCGATCAGCGGCACCCACTCCGGCTGGGCTTTGACGCGCGCAAGCCATGCGGCAATCGCCGGAAATCGTGTCATGTCGTAACCGCCCTCGGAAGCCATCGACACGTAAGGAAAGACGCCGAGATCAGCGAGCGTGTAGTGGCCGGCCGCCAACCAATCCCGGCCGCGAAGCCAATCATCGAGTTTTTCCAGCGCGGGATAGCCGGTCTCTTGAAAGAATTCGATCTTCGCGGCCATCTCCGCGGCGACACCACGCAGCCAATAAAAGCGCGGATAGGCCAATGCACGCACTAGATCGGCCTGTTCGAAGAACAGCCAGCTCGTCACTTCGGCGCGCAAGCAGGCATCGTCCGGCAACAGCGGCGAGCCCTCCGCCAGATAGAGCATGATGGCGCACGATTCCACCAGGGTCCGGCCATCCTCAAGCTCCAGCATCGGCACCCGGGCGAAGCGGCTCTTGGCCCGAAATCCAGGCTCCTTGGCAGCGCCTTTCGCCAAGTCGAGCGTCACCCGCACAAACGGGATACCCAGCTGCCTGAGCAGGATCCGGACTTTCCAAGCATTGCCGGAGAGCCGGCTATCATAAAGACGCAACATGACGACGCGCACCTCTTATACAGATCAGAGATATGAACGCAGATCGAGACCCAGCGCCGTTTCCACCTCGGGAAAGACGGCGGGATCGAGCGCGCCCTTACCGACCGGAAATTTGGAACGGTGCGCGATGACCACCGCCGCTTCGCTGCCAACCGGTAGTTCAGAGATAGCGATCGGCTCGCCGGTGTACGGATCGAGCGTGCCGATCATGTCAGGGAAAGTGGCGACCCGCTCGCCGTCGACATCGGCGGTCATAAATTCATTGTAGATGCCGAGCACCGCCTCGCCGCCAACCCCACGCACGATCATCTTGCCGAGATCGAAGCCACCACCATAGTGAACAGTATTCTCGATCACCGTGCCTTGCACCAGCAGCTTGCCACCAAGAAATTCCGCCGTTGCCGACACGCGATCCAGTCCGCTGGCGCACAACATGGCGCGGCCCAGTTCAAGTTGGAAGGTGATGGCGGCGGGTGCGCCATTCTCTGCGGTAAAGGAAGCTGACAGCGGCCCCCGCGCTGCGTAGATCAAGCCGCCATTGGTGATCGCCGCCTGGCGCATGACATTCGACGTGCGCACAATGTCGCCCTCGGCAATGACGGTGAGCGGCCGGTTCGCTTTACCCGCGCTGCAGGCGACCTGAACAATGGAAATCTCCGGCCGCGAGGCGAGGCCCATGCCGCCCATCTTGACGGTCGGATGGCCGCGGCCGTTGGAAGCCGCGTCGACGTAAGGCAGCCCGAGCGCGGCGGCGACCAGCCAGGCATTGAAGCCCGGCACGTGGCCGCAGATCACGCCAGCCGGCTGCTCTTTGATCAGCGCGACCAGCCTGCGCGCCGCGTCGATGCTGTCGCGCGGTATCACCGGCCATTCGGCAAAACCCGGCGCCCCCACGGCAGTTGCGGTGATGATCGGAGCAGTCGGATCAAGTTCGTCAAGCGCGGCAAAACTCACAACGCCATAATTGAGCGCCATGCGGCCGAGTGTGCGGCCCCGCGCAACTGCCGCCTTGCCGCTGCCGCCAGCGGATAAAAACAAGCCGCCGATCAGCGCCGGTTCGATGTCGTCCACGGTCAGAGGTCGGGCCATTTCCTTCTACCTCTTGCCCGCCCTACAGCGGATTACTGACGCCGAGGAAGGTTGCGAACAGCGAGCCGGCCGCCTTCGCTTCCGCCGCCGTCCCTTGAAAGACCAGCGCCCCGGAGGTCAGAACGCAGACCTGGTCGGCCACGTCGAGCGCGCGGGCCGTGTTCTGCTCCACCAGCAGAATGGTCAGACCTTCGCGCTTGAGCGCCATTAGCACGTCGAGGCACAGATCAACCAACTTGGGCATCAAGCCGAGCGACAGCTCGTCGACTAGAAGTAGGCGCGGCTCGGCCATCAGGGCGCGGCCGATAGCGAGCATCTGCTGTTCGCCCCCGGACAGCGAGCCGGCGAGCTGATCGCGGCGTTCGTAGAGTCGCGGGAAATAGCCGAACACGCGATCGCGTTTAGATGCGTCGCGTTCCGCGGGATACGCATAGCCGCCAATGGTGAGGTTCTCATCGACCGTCAGATCGGAGAAAAGCTGGCGCCCTTCCGGTACCAGGGCAATACCAAGTTCGGCCCGGTCAACCGCGCGGCGCCGACCAATGTCTTTGCCGTCGAGCAGGATATGGCCGCTATAGATGTCGACGTGTCCCATGATTGCCATCACGGTAGAGGTCTTGCCGGCGCCATTCGGCCCGAGCAGCGCGAAGACCGATCCGGACGGTACCTCGAAGGTGACATCGTGCACCGCGCGCACCGAACCGTAGCCGCAAGCGAGGTGCTCAAGCTTGAGCATGGGCTCCAGCTCCGCTGCCGACATAGGCTTCGTGCACAACAGGATCGGCCATGACCGTCTGCGGCTCGCCGTCGCCGATCACTTTGCCGTTGTTCAACACAATCAACCGCCGACAGTTGCGTATGACCTCTACGAGATTGTGCTCGACCAGAACCACGGTAATGCCTTGGGCGTTGACCGCGCCGATGACCTCGACCTGTCGAGTGGCTTCCACGTGGTTGAGACCCGCAAGCGGCTCGTCCAAAAGGATCACGCGCGGATCGACGGCGAGCGCGCGCGCCACTTCGAGCCGCTTCATCTGGCCGAGCGGCAAAGCGCCGGCGAGCTGGCGCTCGGTGCCCGCTAGGCCGACCTGCTGAAGGATCGCGGCAGCGCGTTCGCGCTCGGCACGGCGGTCGAACTGTAACATGGCGCCAAGCGGATTGGCGGTGCGCCGGTAACCGGCCGCCAGCACGACATTGTCGAGCGCGGTCATCTCGCGGAAAGGCCGCACGGTCTGGTGCGTCAGGGCCAGGCCCTTTCGCACGCGAGAGGCGGTGGAGTCGCGCGTGACGTCAGTGCCGGAGAGCGCGATGGTGCCCCGGTCCGCCCGCAGCACGCCGGCGACGATGCGGATAAGCGTGGTCTTGCCCGCGCCATTGGGCCCGATCAAGCCGACAAAGTCTCCGGACGTCACGGACATGCTCACGCCGTCGACCGCTTTCACACCGCCAAAGTGGATGGCGACATTGTAGAGTTGCAGGGCAGGCGTCATGGCTCGCGCGCGCTCCCCGCCACGCTCCGGATCAGAGCTGCGATACCGCCGGGCGCCAATCGGATCACCAACAGCAGCAAACCGCCGAAGACCAGCAAGCGGTAGTTACTGACGAAGCGGATCGCCTCCGGGAGCAACGTGACCCCGATCGCGGCGGTCACGACCCCCCATGTCGAGCCAATTCCGCCGATCACTACCATCGCCATCAACATGACGGAAAGGATGAAATCGAAGGCGTCTGGCGTGATGAACTGGGTGAAGAAGGCATAAAGGCCCCCGGCCAGTCCCGCGAGCGCGGTCCCAATGGCAAAGGCGGCGAGCTTGTAGGCAGCCGAATTGATGCCGAGCGTGGCGGCCGCGTCTTCGTCCTCGCCGACTGCCCGAAAGGCAAAGCCCATCCAGGAGTGGTTGACGTACAGGCTGAGCGCAACAGTGACGGCGGCGAACAGCAGGATCATCAGCATGTTGCCGTTCGCACCCAAGCCGGACCCTGGAATACCACTGATGCCCATTTCGCCGCCAAGCCAGTGTTGCTTGCGCACGAAGCCGGTGAACAGGAAATTCACGCCGATGGTGGTGACGGCAAGGAAGTCGCTGCGCACGCGCAGCGAGGTAAAGCCGACGACGATGCCGAGTACGCTGCCGACGATCGCGGCCGCAAGCAGCGCCAGCGGAACGCTGCCGGCGCCGATCATGGCGAGCGCCGCGGCATAGGCGCCGGCGCCGTAGAAGGCGCCGTGTCCTAGACTGATCTGGCCGCAGAAGCCGCTGATCATGTTGAGGCTGACCGCGAGGATCACATTGATCCCAATCACCGAAATGACACTGATCTCGTACGCACTCATGCCGTGCGCACTCCGGTGAAGCCCTGCGGACGGACCATCAGCAGCGCGATAAGCGCGAGGAAGGCGATGGCGTCGCGATCGAGCCACTGTCCGATGAAGATGGTGCCGTAGGCTTCCACCAGCCCCAGCACGAGGCTGGCAATCAGCGTGCCCCGCACGCTGCCCAGCCCGCCAAGGACGATGATTGCCAGCGCCTTGTAGCTCACCACATAGCCAATGCTCGGATCGACTAGGTTGTTAAGTAACGCGACGAGCCCGCCGGCGATTGCCGCCAGCGCCGAGCCAAGAGCGAAATTAAGATAGCGTACCTGGATCGGATCGACGCCGAAGCTGGCGGCGATCTTGGGCCGCGACACTGTCGCGCGCCATGCCACGCCTATTCGGGTGCGTGTCGTGAACAGGTGCAGGCCGAGGAAGATCACCGCCGCCGCGATGACGATGGCAATCTGCACCGCGTTCACTGTGACGCCAAGCAGATCGACCGTCATCAAGTCGTAGACGTCGCGATGAAATGTGACCCCCTGCTCGCCGAAACCGATGCGAAAAGCGTCCTGCATGAGCACCAGCAGGCCGACCGACGCGATCATCGGCACGTCGGGCCGGTATTTCAGCAGGGGCTCGTAAAGCAGCCGGTAGATTGTCATGCCGAACAGCGGCGTGACCAGGATGGCGGCAACGAAGCCGAGCGCAACGCTTCCGGTCGCATTAGCGACCAATACCGTTACATAGGCGCCGAGCGCGAACACCGCCGCATGCGCTATGTGCAGGATGCGCAAAAGCCCGTACACAAGCGCGAGCCCCACTGCCATCATGGCATACATGCAGCCGAAGGTAATACCGGTCACAGCGAGGTCGACGTAGTACACGGCCTCACTCCGCAATAGTTGGGCGGAGGACATTGATGGCCTCCGCCGGCAAGCCACAACCTATTTCTCGGGCGGCGCGAAGGCGTCCAGATCGCCGAGTTTGGCAAAGAACTTGAACTTGCCGTCCTCGATGACGTTGACACTGATCGGCATGATAATTTCATGCAGGCTGTTGAAGCCAATTAAGGTGCCCTCGAGCATCGGAAAGTTCTTGGTCTCGGCCAGCGCATCTTTCACCTTGGTCGGATCGGCTGAGCCGGCGCGCTTGATGCCATCCGCCATCAGTTTGACCGCCGAATAGACGACCGAGGCAACGCTTTCCGGCGGATAACCGGCGCGCTTGGTGAACTCGGCGAAGAACTTCTGCAGAGCGGCATCGTTGCGGTCGCGATCAAGGCTGTCGACGATATAAGTGCCTTCGGCTGCCGGGCCCGCGATCTCGATGAATTTCTGAGAGTCGAAGGCCTGCGAACCGATGATCGGGGCCTTGATGCCGGCCGCGCGCAGTTGCGCGACCAAAGGGCCAGCAGTGAAGAAATAGCCGGTCGCGTAGATGCCGTCAGGATTGTCGCGTTTGACGCTGGCGACGATCGAGCCGAACTGCCGGTCTTTCAGCGAGTAGCTGTATTTGTTGATCACTTTGATGCCGTATTTGGGTGAAGCCTCAAGAAAACCATCCATGGTCGCCTGACCGTAGTCGTTGTCCATAGTAATGGTGGACACGTTCTTGAGCTTGAGATCCTTAGCGACGAACAGCGCAGTGGCGCGGCCTTGTGGCGGTCCGAGATGCACGAGGCGGAAGATGTGATCGCCGGCAAGAGTGATGTCGGGATGCACGCCATAGGCAACGATCGTCGTGACGCCCGCGTTCTGGAATATGGGCGCCGCAGCGCGGCCGGAGGCGGAATAACTGCCGTTGACAACCAGTTTCACGCCGTCTTCGCCGATCAGCTTGTTTGCGGTGAAGATCGCCTGGTCGGACTTGGCCTGGTCGTCATAGGCGATGAGACGCAGCTTCTCGCCGATCACGCCGCCGGCATTATTGATGTTTTCGATCGCCATCTCGGCGGCGATCTCCGCCGACTTGCCGTCGGTGGCGGCGAATCCGGTTAGCGGCGCCTGAAAGCCGATCTTGATCTCGGCACGCGCCGGCTGGGCCATGGCAAGACTGAGCGCCACAGCCGCCACGCCCATAAGCAGGTTCATCGGTCGCGTGGATGTTTTCCACTTTCGATGCAACATGACTCTCTCTCCCATCAGTGATGACTCGATTTGGTTTCGCTCGATGATTGCAGGATTGATTGCGCGCGCAGCAGCTCGCGGGCCCGTTCGAGCGCGCTCTCCGGCGGCCGCGCGCGCCGCCAGTCCGGCCGGTCGTCTTTCCGCCGCGTGGCGTCGATGCCGAGCTTGGTGACGGTGCCGTCTTTCTCCAGCGGCTCGGCGCGGTCGGCCCGCACGTGGGGGACAATGACAAGGTCGCGATGCGGCTGCATACGTGTAGCTACAGCCCACTCGACCGCGACGGGGTCCCATGGGTCGATGTCGTCCTCGACCACGATGACTTGCTTGACGAGATTGACCGCCGCCCAGACCGCAAACAGAGCCTTGCGCGCCTCGCCGGGTCGCGGCTCGCGCAATGCGACCACCGCATGCAGGCGGCCGGCTCCGCCGAAACCGACCGCAACTTCCTCGAGCGACGGCACACTGCTGCGGACCGCTCGGGCCAGACCGGCGGCGATGGCGACACCGCCGATCAAGCAGTGCTCGCGGTGATAGCCGGGCAGGATCACCTGGAAAATCGCATCACGGCGCCGGGTTAGGCGTGAGAAGGTAGCGACGACGCCGGCGCCGTAGTTCTCATACATGCCATGAAACTCGCTGACCGATCCCTCCTCCACCTGCTCGCCGGCATTGAGTTTTCCCTCCAGCACGCATTCGCAATGCGCAGGTACCAGGAGATCCAAATCGAGGCAGCGAGTAGCCTCCAGCGGCTCGCCGAACAACGCGCCGGCGACCTTTAGCTCGTCGTCGCCCAAGCCGAGATAAAGGCAGGCGGCAATCAAGACCACCGGGTGATTGCCGATAGTGACCGCGATGTCGAGCGTCTCGCCGCGCGCCTGCGCGGCGCGCGCCAGCACGGCGAGATGATGGTTGGGCGCGATACCGACGAACGCGCGATTGGCGTCGAGCGGCATCACCCGCGCGATCGAGAGATTGGCGCGGCCGGTGAGCCGGTCCTTGGCGACGATCGCGCCGGCGGTGATGTAGGAGCCGCGCTCGTGCTGGAAGAACCGTGGGATCGGCAGTTCATTCTTGAGTATCGGATCTACAATGACCTCTTCCTGGCACGGCGCGGAGCTGATGATGCGATGCTCCAGCGGTCGGTCGATCGCCGAAAGGATCGCGCTTTGCATCCGCTCGGGTGTCGTGCTGAGGCCGGCAGCAATGCGCGGCAGCGCAGTGAGCAAGTTGCCGACCACTGGCATGCGATGCTCGCGCACCGCGTTGAACTTCAAGGCCGGGCCGCCATCAGCTTCGGCAAGGCAGGCGGCGACCTCGAATTCGAGATCGACGGGTTCGGTGATGGTCGTCAGTTCGCCGGCGTCGTCGAGGCTCGCGAGAAACGCGCGCATCGCTTGCGGAGAGACTCCGGCTTTGGCGGTCATTGCGTCCTTCGCATGTCGGCCAGCGGAGCTGCACATGAGCCTGGCCTGAACGAATACAATTGCGGATGCACCGTCCCGGACCGGCTGCCCATGCTCGATCCTATCGGCGGCTGCCGACGCTCGCACCCGCGAGCGTTAGAAACAAGGTTATAGGCAGAATCGAAGCCTGGATAGCGGGCGGGTCATGATCCCGCTATGGTGGGCCGGTCCGGAGCCTCGATGATCGAGCTACGCACCCTCGGTTATTTCGTGACCGCCTGCCGATGCGACACGCTGGCGCGCGCCGCCGGCGAGCTCGGCATTGCGTTGTCAACGCTGAGTTCCGCCATGACAGAGCTCCAAGAGGAACTTGGACTTACGCTGTTCCGGCGTGTGAAGTACGGCCTATATCCCACCGCTAGCGCACGCTGGCTCATGCGCGTCGCCGAGCCGTTACTCGACGGCGAAGCCTTCGCCCGACGCTGGATCGGCGGGTCGTGCACCCGCAAGGCCCAGATGTTGAGTCTCGAATTGGGCTTGAGCTTCACCATCGGCGGCCTCGGTGCGGCCATCGAATGCGCCATTGAGACCATGCGAGCGGAACAACCGCATATCCTTGTCGATCCGGTTTGGGGCGATGAAAAGGATTCACCGCCGCTCGGAACTCTTGCCGATGCCTGGCCGGGGCTTGCCCACAGCTGCATTGCGATTGGCTTGGCGCCGGTGCCCGCCAAAGATCGGACGCGCGCCATCACGCTACTCACCGACCGTTGGGTCTTCGCTTGCCGCCTGCCAGCCGGCACTGTGAGGCCGCCAAGTGCCGTCGATCTCGCCGCCGGGCGCCTGGTTGTGCCGGCGCTGGCGCCTCCGCTGATCGAACAGGCCGACCGTTATCTTACCCATAACAAGATCAGCAGCGTGCGTTTCGTCAACGAGCACCCGGGCGAGCTTCCGCGTTTGATCGACGATTATCCCGATGCCGCGCTGTTCGTGCCGGAGAGCCTAATCTCAGGCCGGCTCGGCTTCCTGCGGGTGAAGGCCGTCGCACCCGTTGCCCCACTAACGATGAATATTGTGGCGCGCGTGCCCGCACCGAATGCCGTCACCGCGCGGTTTGTGCGCCACTTGAAGCGCGCGCTTGCAACGAACACGCCGGCGAACGCGCGGCGCCCAGCGATCTCGTTGCGCCAGATCCATTATTTCAACATGGTGCATCGGCTGCGCCGTGTCTCGGCTGCCGCGCAGGCAGCCAAAGTAACGCAGCCCTCGCTGAGCGAACAGTTGCACAAGCTTGAGCGGACGCTGTCAACCAAACTGTTCGAGCGCCGCGGCGACGGCGTCATTCCGACTGCGAACGGAGATCGCTTCGCCGACGTGTCAAGAATGATCGAGGCCGGCTTCCGCCGCATTTCCGCCGGCGACGCGGCCGCCACAGCGCCGCCGAGCCGGCGTATCGCCATGGGAATCCTGCCATCGGTGAGCCAACACGGTCACTTGGTCAACCGCGTCACCGAAGCAGTGCTCGGGGTGCAGACACGACATCCGACGCTGAGACTGGTCGTGCAAGAGGCGCCGAACGGCACGTTACAGGACTGGGTCATGCGCGGCCTGGTCGGGGTAGCAATTGTCGAGACCGGCTTGCCGCACATGCCGCGTCTGCCGCTAGGATCATCAGAAGGCCTCGCCGCGATCGCGCATGCCCGTCACAAAATGCTGCCGCCAGGCCCGGTCAAATTCGCCGATCTGGCACGGTTGCCGCTGGCGCTAACGAGCAACCGATTTGGCTTGCGCCAATTGGTCGACGCGGCTGCCGAGGAACGCGGCCTGCGCATTCAGCCGTATATGGAGGTCGACGCCTTGACCATGGTCGCCGCCTTGCTGTCGCGCGCCCCGGTTTGCACCGTGCTACCGCCTTCAGCGGTGCACCGCGAATTGTCGGAAGGCGAGCTCGTTGCCCATCCGATCGTCGATCCAACGATCACGCGCCGGCTATTCGTCATCCATTCCGGCGAACGAACCTTGAGCGAGCCCGAGCGTGATTTGGTCAAGACGTTGCGCGACCGGCTGTCCGATACAACCGACGTCTAATGGATGGCACCGCGGCCCTGATCAAGAAAGCCGGAAGTGCCGCAGGCCCTTCTTTACGACCTCGTCGAGTGCCTCGGCATAACCGGCGTCGGCATAGCGCATGACGCCCAGGCTGGTGTCGTTGGTGAGCGCCAAGTCGAGCCGAGCATCGGCTTCGCTGCTGCCGTCGGCAATCACGGTGACGCCGGCGCTCGTCATGTAGCCGGAATAGCCGCCGCCGCCGGAATGAATCGCCACCAGGTCGGCCTGCGAGGAGCACATCGCCATGGCGTCGAGCAACGGCCAGTCGGCGATCGCGTCGGAGCCGTCGCGCATATGCTCGGTCATGATATTGGGGTGCGTCATGGCACCGGCATCGAGATGGTCACGCGTAAAGGCAATCGGACCCGATAGCATACCAGCGCGCACCATGCGATTGACCGCGCGCGCCAGCGCCGTTCGCTCGCCATGTCCGAGCCAGGCGATGCGCGCGGGCAAACCTTCAAAGGGCACATGCGTGCGCGCCAACGCGATCCAGTTGGTGAGGATGTGATTATCGGGAAACGCCTGAAGTAAATGGTCGTCGATCTTGCGGATGTCCTCGCGGTCATTGACAAGCGAGATCCAGCGGAACGGGCCGATGGCGCGCGCAAACAGCGGACGCAAATAGGCCTCGGTGAATATCTGGATGTCGAAGGCATCCGCCAGGCCGCCGTCCCGCGCCTGGGTCCGGATCAGGTTGCCATTGTCGAAGACGACAGCGCCGGCACGCTTGAAGCCGAGCATCGCGCGCACATGGCGCACGATGGTGGCGCGGCTTTCATTCATTAGCTTCTTGGGATCGTCCTGGCGCATGTGGCGCACATCGGCAAGGCTGCGGCCGGACGGCACATAGCCGTAAACGAGATCATGCGCCGAGGTCTGGTCGGTAACGACGTCAGGGATGGTGCCGCGCGCGAGCAGCGCTTCACAGATATCCGCCGCATTACCGGGAAGCCCGATTGAAGCGGCGCGGCCTTCGCGACGCGCGGCCTCGACCATCTCCATCGCCGCATCAAGATCGCCGGCGCGGGCATCGAGGAAACCGTTGGCCAGGCGCTTGGTGATGCGCTCCTCGTCGATCTCCACGCAGAGGATGACCGCACCAGCCATGCGCCCGGCCAAGGGTTGGGCACCGCCCATGCCGCCGAGCCCCGCGGTCAGGATGAAACGACCCTTCAAGCTGTTGCCGAAATGGCGCTCGGCGATGCGCATGAAGATCTCGTAGGTGCCCTGGATCACGCCTTGCGAGCCGATATATTGCCAGTCGCCGGCCGTCAGCCCGCCCCAGCAGATCAGGTTCTGCTTCTGCCATTCGTAGAAGTTCTCGGCCTTCGCCCATTGGCCGACCATGTTGCAGCTGGCCATGATGATGACCGGCGCCTTGTCGTGCGTCTTGATCAGGCCGATCGGCTTTCCAGACTGCACGATCAGGGTCTCGCCGTCGGTCATAGTCTTGAGCGTCTCGACGATCTTGTCGTGCGAGGGCCAGTCGCGCGCGGCTTTGCCGAGCGCGGCATAGACCACGAGGTTGGCCGGGTCCTCGCCGACCGCGAGCACGTTCTCGAGCAGCCGCAACAGTCCCTCCTGCCGCCAGCCGCGGCAGCGCAGATTGGAGCCGGAAGTGACGGTGAAGCGCCGGTCCATCGTGGCATCACGCCAATGCGTATCGCGCGATCGGAATGCCGAGCGCGGCTTCACACACCGGATAGACGCTCGGATCTTTCACCGAGGAGCTTAACGGCAGATGTGCCTTCCCGATATGGAAGACAGACAGCGACATGCCCTCGCGCAGATGGCCGACACTGACCGGCTTGCCGTCCGCATCCAGGGTCGTGATCACGTCCGGGAACGTGGCAAGCCGCGCGCCCTTGCCGTCCTCGACCGCCATGTACTCGTTCATCACATGCAACACGAGATCGCGCTTGTCCGTGTGGATGGTGATGGTGCCGATGTCGAAGGCGCCTTCGGCGTAGCCGACGGCCTTGCGAGTAACCGTCCCCTCGCCCAGGATCGTGCCGGACGTGGTCGCGCAGATCGCGTCGATCACGGCACCGCCGCCCTGACGCTCCGCCGTCATGATGGCGTGGCCGAGTTCGAGAGCGCGGGAAATGCCGCCGAGCGCCGCGTTCTTCTTCACATAGGACGCGCGCGCCGGGTTGCGGCAACTGGCGATGAAGCCGCCGGACATGTCGGCGGCCTTGCGCAGGATCGGTGAAACCTTGGCGGTGGCCCCGCGTACCACCAGTTCGATATAGGAATGACTGCCGCGATGGCCGCCCACCGCGACCTGGATGGTTGGCTCCGGGCTCGCCGCCATGCCGATCGACCCCATGTCGCCGGTCGGATGAGCGCGAATATCGCCGACGGCGTCGATCACCTTCGTGCCGAGCAGCGCCCCGGGCAGCCAGGCATTCATGGTGCTCGACATGCCGTTCTGTCCGATCATTAGCCCGTAGAGCGGCGCCCCCAGTGCCTCCTGTAGCATTTCCACTGCTTTGACATAGTCGACACCCAGCATCTGCCATTCGGTGGTACCGGCCGGCGCGCCGATGGCGGCGGCGGTGGCGATAAAGGCGTCGTCGGGTACCTCATCCATGGACACCAGCTCAGGCTGGCCGATGCTGACGGCGGTGGTGCCGAGCATGCGGCCGTGATCCGCCC
>Ga0116134_1001228_pt1 | contig 12997 bp, 20 predicted proteins | sample June2015DPH_19_5_FD_89737 | JGI IMG/M metagenome (GOLD analysis project Ga0116134, IMG submission 89737) | Peatland microbial communities from SPRUCE experiment site at the Marcell Experimental Forest, Minnesota, USA - June2015DPH_19_40 | ecosystem: Environmental > Terrestrial > Soil > Wetlands...
CACGCGGCGACCGGCGCCCAGGCCGGGTACGCCCGCGCCGGAGGTGAGTACTTCACCGGCCGCAACCAGGCCGGGGGTGAACGGGAGGGGCGGCCTGAGCTGGTACATTCCGCCGGCGATGAGGCCGTCGACGAAGCTCACGCCGGCGGCATGGACCTTGACGAGGACCTCGCCGGGACCTGGTTCCGGGTCCGGGGCCTCCTCCAGCGTCAGCCGGTCCGGCGGGCCGAACTCACGGCAGACGATGCGGCGCATCGCGGCTCCCCACGGAAGGCGAACGGGCCAGGCGGGCCAGCGGACATACTCCGCTGACCCGCCTGCCTTTATTTGTATCCTGGGCGGCTCCACTGGCCGCCCGAAGTGGTGTTCCGTTAACAGTCAGCAGCCGTCGTAGGCCGACCAGTTGGACTGGCCACCCGCGGCGATCGCGTTGTTGAACACCTGGTTCTGCTCGGCCACGCTGGCGTTGCCGAACGACGAGGGGGAACCTCCGTACTCGGCCCAGGTCGAGGCGCTGAACTGGTAGAGGCCGTAGTGGCCGCTACCGTTCATGACCTGGCTATTGCCGCCTGATTCGCTGGCAATCACGCACGACTGGAACGAGCCGCTGCCGGAGTACGTGGCAGCTGGCGCGGTCTGCGCAGCCGGCGCGGAGTACTGCACCACTGCAGCCTGGACGGGCGCCGCGCTTGTCTGCGCCGACGCCGACGCCGACGCCGGAGCCGGAGCCGGGGCCGTCTCAGGCCCGAGCCGTGAAGGCGGATTGGGTATCCGCGCGGGCTTGGCCGGGACCTTCAGGACCTGCCCGACCCCGATTTCATTCGCCCAGTGGATCTGGCGATGGTTGGCCCAGTAGAGCACCGGCCACGCTTCCGTGTTGTGGTAGAAGCGCTGGGCGATCGCGGCCAGCGTGTCCCCCGACCGGACGGTGTAGTGGGTCGGCAGGCTGATGTGCGCCTCATGCGCTACGTGCGCCATGTGCGCCTTCTGCGCCGCGGTCTGCCGGGCCGCGGACATCAGGTTTGCGGACGCGGAGTCCGTTTGGCCGGCGGCCGCAGCGTGAGACGCGGCAGCCGGGACGATTGCTGCACCAGCAGGGGCCTGTGCCGCCATGCAAAACGCTGCGGCCAAGCCGAACAATGTAGGCACGGCCGCAATCGGCAGCCGGTGCGAACGTCGGACAAGTTCGGGTTTTCCTGGGCGGCCCAAAGGGCCTCCTTCCCGCATTGGACGCGCTCACCGTGGAGGCCGGCCGTAGTGGTGCATTTTGGTGTCACCGGTGCGGCCAACCTTCGGAGCGCCTGACAGCCGGTGAGCCTAAACGGATGGATACAAGTAAGTCAAAGATGGGTAAAGATATGCGGACAAACGCTCACATCGGCGCTGCCGTGGGGATCCATCACCGGATCCGGGGGCAGAAGCGGCAGCGGCAGTGGGGCCGCCGACCGGCCGCCGCGGGCGGACATCACCACAAAACCCGGACTCACCTGGACATATGTCAACTGGAGAGGACCGATTTCCGGACGGGTCAACAGGCCCGGAACGGGCACGAAGAGCGCCACAGGGGGACGATCGGGATGGCCGCCGTGGGCCGTTTACCTAGTGACAGAGTTCACATTTACTGGCCCAGGTCTGCGTGGTAGAGGTGAGGCGGTTAGCCAGCTAAGGGCGATTCCCGCGCGCGGCGGGTTTGTGGGGTTACTGCGGCGGGGTTGTTGCGGTCGGGTAGGGGTTTCTGCGGCGGGATGGGGTTACTGCGGCGGGATGGGTTACTGCGGCGGGGTTACCGTCCTGGCGCCGGGCGCATGTCTGCGCCCGGCGCCAGGACGGCGGTCAGATGGAGACCAGGTCGCAGACGAAGATGAGGGTCTCACCCGGGGCGATAAGTTTGCCGGCGCCCCGGTTCCCGTAGGCCAGGTCCGGCGGAATGATCAGCTGGCGGCGGCCGCCGACCTTCATCCCCTGCACACCCTGGTCCCAGCCGGCGATGACGCGCCCGGCGCCGAGCTGGAACTCCAGCGGGTCGCCACGGTCCCAGCTGGCGTCGAACTCCTCCCCCGTGGAGTAGGAGACCCCGACGTAGTGGACGCGGACCGTGTCTCCCGCCTTGGCCGCGCCCCCGTCGCCTTCCCAGATATCGGTGATCTGCAGCTCGGCCGGCGGCTCGCCGCCGGGAAAGTCGACCTCGGGCTTGCCGATGCTCATGCTGGCTCTCTCTCTCTCTCTCGGTTGCTGGCGTGACTGGATCTTTCGAGATCCCGTCGAGGGTAGCCGCGAACCCGGGAAAGAGTTGATCAGGCCGGCCGTATGGCCGGCTACGCCTGCGGCTGGGAGATGTTGACCAGCCAGGAGACGCCGAACTTATCCGTCACCATGCCGAACTCATCGCCCCAGACCTGCTTCTGCAGGGGCATGGTCACGGTCCCGCCGTCGGACAGCCCGTCCCAGTAGCCGCGCAGGGCCTCGTCGTCACCGCTCAGGCTCACCGCGCATCCGGCCATGGGCTGGTATTGCATGTCGCTGGGGACGTCGGCGGCCATGATCGTATAGTTGGCGGCCGTCTCAAGCACCCCGTGCATGATCCGGTCGGCGTCCGGCGAGTCTTTGGCCCCGAAATCGCCGAACGTGCTGAGGTTCACAGTCCCCCCGAACACGCCCTGGTAGAACTCCATTGCCTGGCGCGTTGTGCCGTTGAAGTTGAGGTATGGATTCAGCTGTGACGCCATCGTCTTCTCCCGTCGTCCTGTCCGGGTGACTCGGCCTGCACCCGGTCGAGGTATACGGAGAGTGAGCGTAACAGGGGGGTCTGACAATGGCGCGGCTCCGCGAGGCGGGCGCCGCAGTACCCGGCCCGGCCCCGGCGCAGGCGCCTCCGGTACCCGGCCCGGCCCCGGCGCAGGTGGCCGCGCCGTGTCGGGCACTGTCGCAATTCGTGCATATCGGGTTATTGTCCATGTTTAGTCGCATAGTGGCGTTCGTACGCAATGGAGCGTGGTCGTGATGAGGCCGAGCCGGCTAGGTGCAATTGTTGTGTCCACCGCGCTGCTGACCGCCGGGCTAAGCACGGCGGGGCCCGCGCTGGCCAGCCCGTCGTGCGGCACGTCCGGCGCGGTGACCACGCTGAACGGCTCGCTCCCAGACGGCGCGACCTACGAGATTCAGTGTCCGTCCGGCCCGTGGAACGGGACGCTCTTCCTCTACAGCCACGGCTATGTGGTACCCGGCTCGGCGAACCCGGCGCAGGATGCCGGGGATCCGGTCACCGGCGGCTGGCTGCTCAGCCACGGATACGCGCTGGCCGGATCCTCTTACGCCACGACCGGCTGGGCGATCCAGCAGGCCCTCCCGGACCAGATCAGCACGCTCAACGTGTTCGACCAGACGTACCGCACGCCCACCCGCACCATCGCGTGGGGCCACTCGCTGGGCGGCATCATCACCGCGGGCCTGATCCAGCAGTACCCGAGCCGGTTCAGTGCCGCGCTGCCCATGTGCGGCGTCCTCTCGGGTGGCGTAGCCACCTGGAACACCGCGCTGGACGCGGCGTTCGCATTCCAGCAGTTGGTCGATCCGTCGGTGCAGGTCGTCAACATCACCAGCCCGGGCACGAACCTGGCCGGCGCCGAGGCGGCCGCGAGCTCGGCGCAGCAGACCCCGCAGGGCCGGGCCCGACTGGCCCTGGCCGCCGCGCTCGGTGACACGCCGGGCTGGTTCACCCCGCTCTCCCCCGAGCCTTCCGCCAGTGACTTCACCGGCCAGGAAGCCAATCAGTACCAGTGGGACACCCAGATTGATTTCCCGTTCATCTTCGATTTCCGCGCCGAGCTCGAAGCCCGGGCCGGCGGCAACCCGTCCTGGAACACCGGCGTGAACTACGTCGCGCAGCTGGCCAAGTCGTCCGACCTGAGCGAGGTAGTCGCGCTCTATCACGCGGCCGGGCTGAGCCTGACCCACGACCTGCAGACCCTCAACCACACCGCACGGATCAGCGCCAAGCCCTCCGCGGTGAACTACCTGGCGCAGAACATCGCCTTCGACGGCCAGATCTCGGTGCCGGTGCTCACCATGCACACCACCGGCGACGGCCTGGTGGTACCGCAGAACGAGCAGGCCTACCAGCAGGTCGTCGACCAGGCGGGTAACGGCCGCCTGCTGCGGCAGATCTTCGTGGACCGGGCCGGGCACTGCGCGTTTACCCCCGCCGAGACGATCATCGCCGCCCAGACCCTGCTGAACCGGCTCGGCACCGGGCACTGGAACGACGAGGCGCTTACTCCCGCCGACCTCAACGCCGAAGCTGCCGCGCTCGGGCCCGCGTACAACATCTTCTCCACCGGCAGCGCGGTCTCCCCCACCGCTCCCGCGTTCCTGCGGTACCAGCCCACACCGTACCTGCGGCCATTCGACCTTCCGGCGTGGTGACAAGTCCCGCCGCCGCCCGTTTCGGTGGAGTGATCCCGGGTCTGGCCGCGGCCAAAGGCGGGGCCGCGAGCGGACGCTGAAAGGCGCGTGGGACGCTGAAGGCAACCGCTGGGACCGCCGACCACACGGGAGGGGCCGTGACCCAACCCACCGCACCTAGCCGCGTTCCCCGGGGCGCCACGCCCGACGGCGACGGGATCATCGTCGGGAACGGACCGGTCCGGATTGACGCCTATATCGACTTCCTGTGCCCGTTCTGCCGGCAGTTCGAGCTGTCCGCGGGACCGGCACTGGCCTCGCTGACCGCCAACGACGAGGCCAGCATCGTCTGGCACCCGATGAACTTTCTCGACGAGGCCTCGACCACGAACTACTCGACGCGGGCCGCGTCGGCGTCGGGCTGCGCCGCCGACCAGAATCGGTTCATGGAATTCGCGCACGTGCTCTTCAGCCACCAGCCGCCCGAAGGCGGCCCGGGGCTGAGCGATGTGGAACTGGCCGGCCTCGGTGCGGAGGCCGGGATCGGCGGCCCCGCGTTCGCCAGTTGCCTGGCCGCCGGGCCGTACCTGGAGTGGCCGCCCTACGTGACCGCACGCGCCGTGGCCGCGGGCATCGCCGGAACGCCCACCGTCCTGGTGGCGGGCGATGCCGTGCGGCCCGACCAGGAGAAAATCACGGCCGCCGTATCCCGGGCCCGGGGAAGGGGCTGACCGGGCGCGGCTGGGCCCTTACCGGAGCCTGACCCGGGCCCGGCTGATGTTAGCCTGCGGCTCATGTCCCAGTTGCCATGGCCGTTGCGTCCCTACCAGGAGTGGCAAGCGACGTGCGACACGCTGCATGCGCACACTCAGCTTCTCGGCAAGCTGGCGGTGAAGCTCGCTCCGCCGGAGCCGCAACTCCAGCACGCGGCGCTCCGCCTGACCGCACGCGGGTGGGAGACGCTGCCGCTGCCCGCGCCCGACGGCTCCGGGTCCCTCGTGGTCGCGCTGGACCTGCGGGCGCACGAGGCAGTGACCGAGCACAGTAACGGCCAGGCTGAACGGACGTCGCTGGGACCTGACCGGGCGGTGGGCGCGGTCACCCGGGAGGTGCTGGCCGCAGTGCGCCGGATGGGCGGCTACGTGGAGATCGACCCCACGCCGCAGGAGGTCGCCTGGACCGTTCCGCTGGACGAGGACGACGAGCACGCCCACTATGACCCCATTCAGGTGGCCGAATACTTCGCGGCGGCCACGCAGGCCGCACTGATCCTGGCTGCCTTCCGGGCGCCGTTCCGCGGCCGCTCGACGCCGGTCAACGCGTGGTGGGGCTCGTTCGACCTGGCGGTGAACCTCTTTTCCGGGCGCCCGGCCCAGCCCCCTTCGGATGACTTCATCATGCGCAACGCCATGGACGCCCAGGAGGTGGCCATCGGCTGGTAGCCCGGCGACGCACGGCACGGCCAGGCCGCGTTCTACGCCTACGCCCATCCCGCGGTGGACGGCTTCGACCGCGCCGCCCTGGCCCCCGACGGCGCGCACTGGGACGGCGCCCTGGGCGAGTACGTCCTGGAATGGGACGACGTTCGGTCCGCCCCGGACCCGCACGCCGCGGGCCTGGAGTTCGCGCGGTCCGCGTTCCGTCACGCCTGTTCGGTCTGCGAATGGGACATGAGCCTCGCCGCCAGCGCGGAGGGCAACCCGCCCCCGGTGAGATGAGCGAGGCCGGTTAGCGGGCCCCGGGACTGTCTCGCGCCCGAGGGGACCCTCATGCGCGCCTTCCCCGGTGAGATCCCGGGGGGTATCCCGATGTTCATCCGGATCGGCCTCGTCCACGGCCCCGACCCCGACCAGTTCGCCGCGGCCGCCAGCAAGGTCGCGGTCTTCGAAATCCACACCGGCCCGCCATCAATCCACTGACTCAGCGCGCTGAGCCGGGCAATCTGCGTGCCACGGCTCGGTGATGATGATGACGGCAGCGGGGAGTGTGGTGGCACCTGGATTAGCGAAGACAAGCTGGCTGACGGCCAATGGGGTCGCTAGCCAGCCTGGCAATCTGGATAGGCGGGCCGTGGTGCGCCTGCCAGGTCACGGGCCTGCTTCTGCCGGCGAGCCGGGCGTGGCCCGTAAGGTCGCTCCGTTGGGGGCCGGGGGCGGCGTCGGTTATGAGGTGGCGCTGCGGTCTCCTCGGCTCGTCTTGTCATGGTGAAGACCGGGTTCCCAGTCCTGGCAGATAGCTCCCGTTATCGGCTGGCATGCACGGTCGCAGGCCCGGCTGGCCGGTACCTGGCTGGCGGCGCAGGGCGCGCGCCGGCTTGATGAGTGGACGGAGCAACTGGGCGAATGCTGCAGAAAGCCGGCCCAGCTGGGCATCAGTCTCGCGCTGTCCGGCCTGGGTCGTGGCGTGCTCTGCCTGATGGGCCAGGTAACCGTAATTCAACATGGCGCGTTTCCCTCGCTGCTCGTGATCGTTTTCCTGTGTTCCGCCTCATGTTTCCTTCAAAATACGTTTTGATGGTAACACATGATCAGGAAATCGCGTCTGCCCAGCCGTTCGGCTGGCTCCTGTTCTGGTATTATCACTTTTGATGGAAACAACTGTGACGCGATCACCGCTCACCGACCTGCGGATAGTTGGCGGCAACCTGGCGCTGGACTTCGTCAACACCCGCGGCGGGCCCAGGCACAGCCCGGCCGATAGCGAGTGGCTGTCCAGCTATGAAGACTTCGCGGCCTGGAGTAGCCGTGCTGGCCTCGCCGATCCCAGCGCTCCGCTTGACGAATCCGCGCCACGTGCGGCCCTGCTCGCAGCATTCGCACGGGTGCAGGCGTGCCGCGACGACATGTACGAGATCTTCCTCGCGTTCGCTGACGGCTCAGCGCCACCTGACGCTGCCCTGCGGCGCATGCAACTTACCTACATCGAAGCCCTCGCACACGGGCAGTTCGCCAGCGACACGGGAGGCTGCGCGTGGCGGTGGGATCCAGGCAGCGGTCCCCTCGCTCCGCTGTGGCCTGTCATCGCCGCGGCGGTTGAGCTGCTCACCCACGGGCCCGCCGACCGCATCAAGTCTTGCCACTCGTGCCGGTTCATGTTCATCGACCAGAGCAAGAACGGCAGCCGCCGCTGGTGCAGCATGGACGACTGCGGCAAAGCAGCGAAGATCGCCCGCTATCTTCAGCACCGATCCGACGCGCACGGGCGATGAGCAGGCGCCCCTCTACTGGACCAGCTCCCGGCCCGGAAATAACCACATGCGATCGGCACCCGCCGCTGATTAACGTCAGCTTCCGTGATCTATCAGGACCCGCTTGCCTATCTGCTCGGCCTCGAAGGCATTGCGCTGCTGGATGCCTGGGCCGGGGACCACGACCGCGAATTCGTGGTCGTGGTCCCCGGCGTCGGCGGCGCGAGCTGCCGGCCGCTGCCCGTCACTGGTCATCTGGCACTTCCAGCGGCCCGCCGCCTGAATTACCCCGCTCTTCCTGCCCGCTAAGCGGGTAACGAACTTCCATCAGGCTGTCGTCGGCGAACCTGCCGTCGTTGCCCTCGTCCACTCCGGGTGATGGGTGATTCACGGAGACTCATGGGACAGATCTCATCATCGATGGCATCCCTGTGCGGTGTGATCGTTGAGGAGAAACGCGAGGTTCGCCACCCTCCGCCCGCTAACCAGTCCAGGTGACGTCGAGGATGATGACCACCCCGGCACCGTCATTTATTAAGTAGGTAATCAGGCCGGCTCCGCCGAACTCCGCGCGCCTGACGTAAGGATCGCTGGTGGGGAATGTCGCGAGCGGGTCATCCGGGTAATCGATGACTTCCGCCATGACCTGAATCAGGCTGTCGAACGCCGAACCCGGAAGCCCCTGCATCTGCTTGAGTGCCCGGGCGCTCAATTCGGCCCGGTAGGTCACCGCCGCGGGTCCCGGATGGCAGCCACTCGCCCGGCCCAGCCGGGGATCGCCTCGGTGACCGGTACGGTCGGGGCCGTTCCATCGCGTACGGCCGCGAGTTCCTCGTAGTAGCCGGGCTGGCCGGCCGCGACGACGGTCAGGCTCCACACGTGCAGCATGCGGCGCAACTGCTCATAACCGGCCGGGTCGTGGGCAGCATCCACCGCCGCGTGATACTGGCACAGGAACTCTGCACGCTCCCGCTCGGGAAGATCTCTCAGGATCACCAGCGGATCGGAGGGGTCCTCCACCGGCTGTGCGGTCATGGTACATAGCCTAACGCCCAGCGCGCTGCGCAAACCTGCTACTGCGCCAAGGGACGGCCCGGAACCGCAGCCGGGCTTGCGGCCGAGGCAGGACGGCAAGCCCACTAGGTTCTGAGGCGTCGGCACCGTCAGATTCTGGAGCGCATAATGGCCACGGTGCCACATGCCGCGCGTTCCCGGGTCTGCTGATCACGCCTGTCAGTAAGGAGAACCAGTCATGGAGGTCACCCGCACGGCCGGCAATGCGACCAAGGGGCCGGCGGACAGGTTCACCGGCGACGTCTGGATGTGGCCGCGGATCGGCGCGACGGAGCATACCGAGGTGCGCGTCGTGCTCTTCACGCCCGGCGCCCGCAGCGCCTGGCATCGTGCCGCGGAGCGCCGGTATGGGTTTGGTCGGGTTACCGCTTCGGGCGTGCCCGGGTGGGACCGGGGAAAGGCGGCCACCGTCTCAAAGGAAGGCCGGCACCTGATCGGGGCCACTGACCGGGCAGGAAGCGGGGGTGAGGTCGGTACGCTGGGCCTTCCGCGGTCAACGAGCCCGGCGCAGGACATCCGTAATCATTGCAGGGTTCTCACCGTCAAACAGGAGGCTGCTGTGGCTAATTTTCCATCGATCACCCACGTCGCGGTGACCGTGACTGATCTGGAGCGAAGCACTCGCTGGTATAGCGAGTTGCTGGGCGCCGGGCCAGTGCTCGACGAGGACGAGCAGACCGGCGGTTTTCACCACACGGTGTTCGCGCTCGATGGAGGGCAGTTGCTCGGCTTGCACACCCACCCCGATAGCGCAGGTGGCAGCTTCGATGAGCATCGTACCGGCCTCGATCATGTGGCCTTCGCCTGCCGTGACCGTGGTGAGCTGCAGGCCTGGGCCGCGCGCCTGGACGAGCTCGGCATTGCGCACGGCGGAGTCAAGGACGCCCATTATGGCTCTGGCGTCTCCTTCCGCGACCCAGATGGCATTGCGCTCGAGTTCTTCGCGCCGCCGGCTTGATCCAGGCCGCTAGTCCGGCACCTGTTGCGAAGAGATATCGGCAGGTGAGGAGCTATGGTGCACGCTACATACTTCGTCCCGGTGCACAGCACTACGTCTCCGCAGGAGGAAACGCTTGCCTTGCGTACGGGACGGCTGCGGTCGGGCGAGCCCATCGGCTTGGCCTTCACCTGCGAGGCGTCGCTGCTGTTCGCGCTAGGCCCGTGCCAGGAGTGGATCCGGCTCGACGAAGAAGCGCGGTTCGACATGCTCACGCCGCTCGGGGTCGAGCACATCAGGGTTGATCCGCGTCCTGCGGCTGAACTGCAGGCGCGGAACGCCGGGCCGATTGACCGGCCTGGCTCCGGACGTCAGTACCGGGCCGCTCGCCGCGCAGTTCGGGCGCACGCTTCCAAGATGGCCAGCGGGGCTAAAGCCGAGCCGTCGAAGGGAAACGATGAAAGTAGCTGACTATCAAGGGACGCGATGACAGTAGCAGCGGCCGGGATCGGGGAGTCCGGAGACTGGATGGGGCACAGATCTGGTCGGCGATCTTGGTCCACTTGAAGGGCCGGGCGTTGCTGTTCCAGGTCTTGATCCAGTCCTCGAGCGCGGTGGTGAGTTCGTCGTGGGAGCAGAGATCTGAAACGAAACACGACTCACGTGGTGCCTGAACTCACCGTGGCGGCGGGGGTTCGCCCCCGGCATCTGGGTAAGCTGACCCGGACCGTGCCGTTCAAGGTTGCCGATGCGATGCTGGCGGACGTCTGCCCAGCGGGCTATCTTCGTTGCAGCTCAAGAACGAATCGGGCGTCACTCACTCTGGTGAAGCCATCGGGCCAGCCTTCTTCTTTTCTGGCACCGCAGTAACGGCCTTGGCCTGGTTGCGGGCAGCCCGGAAGCGCTGCTGGGCACCCTGTTTGGTGAGCCCGTAGCACGCGCCGATCTCATTCCAGGTGGCACCGGCCTTGCGGGCGGCCTCAACCTGGGCGGCCTCCAGTTCCTCTGCCGCTTCTCGCAGGCGCCGGGCAGCTTCGAGCCGGCTAATCGGCCCGTCGGCGACGTCGAGAGCGCCGAGCGCTGCGGTGATCCGTCTGACGGGACTCTTGGGGGCCACCATCACAGCGTATCGACAACCGGCACCAGTCAATGATATGTTGACGCTGATCGGTCAACGTATCGTTGACCGGCCCGAGTCGGGAAGTGGGGTGATACGCGTGGCCAAGAAGACCAAGAAGGGAAAAAAGGGGAAGAAGGGAAAGAAGTAGCAGCTGCCCAACCTGGGCGGCAGCGGTCCCGCGATGGACCGCTGCCGCCCGCACGCCGAAGTCCTGGGTCGTGGGCAGCGGGCGCGGAGCCGGGCCGCCGGATCAGATCCGGGAACGGAGCGCAGACGGCGCTGGGGCCTGCCCGGCGTGGTGTGTTCAGCCTCACCGGGCCCGGGTCGGGATCTGGGCGAAGGCGAACAACGCCGAGATCGCCTATACGCCGACGAATTCGTCCTGGTTAACCGCATAGAGGCGCAGTTCACCGCACTGCGCTACTTCGCCCTCGACGGCACCGACCACGCCAGGCACAAGGAAGAGGCCAGCATGATCCGCCGGTGCATCATCTGGCGCAACAACCACGCCTACGACGAACGCCTCCGCCGCATCGTCGTCCTATTACTACGCAGCCTGACGCGGCACGTGTCACAAGAGTCAGCGCGACGGGGAACCCGTATTACGGATGAGGAGACCCGTAGGCCCGCAGGCGGTTACTGCAGGGTCCTTACTGATGCTTGGCACGGCGAATTGAGGTCACTTTGCGGTCGGGTATTTCGCTCAGTCATCGCCCTTCTCGAAGCGGCTGACCACAACAAGCCCGGCGATAAACACGGCCACCATCGCGATGAGCAACGCTAGTTCCGCCGTGCTGACGGCGGTGCTGCCGGGAGTCAGCACGAACAGGACGCGGCGGACGACCGCGATCAGCCCAACCACAATGAACGGCTGGGCCACCAGACGGTGCGCGCGCAAGGACAGCACGACCGTGTATACGATCTCGACCAGAATCAGGACAAGCAGGACGCGGTCGAGGAGGATCGGTGCGCCCGCCGAGATCGGCCCAGAGGACCCATCGACGAAATCAACGATCCCGGCGATCAGCAGAACGACAGCCAGTGCAATCAATACGACCCCGACGGCGACCGTGACCCAGTCCTGCACGTGTTCGAGGACCCAGATCGAGCGTGTGGCGGCGGGTACGCCTTGCCGCTCGGACGAGCCACCCGCCGATGAGCTTGCGGCGAACCCAGCCGGCACGGCTGCAGGTTCGGTAGGGTCCTCGCCACGGGAAGCCGGCATACCGGTCATTGTGCCACCGTAACGGTGCCTCTCCTCAGCACTCGATAACATCCCCGCCCCGGCCGAGCGGGGTGAACATGCCAGTCTTTTCCCGGAACGGAGGCTCCCGCGACGATGAAAGGCGGCTTGACCACGGCCGCGTCATAGTGTCCGCATTCAGGGCACATGGCGAATCCGTCGTACGGCTCCGAGGAGTATCCGGACCTGCTGGCCGCCTGGTACGCGTTCCGCGATGTGCGCGCCAAGCGACGGGCCGCCCAATGGCTGGCCGGCAATTCGCACATCGACGACGCTGCAGCCAGCCGCTTCCTGGCCGGCCATCCCGACCCCGACCTGCCCTGAGCGACGTGATGCCAGCGGCCACGTCACACGCTCCGCTGGTTCGTTCGCCGCGATCGCCGTACCGTCCGCCGCTACCGCACCGGCGTGGCTGCGCCGGCGTCCGCTACTGCCCGCGTGGCCGCTGCCGGTAAGGAGCCAGGACCAGGACTGCGACCTGCTCTGCCAAGGCGTCGAAAGCTACCTTCGGCAGGCCGTTGAGCTGGACTAGCGCGGCGCCCTCGAACTCAGGCCGGTAGCTCACCCGCCCGCGCCGGCGCCCGGCCGCCGCGACCCGCTCGTCCCAGTCCGGGACGATCTCCTCGATCGGCGTCCCCCGCCTGCCAGTGCGAACCGACTCCTCCACGGCCTGACGCACGTGATGCAGTTCTGTGCCCTTGAGGTTATGAGCCGGCTGAGGCGTGAAGGTAATGGAGAACCGCGAGCACCCGGCGGTGGTCGGCGTCGGAGGGCGGCAGCCCCAGCTTGGCGAAGATGTTACTGATGTGCTTTTCCACGGCCCGTTCGGAAATGGCGCGGTGCCGTGCGATGGCGTTGTTGGAACGGCCCTCGGCCATGAGGGCCAGAACATCGTGTTCCCTGCTGGTGAGCGCCGCGAGGGTCTTTGCCTGCACGGTTGCGGCCAGAAGGTTCCTGACCACTTCCGGGTCGAGCGCGGTGCCGCCTGCGGCGACTCTGGCCAGCGCATCGGTGAACTCGCGCACGTTGGCGACC
>Ga0116134_1001232_pt1 | contig 12976 bp, 5 predicted proteins | sample June2015DPH_19_5_FD_89737 | JGI IMG/M metagenome (GOLD analysis project Ga0116134, IMG submission 89737) | Peatland microbial communities from SPRUCE experiment site at the Marcell Experimental Forest, Minnesota, USA - June2015DPH_19_40 | ecosystem: Environmental > Terrestrial > Soil > Wetlands >...
GCTTCTCGGCGACAAGGTCACCGAGCCGCGCGCTTTGGCGCTTCTGAAGCGCACGCAAGGACGGCAGCGGGAAGTTGGGGACAAACTTTACGACTACTACAGCGAGCAGCGATTCGCGTTGATCGGGCAACTCATCGACCAGTTGAAATTGCCGCAGGAACAGGCCATTTCAGCCGCGCAGCGATTGCTCGACCGCGTGGTGTTCATGGCGTTTTGCGAGGATCGCGGGTTGCTTCCGGAGAAGCTGATCGAGCGCACGTTCAAAAACGTCCCGCCGCTCGCTCGAGCGACCAACCCGCGCTGGCGCAATTTCCTCGATGCCTTCCACGCCATCGACAAGGGGCATCCCGATCTGGACCTGCCCACCGGCTATAACGGCGGGTTGTTCCACGAACATGCCGTGGTGGACAAATTGGACCTGGACGACCGCTGGGCGGAAGTGTTCAAGAACATCGGCGACTTCGACTTCCGCGACGAGGTGAACGTCGAGGTCCTTGGTCATCTTTTTGAACGAAGCATTACCGAGTTGGAAAAATATCGCGTCGTCGGGCTATTCGGCAAACAGACCGCCCAGGAAGGGTTACCCTCCATGCCGAAGAGCGCTGAGCGCAAGCGGCTGGGCACATACTACACCCCGCCGGAATTCACGCGGCTGATCGTGGAAAACACGCTCGGGTCGCTAATCAAGGAACGGGTGGAACCCCTGGCCGATCCGCGCGCCGAGGTGAATGAACTCCGCAAGATCAAGGTGTGCGACCCCGCCTGCGGAAGCGGCGCGTTTCTCATCGCCGCCTACGAAATGTTCGAGGATGTGTATTGGGAAGTCGCCCGTGCGATGCGCATCGCGCTCATGACTGACGAGGCCGATGCCCTGCTGGAAGCGTTTCCCGGTTACATTCTCAATGAAAACCTCTACGGCGTCGACGTTTCCCCGCAATCCGTCGAAATCACGCAACTGGCTTTGTGGATTCGATCGGCGAGGAAAGGCCGGACGCTGGCGGATTTGTCGGAAAACATCGTTTGCGGCAACAGTCTCATCAGCGACTCCGCCGTCCATCCACATGCCATGACTTGGGCGAGCCGGTTTTCCGGGGTGTTCAACAGCAGCGCGCAAGGGTTCGATGTTGTCATCGGCAATCCGCCATGGGAGCGGATGAAGTTGCAGGAACGGGAATTCTTTTCGCTTGGTGCGCCGGACATCGCCACGACGGTGAACGCGGCCGACCGGCGGAAGCTGATCACGACGGTGGAAGCAGAAAGGCCGGAACTGTGGGCGAGGTATCAGGAGGCCAAGGCCGCCGCCGAGCGGATGCTCGCCAACGTCCGGTCGTGCGGCGAATTTCCTCTTACCGCGCGCGGCGATGTGAACACCTATATGCTGTTCGCGGAACTGGCGCGAAAGATCGTTTCCCCCACCGGCCGCGCCGGGTTGCTTGTGCCCAGCGGCATCGCCACGGATGACACGACCAGGCATTTCTTTGCCGACCTCGTGGAGAAAAAGGGATTGATTGCTCTTTACGACTTCGAGAATCGGGAGCTGGTATTTCCCGACGTGGACGGACGATTTAAGTTTTGCGCGCTGCTGATGGGCGGTTCGAAAGTGAAAACGCCATCAGCGGATTTTGTGTTTTTCGCGCACAAAATCGAGGACTTGAACCAGTCCGACCGGCACATTCAGTTGTCCGACCGGGACCTCAAGCTGCTCAATCCAAACACGCGAACCTGCCCGATCTTCCGCAGCCGCCGAGACGCCGAGTTGACCAAGCGCGTTTACCGCAACGTTCCAATTCTCGTGGATGAAAGTCGCAAAGCCGGCGGCAACCCGTGGGGTATCAAATTCGCGACGATGTTCCACCAGACCAACGATGCGGAATTGTTCAAGACTTTCAAGGACTTGACGGACGCCGGATTCAAGTTGAAGGGAAACCGCTGGTCGAAACGGAAGGAAATATATTTACCGTTATACGAAGCCAAGATGATCCAGGCGTTCGACCATCGCTCAGCCGGGGTGCGAATCGAGCAGGGCAACTGGATGCGTCAGGGGCAGCCCGAGGATACCTCTTTGGTCGAGCACCAAAATCCGGAATTTGTCGTGCTGCCGCGCTATTGGGTTTCAGAGGAACACGTGCTGGCTTCGCTCGAGAACAAGGGTGGCAAGCGTCCCGCATTCATTGGATTCAAGGACATCACAAGCGCAACAAATCAGCGAACGATGATCGCCGCATTTATTCCTTGGTCAGCAGTTACGAACCATTTCCCCTTGTTGCTTTCCGATGTTCCGTGGACGCGGCAAATGTGTCTGTTGGCGAATCTCAACACTTTTGCACTGGATTACATCACCCGACAAAAGACTGGGGGCGTCACACTTAATTTCTTTATCGTCGAGCAGATTCCGACCCTTGGGCCGGATCGCTATGAAGAGAAATGTCCCTGGAACAAAAAGCAGAAACTCGAGGACTGGATCGCGAGCCGGGCGTTGAAACTGACCTGCACGTCCGAAGACATGATCCCCTTGGCGGAGGCGGCGGGTTTCGAGGAGAGGATTCACGAATGGAAGGAGCGGGAGCGGGCGCAACTCCGCGCGGAGTTGGACGCCGCGTATTTCATCCTGTACGGCATCGACCGGGGCGACGTCGAATACATCCTGGGGACGTTCCAGGGCGTGGCCAAGGAAGACGAATCGCACGGAGGGCTGGGGGAAACTCGCGAATTGGTTCTCGAGGCGTTCGACAAGTTGTCAAATCGTGCGTGAAACTCCGTGAGCGACTATTGGCTCAGGGCATTTTCGGCTTTTGTGTATCGGTATTGTGAATGCCTAAGACATTCAAACATTCCGGCGATCTGGGCGACATCATCTTCGCTTTGCCGGCGATTCGCGCGCTGGGCGGGGGAATCCTCTATCTCGATCCGGATGGCGGTGTTTCCAATCCATTGATAAGAACCGCGGATAAGGTGCGCACCGCGCTCAATGCCGATGCGATTAATTCGCTCCAACCGGTCTTGTTGCAGCAGTCGTATATACAAGAGGTGCGGCATTGGCACGGAGAACCCGTCGATCATGACCTCGACGAATTCCGCCGGCACCTGCGATTCAACAACCTCAGTGATTCTCACCTGGCTGTTTTCAATTTGCCGTTTTCCGAGCGCGACACGCCCTGGCTGAGCGTCGCCGACCCCATCGCGATCGAGGGCCACCCGATCGTCATCAGCCGCAGCGTTCGCTATCACGGCAACTACGTTTTCTGGAGAAACATTCTGCCGCAACTGGGACAGACGGTGGTATTTGTCGGCTATCCGAAGGAGCACGAGATTTTCCAATACACGTTCGAGCGTCAAGTAACCTACTACCCGACGCCGGACATTCTGACCCTGGCCCGGGTGATCGCCGGTAGCCAGACATTTCTCGGCAACTCCAGTTTTCCGCACGCGTTGGCCGAGGCCATGAAAAAGAATCTGGTGAATGAAATGTTTCGCGTTGCACCGAACACGATTTTTAAGCGTCCCGGGGCTCGATATATCTGAAAGCCGCCGGATTGTGCGAGAGGTCTGGCGGGAAGGAGAGTATCATACGGCGGTGATTGCGCCGCCCAAGGGGACGCCGTGTGGCAGCGGAGGTTCGGCTCATGACCAGCACAATTCCTGGCAGGCCCAAGGGTCCGCCGCCGGTTTGGAACCTGTTCCAAAAACGGAACATTCACTTCGTCGGCCGTGAAGGGCATTTGCAGAGCCTCGAACATGGCTTTGCATTATCCGCGGCGGCGAGGCCCCGGGTGCTGTGCGGCGCGGGCGGCTCCGGCAAGAGCGCGCTGGCTATTGAATACGCCTACGCGCATCAGGATCAATACGACATCATCTGGTGGATTCGCGCCGACACGCAGGCGACGATCGTGGCGGATTTGGCGGCTCTGGGTTCGAAGCTGGTGAGATCGGGGCAAATATTTGAAACTCCCGGGCAAGCCTGCAACGCCGCCATCGCCGAACTCGCGCGGCGCGACCGGTGGCTTTTGATATTCGACAATGCCCGGAGGCCGGACGATCTGACGCCGTATCTCCCGTCGAGCGGCGTGGGAAACGTGCTGGTCACCAGCGGCGATTCGCATTGGACGAGCGTGGGGGCGGTCCTTCCGGTCAATTCCTGGTCACGGCGGGAGTCGATCGAATTCCTTCGCCTGAGCCTTGGCGGAATCGACGACCTGCACGCCGCAGATCAATTGGCCGCGGCGCTGGACGATCTTCCCCTGGCCATCGAGCAAGCGGCCGCTTGCGTTAACCAGTCCAACATCAGCCTGGCCGAATATCTAAAGGATTTCGAGAACTATTGGGCGGAGATGCTGGAACATGGTCGGCCGGCGGGGTCTTATCCGATCTCCGCGGCCATGGCGTGGGAGCTTTCGTTTCGGCGAATGTCGTCGCTGAATCCGGGGGCGGGACAGTTGCTGACGCTGTGCGGATTTTTCGCGCCGGATGAAATCCCGCTGGCGATGATCCAAAACGCCCTGGGCGGTTTGCCCGAGGAATTGGCCGACTTGATGCAGGACCCCGTCGCCCTGCAGGATGCGCTGAACACGCTGGAGAAATTCTCGCTGGCCCGGAGCAGCGGGCATGCCGTGTCGGTTCACGGGGTGATCGGGGCGATGGCGCAGGATCGGCTGTCGAACATCGACCGGATGAGTTGGGCGACGGCGGCGCTGCGCCTCGCGTCGGGCGCGTTTCAGTTTGACAGCCAGAACCCGAATTCCTGGCGGGCGTGCGGAGAGGTTTTGCCGCATGTGCTAGCGGCGACGATGGACGCGCAGGGCATGGGCTTGGCGTCGGAGTTGGTGGTCGATCTGCTCAGCCGGACCGGCCGGTTTCTGCTCAAGCAGGGGAATTATTCAGAATCGCGGGCGCTGCTGGAAATGGCGTACAACCTGGTGAAGACGACCTACGGAGAGCGGAGCGTGCAGTCGGCGGACATCGCCAACAACCTCGCCCGCGTCCGCCATCGCCTCGGCGATCTGCCGGGGGCCAGCGCGCTTTACGAGGCCGCCCTGCAGATCGATCGAACGTTTTACGGACCGGACGATCCGCACCTGGCGACAGTGGCCAACAATTCCGCGATGACGCTGGTTGAGCTGGGCCAGCTCGGGGCGGCCCGGGAGCGATTCGAATGGGCGATCGACGTTTACCGCAAGAGCTATCCGATGAATCATCCGAAGATCGCCAGCGTGATGAACAACCTGGGGTTTGTGCTGGTGCAGTTGAAGGAACACTCCGCGGCGCGGGGATGGCTGGAGCAGGCGCTGACGATCACGGAATCGACGCTGGGGGTGAGGCATCCGCAGGTGGCGTGCATCGCGGCGAACCTCGGAAGCGCCCTGCGCGGCGGCGGCGATCGAGAGCTGGCGCGGAAATGTTTCGATCGGGCGCTTTTGATCGATGAAGCGGCGTTCGGGGCGAATCATCCCGCCGTGGCCAGGGATTTGCTGAACCTGGGCCAATTGTTGTCGGATCAGGGTGATTTCGACGCGGCGGTGAAGCCGCTGGAGCGGGCGTTGACGATCACGGAAACCGCTTACGGTCCCGAGCACCGGGAGACGGCGCTGTGTCTCAATGAATTGGGACGGGCGCTACGAGGGACGGGCGACATCAACCGGGCGGTCGATTGCCTGATGCGGGCCGCCGCCATGCGCAAAGGATCGGCCAGGCCGTCGCATGAGACGATTGTTGGGGATGAGGGGATGATCGCGTGAGATTTGGGCTCATCGTCCTTCGAGCCTGAGGCGGATTTGCCGGGCTTGCCGAAGATTGGGATCGATCTGAAGCGCCAGGGCGCATTGGGCGCGGGCCTGATCGAATTGCCCGACGGCCATCAGGGCTGCGGCGAGATTGGCGTGAATATCGGCGCGGTTCGGGTCGGCGTACAGGGCCGCGAGGTAGTGGGGGATCGCCAGATCGGGGCGACTGTCGCGGGTGAGAAGCAGGTTGGCGAGTTTGAACTGTGCTTCGACGTTGTCGGGCCGGCGCGCGGCGGCCTGGGAATATTGAGACATGGCCGCGTCGAGATCGCCGCCGGCCAGCAGCGCATCGCCGTAATGCACGCGGGCCTCGGCATAGCCGGGATCGAGCGCGATGGCCTTGCGATAATATTCCATCGCCTGATCGGGCTCGTGCATTCGCATGAGGAGCATTCCCATGCTGTTCATGGCGAAGGTGAAACTGGGAGCGAGGCGAAGGGCTTGCTGGAATTCATCGCGGGCGGCGATTAGGTCGCCATCGTATTCCTTGACGATTCCCCATTTCAGATGGGCCAGGGGTTGATCCGGGGCGAGGGCGCGCAATCGCTGGTAACAAGCGCGGGCCTTGGCGCGATCTTCGTCGCGAGTATTTGGCGGGAGATCGGGACGGTTTGATAAATCCGCGTACTGATCGCCGAGATTTCCCCAGGCCATCCAACTGCCGGGATTTCGCTGGGTCGTATTGGTCCAGAGAACGAGCTGGTTTTCGTAAATGCCGCCTTGCCGCCAGGTAAGGATTGCGAGGATGGCGATGACCGCGGCCGAGGGAACATGCCCAAGCCGCCATAGCCCAGCAGCCGCCAGAACGATCAGGCCGATGCTTGCGTGATACTGGAAATGATCGGCGACGAATGAGTATCGCATCGGATAGAGATTCACAAAGCCCAGCGCCGGCAAAAGGGTTCCGGCAAAGAAGAGCGCGGCGACGAGCGGTCCGCGGCCGATGCGCCGGCGCAGCAGGAATAGCGCGGCGATGACCGCCATGGCCGACAGCGGGGAAGCGATCAGCCAGGGCCGCTGCGCAAGACTCATATGCTCCCAGCGGGGATAAATGAAAATCAGGGGATGCGGCCAGAGGAGTTTTCCGGCGTAAAACCAGAGCGCTCGGCCGGCGATCAGGCAGCGATCGGCGACGGTAAAATTCCATTCCGGTCCGGAAGCGCCCACGTGGCGCGTTTCGAGATCGGCGGTGACGCAGGCCATCGTCAGGCCCAGTAGAAAAAAGGGAATAAGGGGACGGAAATCGACCCATCGCACTCGCCCGTGTCGCCAATAGACGAGCAGAAGGATCGCCGCGGGGAGGGAACAGGTCACCGATTTGCTGAGCAGCGCGGCGATGAAGCAGAGCAGGGCGAGAAAATAATCCTTGCCCCTGAATTGGCCGGCGAAAAAGTCGTCGCCGGTGAAATTCAGATAGGCGTGAAGGGATAGAAGGTAAAAGACGAGGGAGAGGACGTTTTTTCGTTCAGTGATCCAGGCGACGGATTCCACCTGGACGGGATGAACGGCGAAGATTGCCGCGGCCAGGCCGGCGGCAGGAACGCCCAGCCGCGCCAGCGCCCGCCACAGCAGGACCGACGCCAGCGCGTGCAGCAGAATGTTATCGAGGTGATAGAGCCAGGGCCGCAAGCCGACCAGGTGGTATTCGATCCAGAACGTGGTGTGAACGAGGGGATAGTATTGCGGGGAGGCCGAGGGATGAACCCAAATCGCCAGCAAGCCGGGGAGCGTGCGGAGCAGGGGATTTCCCGTGACGTACTGCGGATCATCCCAGATGAACCCGCCGTGGCGGATCACCGGGATGTAAGCGACCAGCACGAGAGCGATCAATCCGAGCGCGCCGGTCCAGCGGGCGTTGCGAGTCGCGGTCATTGATGACGGTAATATCGCAGGAAAGGACGGGCGATTCGAGAGGCGGGCGGGATTCTTACGCTGCGCCGAATAGATTCTAGATTCAAGCATCGGCCAGCGCCGGCCGGCGCTTGTGCCAGTCGGTGGACATTTCGTACATGCGTGCGATTCGCAGGAGCTTTTCTTCGCCGAAGGTGGGGCCGAGCAATTGCAGGCCGATGGGCAGCGGTTTGGGGCCTGAGGTGAAACCGCAGGGCAGGCTGATGCCGGCGATGCCGGCGATGTTACAGGTGACGGTGAAGACGTCGCAGAGGTACATTTGCAGCGGGTCGCCGGTTTTTTCGCCGGCCTTGAACGCGGGCGTGGGGCTGGTGGGGCAGAGGATCACGTCGCATTTCTCGAAGGCCTGATCGAAATCACGTTTGATGAGGGCGCGAACCTTCAAGGCACGGAGGTAATACGCGTCGTAATATCCGCTGGACAGCGCGTAGGTCCCGATCATGATTCGGCGCTGGACTTCCTCGCCAAAGCCTTCGGCTCGGCTCTTGCTGAACAGTTCGATGATGTCCTTGACCGGCTCGCGGGTGCGATGGCCGAAATGCACGCCATCGTAGCGGGCGAGGTTGCTGCTGGCTTCGCAGGGGGCGATGACGTAATACGCAGCGATTCCGTATTCCGTATGCGGAAGAGAGACGTCCACCAGTTCAGCGCCGAGGTCCTGGTACTTTTTGATGGCGGCATCGACGGCGGATTTCACCTGGCTGTCCAGGCCCGCGGCCAACTGGTACTGACGCGCCAGGCCGATGCGCAGGCCTTTCAGCGGCTCATCGAGGCGATTCAAATAATCGGGCACGAGGCTATCAACGCTGGTGCTATCCTTTGGATCGCGGCCGCTGATGACGTTCAGGAGCAATGCGACATCCGGCACGGTCCAGCCGAACGGACCAATCTGGTCGAGGCTGGAGGCGAAAGCGACGAGGCCGTAACGGCTGACGCGGCCGTAGGTGGGTTTGAGACCGACGACGCCGCAAAGGGCGGCGGGCTGGCGGATGGAACCGCCGGTGTCCGACCCGATGGAAGCGCAGCACATTCCCGCGGCCAGCGCCGCGGCGGACCCGCCGCTGCTGCCGCCGGGGACGCGAGCAGTATCCCAGGGATTTCGAGTGGTTTTGAAGGCGCTGTTTTCCGTGGATGACCCCATGGCGAATTCGTCGAGATTGGTTTTGCCGACGATGACCGCGCCGGCGGCCTCCAGCTTTTTCACGATCGTTGCGTCATACGGGGCACGGAATTCCGCGAGCATCCGCGAGCTGCACGTCGTCGTGCCGTGGCTGGTGCAGAGATTATCCTTCAAAGCAACCGGAACCCCGGCCAGCGGTCCGGTGCGCCTGCCTTCATCCACATCCCTGGCTTGCTCGATGGCGCGATCGGGAAAGACGCTGTTGAAGGCGAGAATTCGCGGCTCGATCCGGTCGATGCGATCCAGCGCCTGGCGAGTGAGTTCGACCGAAGAGATTTTCTTCGAGCGGACGGCGTCGCGCGCGGCAAGGAGCGTGTCGTAGGCAAGCATCGAAAAAAGGTTACGGAAGCGGCGGGGGAAAGTAAACAAAGACGAGGTGGACCAGGAGGAGAAGGATGCGAGACGCAACCGCGGGTCAATTGTAGTAGGGGGCTCGTGAGGCCCAGCAGTGCTGGCAGGGCTGAAGAGCTTATCACAATTTTAACCGATTTGGCCGCCGATTGCGTCACGGACACTTTACATCATTGGCTCCGCAGTTTGTTATAAGCTCAATCCCCACAGGTCATAGCATGCGGCACAGAGGATTCGGCGTTAATAGTGCCCAGCCCATAAATCCTCTCGTTGTGACGTGTTTTTTTGTTGACTTTTCAGGCATCTGTGTTAAAAAAAACCGTGGAGTCCCGTCAGTTTGAGGGTGGAAAGGGTAACTATCGGTGGAGGGAGAGCAAATGCGCAGTTTGACGATACTTGGGTCGGTTATCGCGGGAAGTCTATTCCTGACCACAGTCGCGCCCGCAGCGTTGATTGCGGGGTTTCCGACTGGCCTAAAGCCGGATGTCTATTCCGGGTTAGTCGACTTCAGCTACGTCGCCAGTACGCATAAATTATCGGTGGCTCTTGGACAAGCTCAGAGTATCACCACGAATTCCGGCAGCACGACTTACAGCCCCCTGCTTGCATTGAACAGCTTTACGCTGACGGCCTATGTGGACACTTCGGGCAACGTGATCAGCGGGGACGCGGACGCGCTGGACATCGCAGGCCCGAGCAGCACGATCTCGTACCATTCGGGCACCGGGCAGTCGGTCACGCCGCTGTCCGCCTTTGGGTGGGTGTTCAATTCGGAGGGGGGACATACGTATCAGGGGAATTTTGAATTCGAGTACATCGAGGATTCCACCGCCGGCGCGTTGGCTCAGGCGGGAACACTCGTGTACGTAACGCTCTACGGCACGTTCACTTCATCGCCCAACGCGCCAAGTTTTTCCGCGAATTTCTCGGAAGCTTCATTGAACGGGTATTCGGACGCGTATCCGGCCGTTCCGGCAGTGGTTCCCGAGCCGTCTTCAGCGGCGCTGCTAATTGGCGCTGTCGGGCTGCTCTGGCGCCGACGCCGATCATCCTAGAAAAAGGGCATTCAGTTTGAGTCATTGATACCTCGCCCCGGGAGGGGCGGTTAAGAGCACGTTAGTTTCGCGTGCGGGTTTAGTTCTTGGTGTGCCAGCGCGATTGCGGGCAATCGTCGCTGAGTTCGTTTGGCACTTCTAGTCTTCAAGGAGCAGGGTATGCGCTTCGTTTCTCGCCGCCGTCGTACCGGCCGTTTGGATCCATCCGCCTTCGGGCAAGGCAATTCGCACAAAAAATCAAAGAGACAAATGTCCGATGCGCAGCGCGCCCGCCGCAATCAGCGATTGCTCGAAGCGCTGGAACCGAGGCAGATGCTCTCGCTGATCGGCGTGCTCCCCAATCCTCCCCTCGTTCCGTTTGATAACAACGGCACGGTCAGCTACACGGCTTCGACTAAGGAATTGGTCTCCAGCGCCACGCCCACAGTCATCCTCTTCCCCGATTTCACGGAGCAGTTGGTGCAGAACCCTGCGTCCTTCAACCTGAACATCAAGGTGAACAACGACGGCACTCTGCAAGGCAGCGGCAGCTCGCCCAACGACGTCGAAATCGACGGCACCATCGATAGCACGGGGGATTACGGATATTTCAGCGGCGTCCTCCTCACGGGAACCATCACGCAATTCGGTTATCAGGACGATGGCGGCGGGATCGCGGATTATGATTTCCGCTTCACCGTCACCGGCGGCGCGCTGGATATACCGGGGCTCTTTGCCGGTCAGGACATGGGCATGGATCTCACCAGCGAAGGGTCCACCTTCGTGGATCAGAATCCAGGCGATCCGGGATTCACCGTGAATTTCAGCGGCGGATCCAAAGGACTTGTCGGGGCGATTCCCGAACTGAACAGCCTCGGCGGCGTGGTGTACAACGATCAGAACGATAACGGCGTTGACGACGCGGGCGAACCGGGCATCAATGGCGTGGCCGTCACCCTCACCGGCACCGACGAAAACGGCAATCCCGTCGATGAAACCACCACCACCGCGACTATTGGCGGCGTCGCCGGATCGTACCTCTTCAATATGCTACAACCGGGAACCTACAACATCCTGGAAACCCCGCCGGCAGGTTATCTTGATGGCACCGATTCCGCGGGCACCCTCGGCGGAACCGTCGGCAGCGATACGATCACCAACGTCACCATCCCCGACGGCGGCGATATCAATGGAACCAATTACGATTTCGCCGAAATCCTCCCGTCCACTATTTCCGGAAACGTTTACCTGGATAACACAGGGGTCGGCTCGGATATTGGCGCGCCGGGCATCAGCGGCGTGTCGCTGACCCTCACGGGCACCAACGACCTGAGCCAATCCGTCACCGAGTCAACCGTCACCGCGGCCAACGGAACCTATTCTTTCACCGATCTGCGTCCGGGCAGTTATGCCGTCACCGAAACCGAGCCGGCCGGTTACATCCCCGAAGCCACCAACCCCGGCTCGCTGGGCGGCACGGCGGTGGCGCAATCCATCACCACCATCCCCGTCACAACCGATCAAACCGGCGTCAATTACAACTTCGGGCAGGCCGTTCCCGCCAGCGTGGCCGGCACGGTCTATTACGACACCAACGGCAATGACGCGCTCGATGTCGGAGAGCCGGGAATCAGCGGCGTCACCGTCACCCTCACCGGCACCGATTACCTGGGCAGCGTCTCGGAAACGACCACCACAGCGGCCGGCGGCACCTATGCCTTCAACGGTTTGCTGCCGGGAACCTATTCACTCACCGAGACGATCCCCGCCGGCTACACCGGCGAGGCGTCCGACGTCGGCAGCCTCGGCGGCACGTCCGCGACGGGTTCCACCAGCAGCATCACCATCGATTCGGGAAATGCCGGCATCAGTTACAATTTCGGCCAGGTGCAGCCGGGCAGCATCTCCGGCACCGTCTACAATGACATCAACGGCGACGACGTGGATGAGTCCGAACCGGGCATCGCCGGAGCCACCGTCACCTTGACGGGCACGAATGGAGCAGGCAATCCGGTCACCGAAACCACGACTAGTGCGGCCAACGGCACGTATTCCTTCACCAGCCTGTCGCCGGGAACGTATACCGTCACTGAAACCCTCCCCGCCGGATATCTCGGCGAAAATGGAGACGTCGGCTCGCTCGGCGGATCGGCCGGAACCGAAGTCGTCAGCAATATCTCCCTCCCCTCAGGACAAAGCGGCACCGGCTACAACTTCGGACAATATCAACCCGCTTCCATCACCGGCATCGCCTACAACGACACCAATGGCGACGACGTGGATGAGTCCGAACCGGGCATCGCCGGTGTCACCGTTACCTTGACAGGCACGAACGGCCTGGGCAATCCTGTTTCGTTGACGACGACCAGCGTGGCCAACGGCACGTACTCCTTCACCAGCCTGTCGCCGGGAACGTATACCGTCACCGAGACCCCGCCGGCCGGTTATGTCACTGAAAATGGAGATGTCGGCTCGCTGGGCGGCTCGGCCGGCACCGAAGTCGTCAGCAATGTCTCGGTCACCTCCGGCGAAACGGGCATCAACTACAACTTCGGCCAGTACCAGACCTCGTCCCTTTCCGGCATCGTTTACAACGACACCAACGGCAACGACGTTGACAATTCCGAACCGGGCATCGCCGGAGTCACGGTCACCCTGACCGGCACGAATGGAGCGGGCAATTCCGTCAGCAAAACCACAACCAGTGCGGCCAACGGGACGTA
>Ga0116134_1001233_pt1 | contig 12968 bp, 12 predicted proteins | sample June2015DPH_19_5_FD_89737 | JGI IMG/M metagenome (GOLD analysis project Ga0116134, IMG submission 89737) | Peatland microbial communities from SPRUCE experiment site at the Marcell Experimental Forest, Minnesota, USA - June2015DPH_19_40 | ecosystem: Environmental > Terrestrial > Soil > Wetlands...
CATGACCTCGCGACGTCCAAGACAACGGGAGACAAGCTGGTCGCGGGCGGTGACCTGGTCGCAGGTGTGGCCGCTTACGCGGGACCCGTAGGCGAAGCATTCAGTGCGGGCTACACGGTGGGCGGCCTGGCTGACAAGGGCATTGAAAAGGCTACTGTCGCGGCATTCGGGACTGACGTGTCCCCTTCGGGTCTTATTGCAAAGGGCCTGACGGCTGCCGATCAGCAGGTCTCCAAACTGTGGGCGGATCCAAGCAAGCCCGCGTACACCCAGACGTTCGGATGGAAGCTAGCGCAATGGCTCGAGTGACGGATCAGGTCTCCGGAAGTACGCGAGGTCGATAAATCAGATCTGGAATACAAAATAACAGACTACGACTTCAAACCTCTGACCTGCGGAAACGTTCGGCTGTGGCTGTGTGCGCAATCCCACCCCTGGGGGGGCCGACCAGCCGTAGATCCGATCAGTCGCTGCCGGTGCCCACTGCCTGCCGTCGATGAGTTCCGCCGCCGTCGATCGTCGGTACTGACATGGCTACTCCCGAACCACCGGCGAAGAATCTCGCCGGCCTCTACGACCTCGCCCCACTCGACTGGGCCGATGTGCGCCGGACGCTCGAGACCAACCTGACCCAGGCACCGGGCACCGGCGGACCCGGCCACCACACCTTCTGGCTGTCGACAATCGACGCCGACGGCCGGCCCCACATGACCGCCGTCGGTGCCTTCTGGCACAGCGGCCGCTACTACTTCTGCGGCAGTCCGCGGTCGCGCAAGATCCGGAACATCGAGCGCGACCCACGCTGCGCCATCGGCGTCGCCATCCACGGCTACGACCTGGCACTCGAGGGCCGGGCCGCCCGTGTCACCGGCGACGCGCTGCTACAGCGCCTCGCCGCCGTATTCGCCGAGGGCGGCTGGGCACCAACCGTGGCCGGCGGCGGCTTCACCCACGAATACAGCGCCCCCAGCGCCGGGCCGCCGCCATGGTACGTCTACGAGTTCATGCCCGAAGATGGCTACGCGGTCGCCACCAAGGAGCCCGGCGGCGCTACCCGATGGACCTTCTGACCCCTCGGGCAGGTGATCCCGCGCGGCCCCGCCGGGACTGGTGCGGTCCGCCCGCGCGGCGAGGGCTACTCGGTGGCTAAGCCAGCCCGGCTGGACAGGCGGTGCGTGTTCGACCGCCAGGAGATACCGTCTGGATACCGAGGACGGTTACCTGCCGCCAGCTGGTCAAGGTGGCCGGGACAAGCTCTGCGTGGGGTGATGTGAGCCATAACGCTGATCCGGATACCGGAGGAAACGCGCCAGCGTCGCAATGGGTCGACATCGGCGGCCCGGTGCATTACGTCGACTACGGCGGGCCGGAGGACGGGCCGCGACTGGTCCTTGTTCATGGTCTGGGCGGGTCGCTGACCAGCTGGGCCGCGGTGGCTCCGGCCCTGGCGCGGGTGGGCCGCGTCATCACCCTTGATCTGGCTGGCTTCGGCCGCAGCCCCGGTAGTCCAAGGGCAGTGACGCTGACCGCGAACCAGTTGCTGCTGCACGAGTTTCTCGTGCGAGTCGCGGGGACACCGGTGATACTTGTCGGCCACTCAATGGGCGCGACCATCGGCGCGATGCTGTCCGCGCAGCATCCGGCCACCACGGCCGGGCTGATCTTCATCGACCCGGCAGTTCCCTGGCAATTCGAGAACCAGCCGCCCGTGTGGCTGACTGAATTTGTCGCCGACCTAGCCCAGGCAGCCTCGACAGCCGGTCAGGCCAGCCGCCACGGCAAGGTGATGCTACGGCAAGCGTTCCGGCTCGCCCGGGCCGGATACGAGCGGGCCTCCCAGATTCCGCCCCAGTCCATCGAGCGGAACCTCGCGGCGATCCGGGCCCGGATTGACGACGGCCAGATGAACAGCGACATGCTGGCCGCAGCCAGATCACTGACGCTCACCGTCGGACGCCGCCAGCAATTCGCCTCGGTGCTCCGCGAGATCAAAGCGCCCGTGCTGATGCTGCATGGTGACCGGGACAGGTTCGTGCCCATTGGCGCAGCACGGGCGACGGCGAACGCCAATCCGGCCTGGCATTTCGAGATCGCGAAGGGGATCGGCCACGTACCCCAGATGGAAGCTCCGGAGTGGACGACTGACCGCATCCTGACCTGGCTCAATGCCGAGGGCGCGGAAGCGGTCAGGCTGGCGCGGACGGCCAGGTGCCTGCCCGCTGATGAGGGAGCCGATGGGCGAAAGGTGATTGCTGATCCCGCTGAGGAATGACATGCGATTTCGCGAAAAAGGGCATACCGGCGGATAGGTGCACCTAACGGCTGATACCGATAGGTAGCCAAGGGCGAGGTGTCGCCAGATAACACCATAGAGCGGTACCGGAGCCTATACTGTGGGATAGCTTACGCTGCGCCCATCGAGCCACCCACAGAGCCAGTTGCCCGTGGCGCGTGGCGCTAATCGGGTTGGAGCAAGAAAATGGGGGGAAGAATTGCAGACAGTGGTTTCTCACCCGACGGCCAGTCAGCATCGTGAACGTTGAATCTTACGTCGCGTCACCTAGCTATTCCGGCGACCTGGACGTCACCCGCCGCGTATGGTCCGGGCCTGCCATGGCAGGAACAGCAGGCGTTTTTATATTCCTGCTCTATCTGTCCCTGCCGGTACTTCTGGAAGTCCGCTCGGGCAATGGCCTCGCCGCCCGTTCCGCACTTGACGGCGAACGAGAGCGCGCCTTCCTCATGAATATTACCGGCTGCACAGAGCACGACAGCTGGCGCGGCGGGATAAGGAATCACCGAGTGCGGCGGCAGGCCAGCCTGCTGGGGCGCCATCACGCTGGGTTCAGCGGAATGCGGCCTGAGTATCTTGATTTTATTGGCACCGTGATCACGCTGGCTCCGCTCGAGGTGCACAAGGAACTGAGGGCGCCGGCGTATGGCCGGCAGCGACGGAATTACTGGCGTTACATGAGCCACGCGACGTCGCTATGCAGCGCGGGTATCGGTGATGAGCCGACCGCCCGGGACCGGTGCCAGTACTTCATCGACGCTTATGCAGCACCCTCCCGTGAGGGCGGCCGACTCTACGGATCACTGCAGGCGCGTCACCCGTGGTACGTAGAACGGGCGTTGCCGCTGCTTCCCGCGCGGGCCCAGGCGATCATCGGCGACCTCACAAAGAGCGCCGCATGCTAGCCACTCTGCGCCAGAAGTACGCGCCCCATCTCGCCGAGCTGGACCAGATAATGCTCGAAGAGCTGACGCGATGGCGAAGCAGAGAAATAGAGCGCTTCTGGTCCCTCACCCATGCGCAGCTCCAGCGGCATGGCAAGCAGTTGAGATCTGTGCTGTCGCTGATGATGACCGATCATCTTGGGGGCGAGCCCCGAGCCGTGGTCCCGGCGGCGGCCAGCGTTGAGTTCTATCACGCGGCATCCCTTGTCCTCGACGATGTGCAGGACCACTCCGAAATCCGCCGCGGCGAACCGACTATCAGCGCCGGCGCCAGCGCGAGTACCGCCGTCAATGTGGCCCTCTTCCTGCGGTCCCTCTCCTATCACATGATCAATCGCTGCACCGAGCAAGATCCTGCCGAGCGGCTGCGCGTTCATCAGGAACTCGATCATGCGGCCACCCACCTCATACTTGGCCAGAGCATTGATATCGGCTGGCACGAAAATTGGTACGGCTCATACCGCGACTTCCCGTACCTGAGGATGATCGAGGGAAAGAGCGGTGCGCTGTTCGGCTGCGCGGCGGCCGTCGGCGCGTGCGCCGGCAAGGCTGATCCTGAGGTGATCGGCGCGGCGCGCGACTACGGCACCGCGTTCGGCGTGCTCTACCAGATGGTGGATGACTACCTCGACGTCTTCGGCGACGAAACCGTGCTGCGCCGCCCGCGATTCGACGACTTCCGGGAAGGCAAGATAACGGCCCCGGTCATCAGCCTGCTCTCCGCCCTTCGGGACCAGGGCCGCGAGAAGGATGTCGGCCTGGTCCTGGCCGGGCTGGCGGACCGGGATCCCGCCTGCGACTGGGAATGGCTGCTCGATCTGATGCGCGAGCACAACGTCGCCGATACGTTGCGGAAGCAGATATCCGAACGTGCCGCGCATCTGGCCGAGCCGGCCATCGGCCCGGGCCCCAGTGGCCGTGCTGGCAACTTTGCGCAGCTTGTCGAACTGATTACGGCTCCGGCATGCAGCGATTGACCGCACGTGAGCAGACGGCGCCGAGCGTGGCCCAGTCGGCCGAGACCCCCTCCTGGGGCAGGCGGCTTGCCGATCTCGTAATCTTGGTCCGGCTGCCCAGTTGCCTGGCCGGTGGGGCCAGCGTCCTGCTGGGCATGCACCTGGCCGCCGGGAAGGGCGGGCTGTCCCCGCAGATAGCCTGGCCCGGCGCCATGAGCATGTTCTTCGCGGTTGCGGCCGCCAACGCGGTCAACGACGTCCTGGACATCGACACTGACACGGTGGGAAAGCCGAACCGGCCGTTGCCGACCGGTCGGCTGACCGCCCGTTCTGCCCTGGTGGTATCCGGCGCGGCCGCACTGGCGGCGGTCGCCTTGGCTTGCTCGCTCGGAAGCTACGCGATCCTGTGGGCAATCGTCCTGCTGGCGCTAGCGTTCCTGTATTCATACCGCGCAAAGAATACTGTGCTGCTCGGCAACGCGATCGTCGCCCTGTGCGCAAGCTCGCCAATACTTTTTGGTGCAATTATCGCCGGACGACCTGATTCCCTGGCCTGGATCGGAACCGGTCTGTCTTTCACTTTCATGCTGGGCTATGAAACGCTGAAGACGATCGCCGACCGGGATTCTGATGCCGCGAGCGGAGTGCATACCTTCGCGAGCCAGTTCGGCGTCCGTGCGGCTGTCCTGCTGTTCCGCGCCCTGATCATGCTGCTCACCCTGGCGGCATGCGCGGCCAGTACGGCCAGTCCGCACCCGGTTACATATCTTCTCGCCGTGGCTGTCACCTTCGTGCTGCCTGCGTGGTCGGCGATAATGGTACTCGGCAAACTTCCCGACGAAAAAGCTATTCGCGGAAGTGTATTCTTGATGAGATCAGCGTGGTTCCTCGGAATTATCGCATTGTGGCTGCTCCGTTAGGATTCAATGCGCGTCGACCAGATGCTGCTCGGGCTTAGCGACCTAGCCGCACGAGATCGCAACCTCGCCGGGTCCAAGGCAGCCGTCCTGGCCACGCTCCGGCAGGCCGGCTTCCCCGTGCTGGACGGAATGGTCCTGACGACCTGTGCGTTCAAGGCACCCGCGGCCAGTGGCGAGCCGACGGCGAAGGCACCGCCCGCCGCGCTGCGAGCCGCGCTGGATATGCTCGCCGACCGCTACGGCGATTCCCCGGTGGCGGTCAGGTCCTCCGCGCTGGCCGAAGACCTACCGGACCGCACCTTCGCCGGGCAGTACGAGACCGTCCTGGACGTGCGCGGGGCTGCCGCCATCGAGGACGCGGTAAACCGCTGCCGGGCTTCGCTGGGCTCCCCCGAAGTCACCGCCTACCGCCAGCACGCGAATGACGCCCTCCCGCAGTCCATGGCCGTGCTGGTACAGCCCATGGTCGCGCCCGACGCCGCCGGTGTGGCTCTCAGTGCGGACCCCCTAACCGGTGACCGATCACGTGCGCTGATCAGTGCGGTACCTGGCCTGGCCGCTCCGCTGGTGTCGGGGCAGACGGTAGCCGAGGAGTGGGACGTCACGGCCACCGTGGCCACCCGCAGGACGTCAGCTGGCCCGGACGTGCTGACCGCGGCCCAGGCGGCAGCCGTCAGCACGGTGCTCCGGCAAGTTGAAGATTTCCTTGGCGGCCCGCAAGATCTGGAGTGGGTCATCGCCGACGGCCAGGTGCTGATCTTGCAGGCGCGGCCGATGACCGCTCTCCCGGCGGACGCTAGCTGGCCCGCGCCCCGGCGCGGGGTGTGGCTACGGTCTATCCGGCTGGGGGAATGGCTCCCGGAACCTATCACTCCGCTGTTCGAGACCTGGCTGCTGGAGCGGCTGGAAGAACGGTTCCGGCGGCGCCAGAAGGAAGATGGCGGCATTAGCGCGCCCCCGCCTCTGCATGTGTCCGTGAACGGCTGGTATTTCCACTCGCCAATCGGCAGCGGGCGCCAGACCTTGCTGTTCCGCGGGATGCTCCGCCGGCCCGGGCTGGCCGTCGCGACCATATTGGCCTCGCGCCGTCCCGCCGTCGCGGATCGTGTCTTTTTCGGTACACATGCTCCGCGATGGCAGCGCGATGTGCTCGCTCCGTACCAGCGAGCCGTCGCCGAGAGTGGACCGCATGTCCCGACGGCGTCGGCCGCGGACCTGGCGGAGATAGTTGATCACCTTGCGGACCTGGCGGGCAACTTCTTCTGGTCGTTCGTGCTGTACGGCGGTGCGGCCTGGCGGTACGAGATAGCGCTGGCGCGATTTCACCACCGTCACCTGAGCGCCCTGGTCAATCAGCCGTACCAGGTGCTGCTCGGAGGTCTTGGCGCCTCCGAGACGGCGCCCGGCCACTCGGTGCACAGCCTCGACTGGTTCCGCGAGACCATCGGCGAGCTGCCGTCTACCGTACGCGGACCGCGGCTGGCCGCCGCCCGGCATGAGGAAGCGGTGAGCGCGCGGCGAGCCGCAGAGGACGACTGCCGTAAGGCGCTCGCGGGGCAGCCCCGGCTGCTGGCCCGGTTCAAGAAGATCCTTGCCCTGGCTCAGCAGTACGCCGTCATCAGGGCCGAGCACGCCGCGTGGTTCACGCTGGCCTGGCCGGTACTGCGAAAGTGCACGTGGCGCCTCGGTGATCTGATGGTTTCCGATGGCCTGCTGGATAAGGCCGACGACATCTTCTTCATCTCTCGCGCGGAGCTAGCCGATTACCTGACGGGCCGTCGCCCGCAGGAACTGACGGCACGAGCCCGCGGCCGGATGACCGCCTGGGAGCACAGCCGGCGTCTTGTCCCTCCGCTCACTCTGGGCAAGCCCCCGCTGTTGCTGGCCAAGGTGCTGCTATCGTCGCCGAAGGTGGCCAGGCCGGCCGCCACGGCGGGCGGCAGTGCCCTGCGCGGCACGCCTGCCAGTCCAGGCTCGGCCACGGGCCCCGTCCGGGTGTTGCGTGACCCAGCCGACCTACAGTCCGTGCTGCCGGGCGACGTCCTGGTGGTAACGGCGGCGGTGCCCGCGCTTACGCCGGTCTTCGACCGCATCGCGGCGCTGTGCGCGGACAGCGGCAGCGTCGCAGCGCACGCATCGGTGATCGCCCGCGAGTACGGCATTCCAGCCGTGACCGGGCTCGGCGACGCGACATCCCGGCTGAGCGACAATATGTGTGTCTTCGTCGATGGGACCGCGGGTGTTGTGGATGTCCGGTAGCGGGGTGGCGCGGTCACCACGGGGCAATAGCCCACTGGCGGACCGGGCAAAATCAGGACTCGCGAACCGGCCGCCCGGTTTGTGGCAGGTACCCGGGCTGCTGGCCCGGTTCGGGCCGTACTACCTGCGTCACGTCATGCTGCAGCCCTACCGCGGGCTGCGTCCGCTGGAAAACCTGCGTGAGCTGCTGACCCGCCCCGCCCGGCGGCACCAGATTGCCATCTACGACGCGGTTCTCGAGCTGATGCTGAACGGCTACGCCGAGCTAGCCGGTCACTCGCTGCGCCCGGAAACCGGGCAAGTCGCCGTGATGCTGACCCGGGTGGGCTTCGCCTTCGATGACGAATACGAACGCCAGAAGTCCCGGCAGGAAGCCGCTGGTTTCGAGGACCTGCTGGCCAGCGCGCACGTCCAGCAGCGCGTTCGCGAATGGCGCGCCTTTATGCAGGGGTACGAAGCCTACGATTCCATCAGGAACTTCCTTATGGCCTTCGTAGCGCAGCTGTACCAGGATTACGCGGAAACGGCCGCGGCCCCGGACACGCCCGCCGGCTTCGACGCCATGATGCGGGGAGCTGCCCTGGACTCCGGAGGGCTCCTGGTCGCCCTGGCGCAGGTGATAGCCCTGTTTCACAACGACGCGCCCACCGACGCCGTCCTGGCGCAGTTCTCCAGTCTGGGCGTGAACGGGAAGCTGGCCGACGACGTCATCGACTTCCGGCTGGATCTCGCCGGCGGTCGCCCTAACCTGCTGCTCGCACTGGCCCGCGGTGATGAGCGCGAACAGGCCCGCGCCATCGGCCTGGGCGACGCGCAGCGGACGATGAGCACGCGCTGGTGGCAGCAAAATTGCCCGCGGACCTACCAGCAACTGGTGGCTGCCTACCAAGAGCAGCAGGCCCAGATAACCTCGCGCTGGCTCCGGTACGCCAGCAGCCTGATGTGGACGCCCGCCCTCCTGGGCCATGCGCGGAAGAAAGAGACCAGGGGCAGGATCTGAGCGCCCGTTACGAGCTGACCGCCTCCGGCCCCGGCCCCTGAGAGGCCTGCCCCTTCCGGGCGTCCCGCCGCCGACGGTAGAGCAGCACGACCGTCTTAGCCCCGATCGGCAGCACCACCACCGCGCCCGCAATGGCATCGTCAGTTCCCCGCAGCAGGAAGAGCACTGGGACCAGAGCGACCAGAGCGACGGTCATACCCATATAGACATGCCGGGCGGCCGCCCCGATCAGCAGCCCTGCGCACAACAGCACTGCCCCGGGCCAGACCACGACCGCCAGCGCGCCAGTGGCCGTCGAGAGCCCGCGCCCGCCAGCCCCCTTCAGGAAGGGCGACCAGTTGTGCCCGGTGACCGCCAGGAAACCGGCGAGCGAGATTGCCCAGAGCGGTTGCCTGACGGCGAGCGCAGGCCCGACAGCGCCTTTGCCGACCTCGAACAGGCCCGCCAGGACGGTCGGCCACCTACCGGCCTGGGGATACAGGTTGGATGGTGTGACCATACCGGAGCCGACCTCGCGCAGGTCCACCCCGCACGTCAGCCGGGCCACGATGTTGGACACCGGAACGGCTCCCGCCAGGTAAGCGGCTACCAGGGCGCCGGCGAGCAGTAGGTACTTCACGCCAGCAGCCCCATCATCAGCCGGACCACGCTCAGCAGCAGCTCGGCGGTCCCGCCCGCCAAACAGGCCAGCAGCAACGCACGGAGCAAGTTGGCCCGCAGCAGCCAGGGCCGGGGTCGCCAGAGCGGCGAGATATCGGTGCCGACCAGCATCAGCGCTACCATCCCCTAGGTCCAGGCGGGCGTTACAGCCCGGATCCCGCCTCGTGAGCTAGCTCCCGCCACGGCCGGGCCAGGTCCGTTACACCGGAGGCCAGGCCCAGATCTCGGAACCACACAAGCTGGCGCAGCAGGCGGGTTAGTCCCATCCGGTCCGGCGCAGTCTCCTGCTCCTGACGGATGAATAGACCGGGCATCAGCGGCCTGCCTACCTGGAATGGACTCCCCTGCGAGATCAGCGCAAGGCACAGGTCGGCTAGGTCCTCTAGTGACCCGGTGATGCCGAGGCCGTGCGCGAAAAGCCCTAGCAGGCGGCTTCGCTGTCCCGCCCGGTCGGCGGCGCTGGGGCCGAAAGCCGCCAGAGTCAGCGCGGGCACGAGGGCCTGAACGGCAGGCCCGGGCTGGTACGTCCCGGCCCACCGGGTGACGCCGATGCTGTCGCCGTCGAACCGGATCTGATCACGCCGCAGGAAAGTGTGCAGGATGCCGTCCTCCTGCAGCATCCGCGCCCAGTTGAGCACGGCCAGCCGGTAGGCCGGCTCGCGCCGGGCAGCGGGCAGATCTTCGGCGCGGCAGCCCGCCAGGGCCGTCTGAAGCAGAAAGTGGTCGCCGCGCAGAACAACCCGGGGAGCGTTGAGCCATTTCGACCCCGTTCCCAGCTGGAGTCCCTCAGCTTCGGCAGACAGGTCCGCCTCGCCCGCGGCCATCATCGCCACCATGCGGAACAGGCCTGACAGGTCGGTGGCCGACATGCGCCGGGGATGGTTGTGAATTATCCGGATGAGCTTGTGAGCGATCATCCCGTCAGCGGTGATGGTCTTCTTCGCGGCCGGGTGGCTGACCAGGAGCTCAAGAGGCTCACTGGAGGGCCCGATCCCCTTGAACCTCGCTATGGCGGCCGAATCCTGTTGTCTCCCGGCGGCGTCCACGGTGAAGTCAGCGGCGGGCACTGGCGGAATTAGCCTGAACGGCTCTGCCCGGCAGGCTTCCGTAATCTCGGGGCTGGTCAGTTCCGCTGAATACCTCGCCTGCTCAACGCCCCAGGCCAGCAGGCCCCCCAGGCGCATCCCAGCCGAGGCCATCCGCCGCGGGCTATTTTCCCGGCGGAGAACAACTGCCGCCAGATCGGGGAGCAAGGCGGCGAATCTGGCGTATTCGGCACTGCGGGACTCATCCATGCTGCCTCGGCAGTATTTCGACGCCCGCCTCCTGCTTGCAGGTGGGCCCGCCACGCCGCAGCACACGCAGCACAGTCAGCGCATTACTATCTGTCACCGGCGCCTCGGTTCCCTCCCCGCAGCTGTCCCACGCATAACGCGCAACTGGCTCGTACTAGCCCATCAATACTAATAACCCCGTTGAAGGTCATCGCCCGGCGGGCCGAGGCGCCCCTGGGCGTCTTTCTTCAATAGACCCGCCCCCCAAGTCCTCGCGCCATTTACCGAGAATACGCCCGGACCGGCTTACCGAGAATACGCCCGGACCGGCGCACCTACTTACATAACACACCGAACGGCGCCAGCCACCAGCCGAATTTGGACAAAAGGGATAATGATGGGCCAGGGCGCAGCGTGACGCGGCTGGCCGCGCTCGACCCGGTGACTTTGGCTGACTATCGTTCTCGATCGTCTCCGTGCTCGCGGTCCTAGGTCACCTGCCTGTTAGCATTCCGGAAAAGGTTAAAACGCGCACATCCAGACCGTTTAATTGCTAGAACCTCGATACGGACATTTCGCTTGTAAGGCGTGTGGCTGGCCGTCGGCGAGCCGGCGGAGTTCGGCGATGGTGCGCTCGGCCCAGTCAAGGCTGGCGCGGTGGACGGCCAGCCCGTGGTCCAGGGCAAAACGCGGGTGGAGCTCGTTGACGTGGGCGATCGCCGGGTATCGCTCAAGTTCCGCGACGAACGCCGCCAGCGCGTCCCTGAGATCGTGCAGGAACCCGAGCACCTCCTCTCGCGGGACCATGTGTTCCATCATCACGAAGCGCATGAGGTGCAGGCCGAGGTCATGTGCGGCCGTGGCGGGTGCTACGGGCATGCGGAGCCAGGTCACATGGGCCGCCCGGCCGGCCTGCGTCAGCTCGTACACGCGGCGATGCCGGGCTGACTTGCTCGCCGTATCCGGTTCGGCCCGGACCAGGCCCTTTGCCTCCAAGCGGCGCAACGCCGGATACAGGGCACCGGAACTGGGCTGGTAGATGCCCATGGGCGTGGCCGCGAAGATCCGCTTGAGGTCATAGCCGGACGACGGCGACAGGCAGATCAGGCCGAGCAGCACGTGCTCGAACGAGGTGAGCTGGTGTCCGGCCATGTCCGGCAATCTACCTTGCCGCATAGGTCGAAACGACCTATTCTGCTGCTGGGGAAGACACCACGAAAGGCCCTTGGTCGTGGACACGAGCCGTGATGGCAACCGAACCGCCGGAACCCGCTCAGCAGCGGCCGGCCGGCTCCGCTCGATCTCGATGATCGTGATCTTCGAGGAGCTGGGCTTCGACGGCTTCGCGGTCGGCGAGCGCCATCACGTCCCGTTCCTGTCCAGCGCGCCGCCGGTCGTCCTCAGCCATATCGCCGCGGTAACCTCCAGAATCCGGCTGTTCACCGGGGTCACCCTGCTGTCGGTACTGGACCCGGTGCGAGTGGCGGAGGACTACGCCACCCTCGACCACCTGTCCGGCGGCCGGGTCGAGCTGATCATCGGCAAGGGCAACGGGCCCGAGCAGGCCGAGCTGTTCGGCATCGGCCGGCTCGAGGCGTGGGACACCATCGCGGAGAACTACCGCCTGCTGCGCCAGCTATGGTCCGGGCAGAAGGTCACCTGGGCGCCCCCGGAGGGCGTGGCCTCGATCAGGAAGACCCCGCTCACCGACGCCGAGGTCCACCCCCAGCCCCTGCAGCCAAAGATCAGGATCTGGCACGGCTCGGCCACGGCGGAACGGTCGGTCGAGCTCGCCGCCGAGTTCGGCGACCCGGTGTTCTCGGCCAACGGGATGAACCCGGTCACCCGCTACGCCGAGCTCATCCGCCACTACCGGGACCGCTGGGCGGCCCAGGGCCGCGACCCAGCCCAAGCCCTGGTGGGCGCGGGACACGGGCAGACCTACGTGACCCGCAGCTCGCAGGACGCCGTGGCCGCCTACCAGCCCGTGTACGAGCGGTTCGCGGCCATGGTGGCCAATTCCGGCCAGCTGCCGGGCACGTTCACCACCTATGACAGCTACGACGACTTCCTGGAGCGGGGCTCGGCGCTGGTCGGCAGTCCCCAGCAGGTGATCGACAAGATCGGCCGCTACCACGAAGCGTTCGGCCACCGGCTCATCCCCATCGGCGGCCATCGCGGGAACCTGAGCCAGGCTGAGTTCACCGGCAGCCTGGAGTTGTTCCAGGCCGAGGTCGCCCCCGCCGTGCGGCGGGCCATTCCGGACCCGGAATGGCCCGGTCCCGTCGTCGATGTCCGGCGTCGTCACGCCCGGGAGACGACTCCCGCCTGAGCCCGCATCGCGGGCTTACCATCACCGCTGATGTCCATGTCAGGCTGATTTTGCCCGGCCGGGGCTGCCGTCGGCGCCGGGGGCGCGCCCGGTCGCCCGGATGAGCAGGTCACGAAGGTGGAGGTGTCCGGGATCGTCCTCGTACTCGCTGGTGTCAGTACGGCGGTAGCAGGGCCTCGGTGGCCTGAGTCCGGACCATGCCCATGGCCATCGGGGACTCCCCCGCGTTGTGGTGACCTGCTGCCCGGGAGCGCGGATCGCGCTCGGCGATCGCGTGCGGTCCTTGACCGCCGATGAACTGTGCCTGCAGGGTGGGCTTCCCCGGGAGAG
>Ga0116134_1001234_pt1 | contig 12964 bp, 9 predicted proteins | sample June2015DPH_19_5_FD_89737 | JGI IMG/M metagenome (GOLD analysis project Ga0116134, IMG submission 89737) | Peatland microbial communities from SPRUCE experiment site at the Marcell Experimental Forest, Minnesota, USA - June2015DPH_19_40 | ecosystem: Environmental > Terrestrial > Soil > Wetlands >...
AGTTCGCGCAGCAACTCTTCCTGCCCGGCATCGTTGACATCCCATGCCGCCACACGGCAGCCTTCGCTGGCAAACCGGCGGGCCGTGGCGAGGCCGATCCCCGCCGCGGCGCCGGTTACGATGACGACCTTACCGCGCAAACCTGTGCCTTTCATGCTCCCCCTAAAAGTTGTACTTCAGTGCAAACTGGATCACCCGGGGCCCCGTGGTGGTCGACACGATGGACCCAAAGTTGCTCGAGGGATAAATTATGTTGACCGGGTTGGCAAAATTCGTGTTGTTGAACAGATTGAAGAACTCGGCCCGGAACTCTAGCCCTTGGCTTTCCGTGACCGGAATGGACTTCATGATGGAGAGGTCCGTGTTGATCTGTTTCGGCCCTCGTATGATGTTCCTTCCTAACTGTCCCCAGTCGGGAGTGAACAAGGGGGGTTGCATGAAGGCGGACGGGTCGAAATAGTCTGTCAAGCGATCGGCCACGTTGCCGCTCTTGATCGCGGAATCGAGCGTTCGGCCGGGCTTCAGGTCGGCTCTTGTTGCGACGAATGCGTCTGCCCGGCCGAAGATGGAGAACGGAGTGCCGGTCTGCAGAGTTACGATTCCCGACACGCTCCAGGAGTTAATCAGTTTTTTCCCGAAGGCCGAGCCGCCTCGGTAGAAATCTGGAAGACTATATAAGTAGCTCGCGACGAAGCGTTGCCGCCGGTCGAAATCCGAAGGGGCATAGTTGCTCTGTTCGTTGACCATGTCGCCCGGGACCACCCCAATGTCGCTTACGTCGCTCCCGGAGTAGTCGTCAAACGAGTGTGAGTAAGTGTAACTGAGCAGCATTTGCAAGCCATGGGAGAAGCGCTTGTTGAGGGTTGCTTGGAGAGAGTTGTAATTGGAATTAGAGTTGCTCTCCATCAGGAAGCTGCCGAATCCTGGGGCCGTCAGATTGCTGAAGCCCGGGAAGAAAGGTCCGCCCAGACTTCCCGCCGTGACCGGGAAGAATAACCCCGATGGGAAAGACCCAAACACTCCGTACGGATTTTGTGCTTGGTTGAATGAGAACAAGCGCGGAAACTTGCGCCCCAGCGAACCGACGTAGCCCAAGTCCAGCATCCAGTTACGGGCGAAGCTGGTTTGCACTCCGAGGTTGAAGGATTGCACGTAAGGGATACTCCAGTCGTGCAGGTCCGGATAGATGCCGGTGGCCGGGACGGCAGTCGCGGTGGGGCCCAAAATGGCCGATGTCATTGGTAGGAAGGCCGGATATCCTCCGTAGGGGAAGGTGGCGCTAGGGCTCAGAGGATTCAGCGGGAACGCGCTGGGTAGTGGAACTTGGAAAAATGGATTTTCGTTCGTGGTCAACAGAGCGGCGGCCATCATTTCGTAAGGCATGTTGAACAATTGGCTATTGAACAGCCGCATGTTGGGCCGGTCATAAAAAATGCCGTAACCACCGCGCACAACGACGGTGCCGGCATTCGTCAGTTGGTAAGCGAAGCCCAGCCTCGGCCCGAAGTTCCTGTAGTTGGGATTTACCAAGCCGTTGCCAACTTTGGGAAAGCCCGGCAAGTCTCCATTGCCGGCTTGCACGAAGCCGCCGGTGACGACCGAGCCGCAGGGGGGGGTGGTATAGGGCGGACTGCAACCAGGGGTTAACCCTGATAGAGGCAGAGGAATGCTGGTGGCCCGCGACGGGTCGAAGCCGACAAAATGGCCATCGGTTTCGGTGGTGGGACCGAAGTAGTCATAGCGCAGACCCAGGTTTAGAGTAAGGCGCGGGGCGACCTTCCAATCGTCCTGGAAGAAGGCGGAAAAATCGTTGGCGCGGTTGTGGAGGCTGTTGGTGCCCGAGCCAATCACGGACGCGTCGGCAATCCCGTCCAGAAAATCTCCGAAAGGGCTGCCGGTGATGAGGCCCAGGTCGATGAGTTCGCCGTTGGAGAAGACGTCGAAATAGGGAGCGTCGAGCGCCTGGCGCTTATATTCGCCACCGAATTTGAGGGTGTGCCGGCCCTTGGTCCACGTCATCATATCGCCGACAGGGTAGGTGTTGGTCGCCGCGTAGTTGGTGGCTAGCGGAGACGGCCCCAGAGTGAACATGTTCGCGAAGAGTATTGTCGGCATTGCGGGGAACAGACTGCCTAACGGCGAATTGATACCTAGGCCCGGGCAGGTGGCGCTGGTCACGGCGCAGACGGGCTGGGCCGGTTTGCCGGGGCCGTAAATGGTGCTCCAGCCGAACCTGACTTCATTCAGCAAATGATTCGAGATCACTGACGTTATCCCTACCGAAAGTAGGCGTTGGTTGACGTCTTCCTCGGTCGGCCAACCGGGCGCCTGCAGCGGGCTGCCGTCGCCAAACTGATCGTAGAGCGCCTGATCGGTGCGGTTGGCGGCAAAGAAGTACTTGGCGAAGAAGCGGTTTGCATTATTCAGTTTGATATCCAGATTGGTGTTGAATTGGTCTTCTTTATAGGTCGAGTTCGAGGGAATCGTCTCCAAGACCGGGCTGGCAGTTAACCCGGCTCCCGCTGTTGCGCAGCCGGTTGTAGTAACGCCGGGGGTCGACGGAATCATATACTGCCCGTTGATCCGTGTGGTCAAAGCTTTCTGGGCGACAAGGTCGATGCCGGGCAATCCGTAACATGTCGCAAGCCTGCTGAAAAACGTTGGCGAAAGGCGGTCTGGTCCCAGAAATTGCGGCAGGAACATGGTGGCGAGCGAGTTGGTCAGCGAGGTGCCATTGGTTTCGCGAGTGCCCTGATAGGAGATAAAAAACCAGGCACGATCCTTCACCAATGGACCGCCCAAGGTGCCGCCAAACTGGTTGCGCCTGTAGGTGGGCCGCGGCGTAACTACTCCATCTTCATATCCATTCAGGAAGAAATTGTTGGCGTCGAGGACGGTATTCCGCAGGAATTCGTAGGCATTGCCATGGAACCGGTTGGCGCCGGACTTGGTGATTGCGGCCACGACTCCACCCGCGTTGCGGCCCTGCGAAGCATCGTACATGCTGGTCTGAACGATGAATTCCTGGAGCGAGTCAACGGAAGGGACGGAAAGATTCGGCAGCGATCCCGTGCCGATAGAGTTCGCATCGACGCCATTGATGACTATGCTGTTGGAAACCGCGCGCTGTCCGTTGACGTATAAGGGGGCATCGCCGCGCCCTAGTTCGGAAGAGTTCTCGATGGAACCCGAGGCTCCGGTAGTCAGGGCTAGCAATTGCTGGAAGTTGCGGGTCGGCAGCGGCAGATCGCGCACCTGGGTCTCATCAATGACGGTGCCGCGGGAGGAGCTTTCGGTCTGCACCAGCGGGGACTCGCCCGTGACCGAGACCGTAGTCGGCGCACCGGCCACTTTGAGGGCAACGTCGGCGACCGTGCTTTCGGTTATCTGGACAACGATGCCTTTGAGTTTGGCCGATGCGAATCCACTCTGGGTCACTTCGAGCTGATAGGCGCCCGGGTCGAGGAGGGGAAACGTGTAACGGCCGTTACTGCCGGTTGTGACTTCGCGGCGCACGCCGGCGTCGCTGGTCAGGGCGACTTTTGCGCCAACCACGAGAGCCCCGCTGGGATCCGTCACCACGCCCACGATTTGCCCGCTGGTGGCCGTCTGTGCTTGCGTCGTCGACGTCATGAAACAAAGAATGCTGGCGGCCGCCAGCAGGGTTACCAGTGTTCGCGTTCGCATATTTCCTCCTTGTGCCGCAATTACGGCTACCGAGCTCGGTCCTTCCGGCTACGGGTGTACAGACGGACAAACTGATCGACAGCCTCTTCGTCACTCACGCCCAGATAGCGCTTGGCGCCGAAGAGTTTCTCCACCAGAAAATGCGTAACAAACTGCAGGTACAAACTTACATAGGCCAACCCGGGGTTCACGTCGCTGGGAAAAGGAATTGGCGCCTTTTGAAAGAGGGCCGTCGAATAGGTGCGCAGACCTCCCGCAACTTCTCGATAACTGTGAATGAAGTGCTTATGACGGAATTCAACCACGTCGACGTACATAAGCCGCCAGTAGTCGAGATTCTCCGACACGACGCGGCCGACGGCCATGCCCAACTGCTTCAGCGACTCCGGATCGGGAGATTGCATCAAGGGAAAAATCTTTGTTCGCCGGAGGACTTCCATTTTCTGCTCCATGTGCTGGACCAGATCGATAAAGATGTCTTCCTTGGTTGGGTAGTAGAGGTAGAGCTTGCCCATGGATACGCCGGCCTTGTGGGCGATTTCCCGGACAGTCGTACCGTGAAATCCTTGCCGGGTGAAAAGTTTTTGGGCGGCGCGTTCGATTTTGCGCCGGTTCTTGGCGACGGTGTCGTCCAAAAGCTTGGGCATTTGTTCATCCGCTCGCCGCGTCAAGACGAGCGCTCGCTCTAGGTGGAGAATTCTAAGACTCCGCTCTTGGACTGTCAAGAAGATTTTGGCGGCGCCCAGTAACTAAGAAACGGGCCTCCCGAAGATGTCAACGAATGGGCACGGTTCGGTGCAATGAGCGAATCGTGTACGGTTTGCGCAACGGTCGAGGGCAGACGCCAGGTGTTGGACTGGAAATAAAATTGGAAGGTGCTTTAGAATCAATCCTGTTAATCATGTCGGGGCGTAGCGCAGCCTGGTAGCGCACCTGCCTTGGGCGCAGGGGGTCCGCGGTTCAAATCCGCGCGCCCCGACCATTATCCCCTGTGCCATCAGCAAATTGTGGAAGCAGCAACTTCGGAAATCCCAAACTTGGGTCCGATATGGGACCGATAATTAGAGCTTCCAGCCGGTTGACCGCCGATCGGCGATCTTCGGTCAGCGAATGCAGGTATACCTGGCGAGTGATTTCGCCCGACGAATGACCCAGCAGGGCCTGCACCGTTCCGAGAGGAGTGCCGATCGAATCATGCAGCGTGGCGTTCGAGTCGCAGCAGATGCCAGTTCACGTTGCCCAATCCAGCTGTTTTTGCCGCTGGCTTGAGCTGCCGTGACAACAGAGTGCGCCGGTCGAGCACAGTTCCCTTCTCACTTCGGAACACTAAAGCTCCAGAAGCTTGCGGAGCCCTAGCCTGCCTGGCCGAAAGAACCGCAACCGCGATCGGCCCCAACGGGATGAGGCGTATGCTGTGTCGGCTCTTGGGTTCATCGAAGTGCCCCTCGTAGACGGTTTCTTCCACGCGGAGCCAACTGGCATCGAGATCGACGTTCCGCCAGCGCAGCGCCAGCAGTTCCCCGACTCGAAGTCCAGTGAGCGTTAACAGGAAAACCAACGACCGCGCCGGCTCCGGCAGCCTAGCCAGGAGCGAGCGCAGTTGCGATTGCGCTGGCGCCTTCCACTTCAATCAGTTTTCCATGAAAAGCCTGGAGCAGTTGCAATCTTATCCCTGGCCGGGGAACATTCGCGAGTTGCAGAACGTCATCGAGCGTTCGGTCATTCTGTGCGAGACGGAAGACTTCTCGGTTGATGAGAACTGGCTGCTGCACCAGACCCAGCCGAGCCGGTCTCTTTCGCATGAACTGGTTTCACAAGAAAGAGAAATGATTGAGTCTGCGCTGGAAGAATGTAACGGCAGAATTTCGGGGCCATGCGGAGCGGCGGCCAAGCTCGGATTGCCAGCTTCGACGCTGGATTCCAAGATCAGGGCGCTGCGGATCGACAAGCGTCGCTTCCATAGCGCGTGATTCCCGCCTGTAACTTTGTTGCTTCCGCTGAACTATTCGGAATCGCCTTCTGCGAAAACCTGCGGACGCTCTATAATCCTGACCCGAACGGAAGCAGCCTGCAATACACGCCGGGAGGATGCCCATCATGACGAATAACACGTCTCCAACTCGAAGGCCTATTCTTGACATGCAGAAGAGCGAATTCTGGTCTGGCGACCTCGGGCTCACTCTGATAACCATCTCCCTGGCTGTTCTCCTCCTGGTAATAACACCCCTGCGCGAGGCAGGCCTTCCCGGCCGACTTTTTTTCGAGCTGGTTACGGCCACGTTGATGGTTCTCGGCACTCTGAGCACAGAGCAGAGCCGGCTGGCTAAAGTTATCGTGATCGTCATCGTCGTGTTTTGTGGGGCGGTCTTGGCGGCTGGTCGTCTCCATCCGACGCTCTTTCTTCATGAGTTGGGGAGCGTTCTCGTCACCGTCACACTGCTTCTCTACGTCCGCATAGTTTTGCTCGTCATGTTTCGTGCGGGCCCCGTGAACTGGAGCCGCATCCAGGGAGGGGTATGCGCGTATGTTCTTCTAGGCCTGGCGTGGGCTTCCGCCTTTCAGTTGATTGAGCAACTTATCCCCGGCGCCTTCGACTTTGTTACCGCGCCGGCGGATCTGGATCAACTCACGTCGAAACTTACATATTTCAGTTTCGGCACGCTTACCACAGTCGGCAGCAGTATTACACCGGTGCATCCGTTCGCTCGCTCGCTCACCATCGTTGAAGCCATCGTCGGCCAGCTCTTTCCCGCGACCCTTGTCGGCGCCCTCGTAGCCATGGCCATGGAGTCCCGCCGCAAGTCCTGACCCGCGCCGGCATTCCTTTGCGGTGGGTGATATAGGCTATCCGCAGTTCAACCGTCGGGAAATTCGATCCATCTAGCCGGTAGCTCAGGAGCACAATTTGGAGCACAACAGTCGCCGAATGAGAGGCCCTGAGCCCGACTTGTCCTCGCACGTAAATGTTCTCGAGCAGATCGCCCAGGCGATCCGACGCATCCTGCTCGCGCATATACGGCAGAGAGGACTTGCCGCGACCCTGCGAGCAACGGTAATAGACGTACCGTTTCTTTTGAAGCTCGGTTGTCACGGTGCAGCCATCGTAGACGCAGCGCAGCAGACCAGCAAACGCAAACTGGTGCTTGCGGTATTTCGACTTGTGGCGGCCAGCAAATGCCTCCTGCACGCGCTTGAACAACTCTAACGAGATCAGGGGTGCATGCGTTCCCTTGTACTTGACACCCCGCCATGTCCGGCAATCTGGCTTTTCAGTCCGCCGGTGTTTACTCCTCACTAACTTCGTTTGTGCGCGGAGTTATCGCCAGACTAACCCTCCACCGGCGGCCCGCGAAACTTTTCCTTGACACGCTGCACTGCGATGTGATAAACCAGCGCGTTCCTAACTGGTCCGTTTTTCATACAGGACAGGAACTCATTTGCAGCTCTGTAAGTCTTTCGGTTCGTGGCCCGTACGAACAGGGCAGCGCGCGTCGCGCGCGTTCCATGCCTTGAGGACAGGCCGTTTTGCAAATTATCCCGGGAGAGGAAACACATGCGCTCGCTAACAACGGTTTTCGTGCTTCTGGTAGTTTTTATGTCACCCGGTTCGCTCGCCCACGCTCAAGGCACGGAAGCCGCGAGCAAGACTGCCGGGTCAACCTCGGTAAGCGCCACCAAGGAAGAGGTCGACGAGTTGCGCCGCGAGGTCGTGGAACTGAAGGCGCAAATTCAACGGCTCATCCAGACGAGCGCACAGACCCAGGGCGGTGCTGCACACGTCGTGCTGACCAACGCTGTCACGGCCTCCGATGCTGACATCTCGCCAGTTCCCGCCGCCACTGTGGCGGACGTCTACGCTCTGGAAAAAGAGATTAACGCCGTTCAGCAGAAGGCTAGCGATGCTCCCCCGGTAACCGCCGGTTGGAACGGCGAGCACTTTTTCCTGAGGAGTTCCGATGGCAACTTCATGCTCATGCCCGTCGGGTACTTGAATGGACAATACACTTTCTACAAGGGCGACGGTGCGCCTCCGGACACCTTTTCCATCACACGTGCCCGCTTCGGCATGCAAGGCAACTACGGCAAGCAACTCGACTATGCATTCCTGTTCGAGACGGCCTCCACCCTTACCATCCGGGACGCTTACATGGATTTTAAGCCCTGGAGCGCCTTCAAGATCATGGCTGGGCAGTACAAGGTGCCTTTTTCAATGGAAGTCGGAACGGCGGACACCTCGGTTGAGTTTTATAACCGCTCCATCATTTCCGTGCTCTACCCGGATGCCGGGGGAGCTTTCCGCGCTCCCGGAATCGATGTGCACGGTGATTTGGGTCACGGTCGCGCGGAGTACTGGGCTGGCCTTTTCAATGGACAGGGACTCCTGGCATCGGGAACTACGAATGAGCCCGAAATTGTCGGTAGGGTGCGGTTTACCCCCTGGAAAAATTCCAGCAGCAATGGGCCGAAGGGGCTATCTTTCGGCGGTTCGGTCGAGCATAGCCGATCCAAGGGCTTGGCGAACGAACTGAGCTTCAGCGGCCTCATGAACGACGGCACGTACTCTTTCTTTCCGCAGTTCAAGATCAATGGGGGAGTCGAGCGCTATAACGGGTTCTTCTCGTGGTTGAGAGGACCCTTGGGCATTCGCGGAGAATATGCCCATCTCTTGCAGAAGCGCACCAATATCGGCTCATTAACACCCGGGGGCGTCGGATTCAACACGATTCCCGGGGTTGTCGGCAACGGCGCGTACGTTTCGGCAACGTATTTGCTGACCGGCGAGCGCGAACCGGAGAACGCCATTCCGCGCGTAAAGCACCCGGTAATTGGCCCCAATTCTCCTGGAGAATCGGGGGCCCCGGGTTGGGGTGCGTGGGCGGTGAAGGCCCGCTATGCCTGGCTGGAGGGAAGAGCGGGAGGCGCAACTTGCGATGCCACCACCATCCCGGCCTGCCCGATTACGCCGGGAATCGTCCCGACGTGGAGCGACCACACCGATCAACTCACTGTGGGTTTCAACTGGTATCTCAATTACTGGGTTCTTGTGAAATCGGACTTTAACTTCAATCAACTCAAGGACCCAAGCGTCCAGGGCATTCTGCCCCGCAATTACTTTGTGTTCCTTGAGGGTTTTCAGTTTCGGTTCTGATCCGGGCCTTGAGCGCTTTGGATGAGCTGATTGCTGTTAGTACGGGAGGCCGGCATAAACGAATCCAAGCGCGCTGCAGACCCGCAGAACAATTGCTTTTGATTAGGTAGTCGTTTCACGCTTCGTATCGATGGAGGAAATTCGATGAAACCGAAATTGCGTTCCCTGCTAGCCCTCGTCGCGGTCTTCGGAGCGGCTTTCATCCTGAACAGTTGCGGAAGCGGTCAGGCTAACTGTCCCGTCTGCGGCACGGATAAGAACGGGACGGTCGGGTTGATTGATGTCATGCTCGTGCCGGAACACAATCCCAATGGCGAGCCCGGCGGGCCGTTCAACATTTTTGACATTAGCTGGACGGATCCGGTCAACCGCCTCTACTACGTGTCGGACCGCATCGGCCTCGACGTTCCCGTGTTCAGCACGGTTTCCGACATCGCGTTGTGGGCCATCGGCGGGGACAATTCCGTCGCCGAGGCGGGGTATAATGTAAGCCTATGCTGGTTCGATGACAACCCCACCTCGCCGACCTACCTGGAGACCATTCCTCCCACCACCACCGCGCAGGGCAACTACACCCGCTTTGGATGCAAGACCAACACCTTCAAACTTCCGGGTTTCTTCGGTCCCAACGGCCATTTCGGCGGATTTGTGGGCGGCCAATGCTGTGCCTCGCGCGCCAACAACCTGAACCCGCTTTCGGGTCCAAATGGCCTGGAGATCTCGGGGGACGGGAGTTTCATGTTTGTCGGAAATGGCAGCTCGTCCATGTTCGTTTTTGACTTGGCCGCCTGCGTCCCCGCGCCCCCCGCGACGTCGTGCGTGCCCTCGCTCAAGAGCGGCTATACCACACCGCCGATGTTGACCGCCGTCATACCAACGGGCTCGTCCCCCGACTATGACGGCCCAACCCAGCTCACCGCGTGCATGGCGTCGGCAGATGGAAGAGCTTTCTCTGATGCGACCTGCGGCGACCTGCGCGCCGACGAGCTGGCCACAACCGGTAGCGTCGTAACTTTCCCCCAGGACGGCTCCTCGCGTTATCTGGTTTCGATAATCAATGGTGACCCCGGACTTCCCTTCGTCACCATCATTGACGCCACCGGGATCGTGACGCGAGGCGCGAACGCGCCGGCCGGGACGTTACCCGCGGGGATCAACCAGCTAGCCCACTGTCTGCCTTACGCACCATTCCCCGGTGCGGGCGGGGCCAACTCTCAACCTCCCTTCAGTCCCGGTGGCCCGGGTACAACCTTCACGGCCAACGACGCCTCCTGTATTCTTGGTCAGATCTACTATGACGGTGCCCTGCCAACGGACAACACGGTGTTAGTTGATGAGAACAATGGTTTCTCCTGCCCCGATCCTTCTCTCCAATTCTACGGCGCGCCCGGCGCACCCGGCCTGCCAGTTCCGTCCGGCGCATCTGGCGACGCAGCCGGTTTTAACCCCGCCGTTGCTTGCCATCACAGTCCTATGCTGCGGAACTCGGCCCCCGGCACGCCCACGAACGGTGTGTACTGCCCCACAGCTACTTCCTTCTCTGACTGCGTTGGATCCACTGCACCGGCAGGGCTGGGTGGGATGATTTATTATCCCCCCACGCACTCCTTCCTTCTGACCAACGGAAATGCGACCGGGGACATTACCGTCGGAAGCGTCGATGTAATTGATCCCCTCCACGCGATCACCGTCGGCGGCGTCACTAAATATGTGCCGGCGGTCGTCAACAGCTTTCCGATATACAACTGCATGCCTACCGGTTTGAATCTCGGGCCGGGCACGGATGTCTTCGTGGGTTGCGCCGATCATGACGGGCGCGCGTTCGCCCCGTCCTCCGTGATTATCAATGGCACCACCGGCAAGGTCCTCACCACCATCAACAACGTCGGGTTCGTGGACCAGACCTGGTATAACCCCGGCGACGACAACTACTACACGGCGTCGAGGGACATGCCCACCGGCCCGGTTCTCGGAGTCATCAATGCCGGGACCAGACAGTGGCTGCAAAATGTCCCCACGAACGGCAACGCCCACAGCGTCGCGGTTGACCCGGTTAACAACCACATCTTCGTGCCATTGCCCTCAGGCGGCAGCAATTGTGAAACGATCAACGCCGATGGTTGCGTGGGCGTGTACGCACATCAGTAATTGACAACCGGGAAGTGCTTTCCAAACGGGAGCCCCGAATCCACATTCGTGGATTCGGGCTTCTGCTTTTCGGGGCAGCGTGCTAGTGGCAGGAACTACCGGACCATGGTCTCTTGATAGCGCATCATCTTCCATTGCCCGTCACGCTTGGTCCAAAGTTCGCCGACGAAAACCCTCCTGAAACGAAGCGCCGAGCCTTTCGGGAATTGCATGCTGCTCTCGTAGGTGACAAAAGCATAGTTTGGCCCAAGCGGCTGAACCTGGAATAGCTGAAGCACGTAATCGGTATACATGCAGTGCTCGACCTCGCGAAGAACATGCAGCTTGGCTCGCTCGCCGTCGCCATCGGATTCCACCGCCTGGAAGTCATCCGTGAGAAATTCCGCGTAGCCGTTTTTGTCTTTTTTCTTGAACGCGGTCCATGCGGCCCTCACCTTCGCTTCCAGCAAGTCGGCCAGCTTGGGTTGAGCCATTGTATTTTCTGACGGCGTGCGTGCGGAGGCCTTGTCCTCCGCCGCGGGTTGCTGTGCGAATGCAAAGCAGGGCAGCGCCAGCGCGATACATGAACATAGCATCCAATTTCGCATCTCTTCCCTCCATGACCGAGCCGCCGGGAATCTTACAAGCCTCCCGCGTGAGAGTCAAAGCCGAGCTTACTACACCCGCGGCGGCCCGTTTCTCGAGACCCCGTGTGAAGTCGGGGTTGCCGTTCCCAGGGCTCTCGGCTACTATGGGGCTCCGCGAGGAATGCGTTTGTAACCCGGACGATCGCACGGTCTAGGGTGCGGATTCCGCGGAAGGCTAACAAGGACACGAAACGATGAGACCAACCCCACTGGTTCTGCTTGTATCAGTCGCGTTCGCATCATTCGGATTCTCTACGATGGCGGCGCAACAGCCCTCGGTGTGGCGGCAATCGCAAAAGACAGCCGCCGCGGATAGAATTACCTACACTCGGTTCACCTTGGCAGGCAAATTCCTTAAATCGCCACAGGGTGACGTCCCTAATCGTCCCGCTTTCGTGCTGGACTGCGTCCCCGGCAAGGCATCTCACCGGCGAAAGGGCAGGTTCCTGGCTGGGAATCTTCTCGTCGGTACCACCCTGAAGATCGTCTACGTTGAGCCTGAAGAAATCCATGGAACGTCCTACTACCCGAAGGTTTCAGTCCGCTATCGCATGGACAATGCTAAAGAAGAGCTAGAAAAATGGTCGACGGGAACGGAGAAGACTTCTGCCTCCATCCCTGTAGGTTCGCTGAAGAAAATGCTTCGCGCACACACGGTTGAAATAACTGCGGATGATGATCGTGGATTACCAGTCGTCATGCAGTTTGACATGCCCGACCCAACGCCGGTCGAAGCAGGCTGCGCTCTGGATGATCACATGAAGTGAGATGTTTTGGGGCAGTCCCCGCTGCACCGGGTAATCACTTCAAAGCAAACTCTCATGATTCCTCCGAAGCGAAATGCAGCGATTCTTATCACGTGCGCGCCAGGTCCAGCGCAACTGAACCCTATTGCAGATCCTTGACTTTCTTTTTCAATGCTGCGAGCAGTGGCGGAGGCAGTGCGGCATAGCCCTCCTGAACCGCAAACTGCTGGCCATCCGTGTATATCCAATTCAAGAGATCGCTTAACGCGGCGGCACGAGCGGGTTCAGACGATAGAGTTCGCAGGTAAATCCAGGAGAAACTGGTAATGGGAAAAGCATCAGCTCCGGGTGCGTTGATCAGCGAGGCGGAGAAGCCCTTCCAGCCTGGCGCCTCGACCCCCTGGCATGCCGCGCTCAAGCTCTCGGGGGAAGCCCTAACAAACTTACCGGCGCGATTCTGCACCGCAGCTTGGGGGATACTACTCTTCACCGCGTATTGATACTCGACGTAGCCAATGGAGCCGGGGCTGTTTTTCACCTTGTCTGCCATATCGGAACTGCGTTCTGCCCACACCCCAACCGGCCACTTCGGTGAAACGGTGATCCCA
>Ga0116134_1001235_pt1 | contig 12964 bp, 6 predicted proteins | sample June2015DPH_19_5_FD_89737 | JGI IMG/M metagenome (GOLD analysis project Ga0116134, IMG submission 89737) | Peatland microbial communities from SPRUCE experiment site at the Marcell Experimental Forest, Minnesota, USA - June2015DPH_19_40 | ecosystem: Environmental > Terrestrial > Soil > Wetlands >...
ACGGTCAAGTTCAACGGGACGACGGCGACGGCGATTGGGAGTTGGAGTGCGACCCAGATCGTGGCGACGGTACCGACGGGAGCGACCACGGGAAACGTCGTGGTGACGGTGAGTGGGGTGGCAAGCAATGGAGTGGCGTTCACGGTTACCCCTGGGATTACGAGCCTATTGCCCGCGTCGGGACTGATAGGAGAATCGGTGACGATCGCGGGGACGAACTTCGGTTCGACGCAGGGTACGAGCACGGTGACGTTCAACGGAACGACGGCGACGACGATTGGGAGTTGGAGCGCGACCCAGATCGTGGCGACGGTACCGACGGGAGCGACCACGGGGAACGTGGTGGTGACGGTTGGCGGATTCACAAGCAATGGAGCAGCGTTCACGCTTACCGGCACTTACGCAAACGGGTATCAGTATCGGCAAGCAATTGTCCTTGGCCATGCGAACGTTCCTAACACCGATCAAACCGATTTCCCCGTACTGATTTCTGGTGTCTATCCGAATCTGGCGAACGTAAGCAATGGTGGTTTTGTGCAGAGCCAGAGCGGATATGACATTGTCTTTAGTTCGGATCCTGAAGGCGCGTCGAACCTAGATCATGAAATCGACAACTATGCCCCAGTCACAGGAGCGGCGAGTTTCTGGGTTCGAATTCCAACGCTCTCGCACAGCGTTGACACAGTGGTCTATTTGTTTTACGGAAACCCGAGCATCACAGTTTCGCAAGAGAACAAAGCGGGGGTATGGAGGAATAATTACTTCTCCGTCTATCACCTTGGAAATGGAAACACAATCGGGCTCGCGGACTCCGGCAGCGCGGGATACCCAATAGCAATAGCAGGAGCAGCAACGGCCGTATCGGGAAAGATCGGCGGCGGCGCCGCGTTCAACGGCGATCCTGCAACCTATCTCTACAACGATTCGCTGCCAATGTATCCGAGCGGGACATCGCCGGTTACTTTGGAGACATGGGTGCAATTCACTTCAACTACCGGCGGTGTGGAAATCCTTGGGTATGGCGACAACTCTGGGGATCCGAACGGTTCTCGTGATGCCCTGTATTGGGATGGAAGCAATGTGTGGATGGAATTTGGCGGTTATGTCGACCTGAGCCATGGCATGGAGGTCATGGGTTCGATGCCATTTGATAACAACTGGCATCATCTAGTCAGCGTGTATGGCGGTGGTGCGCTGAGTACGACAACAGATCAACTTTACCTCGACGGCGCCCCGCTGTTGACAACCACGTATGGTGGAACGCCTGCCATAACAACTACCGAATTCAAGATTGGCGGAATGCCTACGATTACGTCTTGCTGTGCTCTGGCTGGCTCTGTGGATGAGGTCCGAGTATCCGCTGGGGTTCGCTCTGCGGACTGGGTTGCGACGGAATACGTGAATCAATCATCACCGTCTAAGTTCTACACGATGGAAGGTCAAGCGACCGCGGCCGGTGCACCAACAATTCAATTATTGTCGCCATCTGCAGCCGCAATCGCGACTGTTGTCACGATTCAAGGATACGGCTTCCAGTCCACACAAGGCGGGAGCACAGTGACGTTTGACGGTGTGGCTGCTGCTCCTATCAATTGGAACGACGCCAGCATTGTGGTAGCGGTGCCTGCCGGAGCGGCGACAGGTAACGTCGTGGTGAATGTGAGCGGAGTCAACAGCAACGGTTTATGGTTCACCGTGTTGCCTCCGACCATCCAATTCCTTTCTCCGGCATCGGGCACAATAGGCGAAGTAGTGACAATCCGTGGCTATGGTTTTCAAGCGGCGCAGGGTGCGAGCACGGTAACGTTCAACGGTGTACCGGCGATGCCAACGAGTTGGAATGATGTCAGCGTCGTTGTCCCGGTGCCTGCCGGAGCAACGACGGGGAATGTCGTGGTGACGGTAGGCGGGGTGGCCAGCAATGGCGTCTGGTTCAGCGTATATGCTGGGTACACAAATGGCTACGAGTTTCGTCAGCCAGTTATCATTAGCCACGCGAGCGTTCCCAACACAGATCAGACCGACTTCCCCGTATTGATTTCTGGCGTCTATTCGTATCTGGCAAACGCAGGCAGCGGTGGGTCTGTTAATAGTCCGAATGGGTACGACATCATTTTTGCCTCCGACCAAGAGGGAATGAGCAAACTGGATCATGAAATTGATAGTTATGATCCGTTGACTGGAACGGTGAATTTCTGGATCAGGATACCAACGCTGTCACACACAGTCGACACTGTGATCTACGTTTTTTACGGAAATCCGAATATCACTAGCTCGCAAGAGAACAAACCGGGAGTGTGGAGAAACAACTACCTGTCGGTATATCACCTCGGCAACGGAACAAATCTCGGGTTGGCGGACTCGGGCAGCGCAGGATACACACTAGCAGTGGCAGGGTGGTCGGCAGCTGCGGGAACTGGGAAAATCGGCGGCGGAGTTGCGTTCAATGGCGATCCCACAGCCTATCTCTACAACGATTCACTACCGATGTATCCGAGCGGGACCTCGCCGGTTACTTTGGAGACATGGGTGCAATTCGCTTCAAGTACCGGTGGTGAAGAAATCATCGGATATGGCGCAAACTCTGCCAACGGTTCTCGGGATGGCCTGTGGTGGGATGGCAGCAATGCGATTATGGAATTTGAAAATCTGGGTGTTCAAGGTTCCATGCCGTTCGACTCCAAGTGGCATCATCTGGTCAGCGTGTACGGCGGAGGTGCGCTGAATATAACAACGGACCAACTGTATCTTGACGGCGTTCCCCTCTCGACGAGCACCAGTGGTGGAACACCTGCCATCACGACGACCGAATTCAAGATTGGCGGCATCCCGACGGTTACTTCCTGTTGCGCTCTAACTGGCTCGGTGGATGAGGTGCGCGTGTCTAACGGAGTTCGGTCGGCGGACTGGATTGCAACTGAATACGCGAATCAATCGTCGCCGTCCACGTTCTACACCATGGGTGGGCAGGCGATCCCCGGCAGCGTACCGACTATACAACTCTTGTCTCCAGGTGCGGGCGCAATCGGGGAGGTGGTAACGATCCAAGGATACGGATTCCAGTCGATCCAAGTTGGGAGCACGGTCACGTTCAACGGCGCTGTGGCTACGCCGACGAGTTGGAATGACGCCAACATTGTGGTGCCAGTTCCGGCCGGTGCCACGACGGGGAATGTAGTAGTCACGGTTGGTGGCGTGGCCAGCAACGCCCTTGCGTTCAGTGTGTATTCCAGGTATACAGGCGGTTATCAGTACAGGCAAACCATCGTTCTGAATCATACAAAGGTTCCGAATACCGACCAAACCGATTTCCCGGCGTTGATTTCTGGGGTTTATCCGAGTCTGGCAAACGTAAACCACGGTGGTTTTGTGCAGAACCCTAATGGCTACGACATCATCTTCAGCCAGGATCCGGAAGGCGCTAGTAGGCTGGACCATGATATCGATGGCTACGATCCTGCAACCGGGACGGTGAGTTTCTGGGTCAGAATTCCGACGCTCTCACACTCAGTGGATACGGTGATCTACATGCTGTACGGAAATTCTGGAATAGCATGGTCGCAAGAGAGCAAGAGTGGGGTCTGGAGGAACAACTACGTATCGGTCTATCACCTTGGAAACGGAAACACCGTCGGGATGGCTGACTCAGGCAGCGCAGGATACACCTTGGAAGGGTCCGCAACAGCCGTGCCGGGAATGATAGGCGGCGGAGCTGCTTTCAACGGTACACCCAGCACCTATCTCCTCCATGATTCGGTCTCTGCTTATCCAACGGGCGTATCACAGGTTACGTTGGAAACTTGGTTGCAAATGGACCCTTCATTCTATAAAGGGACAATCTTCGCATACGGCAGCGACTATGGCGGTGGCTATTTCGGATTCAGCGGGGGGCCGGGCGATATGAAGATGGAGTATGTCGACCGCACCATTCCATCAGAAGGCTGGGTAGATGGTCCTATGCCGTACGATTCCAATTGGCATCATCTGGTGGGCGTATTTGACGGAGGGTTGGATTTGTGGAGTACAACCGCTGAACAATTGTATCTTGATGGTGCTCCGCTCTCGACGAGCGTCAGTGGATCCTCCTCTCCTAGTTCAACAACCGAATTCAAGATTGGGGGGACTCCGACCGAGACATTGGGGAACTGCACTTACTGTTACTTTACGGGCTCGGTAGATGAGGTCAGAGTCTCTTCTGGAGCTCGCTCTGCTGATTGGGTTGCAGCCGAATACGCGAATGAATCGTCGCCTTCCACTTTCTACACGATGGAGAGTCAATCGACAACGAGCAGCACGCCGACAATCTACTTACTGTTCCCAACTGCAGGCGCAGTGGGGTCAGCCTTGACGATCGCGGGAACGGGATTCCACGCTACCCAAGGCGGGAGCACAGTTGCGTTCAACGGCGTGGCAGCCACTCCAACAAGTTGGAACGACGCAAGCATCGTAGTGACGGTGCCAAACGCGGCAACTACGGGCAACGCTATCGTGACCGTAGGCGGACTAGCCAGCAATGGAGTGAACTTCACAGTGATGCCGACGCCGAGCATCACAACCTTAAACCCATCTTCCGGAGCTGTCGGGACACCCGTCACGATTACTGGAACGAACTTCGGTCCGACCCAGGGCGCGAGCACAGTGACGTTCAACGGGACGACGTCGACTTCAATCACGAGTTGGAGTGCGACTTCGATTGTGGCTTCGGTGCCGACCGGAGCAACTACCGGCAACGTGGTCGTGACGGTGAACAACGTAGGAGTGGCAGCGAGCATTGGCTCGTGGTTCACAGTCCTGCCGACAATTACCTTAAACGCTACCGCCAGTTCCGGTCTCGCTGTGACCTACACAGTGATCTCTGGGCCAGCGACCGTTAGTGGGAACATACTGACGATCACAGGCGCGGGCTCAGTAACAGTACAGGCGAACCAGGCCGGGAATGCGAAGTACCCTCCAGCTCCGCCGGTATCGCAGACCTTTACCGTGAATCAGGCAAGCCAGACGATCACGTTCACTCAGAATGCCCCCGCAGTCGCACCACGCAACGGCAGCTTTACGGTCGCGGCAACCGCCAGTTCAGGTTTACCCGTTTCGTTCAGCAGCTCCGGCGCATGCACCAACGTGGGCGCGACGTTTACGATGGCGAGTTCGCAAGGAATGTGCACCGTGACTGCTAGCCAGGCAGGCAACGCGAACTATCTGCCTGCACCTAACGCCACGGAAACTACAACTGTGAACTAGAAGGCCACGGATTTTGGTTGGAGCTATTTGTTATCGAACGTAGGGGCGACGAACATGAAGAAGCTTTCAATTGCAGTCTTGTTGTTGGCGTTTTTCATCGGAAAATTGGCAAGTGCACAACAATATCGGCCGTACGGACTGTCGGGAACGGGCGTGCCTACTACGCCAGTTTACGTTGGGCAGCCATGGTTCCTTGATGAGTATTACGTTCCCAATCTCCCAAGCTGTCTCGGCTGGCCATATTTTCAAGGAGAGCAATTCATCGGGTCATATTCAGGGCCATTCTACGATGGCTGGGGAACTTTTTGCGATGTCGGAATGCAGCATATAGTATGGCAGGGCAATTTTGGGCAGGGCGCGGATTGCTCATCATCCCCTTGTGTTCTGGAGTGTAATACCGATTTAGAAGCACCCTACGACGTTCCGATGGGTGGTTGGTTCCCTGCTTACACTACCGCCGGCACGAGGAATTTATCAATTACAATTACGTCATGTGTTCCCCCTGGATCAGGTCCGGGGCAAGGGCCTGGATATGGCGATCTACTGGCCCAGTGGAGTGGAACGCTCACGGTACTTCCGCCCCCGCCGTCGCCGACACCGCCTTGTCCTGGCTCGGGTTACACTCCCCCGACAGCAAACGCTCCGGTTCTCATTGACCCGGTGGCAGCTGGGCTAGTTACTCCAAACGGGTCGATTGTATCCAACTCCACAAAACTCGCCAACGCGTCAACCAAATATGCAGTCCAGGGGGCTGCGGCGGATGGTGTGACGCAGTTGCTTTTGCAGATCCCCGCAGCCCATGCGGGAGACATCTTAACCGTCAAAGTTGTAGACGAAAACAATCAATGGACTTCCGCGGCTGATGACGGTGGCTTGTTTGATCCGGTGGTCGGCACCCCGAGCAATGCAGCCGGGAGCTTAACTGTTACGGCTCAAGGATCTTCTTACCCCATGGCAGTTGCGATGTACCTCGCGCCTACGAACTTCCATCGTGGCACACAGGATGACAGCAGCGTAAAGCGCGCTATTACATTCACTGTGAGTACATCAGGCAATGCGCAATGCCCCGGTAACAACGGTCAAACATCGACCGCTTCGACCGCTGCTATCATTGTCAGACCGCCGGTCGTCCTGGTGCATGGGCTTTGGAGCAGCGGCACGGGTACTTGGGCGCTCTTTAGCCCACAGAACTCCCAGAACTGGAGCCTCTGGGCAGACATGAACCCTGAGGGACAGGAAGTCGACTACAGCTCTCCCGTCGGAATTACGGCGAGCACTCCATCGTATTCACCCAATCCCACGGTAACTGAGGCCGCTCTGGGGTTCTCCTACAACGCGCCTAGTGTGCTGCTGCAGACGAGAACCTTTATTCACAACTATGGGATACATTGGAAGGTGGCCGCAGTGCAAGGGGATGTGGTGGCCCACAGCATGGGCGGGGACATCGTCCGCACTATGGGTGCGTTGTCGAATTACACGACCCAGAGCGACTACGGGTTGGGTCCGATTCACAAGTTGATAACGATTGGTACTCCTCACCGAGGAACGCCGGTAGCCGTGGATCTACTACCAAGTGGATTGGGGGACGCCAATGCTTGTGTGAGAGACGCGTTGGCGACGAAGTCCAACCCCTCGTTCCAAACGGTCACACTCGCCACGGGTATAGTCGTAAATGGCGCGGTTGGCGATCTTGCTGCGGCACCAACTAACCTGCCACCAACTGAGCCCTTCCCTATGGCCTATCTCGCCGCGACTACGAATGCCGCGAACCTCGCAAACGTCGATTCGCTGGGTTCAACCTCTTATTGGCTAAGACTGGGGTGCATCACTTTGTTTGGAAATAGTGGACTTGCTTATGACTTGACCCCGTCCCTTTGGAACAACGTGTTTGGAGGAGAGGCTAACGATGGGGTCGTGCCAATAACTAGCCAACTCAACCAGACCGGTAGCCTGCTGCAGGCTGCCGGTGGCCAGAGCGCTAACACGTTCCAGGGCATTATCCACTCCCCTGGCTTTGAAGCTCTGAATTTTTCCCCACCTACGGAGGTAGGTCCTCAGAACAGCATTGCGGACGCTGTAGTCAATCTACTAAATGAGGCTACAAATGGGCCAGATTTCCATTAGGCGGGCACAGTCGCTAGGTTCGGGGGACTGATGAAGCGTTGGCAAAGTGTCGCAGCGACGATTGGATACTTGATCATCGTAGCGTTTGTTGTCGTGCGTTCGCTACGAGTCCGCACATCATGGGCTGATTGGCGGGAATTTCTCCCAATTCTCGGTGGCATTGGGGTAGCCATTCTTTTGGTTGCTGCGGCACTCCTTGCGATTTTCGCGGTCCCTTGGGTCGGATACTGGTTGTGGAGGAAGATCCGGCGGGAACCACCTGATGACACACACATTCAGCGTCAACATTCATTTGCCGTGCACGTTCGGCATTTCGTCTGGATTTGCATATTGTCAGCCGTTACGGGATTGGTGACCGGGGGGCTCATGAGAAGGCGATCGCCGGGTTGGGTGATTGCAATGACCTTGGGCTTCTGGGCAGGCGCACATCATCTCGACCTCAACCTCGGCTTGATGCTGTTGCTGGCTGTTGGAGTGGACTCGGCCATAAGCTTTGCGATCCTGTGGGGTGTATATCTGCTGTGGTTGCGACTTCGGCGTTGACACGATGCAATAGATCGAGTCTGAGGCCGTTTGTTCAACGGCTTCCCTTGTGACTTGAGAGGATGAAAGCGATGCAGGCTGCCCTGCTGTTTATCAAGATGTCTGATGGAGGGGAAAATGGTCCTCGCTAATAGAATGCAGTATTCTTGGCTGGTTCTGATGGGACTTCTTATCGGCGCCACTGCATATGCCCAGCAGTCTTTACTACAGATTACATCTCCCTCGAATCAGTCGCTGGCTACGGAGGGACAAGTCGTAACCATAACGATTTCCGCGGATCCGTCCGTCCAAAACGCCTGGGTAGTGGCACAGGCTCCCTTGCCAGAGGTTCAACCGACTTCGAATCCTACCCAGTTTACCTTGACCCTCCCGACAAATATACCTCCGGGGCTATACCAGATCAGCGCGATAGGTTTCACATCAAGCAGGGATGTGGAATCGACCCCCATTCAGATCGACGTTGAGAGGCAAGATTCTCCAGTTTCCCTGACTGCAAACCCAACGTTCTTGACGTTTCTTTCGATTGGAAGCACCCTCCGAATTAATGTTCTGGGAACCTTTGCGGACGGCTCGACGCTGTCAATCACTAATTCTAGTCAGACATTGTATTTTGCGGCCAACTCTTCAGTGGTTACCGTTGCTCCCAACGGCTACGTAACGGCAGTTGGGCCGGGACAATCAAGCGTGACCGCGCGGTATGGATCCATTTCCACAACGCTCGGAGTGACCGTCGCCCAACCGCTCCCGAGCGGTCCATCTCCGGAAATCACGGGAGTTTCCCCGACTAGCGGCACCGCCGGTGTAACACCGATTACGATTACGGGATACGGGTTCGGAACAGCTCAAGGAAATGGATCTGTCCAGCTTGGAAGCATGGACGCAACCACAATAAGTTCATGGAGCGATGCTCAGATTGTGGCTACGGTGCCAGTTGGAGCGACCTCGGGCGTTGCGATGGTGGAGCAGAACGGACTGTACAGCAATGAACTTGCCTTCACAGTTCTCGGTTCTAGCGCGAGTACAGTGGTGGTGACTTCGCTGGACAGCAGCATTTATCCCACCGAGTCGACGACCCTTAAAGCTACTGTGTCGGTGACAGGAACCAGCGGTGCGCCCACGCAGACTGTGAGCTTCATGTTAGGCAGCAACCTGCTGGGCACGGTAGCTCTGGCTCCAATTGACGCGACAGATTCGGCAGCGACGCTCACGCTCACTGGATCACAGCTTACAGCCGGTTCTAATATGATCACGGCGGTCTATTCTGGCGACACAAACTACACAGGTTCAATCTCTGAGCCAATAACCGTGACGTTGTTGAACGCCCTTCCACCGTCCATTGTGCCAACGAACGTCGGCACGGCGGCGTCCGTGCAGACATTCACTTATACATTTAGCGGAGCGGTAACGCTATCAGCGGTGAACATACTGACGATGGGCGCTTCAGGGCTGGATTACAAAGACGGCGGTAGCAGCACTTGCAAGGCGGGCACATCCTTTACCGCTGGCCAGAGTTGCGTCGTGACGGTAGCATTTACCCCGTCGGCGCCAGGGCTCCGATCCGGCGCGGTTGCGCTTTTCGCACAAGGTAGCAACCGGCCCCTGACCACTTGGTACCTGAACGGACTTGGTCAGTCGAGTGCAATCATGATCGATCCTGGCACGCAATCGACGATTGGAACACTTGCTAACAGCGGCCAGGCTTACGCCTCGGCCATTGATGGGGCCGGGAATGTTTATGTGGTGGATAACGTCAACAGCCAGGTAATCAAACTGGCCGCAGGTACCTTTACTCAGAGCCTGGTAGTGTCGTCCGGTTTGCTGAATCCGACGGCGGTAGCGCTGGACGGAGCGGGGAATTTGTATATCTCTGACACGGGAAACAGCCGCGTGGAGGTGGTGCCGAACGAACAAGGCACGCTGAACACTGCGGACATTTCAACCGTGAGCATTAGCGGGCTAGGTTCGCCGAACGGGTTGGCCACTGATGGCAACGGAAACCTGTACGTCATCGATGCGGCAAATGGCAAAGTGGTGGAGGTACCGCAAGGTGGGGGATCGCAGAGCATCGTCGTTTCTGGGCTAACGAACCCCTCCGGGGTCGCGGTGGATTCAGTCGGTAACGTCTATATTGCCGGCAACAATCAGGTGGCTGAGTACCCGGTGGGTGGAGGAACACCAATTTTGATGGGTGGCGGATATAACAACCCGCACGGTGTGGCGGTGGATGCTTCCGGCGTGGTTTATGTGGCGGATTCGGGCAACTCGCAAATCGTGAGAGTGGCTCCGGGAGGAGCTTCGCAGGCAATCCTCGCGTTCACAGGCCTTACCAATCCGCTGGGCGTGGGTTTGGATGCCGCAAACAACGTATACGTCACGAATTCAAACTCCTTATTCGAAGTCAACCGTACACAGGCAGCAGCACTGGCCTTTGCTAGCACCAACGTAGGCTCAACCAGCGCGTCGCAGCCGGTTACGGTTTCCGACGCAGGCAACGAACAGTTGACTCTCTCGAATATTGCAATTCCAGCGAACTTCACCCAAGTGCCTTTCCGCGGAACAGATTGCGCTTCCGGCACGCAGCTAGCTGCGTCGGCACAGTGCGAAATTGCAATCGCGCTTGCGCCCGCAGTGAGTGGCCCTCTTGCGGGCACGCTGACCCTCACCGATAACGCGCTAAACAGCGCGGCAAGTAATCAGGCAGTGCAGTTGTCTGGCACCGGGTTGCAGGTTGCGCAAACCATCACCTTCCCAGCCATTCCAAACCAGACGTTTTGACAAGGGGGTAGTAGCCTCATTCGAATTCGAATACTTGATCGGTTCACGCGAGCTCTGCAAGGCGCGATCCGCCTCCCCGAATCCTGAAACACAAATAGGAAATCATGCTCAGCTTGTGTGCGGTTTTCGGGGGGCCGATCACAGGATAACGGGCTTTTCGCGGTACGGATTACGGTACGTAGATCTATCGGCTTGTACGGACTAGCAAGGACTTAGGTGGCCGCCCGCCTCTTGCAAGTCATTGGATTTCCTTATCGTGGTTGTTCTTTCACGGCGGTAACATGGGTTCAAATCCCATCGGGGACGCCATAAAATCAGGGACTTGAAGGCGTCCGGACCATTCTTCCCACAACGTTCCACAACATTCATGCGTGACCAACTGTTCCCGTGCACATGATCAGATCTGCAAGTCGTTCTTGGGCTTGGCGTTTCGATGGTTCGAACGCCTGAGTGTAGCCATTCATCGTCGTATTGAACGAGGCATGGCGCACAAGTTCCTGCACCACCTTCGCGTCCACACCCAGGGACTTAACCAAGCTTGAGAATGTGTGGCGAAAGGTGTGCCAACCGACTCTCTTCTGAATGCCAGCGCGCCTTACCGCCGGCCGGGTGTAATACCGCATGATGGTTGAGAGCCACAAAGGCTGTGTGCCTTTCTTGTGCGGCGAGGCCCATATCCAATCATCCGGACCGGTGTACACACTTTCCTGCCGCCACGCGATCAGCGCATGTGCAATGTGCTCATCGATGACAACAGGCTTTTGGGATGCTTCCGTCTTACACTTACCGAGGACCTGGTCGACCATGGACCGCGTGATGTCGATGCGACCCCCGATGAGGTCCACGTCCCCCCATTTCAGTCCCATCAGTTCACTTCTTCGTATTCCAGTCAGGGCCTCAAGGACGATCATTGCCCTTTCCCGAAGCCCCAATTCGCCAAACAGCCTACACAATTCGGCGGCCTAGGATGGCCGGAATCTGCATGCGTTTTGCGGACTGACGAACGGAAGTAATTGGGTTCTTGTCAGCTATCTCGAAACGAATAGCGTGCGAAAACACAGCCGACATGATATTTCTGATCTTCGCCTTGCTTCCATCACTCAGCCCTTCGAGAGAACGTAGCCATTGCTCAACGGCTACAGGCTTGATCAGGTGCAGGTATGCGGGTCCCCACTTCGGAAGAATCCACCTCTGAAGGTAACCCGATACGTCTGACGGGTTTTTTCGGTTTTGTTTTCTGCCAAGAGTTCAGTTTGGCAGTAGTGGTCTACCAATGCTTGGAATGTCACCAGGGGAGCGATTTCTATCCGGCCATTGATGTTCATCCTCAGCAGTTGGATTTGGTTCATGGCCTCTCTGTGGGTGGGGAACTCTTGTACGTTTCCGACTGTGAGTGTTCTTTGTCGTTGCCTGCCATCCGGCCCGTGCTCGCGCCAAAGAAACTCCCAGACGTTGCACTTCCTCTTCGCCACCCTGAGATGCCCGTTGTTTTCGATGGATGACAATCTTGAGCGGTCGATTCCTGTAGACAAGAGCATCCTTGTTCACTGGATTGATGACGATGTCTGTAATGTCTGGGGCGTGAAAGCCGCAGTAAGGGTCTTAGAATCACAACCGATGGGTGGGACGTCGAGCCTGTCGGGGACGTGAGAAACCGGCGACCGAGCCAGATCAAGACCAACAGGATCAGCGAAGTCCCAGTCCCGGGCGTGGACGCGCCGGTACGCAACCTGTTCGGAGTCAGCCAAGTCCTCTCCTGGATAGCCGGCCAGCGCGCGGAGATTACCGAAGATATTGAGTGGCGGAGTCAAGTTCACGATCTCATTGCCAAGCTTGATGTGTGGGCGCTTGGGTCAATCACTACAAGCGCGTTTGAACCAAGCCGCTGGCGCGGCGGACGCTACCGCGTGGTCGGCCCCAGCATTGTTGCCCGTGTAAGGTTTGGGTCACAAGGAGGTCACTGTGACCCATCTCAGAAAGCTGATGCTGGATGAACTCCAGCGTCGCAACTACGCGCAGAACACGGTTCGTTCCTACATCCATGCGGTGGAGGATTTTGCGAAATACTTCCACCGTTCGCCGGACCGCCTCGGTCCAAACCACATTCGCGAATACCAGGTTCACCTGTTTCGTGATTGCAAACTCTCCGCGGGCACCATCGAAGGTCGCTGCCGCTCTGCGTTTTCTCTTCGTCAAGACACTCAGGCGACCGTATCTTCCCGATCACATTCCGTTTCCGAAGCGTCAGAGGCGGATGCCCACGGTACTGAGTCAGGAAGAGGTG
>Ga0116134_1001238_pt1 | contig 12932 bp, 7 predicted proteins | sample June2015DPH_19_5_FD_89737 | JGI IMG/M metagenome (GOLD analysis project Ga0116134, IMG submission 89737) | Peatland microbial communities from SPRUCE experiment site at the Marcell Experimental Forest, Minnesota, USA - June2015DPH_19_40 | ecosystem: Environmental > Terrestrial > Soil > Wetlands >...
CGCGACTATGCACGCGCCGTCCCAGGGCAACGTCGGGGCGATGGACCCGGGCCATGTGCAGGCCGTCCGCGAGGGCCTGGTCGCCCTGCTGCAGCAGGAGTGGCCGGACGACAAGCGGCGTACGGAGTTCGCTACCGAAGCGCGCGACCTGATGCCGCAGCGAGTCAGTGAAGATATCAGCCGCAAGATCGGCCCCGAGGTCACGGCCGAAACCGAAACCGAGCAGTTGGTCCGGTGGCTGTCCCAGGAGGCATCGGGCGATCAGGCCAGCCAGGACCGCACAGATGGACCACCGCAGACCGCGGTCCTGGACACGGTCTGGGTATTCCTGGCCAGGTTCGTCTGCTGGTATGCGGAACTCCAGGACTGGGGCAACCTGAAACTGCACCAGATTCTGGGTGATGCGCTGGAAAGGCCCGCGTTCGCGGTGAACTACCTGTACCGCGTCCCGCTGGAAAACACGAGCACCTACCAGGTGGACAGCACCCTGGTGATCCGAGACCGCGACATCGACGACGCCGACCTGACCAACGTCGTCGCGCGACCGGAGAACAATGAGGTGGCCTATCGGGGCCTGAAGCGGCGGGTGCCCAGGCCGGTCCCGCTGCCAGCGGATCTCGAAGTACCGACATGGGCCGGCGACCGGAAGAACTCCGATGTTCTCGTCGGGCAGGCCTATCGCTTCCTCGGCAAGAAGGCGGTCTGGCACTCCGCCACCAAGCTCGACAATCCGGCCGCACTAGGCACCGTCGTCGTAACCTACCCGACGACGTACCCACCGGCGGTCCGCCAGCGGCTGTACGACCTGGTGAAGGACCAGGTCAACGTCGACCAGGTGGTCACCCGGTTTGACGAGGGCATCGCCGCGCTGATGTTCGTGCTAATGCGCGACTTCGGCGGCGACGACGAGGTCGGCATCGAGACGTTCCGGGCTAGGAGCCGAATGGTCGAGCCCGGCCGCTGGCAGCAGAACCTGCTGGTCATCGACATCGGCGGCGGGACCACCGACATTGCGCTGACCAGGCTTGAGCTGCGCGACGCGACGGAGGGGGCCGACCAGGTCGCCCGCAAACTGTACGGGACGGTCGTCGCGGCCCCGCGCCGCATGGGACGTGTGTACTTCCTGCATCCCGAGGTGCTCGGCTCCACCGGGCACCCGCAGTACGGCGGTGACCTGCTCACGCTCCGCGTGTTCTACTGGATCAAGGCCCGCATCGCCGACGCCGTCCGGGAGTCGATCACCGACGATGCCAGCAAGGCCGCCGAGTTGCTGGCCGGCTGGCCCACGGCCGCCGCCAAGGACGCCACGGGCGACGCACAAGCGATGCCACTGGCGCAGGCCGTGGTCGATTACCCGGACCCAGGACCAGGTCCGCGTGCTGTGGTCAGCTACCTGCGTGAGATGCTGCCGACGCGGACGGATAACGGCCCTGACAGCGCCGATCCAGTGCCCTTCCCTGAACTGCGGCTCTCGTTCATCCAACTCTGGCAGACCGCAGTACGGGCCAAGGAAGTGCTCGCGGCCGGTAAGCCATTCGACCTCTCCGGCGTCGAACTGTCCAACATCACCACGCTCTTCGGCGGCCGGTGGAAGGACCACCTCAAGGCACTCACGGACAGCAACCAAGCGCTGTCGTTCAGCGTCGCCGACTTCAACGTGCTCGCCAGGTCGGTGCTCGCCCCGGCGGTCGAGTTGGCCGTCGACCTGGCGCGGCGACGGCTGGCTGGCAGGACCGGCGAGGTGCTCGACGGGATCGCGCTGACCGGGCGAAGCGCCGGGTTTCCGCTGATCCGGCACCTCATGCTGATGCTGTTGACTAAGGCGTTCGGCGAACGCAACAGAGGCGGCGGACCGATGGCCTGGAACCCGGCGCTGGTCAAGGCCGAGCATGCCCATCCGAAGGAGGCCGCCTCCATCGGCGCCTGCTGGGCGCAGGCCAAGTACGAGAACAACCCGAAGGGCGGCCTAGCCGAGATCACTAACCACGAGTTGTACAAGACCAACCGCGACACTCTCGTCATCGACGTCGACAACCTGGTGGTCAACCTGCCTTGCCGCTTCAGCCTGGCCGTGGCGACCGGCAAGCCGCTCGACCTGCTGAACCACGGGCACCCGCTGGAATACGCCGACGATCAGGGGACCCGGTTCACGCGCACTCGCTGGCTCCCCGCTCAGCCGGACGTCACGCTGGTGCGCTACCTCGACCAGGAGCACTTCATCCGGTGGGGTCACTATCACGTCGAAAACCGGGTGGTGGGCGAGCTAGGCTCGCCGCTCCCCGCAGGTCTGCGGTTCCAGATCCAGATCGACGACCAACTGGTGCCCACCCTGTCCATGTGCCTCGGACCGGTCCAGCGGTTCGCGATCGACGGCTCCACCCGCGACCTCGCCCGCCACTTGCCGCAGGACAGCAAGGACAAGGACGGGAGAGTACGGTCGCTGCCGTGGAACCTGTGCGTTCGCACCGAGGACGAGGCCACCGGCGAGGTTTCCTGGCGGCGCGTGGTGCTCGAGGCCATCCCCACGGTGACGGACACGACCTTCGGCAGCGAGTTCAGGGCAGCCAGCGCGACGGGCGAGACGTTTCACGGGTGCATCACCGAGGCGCTGCCCGCGCCTTCGGAATGCGGCTGGGGCAGCGGCTCGCCGGGTCAGCCAGAGTATGTGTTCGGCGGAGTGGTCCCTGGCGAAGACATACCGGAATGGGAAGAGCGGATCCCCGCGCCCATCGACCCGGACGCGGACCCGCGCACCGTCACGCACTGGGCTGTGCTCGACGAGCGCGGCACGCTCCACGTGCCTGAGCCCGGTTACCCCCGTTATCAGCAGGCCGACAGCTTGACGATGATGGGGGCCGTGCCCGGCAGCGTCTACCGCTCCCCGATGGAACCGCCGCAGCCGGACCTGCGCCTGGACTGGGACCCGTTCACCGGCGAGCACTAAGGGAGCGTCCATGCAAGCTGACCAGATACCAGCGGGTCAGTCGGTGGACGCGGCGTTGCGGCAGGCCCTGCGCGCCGACGCCGACGGCGAGCTCCGCGATCATGTCATCGACCTCGCGGTGACAGCCTGGCGGATGTCCTGTCACCCGGACGCCGCCGCAGCCACCTTCCGGGGACTCGCCGACGCCCTCCGCGATGCCGTCCTGCTCGAAGCGGGTGCCGTCGAAGGAGGTCCTGTCAGGGCCGGTGTTGTCGAAGCTGGAGTTGCCGAAGCGGCTGCCCATGACAGCGCCGACCGCGACGAAGCGCCCCGCCTGACGGCCGATTGGCTGACGCAAACCAGGGACAAGGTCCACGAACTGTCGGAAGGCCGGCTTTTCGTGCCGGATACCGACCCGGCGACGCTATGGCGCCAACTCCATCTGGGCACGCTCTTTCTCCCTGAGGAGCAGCGCCGGGGAGCACTCAAACTGCTGCACGCTGCACCGAGCGACGCGGACCCGGCTGTCGGCCCGGACCCCGACAACGAGGGCCAGTCGGAGGCGGGCTACCTGGTGCCTCCATTTGCCGCTGTGGGCGAGACCGGTCTCACCTGGGCCGAGGCCGAGGCACACCCCGTGATCACGAAGGCCCTGGCGGAATGGCCAGACGAACTGATGCAGGCCCGCGTGACGCTGAGTTCGGTCCTCGGCCTTGCCTGGACTATCCTGGCCAACGGACCATTCGCCGCTGGCGGCCTACCCGGTAAGATCCTCGATCCGGTCCTGGCCAGCCTGCCGCGACATGAGTTCCTGGGCTGGTGGCTTGGCCCGCTGGAGAAGCTCGCCGACCCGCGCCTGGACCCGCGGCAGCGAGTGGATTGGCTGCGCGAACTGGACGGGAGGCTGCGCAGCGTGTTCCCGCTGCCGGTCCCCTCGCCGCACAGTATGTGGGCCAAGCGGCTGGAGATCAGCCTTGAGCTGCTCCGCACGGCTGCGCTGACGGCTGCAGCCGATGCGGAGGTGGAGCTAGTCCGGGCAGGCACGAAATACGAAGACGAGCGGCGATGCCGGTACGCCCCTGACGGTAACATCGCGATCCGGCCGTTCGACCGGTCCGAGCTGAGCCGGGTGCTCTGGCCGCTGCGTGCCCACGTCCTGCTGCCCGCCACCGAGGGCAGCGGTGAGCTGGTACGGCCAGGCCAGGTGATCTATGGCAGCCCTCGGGGCCAGTCCTACCCGGCCCAGGCGGTGCCCGATGTTCCCTGAATCATCGACGCCGGACGATGAGCATCTGGCGGCCAGTTTCCGCGACCGCCGCGCTGTGGCGGGCATGTTCCCGCCGGATAGTGTGGATCATAGGCCGGCGATGCGATTCAGCTCATTGAGGTCCATGATCGAGAGGCTTCGGTAGCCCGTGGCGATGACGCCACCCTCGCGCAGCCTGCGGAGCGCCTTCTGTGCCGTTGGCTCCGCGACCGCCGCCAGGCTCGCAAGCTCGGGCTGAGTCAGTGGCCAGGCGATATCGACGCGGTTACCTGACCGGTCCCCGTACCGGATCGCAAGTTCCCTGAGCACCCGGGCGAGGCGGGTCGGCGCGTCATATCCGGCAAAGTCGACCCGACGTGCGTTGGCGGCCCGCACCTTACCCACGACGGCCCGGTTAACCGCCTCGGCTAGCAGATTGTCCCGGTGCAAGGTGGCGAGAAAGTCGGCCTGCCTGATCACGCGGCCCACGACAGCGCCACAGGTCGTGACCGTGCTAGAACGAGTCCCCTCGTCAAGCGCCGCGAATTCTCCCACGATGTCGCCGCCGACACGAATTGCGAGCAGAGCCTCTTTGCCGTCTAAGGCCAGGCCAGTCGCCTTCACAACCCCGTCAAGCAGCACAACAACGAACTTCGTCGTATCCCCTTCACGGATAACGACCTGGCCTGGCGGGTACTGCCTGGTCGTCCCAGGCTCGAGTAGGCGATCCCTTGACGTCTTAGTCAAAGAGCCGAGCAGGCTCGACGGCGGCCATTGCCAGGCTCCCCACCCACGCTGGCCCCGCGAACCAGCATGCTCTCGCTGGCCCACATCTCCCCCCACGTCTTCCCCCAAACTTTTCCGCTTCATCCTGACCCTCAAACATGAAGATCACAACCGATTCATCCTGACCCTCAAACATGAAGACCACAACCGTCTGCAGTCACAATTGCGCAAATTGTCCTCGGCTTTTCGCCGCGATCACATCTCAGGACGGGATGTCGGGTTCGGCCCTGATACAAAGTGGTAAAGGCTGGTGCGAGCGAACGACACGCTCTGGGTTTGGGCGCAGGACACGATGGAGACGACCTTGGCCGAGCACGAACCAGCCGTACGCAGGCTCTGTATCGCGACGGCCGCGGAAACCCCGGGGCTGCTCGCCGACATTCAGCAATGCGGGGCCTTCTACCGCCTGTACCTCATGTCAGATCCGGCCGACGGCGTGGAGCTTGCCTTCGCCTCTCCCGGCCTGGACGAGATGGGCCTGGTAACAGACCTGATCACCGCGATACGCAGGAAAGTCATGATGGCGACCGGGCTGCGGCGGCCGGTGCTGGCCGGATTCCACGTCGGGATCACGAAAGTGATCGGCGATGGCCTCGGCGGCGCGGGCGCGGACCGGACCCGTGCCCTCATACAGGATCCGGCGATAAAGAAAGCGTCCGAACGCGCGGGGGCGCCGGCCCTACTGACTGTCGCCATTACATCGGGGCTATTCGAGGACCTTCGCACCGAGGGCATGCCCGATCACCGCTGGCAGTCGATTCCCGCCGCAGGAGCCTGGCTTAAGCTGTATGACTCAGCACCAGAGGAATGAGCCGGGGCCTGGCCGCTTTAAGCGGGCATCCATCATCCCGTACTGGGATGGCATCCGGCCCGCGGACACGAAGCATTGTGAGGGTCAGCGAGAGTTCTGTCCGGCGATGTCGGTATACGCAACCAGAGGTGAGGCAGCACAGCATGGTTGACTGGGGAAAGATACTGCAGACCACTGGTACGGTCCTGCGCGGCATGAGCGACGCGGCGATCGTGAACAACTGGCTGCAGATGGACGATCAAGGCGCCTTCACCAGCATCGCGACGCAGGTGAGATCGTCCTCGATGGAGGACATCGACCGCCTCGACGGCGCGCTGCTATCCTTCGCGTCCACAAATTTCGACACCGAGGTCCGGGCGCGCCTGATCAAGTTCTACGTCGTCTTCAAGCTCGCCGAAGTGGAGCGCTTCCAGCAATTCCGTGGATTCCCGTAAAACCGGCCGCAATTGAGGTCTTCCCGGGATCACCACAGGCCCGGGTCGGTTCTGAGAGCGTCCTCGAGTCGGGGAACCCCGGATTGTTCAGATGAATCGGGCACCTGCCGCGCGGACGGCCCCGGCTCCGCGGCCGGCGCCGGCGACGGCCTGGGTACCGTGCCGACCGGCAGGTAAATCCAGGCCCTAGCCGCGAGTTCCTTGGCCGTCACGTCGGCCTGGACGAAACTTCGCCCGAGGGCGTGCGCGAGAACGTCCCGGTAAAGGTGGTCGGCCACGACGACGACCAGGTGCCCGCTGGAACTGGCCAGCATCTCCTTGACGACGGCGGCGTCCCGCAGCCGGCATACCGCGGTGACCGCGGGTCCGGCGAACCCGTGCGCGGCCCGGTGCACAACTCCCTCGTCGAGAGCCACCCGGAGCCGGACCCTGGCGTTCGCGACGAGATCCTCGTTGATCGCGGCCAGGCCCGCCTCCAGGGCACCGATCAGGGTGGTGATCACCCTTGGTTCGTCCACGCCCGTCCCCGTCGGCAGCAGCGCGAGCCCGCCGTCGCCCTGCTCCTGGATCTCATAGGCGTCAGGCGGCACCTTGGCCTCGCTGAACGCGTACGTCAGCACGTCGGCGAGGCGCTGCTGCGTCGCGAGTTCCAGGCGGTTGCCCCGGCCGCCATAACCCTCGACGTCGTAGGCAACGAGCAGTTTCCTGACGCCTTCCGGCATGCCGATCATCGCGCCCCCCATAGTCCTTCCCTTGTGATGAGATCACACCGCATGAAGTAACGGCCAATACCATCTCTGGATGTAATGTTGCGCCTTCTCCCGAGCATGATGGAACCGTGATCGGTCCGCCTCTCGAGCTCTCCTCCGATGGCCAGGCCCAGATCTGGATCGTGGAACGCGCGCACGGCGGGGCGGCAGGTCCGGCTGGCTACCGGCTGGCAGAGGCGCGCGGCACGGAAGCCGAACGCCTGCACCTCCGCCTGGATTCCATGTCGCTGGCGATCCGCGGCCCGCGGGTGAGCTGGCACCTCGGCTCAGCGGGTGCCCGCGCCGCCGTGACCGGAACCTGGCAGCCAGCGCGGGACGGCTTCCTGCTCACCGCGCATCCGCTCACCGGACAGCCGGCGGGCGAAACCCTCGACGGGTACCTGTACCCGGTGGACGGGCGGCCGGGCTGCTGGGAACTGGACGCCATCTATACCAGCGCAGGCGCGGGCCGGATCACGCTCGCCCGGGTGGCCGCGCCGCTGATCACCCCATCCGGGGCGGCGAACGGGCCGCCAGCCAGCACGGCCAGCGAGCCGGACGAAACGCGCCTGGTGGGCGGTGTCCGCATTCCCTCGTCCTACGACGTCACCATCCGTCCGTCGGTCGACGCGGTCGCATACCCCGAACTCCAGGGAACCCTGTCGTTCCCTGAGCTGATGGACGGGCGGAACCCGCCTTGGCCGCCGTTCATCCTCAGCGGTAACGCTGAGGTACGGCAGGCCGCGCCGTTCTGGGCCGTCACGAACGAGAACGACGCACAGGTCAGCGCGCACGACGGAACGGTACACGTCAGGGTGGGACCCGAGCATCAGGACGGAATGCGCCCGACGTGGGACATGGCGGACCCGCGCATGACCGGCCTGACGCTGTTCCTGCCGTACACCGCGACCACCGCGGAGGCTGACTTCAGCGTCACCGAGGCGGCAGTCAGCGGCACCATCCGGCTGAACGGCCCGCCGGACGGCCCTACCTACTCCGCCGAGATCACCGGGACCAGGAAAGCGGAGGGCGCCCTGGCGGACGACCAACCGCGGGGCCAGGACCCACCACCGTCCCTGGCCGGCGGCCAGCCGATCAGCCCGTGGCTGGACACGCTCTGCGGCGAATTCGACCTGAACCTGCGATGCGAGGAGGGCTTTCCCGGCCATCCGTGCGTGCCGGTCCTGATGTACGTCTACCCCGCCGACCTCGACTCGCACACGTTCACCCTCACCTTGGTGACCACCACCAGGACGGTCGTGCCCGGTTTCCTCGACTGGTCGATGGCGGGGATGGCCACCGACGCCCACATCAGCGGCAGCACGCTGGCCATACACCGCGATCTTCCCGCTGACCTGCGCGCTCTTCCTCCCGGCCAGCCCGCCAGAATCGCCTTGGAGGCGACGATGCTGCCCCGCTGGTGGACCGACGAGATGACCCTCATCGAGGGCGCGGACGCGCGGATCTCACTGAGCTATGACGCCGGCACGCAGGTGGTCCGCGGTGACCTGGTGGTAACCGATGACACGGGCCGCGAGTTCAGCGCGGCCATCGAGGGCGCGCCGCGGAGCCGTGAGGCCGAACTGCTGCGGCTGTCGCTGGAGCGGCCGCGGCTTTCCGGCCGATGGCGGGGGGTGCTCGGCAGCGGATCCCGGATAGTCGTGGCGGACGAGCGGGACGGATGGGCGCCGTGGCCCGAGATCATCCCGGACGATCCCGGCTTCCTCCGGCACGCCACCGGCCCGGACCTCGCGATCGGGCTCAGCCAGGGGCAGGTCGTCGTGTTCGAGCGGGACGAGCCGGCCGGTGCCCGCGGCGTGACCGGGCCTCCGCTGGCCCTGTTCACGCTCGGACGGGCCCTGGTCCACGAGCACCGCTACGCCGAGGCTCTCGGCTTCACCGAACGCGCCCGCACGGGTTACGCCGAGGTGGCCTCGCACGAGGACCGCGGCTCCCCCGGCGGCCATGCGGTGACCAACGCGCTGATCAGCGCCTGCAACGCCGGCACCACGGCCGCGTACTGCGCGCTCGCCCTCGGCGACTACGAGACGCTGCTGCAGTCCGTCACCGCGTGCGTTGCTTACCGGGGTCGGCTGGCGCGGATCGCCCCGCACCTTTCCGGCGGCGTCCTGGCCGGATCGCGCCAGCTTCCCGGACATCTGGAGAACTGGCGGCTGCGCCTTGACCAGGACGCGGAGCGGATCGCGGCGGTCACCGCGGGCACACCGTTTTTTGACGTGCTGGTGGCGTTCTTCCTTGACCTCGGGGCGGTCGAGGACGCTCTGGTCGCCTCGGAGCTGAGCCGGGCCCGGGCGTTCACGGACCTGCTGGCCCGCTCGACCGCTCCAGGCGCCATGGCCGGCGCGGCACCGGTTTTCTCCCGCAGGCTGCTGCGGGAGATCCTGGCCACGCACCGGCAGGCCGTCGTCGAGTACTTCGTGACCAACGAAACGCTGGCGATCTGGGTGGCGCACCCCGACAGCGGAATCCGGTACGTACCGGGCCCGCCGGGCGCGGCGGCCCGGGTCATCGCAGCAGCCCAGCGCTACCGCGCGGTCACTGCCGCGGGCACGATTGACGACGACGCCCTGACTGCGGTCCTCGACGATCTGTACACCGTCCTCTGGGCGCCGATAGCCCGATGGCTGCCCGTCGGCGACCCGGACGAGGTGGTGGTCGTGGTACCGCACGGGCCCGCCCTGCTCGTGCCATTTCCCGCCTTCCGCCGCCCCGACGGCAGGTACCTGATCGAAAGGCACGCGATCGCGCAGTTGCCCGCCATCGCCATGCTCCCCATGCTCGCCCACCGACGGTCCAGCGCCGGACCGCACGCCGAACGGCTGCTCGCCCTCGTGGACCCGCATCCGCTGCCGGAAGACCCAGAATCGAAAGACCGCGAGCCGTTCCGCCCGGTGCCGCAGACCCGCGCCCTTCCGGGCGCGCTAGCCGGCTTTTATTCCGAGATGATCGTCCACACGGGACCCGACGCCACAGCAGCGGCCCTGCTGGCCGCCGGCGGCCTTCCCGTCCCCCGCCAGCCTTCGGTCGTGCATCTCGGCACGCACGCGTATGCGGTCGAGGGCAAAGGCCTCGACCCGATGGACTCGTTCGTCGCGCTGGCGCGCACAGGAACCGGCACGGCCGCCGACGGGCGGCTGCGCGCCGGGGACGTCATGGGGCGCCACGTCCCCGGCTCCTGCGTCATCCTGGCCGCCTGCGCGACCGGCCGCGGAGCTGTTACCGGTGACGGTGTCGTGGGCTTGTCCCGTGCCTTCCTCGGTGCCGGGCCGAGCGCTCTGGTCCTGACCCTCTGCCCGGTGGATCCCGACAGCAGCCTCAACCTGACCTACGAGTTCCACTACGGCCTCACCAGGGAGGCCCGGAGTCCCGCGCAGGCGCTCGCGCGAGCGCAGCGGACGCTCATCGCCCAGGGGGAACCCGTCCGCTGCTGGTCCCCGTTCGTTGCCTTCGGGCTTGGCTAGGAGGAATGCGTGATCGACCCAGCAGAAGAGAAACTCCCCGCTGGCGTGCGGGCCTTTCTTGACGGCGATTCGGGTGCCGACGATTCAGGAGCGGACCTGGCGTACCAGGAGCTCTACGTCGAAGAACAAGTCCTCGGCCAGACGTCGCGGTTCGTCGGCGAAGGCGGCGTGCACTTCAACAGCGTGCAGGACTACGAACTCACCCCGGAGAACCTCCCCCCGATGGCGAGCCAGCGCCGCAGGCCCACCGACAGCCAGCTGGAACTGCTGAAGTTCCGGTTCACGATCGACCTGCTGCCGCCCAGCCGCAGGTACACCTCGGTCAGCGTCCGGATCACCCTTCAGCCACCCGCGACCGTGCTGATGCTCCAGCCGGACCTGGACACGTCTGACACCGACCTGGAAAAGACGTCAAGCTCCGAATTCGCACTGGAAGTAGCGCGGCTGGTCCAGGTGCACCTCGCCCAGACCCACGGCAAGACGATCCGGCGAACCGAGCAGTTCCCCGTCATGACCGCACTCGACCTAGGTCTCAAAGGTTTCGGCTGGACCTTCGAGACGCGAGAGGGAGCACCGCTTTTCCCGCGGACCGTCATCACCCACGCCATGATCGAGGTGCCGCGTGGCACGGCCACCCTATCTGGACTGTTCGACGCCGAGGCGCTGATCAGCCGCCGCGTGCTCGGCACATTCGTGACGCGGCCCGGCGCCCCGGCCAACTCCGCGGCAGCGTTCACCGTCGACCTCACCGCACCCCCGCACGGCAGGCAGTCCTGACCGGTCACGAACCCAAGATCTCGCTGAGCTCGCGCTTTCCCGGAGACGAATCTCATGAGCATCTGGCGCCAGTTTCCCGCGGTCATATCGCTGTGGCGGGCAGGCCGTCTGGCGCGGGCGGGCCACCCGGTCGAGACGCTCCGCGTGACCGAGTCCGCAGCGGGTTTGACCAGCGACGATTACCTGGCAGCGGAACGACTGCGGAGCAAGCTCCAGTCCTACCTCGACGGCATGCCGGATCCGCTGGCGGCGGCCTATGCGTCCACGCTTGCCGGCGCGCTCGGGATGGTGCGCAGGAACCTGGATGGCCTTCATGTTTACGAGATATTCCTGAACATCAGCGCAAGTGACTACGCGGATGCCGGTGCGCTACAGGAAAAGATCCGCAGGCGCTGCCGGGAGTTGCCTGACGAGATAGCGGTGTCCATGGTCTTCGCCCTGGCCGGCAGCCTGGGCGTGCTGGGCCGGGAGTCGGAGGGCGCCGCGCTGCTGTGCGCTGACCTTGGGCTCGATCCGCCCGATTCAGGTCAAGACCGGGCGGCGCTCCTCGATGATCTCGAGCTCAAGCTGGACCGGCGGCTGGCCGGGCTCGCTCCTGACGTGGTCGCCGTGTACCTCAGCCTGCTCGTACCCTATCTGGATAGCCTCGGCGTGAAGGCCAGCGGCGGCGCCGTGATTCTCGAAACCTGCCTCGGCCTGCAGCCGGATGATTACCAGTCGGGCCAGCGCCTGAGCGCCAGGCTTGACCCGCTGCTGCGGTCCCTGACCACACGGGAAGCGCCGGTCTTTTTGCTGATGTCGCTCGCCGGGTTGCTCGGTGAGGCTGATCAGCATGAGAAGGCCATCGCGCTGCTCGAATGGTATGTCGGCGCCGCCGATTACCGCCACGTGGACGAACTGGAGCGCAAGTGGCGGGTCTTCTGCGACAGGAACTACCCGGATATAGGTCCGACGCTCTGGCGGGTATGGAGCGGCCTGCTGGCCCAGGCCGGGCGTTCCGACGACGTCCTTGCGCTCATCGAAGCGGACAGCGGCGTGCGGCTCGCCGATCTGAGCGCAAGCGAGCGTTTCAGCCCCAAGCTGACGCACCGGTTGCGCCACAGCCAGGGGGACACGGCGGCGGCCTACATCGTCTCGCTCACCCATGACCTGGCCAGCCTCGGGTACACCGAGCAGGCGGGGATCATCGCCGACTGGTACCTGCGCGGATATGACAATTTGTGGCATGTTCCGGACCATGGCGATCCCGGCGTTGTGCATGTGATCCCGCTCATAGGGCTCTGGCTCGAGGTACGATCCGCGGATCAGCCGGACTTCGCCCGGCGGCTTTCCGGCCAGGCGGTGACATACCTGCGCCGTAGCCTGCTAGTTGAAGATCTTCAGCTTGCCGACCGGCGTGAGTTCATCGGATACGTCGAGGCGCTGCGTGGCCAGATCAAGCGGGTCAGTTATACCTGGACCACGCCCGGCGCCTCGTCTCGCCCCAACCAGGAACGTATGCTTCAGGCACAACTCTGGGATGCGGAGCTTGGCCAGCGGGCGCTGTTCGAGGAATTCCTGCTCACGAGCGCTGAGCCGGTCGCGCCGGGCAGCCTGCCCCAGGACCGCTGGCCGTATAACGATGACGAGCCGGTCAACGAAGGGCCGCCGGAATTCCTCCAGGCTAGCCCCGAAGATCTTTTCCGGCTGCTAGGCGGGGAATACCCGGCATCGGCGGCCGCCAA
>Ga0116134_1001242_pt1 | contig 12914 bp, 11 predicted proteins | sample June2015DPH_19_5_FD_89737 | JGI IMG/M metagenome (GOLD analysis project Ga0116134, IMG submission 89737) | Peatland microbial communities from SPRUCE experiment site at the Marcell Experimental Forest, Minnesota, USA - June2015DPH_19_40 | ecosystem: Environmental > Terrestrial > Soil > Wetlands...
CCGTTGAAGGCGTTCAGAATGCCGACCACCGTTCCGAACAGTCCCACGAAGGGAGCCGTCGAACCGATTGTCGCCAGACCGCCCAAACCACGCTTCAGTTCGGCGTGCACGATGGCTTCGGTGCGCTCCAGCGCGCGCTTGGAAGCTTCAATGGTCTCACCCGGAATTTCACCCGGGCTGTCCTGGTGAGCCTTGAACTCCATCAGGCCCGCCGTGACCACCTTGGCCAGGTGACTTTTCTTGTTGCGCTCGGCGACTTTAATCGCTTCGTCAATCTTGCCCTCACGCAGCGCTCCGGCAACCGCGGGAGCGAACGAGCGGGACTGATTGCGGGCGGCGTTGAAAGCCATCCAGCGGTCAATCATCACGCCGATCGACCACCCCGACATGATGAACAGAACAATAACCACGACCTTCGCCAGAATACCCATCTGCTTCCATAGCGAAATCGGGTCCCAACCGACCGTGCCCTCGTCAAAGAGCCAAGCGGCGAAAAGATGGAAATTACAGAGTGCGACTGCTGCTAGGTTCAATACCATGAGTTGCTTCTCCTCCTCAGAACTGTTTCGATCTCGCTGCTAACTGCTTCCCAGAATTCTGCAACTTCTTCTCCTGTAGACACCGGGCTTGCCCCGTCTCTACAGAAAATCGGGCGCCTGGTCCTTTGCCCAAAAACCCGCGTGAATCCTGAACCGTTTGATGCAAGAAAACCAAAGTGGGCAGAATTGCCCTCGGGGTGTCAAAAACCACCCTGGGTTCCCGTCTCGGGATAAGGTGGGACGGGGAGGGCTTCAAACCGCCACAAAACCTCAAACCGGTACCAACTGAACCGGCGCACACTGGCCCGGAGAATCTAGCCTCCAGACAAGCTAAAGTTCACCACCACCTGGGTCTCCACGGCCACCGGCTCGCCATTGAGCAGGTAGGGTTTATAGCGCCACTGTTTCACGGCCTCGATCGCCGCCGGCGCCAGCATGGGGTGCCCGCTGATCAACTGCAGATTCTGAATCGTGCCCTCTTTGCTGATTTCCGCCTGCAACACGACCGACCCTTGAATGCGGGCCTGTTTCGCCAGTTGCGGATAAACGGGTGTAACCTTCTTGATCAAAAGACCGGTCGACACGCCCGACGAAACGCGGACGCGCTGCGGAGTCGCGATTTTCGGCAACGCGGCCGTCGAGCTGAGAATGCCGCCGATCACGCCGCCCGCCGAACCTCCCGGAATGCCGCCCGGGACACCACCCGGGACACCAGCAGCACCCAGATCGGGTGGCGCTTCGTCTTCTCTGATCATCTGAACTTTGTTGGGAATCTTGCTGGGTTGGCGCAACTCGCCGTTGACCACTTCGCTCACCATCTTCACCACCCTAACCGGAGCGGCTGCCGGCGGGGGTGGCGGCGGCGGGGGCGGCGGAGGCGCTACCAGGAAGGTCATCAACTGCGTTTTGGGCAACGCGTCGGTATAAATCAGAGGGATAAGGATCAGGACGCAGATGAGCAGGACCTGCAATGTAAAAGATAGAATCGTAGTGCTCAACCGCTTGGTCTTGAACCTATTCCCTGACTCAATGAGGCTGTCTTCAAACATGGGCTTCTCCTACACACACCAGACCTTACTAAAATTTAGACACCGGCTACATCTTCTTTGCTCCCGGTCTTTAGAGTTTTTCTTGATGCAAATCCCTGCCTTTGCCAGGCAAGTGAAAATTCTACGCCAAATAGCCCGGATTCAAACCTTAACTTTTTCCTTCGGCTGCGCCGGGCCGGTTGCCGGACCGCAACGGCATGGCAATCGGCTTTTTGCCTCGCTCGCCCCGCCACTCCTGGTAGGCGACCAGAATCGGGGCGGCAATCGCGATCGAGGAATAGGTCCCGATCAGGATTCCGATGACCAGGGCGAAGCTGAAACCATGCAACACCTCGCCGCCGAAAAGAAACAGCGCAAGCACGGTAAGGAAAGTCAGGCCCGCTGTCAAGATAGTTCGGCTTAAGGTCTGATTAATACTCTTGTTGACAATGTCGGCCAGCCTTTCCCGCCGCAGCAGTTTGATGTTCTCCCGAATGCGGTCAAACACGACAATGGTGTCGTTATTGGAATATCCGATCAGGGTCAAAATGGCCGCGATTACGGTCAGGGAGATTTCCCAGTTCAAGAGCGAAAAGGCGCCCACCGTGATCAGAGTGTCGTGGAAGACCGTCAACACGGCGGCGACACCGTAGATCCATTCGAAGCGGAACCCCAGGTAGATCAGCATTCCGCCGAGCGAGTATAGGGTGGCCAGAATCGCCTGCTTGCGCAGCTGCTGTCCGACCTGGGGGCCAACAATCTCGACGTTGCGGATGCCAAAATCCGAGACGTAGAAGTTGTCCTCAAGCGCGGCGACGACGGCAGGATCGGTCGCGCTTTTCAATTCATCAATCGAGCCGAGCACGCCGCTTTTCGTCTTGTCGCGATAGTCGACAATAGCTTGAGCAATGGCGGTGTAGCGCGGGTTAGCATCGATGCCTTCTCCGAGATGGAGCGGATCCTTTTCCAGTAGATAATTCTTGATGGCCAGCGAACTGGAGTTGTTGAGATCCTGCTTGCCCGCGGGGGCGTGGCTTTCGAGCGCCTGAATAATCTGGAGTTTACCCTTGTCGAGAGCCTGCTCGCTGGTCTCCTGAATATCGAGCTGGATGAGCACCTCGTTGCTATTGTGAACCTGGTCGTAGGCCTGAACGCGGGGGTTCTTCAATCCGGCGCGGTCAAGCTCTCCGTGAATGGCGGACACATCAGGCGTGTGCGCGTATTTCACATACACCAGCGTGCCGCCGCGGAAGTCGACACCCAGCGGGATGCCATGCCAGAACGCCATGGAAAGCAGTCCGGCCACGCTGAAGATTAGCGAGAAGGTCAGGAAATACCACTTTTTCCCGAGGAAATCGATGTTTGTATCGCGAAAGAATTCCAAGTCTCAAACCCCAATTTTCAGGCTGCGAGCTGCGCGCTTCGAGCTTGATCTTCTTCTGGGCTCGCAGCTCGTAGCTCGCAGCTTAATCTCACAACTTAAATGCTCAACGCTTCGCCGCGCTGCTTGCGGCTTAAAACCCAATCAAAAATCGCGCGCGATACAAACACTGCCGTAAACAGGTTTGCCAGTAGACCGAAGACCAGCGTCGTAGCAAAACCTTTTACCGGCCCGGTTCCAAAGATGAACAGAATGGCGGCCGAGACGATGGTGGTGACGTGCGTATCAACGATGGTGATCCAGGCGTGGCTGAATCCCTGCTCCACGGCCGAGGGCGGCGTCTTGCCGTTCCTTAGCTCTTCCCGGATGCGCTCAAAAATCAGCACGTTCGAATCCACGCCCATGCCCACCGTCAGAATGACGCCGGCAATGCCCGGCAGCGTCAGCACCGCTCCGAAATAGCCCATGAACCCGAGCAGGATGACCAGGTTCAGGATCAGCGCGACATCGGCATTCACGCCCGCCCAGCGGTAGTAAACCAGCATGAAGATGAGGACAGCAAGCATGCCGACCATGGCCGCCCGAACGCCGGAACGAATCGAATCGGCGCCCAGCGACGGCCCCACCGTGCGCTCTTCCAAATACTTGATGCCGGCTGGCAGAGCGCCGGAACGCAGCGTCATCGATAGGTCCTGCGTCTGCTGCTGGGTGAACCGCCCGTTGATGATGCCGGTGTCATGAATGGCTTCTTTGATCACCGCCACTTCCTGCACCTTGTTGTCGAGAACCACCGCCAGGTAGTCGCCGACATGAGCGGAAGTGAAGGAGAAGAACTTGCGCCCACCCTCACTGGTAAGGATAAATCGCACCGCCGCCTGGCCATTTTCGTCGGTGCTCGGTTCCGCGGTACGAAGATCGCGGCCGGTCACCGCCGAGGCCCGCGAGATTATGTACCAGGCTTCGCCGGTTTCGGTGTCGTGGGCGCCGATGCTTTTACCCGGCATCAGCACCGTGTCCGGAGGCAGCACGCCGCCCTTGTCCTGCAACGCCGCTTGCTCGCTCGAATACGGGCCGCCCAGCGATTGCTTGATTTCAAGCATCGCCGTGGACTGCATGATTTCCTTGACCCGCGCCGGATCGTCCACGCCCGGCAGTTGCACCAAAATCTGATACTGCCCGAGGCCGTGCTCCTGGATCACCGGCTCGCTCACGCCCAGCTGATCGATTCGATTGCGGATGGTCTCGATGGCCTGCGCGACCGCGCGATTCTTCAAATCGGCGAGGTTTTGCGCCTTCATCGAAACCGTCCAGGAATTTTCCGCGCCCGAACTGGCGTCGTACTCCGGCAGCCGGTCGGAAATAATGTTCTTGAAATCGCTGGTCTGATCCGGAGGCACGCCCTTGACCACGATCATTTCGGGATGGTTCACCGGGTCGGGCTTGGTGATGTCGGCATAATTGATCTTGTGCGTCCGCAAGTCTTCCTTCAGCCGCGCCAGCGCGTTGTCGGAGTCGACGTTGACCGCGTCGTTGACTTGCACCTGCAGGATCAGGTGTGTCCCGCCACGGAGGTCAAGGCCCAAATGAATGCGGTCGGTGATCGACGCCAGCAGGCCCCGGCCCGACCAGTCCTTAGGAATGCCAAGGATGCCGGCCAGGAAGACCAGCAGGATCCCGATGATTACCGTCAACTTCCAACTGAGGTTCTTATTCATGAACAAACCGTCGATGGTCGTTAGTCCTTAGTCGTTAGCAAAACCGTTCAAGCCTAGCGCTTCCCGAACGGCCAACGACTAGCGACCAACGACTATGATTTCGTTCCCTCTTCCGCCGTCGTCACCGAGACCACCGATGCGCGGCTGATTTCGAGCTTCAGATTGTCGGGCGGCACGCGCAAGACCAGCGCATCGTCCTTGAGACTGATGATCGTCCCGCGCAGGCCGCCGCTGGTGGTGATCTTGTCCCCGTTTTTCAATTCGCTCAACATGGCCTGCCACTTTTTCTGCTTGCGCTGCTGCGGCAGAATCAGCAGAAAATAAAAAATGGCAAAAATGAACAGCAGGGGCGCCAGCCCGAGCAGACTAGTGCCCCCGGGTAGCTGCAACCAGAACGCCAATCCACCAGTCATCCCAGACAACATGCCAGACGCCATGCCAGACAATATAATTTCCACCGCAAGTTGATCCTCTATAACGAAATAGGCAACGAAATACCTGATTAAAACCGCGGCAGCCAGAAGCGCCCTCTACGGGCCGGCCGAGCGAAACTCGGCACAAGTTTGCTTCTTTCGCCGCTCGACTTTCTCTCGCTTAACTTTTGCTGCTTAACCGCGGGAATGGTTTTCTTCTATGGCCGGAGATCCTACAACTTCCAGGCTAGAACCGGCGATGCCGCGCTCCGGTTTCGATCGGAACGGCACAGAAAGAAACTGCCCTTATCCCTAAGTTAAATAGAATGCCGGACGGCTTGCAAGGTGTCAAGGACACCACGCCGAATTTACATCCGGGAAACGCCGGCGCCGGTCGCATCGCCCGCCCGAATCCACGCCCGGACGGTCCGCATGGTGGCCAGGTAAAAGTGCAGGTTGTGGACCGTATTCAAAACCTGCGCCAGCAATTCATTCGCGGCGTAAAGATGGCGCAGGTAGGCCCTTGAATAACGCTGACAGACGCGGCAGTCGCAGGCGGGGTCGAGGGCGCTGTCGTCCTGCGCGTACCGGGCCTGTTTGATCGAAACTTTGCCTTCGGACGTAAACAGCAATCCATGGCGGGCGGCGCGCGTAGGCAACACACAATCCATCATGTCGATGCCCGACTGCGCGTATTGCGCAATCTCTTCCGGAGTGCCGACTCCCATCAGATAACGCGGCTGGCCGGAGGGAAGATGCTCCAGCGTGGATAAAACAATTTCGCGAGTAAGCTCGCGCGGTTCGCCAACGCTAAGTCCGCCAATGGCATAACCCGGGAAGCCGATGTCAATAGTTCGCGCGGCAGATTCGCGCCGCAGTTCCGTGTCCATGCCGCCCTGCACAATGCCAAACAAAGCCTGGGTCTGATCCGCATGCGTAGGGACGGCCGCCCTCGGCCGTCCAGCGGAGCGAAGCTCCGCAGCGGTGCTGGCCCACGGCACTTCCTGCTTGAATGCTTCAAAACAATTCTTGCAGCGCTCGGCCCAGCGCGCGGTCAGCTCCATCGAAGCCCGCACGCGTGCGCGGTCGGCTGGATATTCGGTGCACTCGTCAAAGGCCATAATAATGTCGGCCCCCAGCCCAATCTGCACCTCCGTGGCTTTTTCCGGGCTCAAAAAATGAGAAGACCCGTCCAGATGCGAGCGGAACGCCACGCCTTCTTCGCTGACCTTGCGCAGATCGTTCAGACTGAAAACCTGAAACCCGCCCGAGTCGGTAAGAATGGCCCGATCCCACGCCATGAACCGGTGCAGCCCGCCCATCCGCCGAACCGTTTCAACCCCGGGCCGCAGAAAAAGATGGTAGGTATTGGCCAGCAGAATCTCGACCCCAAGTTGTTCCAGCGCATCCTGCGACACGCCCTTGACCGAAGCCAAAGTTCCGACCGGCATAAACACCGGCGTCTCCACCTCTCCGTGAGGAGTGATGAGCTTGCCGGCGCGGGCCGAGCCGCGGGTAGCTTCAATCTGCAGGCGAACAGACACCGGATGATTCTAACGTAGAGACGGAGGATCACCGCTGCCTCTAATCTATGCCATCGCCCTTCTCTGCGTTAATTTTCCGTTAAATTCGGCGCATCCAATTGACCAGTCTGCGGGGCGGCATTAACCTGCGTTGCTATGAGCAAAGAGGATCTTGATCAATTGCGCCTTGCCTACAAAGCGGCTGTCGACGAGTGGGTTGACGCCATCCGCGCGGAAGAAGCCTTAGCCACTCCCGACCATTCGATGATCGCCATGGAGCATTGGGATGCCGCCCACTTCCGGGAGCAAGACGCACATGCGAAAGTTACGGAAGCGCGCGAAGCCTACAAAAACGCCCTTCGCGGCGCGAATTACGGCATCTAGCGCCACCCTTTAATGAGTTGTCATCCTGGACCAGCCCAAGGGGAGGGACCTTTGCATTTGCTCTCGCTATGCAGGAGACGACGCTGATTAGCCGGCCGGCTCTTACTTGAAAATGCGCGACCGATCGGCCGGAAACTCAACCAGCGTCATGCCCTCATTTCCGCGATCGAGATCTTCATCCTTACTGAGAAAAGCATAGCGCTGGCGCAAATCCTGTGAGCCCGCGTCGAAGATGCTCCAGTTTTCGCCCGGCACCACTTTGAGCACTTTGCCTGCGCGCTGCCACTCCGCCATCTGTTCGCGAATCGCCGTGCGGATCGCCCCGCCCTTCCCCGAAGATCCGTACCCATGAATGATCTTCACCACCGGCCCACTCGCTCCCCGCGGCGCATACAACGACTCCAGCAATCGCCGCTTAGCCTGCTCCACCGTAGGCATCCCCGCCTTAAGGTTCAGCACAATCAGTTTTGTTTGTGAGGGCGCAGCCACGGCTTGTATTCTACGATCCGCGATGCTCGTGTGGGGACGGACGCCCTCGCCCGTCCAAGCCAAGCGAAGCTCGGCAGCTGCCTGTGGTCGCAGCAACCCTGGACTCGCTATAGCGAAACCATGACGGACAACCCCGCCAACCCGGCCCCAAATGGAGTGCGAGCCATCGCCGCGTTGTTCGCTCTTTGCGGAATTTATCTGGGCGTTGCGGGCGGCGTAATGTTGGTTCTTCCGGGCACGATAGCGATGTCGGCAGGCGCGCCGCTGTTGTTCGGACTGGAATTAGCGGGCCCCTACATGTTTCTGCTCATGGCTGTCGCAGGAGCCGGACTAGCGTGGGGTTTGCTGGAACTCAACAACATCGTCCACCACGCCGCGATGCTGATTGCCATAACAGGAATCGTAATGCTGGTGCCATCGGTTTCAGCCGCAACCGTAATGGTCCAACCCAAAGCGCTAGCAATCGGCGGCCTCGGAATCATCGTGCGCGTGATCGTGGCATGGTATTTGTCGCGCGGAGAAATCGTCGATTACTTCAAAGCTCCACCCCGAACCACGTAGGGACAGCCGCCCTCGGCTGTCCAGCCGAGCAAAGCTCGGCTCCGGCTTCTGGGAGCTGGAGCGTGGTGAAAGTTGTCGAGGGGCGGGGTCTCGCCCGTCAGCATTATTTCATCGCCCGCGTCGGCTCGTTCTCCCCCACCCGCTCACTGACCTTGAACGTCATCTTCCCCGCCTTCTTATCGGCATCCACGATCACGTGGTCGCCGTGCAGCACCTCACCGTCCAGAATCTTCAGCGCCAGCGGATCCTGCACCAGCTTTTGAATGGCGCGCTTCAGCGGACGCGCTCCAAAATTTGGATCGTAGCCTTCCGTGAAGAGAAGTTCTTTCGCGCCGTCGGTCAGCTTCAGAGAAATTTTGCGATCGGCGAGCAGACGGCGCAGGTCTTCGAGTCGCAACTCGACGATCTTGACCAGCTGTTCCTTGCCCAGCGGATGGAAGATGATGATGTCGTCCACGCGATTCAGGAACTCGGGCTTGAAATGCCCGTGCAGCGCCTCCATCACCTGCTTCGAGGCGCGCTCGAAGCCGTCGGCAGAGCGAATGTTTTCCGACTGCAGATATGCAGAGCCCAGGTTCGAGGTCATGATGATGACTGTATTTTTGAAGTCGACATGGCGCCCCTTGCCGTCGGTGAGGCGGCCGTCATCCATAATTTGCAGCAGGATGTTGAACACATCCGGGTGCGCCTTTTCGATTTCGTCGAAGAGCACGACCGCATACGGATGCCGCCGCACCTGCTCGGTGAGCTGTCCACCTTCTTCGTAGCCGACGTATCCCGGAGGCGCGCCGATCAGACGCGACACGGCGTGCTTCTCCATGTATTCGGACATGTCGATGCGGATCATGGCGCGCTCGTCGTCGAAAAGAAATTCGGCCAGCGCGCGCGCCAGTTCGGTTTTGCCAACGCCAGTCGGCCCTAAAAAAATAAAGGACCCGATCGGTCGCTTCGGGTCGCTCAGCCCGGCACGTGAACGGCGAATGGCGTTGGCCACGCGTTCGAGCGCCGCGTCCTGGCCGATGACGCGCAGCCGCAGCCGGTCTTCCATGTTGATCAGCTTCTTAACCTCGCCCTCGAGCATCTTCGAAACCGGAATGCCCGTCCACTTGGAGACGATGCGGGCAATATCTTCCTCATCGACTTCTTCTTTCAACATGCGGTGCCCAGTCTTGCTGTCGATCTGCGCCGTGACTTTCCTCAGTTCCTCTTCAGTGTTGCGGATGAGGCCGTAGCGGATCTGCGCCACGCGCTCCAGATTTCCTCTGCGTTCCTCGGCGGCTTCTTCGATTTTGAGCTGCTCGAGTTTTTCTTTCAGGGCGCGCGCTTTCGCGATGACGTCTTTCTCCTGCTTCCATTTCGCTTTGAGCGCGTTCGACTGTTCGCGAATGCCGGCCAGTTCTTTCTCGACGTGGGAGAGACGATCTTTGGAATTCGCGTCGTCTTCCTTTTTCAGCGCCTGTTTTTCGATTTCAAGTTGCGTGGCCCTGCGTTCAAGCTGATCGATTTCGGTGGGCATGGAATCGATCTGGATGCGCAGCGAGGCGGCGGCCTCGTCGATCAGGTCGATGGCTTTGTCAGGCAGGAAGCGATCGGAAATGTAGCGATGAGATAACGTTGCTGCCGCCACAATCGCCGAATCCTTGATGCGGACGCCGTGATGCACTTCGTACTTTTCCTTCAGCCCGCGCAGAATCGCAATCGTGTCTTCGACATTCGGCTCGCCCACGAACACGATCTGGAAGCGGCGTTCGAGCGCCGCGTCTTTCTCGATGTATTTGCGATATTCGTTGAGCGTAGTGGCGCCGATGGCGCGCAGCTCTCCGCGAGCCAGCGCCGGCTTCAGCATATTGGAGGCGTCGATCGCTCCCTCGGCGGCGCCTGCGCCGACCAGCGTGTGCAGTTCGTCGATGAAGAGAATAATCTTGCCCTGCGAGTCTTCGATTTCCTTGAGGACGGCCTTCAGCCGGTCTTCGAATTCGCCGCGATATTTCGCTCCGGCGAGCATCGAGCCCAGATCGAGCGATACGACGCGCTTGTTCTTCAGGACTTCGGGCACGTCGCCGGAGACGATGCGCTGCGCCAGGCCTTCGACGATGGCCGTCTTGCCTACTCCTGGCTCGCCGATCAGCACCGGATTATTTTTTGTGCGCCGCGAAAGGACCTGCACCACGCGGCGAATTTCTTCGTCGCGTCCGATGACGGGATCGAGTTTGCCGCGCCGCGCCTGCTCGTTCAGGTCGCGGGCATAACGCTCCAGCGCCTGATACTTCCCTTCGGGATTCTGGTCGGTGATGCGCTGCGATCCGCGAACCGCGGTGAGCGCCTTCAAGATGGCGTCGTGGGTCGCGCCGTGACGCGCCATCAGCTCCTGGGCGGGATCGCGCTTGAGGCTGGTTAGCGCCAACAGGATGTGCTCGGTCGAAACGTATTCGTCTTTGAAGGCGTCGGCTTCTTTGAAAGATTTTTCGAGGACCTGATTGATCTGCGACGACAGGGCCGGCTGCTGCGCGCCGCCGCTGCCCGAGACTTTCGGCAGCTTCTCAATTTCTTTGTAGAGGTCGCTGAGCACGGCCTGCGGCCCGATGCCGATCTTTTCGAGCACGGGCGTGACGATGCCTTCTTTATCTTCGATTAACGCGGCCAGCAGGTGCAGCGGCGCCATCTCCGGATTGCCGTGTTCGGAGGCAAGCTCGTTTGCCCGCTGGATGGCTTCCTGCGCTTTTACGGTGAATTTATCCCAACGAATGGCCATGGTTTTATTCCTCTATTATTGCCATGTCATTCTGAGCGGAGCGAAGAACCTATGCAGTTTGGTGGCAGCTCAAGAACGCAGAGGTCCTTCGCTTCGCTCAGGATGACAAGATATTTTATGTTCAAATGGAACGGGAGGCGCTGTTTCTCGCCTCCCGCTGAGTTTACAGCTGCCGGGCTGGACGGGCGAGACGCCCGTCGCTCCACGAACTGTTATGCGGCCTTGCTTGCGCTCTTTGGTTCTTTGCCTTCCAGCGTCTTCTGGCTGCCCAGCTTCTCACTAGGGACGTTCACCTTGATCTGCTTCGGCTTGGCTTCGGCTTTCTTCGCCAGCTTGATCCTCAACACGCCCTTGTCGTAATCGGCCTGAACGCCCTCTTGGTTGACGGTGTTCGGGAGACTGAAGGTGCGGGTGAAGCTGCCGTACTGACGCTCCACACGACGGAAATTCTCTTCTTTTTCTTCTTTCTCGAACTTGCGCTCGCCGTGCACGGTCAGGGTGTTGTTCTCGATGCGGACGTCGATGTCCTTCTCGTCGATTCCCGGCACTTCGATCTTCAGCGTGATGTTGTGCTCGTCTTCGTAGACGTCCACGGGCGGCGCAAATGCGGTCGTGGTCAGAGATTCATCCTGCCCTTCCGGCCCACGCGGGTCGCGGAACAACCGGTTCATGCGGTCTTGCAGGGTGACGAACTCACGGAATGGATCCCAACGGGTAATGGTCATGACTTGAATCCTCCTACCTGAAATTCAAAACTGGGAGCTATCGGAAGCCCCCGGATTTGTTAATTAGTATGACATAAGCATAAAATCTTAGTGTGTTATTGTCAAGTATTTAATCTACCTATTTTTCAATTGCTTACGCTCAATATCAAGCACTGGAGATAGCTGGTTTCTGGCACATTCAGCAGGATTGGATGATCCTTGGCCGCCCCGCGGTGCTCTACCACACGCAAGGATTTGTGGGCATCCTGGGCGGCGGCGGCCACGACTTTGAGGAAGTCGGCGGGGCTGACGTGGAAGGAGCAGCAGCAGGTGACAAGAATCCCTCCGGGACGCAGCATCTTCATGGCGCGCAGGTTGAGCTCCTTGTAGCCGCCGAGGGCTTTATCGAGGTCGCGCTTGGTCTTGGCGAAGGCTGGCGGATCGAGAACGATGGTGTCGTATCGGCGGTTCGCGGCGGAGTACTCCCTTAAAAGGTCGAAGGCGTTGGCTTCGATCCACTCCAGTTCGCGCCCGTTCAGTAGCGCGTTCTTCTCCGCCATTTCGAGCGCGGGACGCGAGCTGTCGACTCCCGTGACGCTAGAACACTTCGCGGCGGGGAGCATAGCACTAATAAGGTGCAGCGCGAATCCTCCCTGGTAGCAAAATGCGTCGAGGGCTTCGCCGTGAGCGTACTGCGCCGCGGCGGCGTAGTTTTCGCGCTGATCGAGGAACGCGCCGGTTTTCTGGCCTTCGAGGCCGTCGTAGTAGAAGCGGACGCCGTTCATGTTGAATTCGGTCGAACTCCTCTCGCCCCAAAGCAGTCCGGACTGTCGTGGCGGCAATTGCTCAAGTTCGCGAATGCGCGCCTCGACGCGCTCTACGATCCCCGCCGGTTGCAGTTCGTCACATAACGTCTGCAGAACGGCTTCGCGCACGGGGGCGGCGTCCATAGCTTGGGTGAGGATTTGCAGCGTGAGCACGTCGTTGTAGCGATCGATGATGAGGCCGGGCAGAAAATCGGCTTCGCTGAAGACGATGCGGTAGGCGTCAGTGTTGGAGACGAGGTCGTTTTCTTTGCGGTAGGCGATGGCGGCGCGAATGCGCTCGGCGACCAGAGAAGGCAGATCGGGCACCGAACCGTGCGAGATCATGCGGATCGCGATCTGCGACGAAGAACTGTAGAGGGCGGTGCCGAGGAATTTGCCGCGCTGATCGAGGACGCGAACGACGGACCCGGCCGGGATGTCTTTTTCTTCGATAATGTCGGAACGGTAGACCCACGGGTGACGGGCTTCGGGGCGGGCGACTCCTCGGGCGGAGAGTTTTACGGAAGGCTCCGCATGCTTGGCGGAGACGGCGCGTTTTTTCGGCATGAATAGATGTTATCGCGGAGCCGCAGCGAATGTGTGATAGCGGGGCTCTTCC